>Ga0207652_10002629_pt1 | contig 15081 bp, 14 predicted proteins | sample KBSC63BmetaG_FD_184334 | JGI IMG/M metagenome (GOLD analysis project Ga0207652, IMG submission 184334) | Corn rhizosphere microbial communities from Kellogg Biological Station, Michigan, USA - KBS C6-3B metaG (SPAdes) (version 2) | ecosystem: Host-associated > Plants > Roots > Rhizosphere ... | reverse complement strand
CTGTGAAGAAGTAGCATTCAAATAAAATTCATGTATAAAATTGCTGCTGCCATTGTTTATTACAACACTAAAGCCGATAAGAGAGAGTTGGTTAATAATGTAAATAAATCGCGGGGCAATAATCATTTCTAAAGTATTAATCCGTATCTTGGTGCAACAAATTATTTCACATCAAACTTGCTTGTATGAAAAAGTATCTCGTATTACTGGGAATGTTTTTTTCTGTTGCCGCTTTTGCGGGCGATAAAGGTAAATTAACAGGCTACATTGGCGACTCTCATTGCGGTGCAAAAGGCAATAGTGCAGATCATGCCAATTGTGCTAAAAAATGCATTAAAGAAGGCTATGCTCCTGTGCTTGTAGTTGGCGACAAAGTTTACACCATCAACAATCCTAAAAAAGTAGCCGACTATATCGGTGAAAAGGTTACCGTTTCCGGAACGATTACCGATGATGCAATTGATGTAAAAAAGATCAGCAAATAAGCCTCAGTATCAGAAAATTATTAATAAACAGTCACAGCTCGAAAGACTTGCGACTGTTTGTTATTTCATTTTTTCGGTGCTAAAGAAACGAGACTATTAACTTACGGGTAAAAACTTAACGCTGCATTTAATTCATCTTATCCAGATGCGCTACTATAAAAGCGCCTAGCTTGTCGTATCCTGCGGCGTTAGGATGCAAACCATCTGAAAAAAGCGACTCGTCAATTTTTCCATCTTTCTTTATAAGAAGGCTTCGGGCATCTGCATAATTTATTTTCGTTTGTGCGGCTACGTTAGTCAATAATTTATTTACCTGTACAATTCGTTCTTCCATATTTCTTCGTGGAAAAATTCCCATTAACAATATATGTGCTTTGGGTTGCTTAGCCTGGATAGCTTGTATTAAAAAATGCAATCCTTCCGCTACTTCATCATTGGTATTTAACTGCAAATTATTCGTACCAATCATCAGTACAATTTGCTTTGGCGAAATATTATCCAGCTCGCCATGATATATTCTCCACAAAACATTTTCAATTCTGTCCCATCCGTAGCCCATATTTGTTGTAGTACGCGGAGCAAAATATTTTTCCCACGAATCGCTACCGTTATGCCTCGGATCTGCAGGCGGTCCGCCCCAATAATGTGTAATGGAATTTCCTATTAAGATAAGTTTTGGCGGATGCACTTTGTTATATTGCATTATCTCATTATGTCTGGTTTCCCAATCATAAAAGCTGGCATCGCGTCTTTGTGTAACAGGAATTGTAGTTGAAATGGTTCCTTCCGGCTCTTCTAAAATTGTTCTTATTTCTTTTGCATAAGCATCTGCATAATGCATCATTCCTATATCATTGGGATGCGTGCCATCTACCATTGATTCTATATCCTGGTTAATTGCTTCTTTTGATAAACGAAATATATTCTTTACCCCTGCTGCAATTAATGAATCGAACGTGTGAATAAAAACTTTGTTGGTTGAAACGTATTCGTTTTTACGTACCGGGTTTATTTCTCCATCTGTATATCCATCATGGTCTGTAAGAAGAATAGGCGTTAGAGGTTTTTTATTTTGCAATTCACTTACCGATGAAACAATTCTCGTTTGTAATTCGCCGGTTGCATAATAGTCAGGAGAAGTAAGATTGGGCAAACAATCCAGCACATACATTTTTGCATCTATTTCTGTTAACAGGCCAATCAATTCTTTTTCTAATCTTCCATTACCCGAAAAAGCAAGATTGATAACAGGCCTGTCTAGTTTTCTTCCTAAAATATTTGTCCATGCAAGCCCCGGCCTGGATGCACAACCACCCTGCGCAATAGACGTTCCATATACAACAATTGGCTTATCTGTGCGAGCTGCTAACGGTTTAAACATAGCATCTTTCGGAACCGATATCTCCATCCACTTTACTGAATTATACAATGGCAAATACAAAGTATATTCCCTGTTATTTACGTGCTGGTCATTCGGCAAAAGATTTTTGAAATGATAAGTGACGGTATCTCCAAAAGAAAATCTTCCTGCAGCCCAAAGCCAGCTACCATCAATTGTTTTTGAATACAGATCAACACCGCTTACGCCGGTAGCTGGCATGTGCGGCATTTGCAATGCACCGGTTACCTGGTATTTTATAATGATCTCAGTGGCATTAGTTTGAAAACGCATTTGCAAACCAGCGCTGTTCTTTGAAAGTTTCCATACTGCATCCCTGACAGACTGCTCAGCCCTTGCAGGCAGGCGATCATAAAAATCTTTTACTTCATGCGGCCATGCCTGCCCTTCCAATACCTGCATGGTATCATTGGCAGGGTTCCATGTTTTATATTCAACTGTTTTTTGTGAAAAACAAAACTGAAAACTTACCATGCATACTATGGCAATAAAAATTCCTGATCTCATACGATACAATTTGAATTGATGTATTCTATTTTTATTGCAATGTTATTGCATTTGGTTGAAGCGGCGTAATGGAAAGCATTATAATTGGATTTGTAAGGTCTTAATGTCTTGGCTATTCTTGTCTGCTGCATTTTCCTTTTTGTCAAACGAGCAGCTAATACCAAAGGCTGATAAAATTAATGTGATTTCTATTAGTTTGTGTCATTGCAAATTGCTGCCTCGTTGCTATCAGAGTTTGCAGCTCGGGATTTGCAAATACTAAATCTAAGATAAGCACTATAATTTTAAAGAACCGTATTTATACTGATTTGCAAACTCAGGATAGCCGCTCTTTTTTATTTAAGGTTTCTACGGACAGCCTAGGGTACTTCACACAGCAATGAGACGTTACAAAAAGCAATGGTTTAGGACCCTTGTAAGTTGCAAATTAATCAGGTCCGGATCGGTTGGGTCTCTATCTTCCCACGTCTCTCTTTCAAAAAAAATAATATTTTTTTTGTTCAGATCAAGAATAAAACAACTTATCGTTGACCCGGATGCAATTGGGTTCCATCCGAACTCAGAAACCAAGCCAACCGCGGCGCCTGCCATGTGACTGCCGGTAAGATTTTGATACGTTCTAAAAAAGCCGGTATTAGATATGCAAAAAACGAAATTCGCATTAGCTGTGCTAAATATCTGTATTATAGAATCCGGTACTTTATAGTGACTTACCTGCGTGCTGTTTAACAGTTTGTTGTTCGCCTTAATAACAAAATTATCAATTGCTACCCGCTGTATCGAATCCGGGGAAAAATATTTATGACCAATAGAATCAGGAAATATCTTTTGTAACTGGTTTTCAACAATATGAAATGCTTTCGCCGACAGACCGCTGTCAACCCGGTGTTTGCGACCTTTTCCCAATACCGATATTCGGGAAACAGGTGAAAATACCAGCAGCTTTTCTATTTTATCATGGCTTCTTATATATACTATCGGATCTGAAATAAAGCTGAGAAGGGGAACTAATAATATGAGTAACAAAAAGTTTCTTTTCATAAATGAGAAAGGCAAGTTAAGGTTAATGCCTAATGATATTATAATAAACGAAAGATTGCTACGAATATTTGAATCGAGGTGCCGTTTTCGTTTTATAAACTTACTTCAACTTCGGAGTGTTGCAGGGTTACAGGTTTGCCCTCCTTTCAAAGGTTGGTAACCCTCACGCATAGACGGAAAGGCAGGCTTCGCATAAGTACTACTTTCTTAAGCATCAGGATTTCCGGAAACTGTTTTCGTTTAGGGATATGTTAGCGGAAAACCCCGCTGTGACACGAACTTAGCCCAGCCTCTTGTGCCTTCCAAAAAAAGTTTAAATCTCAATTGCTCCATCTTAAATATTTAAACAGGCACAAGAACCTCACGCATAATCCCATGCGCCATACTTGGCCATCCAAGGGGCTTAGCGAAGTGGCGAATTTTTAGCACTAAAGTTCCAATAGAATTCCTACTGTTGAGCCTTGCACAAATGTTTCATAGAAGCATAGAAGCATTAAATCTGCCATATTTGCCAAGCCGATATTAGCGGATCGTTGTTTATTTTAGTATTGTATAATTTTCTAGTGTCCCAAAAACTGTAAAGCCAAGTTTCTTATAAATTTGTTCTCCCATTTTTGAAGCATTCAGAACACAATATTTAGAATTATTAACCAAAGCTTCACCAATTAATTTTTTAGTAATACTTTTCCCTATTCCTTTTCCTCGTCCTTTCGGAATAGTACCAATCATATGAAAGCCTGCTACATTATTTTTATCAAAAAAAACAATTCCACAGCCATAACTTTCTTTTTTTTCTTTGTAAATAAAAAGTCTAGAATGAAAACTGTCTTTACACAAATTATAGACTATTGTGCCATCAACTTTGTAACCAAACGATTCCGAGGCAATATTTGCAAACTTAAATGCGTCTGATTTGGATTCTACTTGATGGATGCTGTCGTTATTTGTAATTTCATTCTTATAGTTATTCAAATCCAAAGACATATTCGTTTGCGTAAAACGTAGTTGGATTTTATTACAATTTAGTAAGTCCGTATGTTTGTTAAGTGTAATAGTATTTGGCAATAAGTCCTTATTGCTCAATTGTATAATTTCTTCATAACTTTCTATTTTATCTTTTATGGCATAAACTCTTTTAGGCCAGTCCGAATCAGCAACAAAAACTGCTTTATAATTTGAAGATTCTATATAAATGTTATTTTTTTGACCTATAAAATCCCAAAATTCAAATAGGTTGTTTGTGATTGTATCATTCATTTTTTATTTTATTTCGGTCAGTAGATAGTCTTTCGATTGCGTTTTGGCACAATTCTGACTAACGTTGAAGTGTTTATGAAGTTGTGGCATTGAAACACGTCAGGTTCAATTAACCACAAAAGCAAAATAGTGATTTAAAGTTGAATGCTCCAACGTGCAGCCACAATTTTATAAACAATGTTAGCAGCAGTACTGACTCCTAATGCTTATCTTTCATTTCGTAAGTCAGTCCATGCTTTAAAAAGAAAACTTTCATCTCTTTCCATTTCCCATCTTTAAAGTCTGTATTATTCAATTTTAAATTAGAAGATGTGACCAAACCTCTACAATGGAAACACAAGTCAATATAGGAAAAGTGACCTTTATTGTAAATTAGTACTGCATGGTGAGGTTCAAAGCACAGAGGCACGTATCCAAAACTTGTTGGCTTTACGCGTCTTCGAATAATTAGCTATTGTAACAACGTCTTGCCGAAGAAGGAACTGGCGTTGCACAACGATAGCTGGATTAATGTCTTCTCCTACAAAAAACGAAGGAAATACAACCGGTTTAATATCCTCAACAGTTCCTTGCGGGTGGATACCATACCCTCTGGTTTGTCGTGATTCTCTTCGGTGCCTACATGGCTTATCAAAATCACTGAATCCGCGTTAATAATAAGTTTTCCAGCGGCGTCGATGTCCGATTGCCCCATTGCTTGAAAGCCGTTAATCAAGATCAAGGAAAATATTATGATGATAGGGTTCATTGGTGATTGTATTACGGCTTACGCTATTAGATGCAACTCGTATTTAAACTCATTCAATATCATTATCTGCCTACTTCGTTTTTTATATTGTCGGGTTGCGTCAATGCGCCAACTACCATTCTAAAGTAAATGATTTATTTAGCTAATCCAAAATGTTTAGAAGGGTACGGGCTATCTTATATTATAATGCTACCACAGTTCCCTGAACAGTCTCTAAGCTTTCATAGCCACAACATACTCTCCAAAAAACCCCACAGGTTCCTGCGAAAACACAACAGGCAATCCCGATTTCCTAACAGGTTTTTGGATAAACCTCGCAGGAAACCGCGATTTCCCAACAGGTTTTCGAACAAACCCAACAGGTTTATGGACAAACCCAGCAGGAAATCGGGAGGACCTGCGAGGTTTGTTCAATTTCCCAACAGGTTTTTCAAATTCCTGCCGGGAAAACGAACCCTTTGCGTACAAATCGAGTAGTTTTTCGCGAAAATATTTTTGAGCCCTTATATTCCTTAGTGTAGGAAGGTTTAGCATGTTAGAATAAAGCTGCATTTACGATGCGGCTTTTTTAGTTTTTATGCCCACTTCCCGGCTACGCATACCATTGCCTTCCGGCCATAACTGGCCGGTAAACAAGCATGAAAATTGTACCTTTATTCTTTTGTCTTCGCTGCTTTTTTAGCGGTTGCCTTTGGAGCTTTTTCAGGTTTATCTTCCTTTTTTGTTTCAGCTTTTTTACCAGCGGCTTTTGCTTTCTTAGCTGTAGTATCCGCTCCCGGGGTTTTTGTTTTAGGGGATGCCTTTTTAGGGGTTTTGGCTTTTACTGCTGTAGCTTCTATGGTATCTGTGGCTTCAGTTTTGTTATCAACGCTTTCATCCGCTAATACGCCGGGTGTATTTTGTTCATCTTGAGATACCGGTACCGTTATTACACAATTATCAACGTACAAGCCGGGAATAGCAACGTAGCTCTGCGCATTATAATCGTTTACCCATCTTTCATTATCTAATAAAAAACGATAATGATAAGTATGCCCTTCTTCAAGGTGAGCAAATACTTTAAAAGAACCATCAGGCTGCTTTTCAAGTTTCGGAGCGTTTTCAGGATTCCAGTTATTAAAATCTCCAAGCAATATAGCTTCGGAAGCGCCTTCCAATGCTTCTGCAGGTAAGGTAAATGCGATTTTTGATGTCATAATATCTTTTTTTAATGGTAAATTAATTTCTCTTTATCAATGCACATCATAATTCAATGGCTTTACAGGGTAAATGTGATAGAAAGTAATTGATAAGATATTCCTTATCATACCTTCAGCCTGTAACAACTGCCTTATAAGGCCAGAACGGCGCGAAACTAAAATTAATTTTTTAACAAACCTGTTTTTTAGAACTTATTAACTTTTCATAAAACAGGGTAGGTTTTATTATGTAACAAATATTTTAAGAATGATACTTTATTGTAGAATTATAATTAAATAAGAAGGATAGGCGCTGTTATTAGAGAATTTCAAAACGTCACTTACCCGGAAACTCAAAATAATTTTCTTCGATTTTCGTTTCTCTATAAAATTTTATATGAAAAAAGTATTCGTATTTGGGTTATTATCTGCAATTGTTTTATTGGCGGCGTGCAAAAAAGACAAGAACGGCAGCAACGCATCAATTGAAGGAACTTATAAACTCAAGTACATTTCCGCAAAGACCAGCAGTTCTGTTATTGGCAATTATGGCGATAAAACAGTTACAACTTCCGAATATACCACTACAAATAACCAGGGAACTATTACCCTGTCTAACGGTGCTTTAACAGCCACGGGCTTAACTTATTCTGTAGATACCAGGGCAAACCTGTATGAATATTTTGGCACAGACCTTCTTGATTCATCGAGCTATCCTTTTAGTTTCACGTTGCCGGCTAGCAACTCTGCCAGCCAGTACCAGCTTATTGGCGCAGATTCTATTTATTTTCCGCAAGGAGGTATAACGTCAGGCGCAGATGGAAGCGGATACCAGTCAATTGCCAACGGGGGCCATTACAGTTTCAGCGGCAACCTGCTCACCATTACCGAGGTTGTTTCAAAAGATTCCACTTATGGAGAATCTGGGGAAACTTACAAACTGATTGAGGGAGGAACTTCATCTGTTGTATTGGAAAAACAATAGAGTTTGTGCGAAAAATGAAATAATTAGAATGGTTAAGGTCAGAGAATATTGCAGGATAATTTTTATTAACCTTCTACTTCTACTGAAAAATCCTTATTCTCCCATTTGTTTGCATGCTGCCAATAAAAAGTAAATTCAATTTTACCGGGAATAATTTGTCCTGGCTTAATGTCGGCAAAGAAAATATCAGGGCCTGAATTTTTAGTTTCAGATGTATGTACGGTTTTCCAGCCGTCTTCCGTCCAGTGGATTATCGCGGCTGTTTTAACCTGTATCCTTAAAGTTTTGCCGGCAGAAAGTGTTTTCAACTTATTATTAAAGCGCCAGATTTGTAAATCAGATTTTGTATGTTGAATCACATACCTGTGAAGCGTATGTAGCGGCATGTCAAATACTTTCTTAGCCTTAATGGAAGCGCACAGTTTTATATACTCCGAATGAGCCCAGGTGAGTGGCATCGCAGAACCTGAATGCTGGCCGAAGAATAATTCTTTTTCCGGTATATCATCCGTATCCCATACCTGTTCAGGAAGCAGGCCATTGTTGGAAAATGCATCCATTGCTTTCAGCAGCTTTTTCGCCCCCATTATATTTCCTGCCGCTACTTCATAATGCGCTCTTTCTCCCGTGAGCAATGGCCAGGCCCGGCCGATGCCTAAACCGTCATAAGGATCGCCATTCTTATGCTCTCCATAACCATCTTTTGTATATCGGTGCCAGCATGGGCCATTTGGTGTATTTACTTTTAATAAGGCATCAATTACTTTAATTGTATTTAATATTTTGGGATCATCAGCGGCACGCAAGCCAAACCTTACCAGCGACAATGCATCCACGCTGATGACGTCTGTTAATTTCGTGTTGCCTTTACCGTCAGGATGATTTTTAAGGTCAATCATCCTCTCACCTAATTCATTTGCAGGGATGTTTTTGTAAGGATTAATCCTGATGTAATAGCCATCCACTTCATGTTCTTTGGCAAGCGGGGTGCCTGTAACATACGTCCATGTTTCCACCTGGCTATTCCAGTAATCGGCTGTTTCGCGGCAGTAAGCTGACAGTTCTTTTTCCTTATTTATTTCAGCAAGCTCAGCGCCTGCCAGCAAGGCCGCAATTGAAACCGCAATAGTAAATATGGAATATCCTTTCTCTTCTTCCCACCTGTCCTGCTCGGTATAAGGCCCATGCTGTATTAAAAAAGAAATAGCTTTTTTCAGACCCGGCCAGTATCTTTTCATTCTTTCATCGTCAATGGCTTTGTTCTTCTCGCAACGCTCTACTATTAAGATGGGGAATGCTGTCTGGTCTATCTGCAAGCCCTTCCAGTGCGGCGTTCCTTCCAGCCACATATTCTGGGGCCAGCTTCCGTCTTCCTTTTGCGTGCTCATTAAATAATTTAAAATGCGCATTGTATCATCATTGGCTTTCATCGCCAGGAAACCGCCTGCGCTTTCTGACAGGTCCCTCGGCCACACTACATGGTAACCGCCTTTGTCATCATCGCCTTTCGCTTCTCCCCAGGGAATTGAAAGGCTAGCAATAATGCCACCGGGAAAAGTTCTCGCTTCGTGCAGGCGCATTATTGCGGCGCTAATTTTATAGTTTTTGCCTTGCAGCTTTTGCAAACTGTCAAGCCATTTTTCCCAGCCTGCTATGTATTCCTTTTTCAGATTGTTAAAGCCGTCAAGCAGGCTGCTGCGTGCATGATTGGCAGCTTCGCTTACATTTCGGCCAAAGGAAAGTGCAAGGATAAATTCTGTATTATCGCTAATATCAATTTCAGCAGTTAATGCAATGTTGCCATTGTCAGCCTGCGTATATTCCCATTCCATTTTTTTATGGCTGTTCAAGTCCTTCCATCCGTCGGAACTACCCACAAAGCCAACAGAGCGCTTTACCCATTTTGCGTTGCAGGCAAGCGCAAGGCATGAGTCATCGCTATGCGCATACAACATAGGAACACCTTTATATTCTCCTGTCCACCCGGTATTATGGGCGCCATGATCATTTAGATGCGGAGCCAGCAGAACATAGAGGTGATATTTATCAGCAGTCTTTTTCTTTACTTTAAAAGTTGTTTTTTGCAGAATGGTATTCCTGAAAGGGTCTGCAATAATTTCCTTTGTTATTTCAAAACGTTTTTGATGGCAGGTATTAATGATATTATAAGCTGGAACACCGGCCTTCACCATTTTTATCGCATGATTGCAATTTCTTTTTTCTTCTGAAAAGAAATCTGTACCGTTGGTAACAATTAAGCCCATATCTCTTATGCAGGCTATATCTTCCCTTGGGTAATACACTTCGTTGATGATGCCATGGCTAAGGGTGAAAGATACCTGCGATGCGGTGTTCAGCGCTTTTCCCAGCCCGGATTTTGCGCTTGATGTCCATTTTGCTTTTATTCCGGGTGCGCCCGGAGCATTCCTTTTTTCCATTTAGTGGTGAATTGTGAGTGGTGAGTAGTGAGTGATAGTGTTTGTAATCATCAACCTTGTACCTTAAAATCTAAAACTTAAAACCTATGACTTGAAATCTAAATTTATAACCTGTGGCTCACAACTTACTACTTACTGTTCACTACTACTTACTGTTCACTACTAAATACTTATCAGCGGCAAGCCGCTTTCTTCATCCATTTCTCTTTTTAAATATGCAGGCGATTCAGTAAGAATTATTTCTAACGTAGGATGAACAGTGGCTTTCATTAAGTGGCCGCCATGGGCTGTGCCATCTTCCTTCCCTACTACTACATGCGCATGAATTTTATATTCGTCGTTATATAAAGAAATATCACCCACAACATTTAATACTTCAACCTGCTCATTCACCTCTATCTTTTTATAATCCTTTACGCCAAAATCAAAGTAACCCAATGTTACCTTACTGAATGCGCCGATGGCGCTAAATTGAGCAGCATGTAATTTTTCCTGTTTTGCAAATGACAATATATTTTCCATTACTTCGTCGCCGCTCTGCATAATAATGGCGAAAGTTTTTTGAGTGCCAGTATTAAGTAACTTAAACTTCATAGTAAGTGGTAATAGTGAATAATGAGCATCTTTGCTTACAACTATTAATGTATCAAGCTATATCATCAAAAGCCTTGCCATGCCAGAGATTTTTATTATAAAGCACCTCGGGCTTTACTGTATTGAATATTTCATGACATGACAATTATTTCGTCGAAATATCACTGTGCATGAAATACCACGCCTTGGGAAAGCTAATAAATCAATTTTCTAAACCTAAAGCACCTTGTGGCAGACCGAAGCTATTGATGCTCCAGAACTTTTTTTAAGACCGCATAAAAATATAAATAACATAACCGGTAAACGAAAAAACTGGCATCATGCAGGGAAATGAATATTTTAATTAGCTTTATCCGAAATTTAAAAATCAATTCTCACAAGAATCAAAGCCATCTAACTATAACCCATATCTAAAAATTAAATGAATAAACTATTCCGTTCAGCATGTATGCTATCTGTTGCTGCTTACATTGTAAGCATAACTGCATGTAATAATAATTCCAGGCCTGAAAATAATGGCGCTCCACGCCAGGACACCACGTTAAAACTACCCGACGGATTTTCAGCTACCGTTGTTGCAGACTCGGTGGGCCGCCTTAGGCATATCGCCATTAATACTAACGGTGAGGTGTACGCGAAATTAAGTGCTTTAAAAGATGGAAACGGAATTTACTTACTGTCCGATACAGATAAAAATGGAAGTTTAGATAAAGCGGTCGGTTTCGGTGATTATCCGGGAACTGGGATCGCCATCAATAACGGCTACTTGTATTCAGCTTCCAATAGCGGTGTAATGCGTTATAAATTAAATGAGAAGCAGGAAGTAAATATTTCAGATACGCCTGAAGTGATAGTTGAAGGGTTAGTTGACAAGGGCAGAGATAATTCTAAATCTATCGCTATTGACGGCCAGGATAATCTTTACGTAACCGTGGGTTCTTATTCAGATGCCTGCAGGCAGGAAGGTTCAGGAATGGGAATTGCCGGTTGCCCTCTTTTAGATTCTGTTGCTGGTGTATGGAAATTTAAAACTGATAAACTACATCAGCACTATAGCGATGGGGTTCGCTATGCAACAGGAATAAAGAACGCCGTAGGTATTGTTTGGAATGATAAAACCAATTCCCTGTTTGCAACACAGCATGGCCGCGGAAAATTTGATGATAAGTTCCCGCAATATTATACCGCTAAGCAAAGTGCAGAATTGCCCGCAGAAACAATATATGAACTGCACCAGGGATCGGATGCAGGCTGGCCGTTTATTTACTATGACCAGTTTCAAAAGAAACAAATAGTGGCGCCGGAATATGGAGGCGATGGAAAGAAAGAAAGTACCGGTAAATTCCAGGACCCGGCAATAGCTTTTCCGGCGCACCTTGCGCCCGACGACCTGCTCTTTTATACAGGCGATATGTTTCCTGCAAAATACAAAAATGGCGCATTCATTGCCTTTCATGGCCAATCAACAGCGTTAAAGCAAGGATACCTCGTGGCATTTGTACCTTTCAAAGATGGCAAACCATCAGGTCCTTGGGAAATCTTTGCTGATAACTTCGCCGGCGAAGACCTGAATAATCCTAAAGGCCCAATTCAACATCGCCCTACAGGCTTAGCGCAGGCTCCGGATGGTTCTTTATATGTTGCAGACGATTTAAAGGGAACCATCTTTCGGATTGCCTATTCCGGCAAAAAATAATCAGAGAAACAGCACGAAGTCAAAGCACTAAAGAAGATAAACATCATGTGATTAATGGCTTAATAATTGTGTCCGTAAAGTATTACAGAACTCAAAAAATTACTTTATGGAAAACCCAGATAACAGCGAGCAAAACCCGATGACGGGTTATGATCACACTGCCAGAGATTTTCAACGGACGGAAGACGAAATTGATGATATATCTGCGTCTGAAAAGGAAGCAATTAACGACAAAAAAAAAGACGAAAACAATAAGAAGGCGGAATTTGATAATAAGCAAGATAAAAAAGAATAACTCAGTTAAAGCTCAGCAAAACCATTAACTATCGTTCCAATTGAATCCTGGTTTTAATGGCCAGCTATATTCCACCTTAAAAACAATTGCGCACTTACCGGATTGCTACCGTTAGCCGGCGTGGTACTCAAAGGTAAATTTGCTGAAGCACCGATATTAAATTTCTTAAAGTCATAATATAATTCCAGCCGGGCCGATAACATACTCTTGTTGATATATTGCCAATCTAAGGAACGCCGGTCTATCCTATATAATGAGTCACTCATTTTAATCCTTGTGTAGGTATTGATTCCTTGCTTATCTATTAAGGCAGTTCTGTTAAGTGTATAATTAATTCCAACTGCACCAAACCATCTGTTATATATTTTGTGACTATATGAAATAGTGCCGCCAAAGCCACCGGTTTTATAAAGAGACTTCCTGCTCGTAATAGTATCTCTTGGCGCCATGAAGAAGGTAATTTCCGAAAGCTCTTTATTGTTAATAAAATATTGTTGGTTGAAGTTAAGCGTTAATAATAACGAGCTTTTCTTACTGAGGCTTTTGCGCATCCATAACTGCGGAACTAAAATGTTATAAGGTTTAGAACCACCATTGGTTCCTTTGAAGTAATATCTGCTTCCTTCCAAAGGAACAGGAATCTCCCATTGAAGCCCATAGCTAAATCCCGTTAGGATTTTAGTACTGGTAGTATTTGATTTTCCGCTTATTCCACTTTTTCTTTTTGCGTAAACAATAGTAAAAAGGCTATCCCTTAATTGTTGCTCAGAAGAAACAGCAAGCTCCTGTGGAATTATCGAAGTATCTAAATCGAATGCGGCCCTGCTTGAAATTATTACAGATTCAATTTCTTGTTTATCATTATAGCGTTGATTTTTAATGGCTACAATGCCCTTTCCTGAAGTAATATTTTTGTTATCATGATAAGTAGTAACACGATTACCAGGCTTGTTATTACCTCTGTTATCATTCGCCATAATATTATTTCGTGTATCCCTTCCCGTTATATTATTATCTTTTGTATTGGAGGCATTATCTTTCTGGTTGAGGTTAATCGCTCTGTGATGTAATGATGAAACTCGTCTTTCAACGAAACTACTATCACCCTTGTTCATTTGCTTGCCTAATAGAGTGCCGGTTGCTGGTGTTATATTCATGCCAGTCGGGGCATCGTCGCTGTTGTTATTTCTTTCCGTTTCATTCGCATCCTGCTTATCATGCATTTTCGAAACACTGGCATCTTTTTTATTAACACTCGTATAATTTATTTTTCCTTTAATTGTTTTTACAGATTGCTTGTTGGGCTTGCTTACCAACATTATTATGGCAGCAGCTGCAATTAACAGCGCTGACAGTTTAAGAAGATTGTTGCCAAACCTTCCATTAACAGGCGGCTCCGCGGGCTTTGGCTTACCTGCATCCAGCATGGAATTCATTTGTGCCCAAGCCTCATCTGCCGGCACATCCGGAGATGGGTAATCGTTGTTTAATTGTTTATTGATATGAAATTTTCTATCCTTCACTTTTACTGAAGTTTGGTGTAAATATATTTTTCAGCCTTGTGCGGCCTTCGTTTAAATGCCATTTTACCGTTCCTTCTTTCATTTCCAGTGAGGCCGCAATTTCTTTTATCGAAAACCCTTCATTATAATACAAGTTGCACACCGCCCTGGTAGTTACCGGCAACCTGTGCAGCATTTCGTAAACTCTTTCCCATTCTTTTTCTTCAAAAGGATTAAAGGAAGCTGTGTCAGGAATGGTACCAATATACGCCAGTGAAACGCTGGTTTTTTTATTCCTGATCTCCGTTAAAGCAGCGTTTCTCACAACAGTATATACCCAATTAAAAAAAGTACCTTTTTCCTCATCATACTGTTCTATATTTTTAAAAACCTTTAGCATCCCGTTGTTTATTGCAGTTACTATTTCCTGGTTGTCATCAAAAAAAGTTTTACACAAAGCAAATAAAGCCGGATAAAACTGGCGGTACAATTTTTCCTGGCTTATGCGGTCATGCTGCTTGCAGCCTTCTATGTAGTGGCGTTCGTTCAAATCTTAAAATAGCCGCCCTTTAACCGGGCGGCCTTTCTTGTATCTGTAAATTATTTATAACGTGGAGGGCAAAATTACTACTCCATCTGTGTAAGACCAGTTTATAGAATAATTGCTGCCTGCTTTTACTACGGAACCCGTATAAGTGTTGTTATTTAACTTTATTGTAAGAGTATGCGTGCCATCATTAAGCGGTATAAAATATTCAAATCCATCTGCGGGTGCTGTGCCCGAGGTACAATTTGCCGGAACTGCTACGCCGGTAAAGCTTATCTTGCAGGAGTCGCCAGTCTGCCCATAATCTGCCGAAAGATAATTGGTAAAACAGCTATAACTATTTTTAGTATGTGCATAAAAGATGAGGCCGGAAGATGCTCCTGAATCAAGCTTTGATGCAGTAATGGAT
>Ga0207652_10002626_pt1 | contig 15088 bp, 14 predicted proteins | sample KBSC63BmetaG_FD_184334 | JGI IMG/M metagenome (GOLD analysis project Ga0207652, IMG submission 184334) | Corn rhizosphere microbial communities from Kellogg Biological Station, Michigan, USA - KBS C6-3B metaG (SPAdes) (version 2) | ecosystem: Host-associated > Plants > Roots > Rhizosphere ... | reverse complement strand
CTACGCGTGCGAGCGGCGCGTGCGAACGGCGCGTGCATGCAGCGGCCGTCCCTCAGCCTCCAAACCACGCGCCGTTCCAAGCGTAGTCTTCGCGCGCAGTCAGGACGCGCCGTCATCGGGCGTTGTTCGCACGCGCTCTCAGCGCGCGCCCTTCGCACGCGCTCTCAGCGCGCGCCCTTCGCACGCGCTCTCAGCGCGCGCCCTTCGCACGCGCTCTCTCAGCGCGCGCCCTTCCGTGTCAGTGTGTTCGTCACCCCTCGGGACAATTCCGCATTGCCCACGCCGGCCTGGTACGACCAGTCGAACACCACATAGTCCGGCGTGACGAACGCGACACGTACCGCCGCGAAATGCACGCCGTCCGACTTCATCACGCGGAAGACGTATCCATAACCCGGGACCGCTTGGATGTTGACCGCGCTGAACCCCGTTGCCGCCGCGCGATCGATCGACGTCAGATCCGCGACCGGCGCCGAGGAATACAACATCATCGTCACGCCCGAGCGTGCCGGCGTGAACCACAACGTCCCGTCGTTGTGTCGCTCGATCGTGAAATCGAGATCGGCGCGCGTCGATGTCGCGACCACCCCCGACTTGCGAGCGGTCTCGTCGTAGAACAGGAATCCGCTGCTGTCGCGCCGCGCGGTCGCCGAATAGACGAATGCGTTGCGCGCGTCCTGCCGAGGAGTATCCAGGCGCGCGTCGCTCCACACGCTCTCGTGCCCGTCGCGAGTGATCGTGCTGACGGCAAAGCAGCGCGAGATCCCGTTCGTGAGATTGCTCGCGAGAAATCCGTCGGAGACGGTCGTGCCTTCGACGACCCAGGCAGCCGTGCAGACGCCGCGCGTCGCATCGTAGGCCGTCGAGTACACGCGATAGTGATCGAACGCCGCGTGCAAGGCGTCGACGGCGTTGCTGCTCCATGCAAGTTGCACCGCACCGTTCAACGACATCGATGTGAGGCCGAGCGGCGTGGGCGGGCGCGTCGTGAGATCGATCGTGATCGGATCCGACTGGCCGACCTCGTCGCCATTTGCGTCGCGCGAGGCCACATAGTACTGCGACTCGGGAACGCCTGCATCGTGGAACGTCGTCGACGTCGTGGTCGCGCGGAGCGTCCAATTGGCGTCGGTGGACGTTCGCGCATACACGTTGAAGGCGACGATGTCGGTTTGCGTCGGCGGATCCCACGTCAGCAACACGCCGGCCGGTGCGCTCGGATCGCCGCTCGGCTCGAGCTGATATGTCAGGTTCGTTGGCCGCACTGGATCGGGGCCAGGGGCCGTGAGATCATCGCACGCGGCGAACGCCGACAACGCCGCGACCGACAGCAAGAACGGCAGACGAGAAACTCGCATCATCGCTCCGGGTGGGGGCGGTCGCGAGCAGACGCATTGGCCGCACCCGCGCGTATGAAAATGCTAAGTCATTGTGCGGACGAATTATCTGGGGACCGTCGCGACGCACGGCGTCCTAGCGTGAGGACAGCGCCCTGCTCAATTTCGAGGACCGGGTGCGCGGACGCTGGCCCCAGGCCGCGTCAGAACGGAACCGTGCTGCCCGAACGAACCGTCGCCTTGTTGTAATCGAACTTCAGATCCGGCTCGGCCTTGAGCGCGATCGTGAAGTTGAACGCGAAGTTGCCGTTGGGCGACTGCGTGAAGCCGAAGATCGCTCGCCAGTCGTGGAGATCGCGCTGGAGCGATACGATGTGGCTCGCGAACTCGTGCTGCTCGAAGTCGTACGTCGTCTGCCACGCCGCGGTCCACTTGGGCGTGAGGTTGAAATTGATGCTGCCGTTCAGTGACGTCGTCGGTGGAATCTTGTACGCCGGTCCGCCGGCGATCGTCGAGTTGACCGGCGTATCCGTCGTCGGCGCGGCGCGCTGCTGCGCGAGACACGCGTCGAGCAGGAAGGGGTCGTTGCCGGCGATCTGTGCGCATCGCGCCCGCGGATCGAAGTCGATGACGTTGTTGCCGGTCGGTGGACGCGGGCTCGATCTGGCAAACGTGAACGACGCGCGCCAACCCTGTGTCGGCGGGATGAGGAAGCGATCTCCCGCTCGCGCGCTGCCCGCGACCGGCTGCGCCGCAATCACCGACTGCTCGCGCGCGTCCGGCTGCGGGCGAACCTGCTGCGTGTTCGCCGCCGCCGACGTCTGCGCCTGCGGCACGGCTCGACCGAAGATCCGCGAGAGAATCACGATGGGATTCTGATCGCGGCTGAAATTCAATGACGCGGACACGTTCGTCAGATACGGCTTGAAGACCGCGGTGTCGCTCAGTGTGCTGCCCTGGAAGAGCGAGTAGCTGCTGGTGAAATCGAACCCGGGCAGCAGGTCGGAGCTCAGCGTATAACCCCACGTCTCCGTCGTGAAGCCGGACAACCGCGAGTGCACGTTCGGCTGGTTCGCGCGAACGAAGTCGTAGCTCAGCGGCGTGGTGGAGATGCTGAGCAGGCGGATGACCTCGCCCTTGTCCGTTCCGGTGGTGTCGTTCACCCGCGGCTTGATCTTGGCCTCGATGTTCTGGTTCAGTCCGAATGTCACCGAGTTCTGCTGCAAGCCGCCGAGGTATCCGACGCGCGTGCGATTGAGCGCGCGGAGATACTCGTCGGGCACGTCCGCTTTGGGCGCGTACGTGAAGCCGATCGTCGGCTGGATCGAGTGGCGGAGACGCTGGAACGGCCCGAAACCCGGGAAGAGACCGAACAACGTCGGCGACGCCGAGAGACCAAACGTGAGGCGCTTCTTCTGGCTGACGTAGTGCCCGTTCGTGCGATCCGTCGCGACCCAGAATGGACCCGGATCGACGTTCGCGAGACTTACGCTCGGCGTGAGGTTGAACTTGTTCGACGCGAGTGCCGGAATGCTGAAGTCCGGATTCCAATCGATGTCGGTACGGTAGGTCGACGCGAACACGCGGGTGTCGGTCACGGCGCCCGTCTCGACATCGAAGATCTGGAACTGCTGCGGGAAGTTGTTCCGCTGCTGGTTGATCCGGAACGAGTTACGAATCGTTTTCCCGAAGATCTCGAATGGCGTGTCCAGCGTGATCGAAGCCGTCGACGAATTGCGATTCGTATTGATCGTGCTATCGATGACCCCCGTCGTCGGATTGGCCGTATATGTGAACGCACCGACGCCCGGCTGATCCATGTGCAGGACGTCGCTGCGCGTGAAGCTCAAGCCCGGCGTCCAACTGATGTGACTTCCGAGACTGATCGCGGTGCTCGACAGCGTGACGGTCGGGAAGCTGCGGTCGAGCTGCGGCCGGCCGGGATACTGCTTCTGCGTCGCGCCAACGGACACCGATGCTGGACCAAATTTCGTCTGATATGAGGCCTGCGACGAGATCGTGGCCAGCGACGCGTATGGATTGAACGTGTTCTGTCGCTGGAGATCCGTGCTCGTGACGTAGTTGAAGTTCGTGTTGAGCCGGCTGTCGTGCGAGAACTCCTGCTGATGCGCCCAACTGATCGCTGTGTTGGTGCGCCCGTCGCGTTCGTCCGTGTACGCGACGCCGACGCGCCCGCCCATGAATCGGTCGAGCCACTTGTAGTTCCAGTCGCCATTGAGCCGGAGCCAGCCGGGATCGCCCTGCGTCGAACCGGCGGAGCTTCGCCAATCGAGCCACGTACCGAAGTCCATGTAATTGTTGAGCGCCCAGTAGTACCCCAGGTGCTCGATGCTGCGACGATACGTCGGGCTGTTGCGAACGATGTCGCCTATGCCGAACTGCGGCGCGAGAATACCACTGTGTCGCCCGGGTTGTTGGTCGCTGAAGAAGAACGGCAGCCACATCACCGGTACGTCTTTGATGTAGAGCACCGCGGGGCGGGCCGCCAAAATGTTCCCGCTCTTCTTGATCTCCCTCACCGCGAAGTGGTAGTCGGGGATCGAGTCGTCGCAACTCGTGATCGTCCCGCCCTTGGCCCACACGGGCGACCCCTTCGAATTCGAGCTGTCGAGTGTCACGCGCGCCAGCGCGACGTCGATGTACCAGATCTCGCCGTTGTTCACCGGCAGGCGCGCGTTCGTGATGCGCGCCGATCGCGCCGCGAGGCTGTAGTCGATCCGGCCGACGCCCGTGATGTCAGCCTGACCGGAGCCCGGGCTGCTCAGGATGTAGTGGCCGCCAGTCTTGATGTCGCGCGTCGACTGCAGGTAATAGATGCCGCTGTCACTGACGACGGTTTGCGAATCCCGCGTGACCGCGGCGCGGCGACCCTTTCCCGCGAGGAGGTCGAGCGAGCGGCGCTCCTGATTGAAGAACGCGGTGTCGCCTTGAAACCGTGTGACCGTATATCCAGGCAATTGCAGCAGACGCTGCGCGACCGAATCGGGCTGCGGCCACTTGATACGAAGCGAATCGTTGGTCGTGTCACGCGTTCCCGGCCGCGGCGCCGCCGGACGAGTAGCCGGCAGCCGCGGGATGATCTGCGCCTGCGCGACGCGGCCGGCAGCGCACAGCAGCGTCGCGAGGATCACCCACCGTTTCACGCAGCGGCCCCCGACGAACCGAGCGAGAGCCTGCGCTGCTTGCGACGATAGATGACGTACGACGCGAGCACGCTCAGCTCATAGAGCCCGTACAACGGCACGGAGAGCGCGATCGTTGTCCACACCATGTCGCCCGGGGTGAGGAACGCGCCGACGATCACGATCAGCACGACGGCGTGGCGGCGGTACCTCGTGAGGAACTGCGGCGTCACGATGCCAAGCGCCGCGAGCGCCAGCACGACGATAGGCAACTCGAAGCTCACGCCGAACGTCAACACCATCGCGAAGATGAAGCTGAAGTAGTCCTCGGCGGTGATCAGCGGCACGAGCGACGGTCCCGAGAAGCCGAACAGCCAGGGCAACGCGAGCGGCACAACCACGAAATACGCGAGCGCCGCGCCGCTGATGAACAGGAGCACGCCCGCGTACAGGACGCCGATCGCGACGCGCTTCTCGTGCGTGTGGAGCGCGGGCGCGAGAAAGCACCAGATCTGGTAGAGGATGACGGGCGCCGCGAACACGATGCCGATCGTCATTCCCGTGTTGAGAATGACGCTGAAGCCCTCGCTCGGATGCGTATAGACGAGCTTGTGCTCCGGGATCAGCGGAAGAATGGGCCGGGCGAGTATACCGACCGCGTTGAACCGCCATGCCGCCCAGAACCCGATGCCGGCGCATACCAGCAGCGCGATCAGCGAGTAGATGATGCGCCAGCGCAGTTCCTCGAGGTGATCGAGGAATGGCATCTCTCCGGACTGAGACTTCGGGATCGGCATCAGCGTGAAAGCGTCTCAGCGTCCGTTCAGCAGGTCCTGTGCGAGTCGAGCTTCATCCGAACCTGGAAACTCGCGAATGACGCGACGAAACACGATGCGTGCTTCGTCTTTCTTGTTCGCGTCCCACAGAATCTTGCCGTGCTTGTACATCCCCGTCCCGGCCTCGGGAGTACGCGGGTACTTGTCGGAGACGCGCTGGTATACCGAGTCGGCGGCCTGCGTGTTCCCCTCGGCTCTGTAGGCTTCGCCGACGGCCAGTTGCGCCTGCGCCGCGCGGTCGAAGTCCGGATACGTCGCGAGCAACTGATCCAGGCTGTTCCGCGCCGTGCGATAGTTGCCCTGCCGAAGCTGATCCATCGCGGTCGTGAACATCGTGGCCGCACCGGGCATGCCTGCCGCGCGCGACGTGTCGGCGGTGCTGCTCGAGGTGGGCGAAACGGTCGGAGGACCCGAATTCGCCTGTTCCTTCAGCGCCTCGAGCTGCGCCTTGGTGTCCTGCACGTTGCGCGTCGTCTGGCCGAGGAGTGCCTGGAACTGCACCATCTGGCGGCCCATCGCGTCGAGCTCGCCATTCGCACTCGCCTGGAAGGCCGCGAGTCGCTGCGAGACGGCGCGGAGCGAGTCGAGCGCCAGATCGAGCGTTCGCGAAAGCTGGGCGATCTGCCCGCGCGTCTGCTGATTCGCGCGCAGGATGGATGTGTCGCCCTCGGCCTGCTGCTGTCGTGACAGGCGAAGCTCATCCTGCAACAGCCGGACGTCTCCCTTGGAGGCGAGACATCCGGCGAGCGGCGCGAGGGCCAACAGCAGGAGTGGGACGCGGCAGGTCGCGCGCGTCATGGACGGCGCAGCGTCTGACCGCCGGACGTGATCGAGAATTCCGCGCGGCGATTCTGCGACCACGCACTCTCGTCGGATCCCTGAGCGATCGGGCGCTCCTCACCATAGCTGCGGGTCTCGATCCGCGACTCCGCGATGCCGTGCTGTACGAGATACGCCTTCGCCGCCGCGGCACGACGCTGGCCGAGTGCGAGGTTGTATTCGTCGGAGCCGCGCTCGTCGGTGTGGCCGGCGATGCTGATCGTCACGCTGGGATTTGCCTGGAGGATCGGCACCTTCGCGTCGAGAACGCCGCGATCTTCGGGGCGAAGCTCGGACTGATCGAAATCGAAGTGCACCATCTGCGTGAGGGTCTCGCGCATGCGCGCCATCTCGGTGGCGGCGTTGCCGGCGGCGGCTTCGGCGGCGGCGATGCTGTCTGCACGACGGCGCGCGGCTTCAGCTTCCGCGGCGCGCCGAGCTGCCTCTTCCTGCGCACGACGGGCGCTGTCGGCGTTCGGGCCGGCAGGGGCCGCGGTCGGCGTCGGAGCGGGAGCCGGCGGGGTTTTGTGACAGGCAGCGATGGCGGCGACGGCGAGCGTGCTCGCCGTGAGCATCGCGATCCGCGGAATGCGCATGATGTGGGTCTCCGGAGAGGGCGGGTCGAGAGTGTGACGAATTCGAATTACAAGGTGCTTATTGGGTCGTGCTCAGGGCAGCGCCAGATGCGGCGACCACGCGGCCAACCGCGAGCCGGGGGAGTGCGTCAACTGCCGAACGCGATTCGACTCGACGTCCAGGATCCACAACTGGCGCTGGCCGCTCCGGTCGGACGTGAATACGAGGTGCCGAGCGTCGGGTGCCCACGACGGCTGCTCGTTCTGTCCTTCGCTCGTCAGGTACTTCGGCGAGCTTCCCGTCACGCGAACCGTGCGAATCTGGAACCGATCGCCGTTCACACGCTCCTGGTATGCGATCGTGCGCCCGTCGGGCGACCAGTCCGGATCGGAGCGATAATTCCGCTCGCTCGACTCGAAGTCGGTGAGGACGTTCACGTTCGTTCCATCGGCGTCCATAATATATAGCTCGGGGCGGCCCAGTCGGCCGCTCGTGAACACGATCCGGCGTCCGTCGGGGCTGATCGTGGGGCTGGTGTTGTCCGTGCCCTGCCCTGAGGTCAGTCGATGCGGCGTGTCACCGCCTGCTGCGCTGATGCTGAAGAGATCCGAGCCGTTCTCACCCGCGCGCGTGTAGACGATGGTTTTGCCGTCGGGCGTGAAGACCGGCGTCGAATAGGTGACGTTGCGCGCCTGAGGGACAACCGCGCGCGAGCGACCTGTAGCGAGGTCCATCAATAACACGCGAGGCGATGCCCCGAACGTGTTGTAGGCGAGCGTCGCGCCGTCCGGGCTCCAGGCCGGGCTGAACACATCGGGCTCCGTCGGCACGGTGATCTCGTCCGCACCGTCGCTGTCGATGATGCGAATGGTCTGACCGCGGATGTACGCAATGCGCGTGGCGGCGACGCCGCGCGTTCCGGTCACCCACCGCTCGATCTCGTCCGACGTGTTGTGCACGGCGAGCCGCCAGTCACGGCTCAGACCGGTCGCCGGCAGCCGCATGTCCTCGACGTTCACGACCTGCGACCGGCCGACATCGTGCAGCACGACGTGCAGTCCGGTCGGGGTGCGCGTGATCTCGACGACGGCCGCAGCCTGAAGACGTGCGAAGAGCGGATAGTTCAGCCCGCCCGCCGCGCCCGGGTTCCGCAGCGCCGCTGGATCCGACGCGTCGAGTGAATCCACGACGAACCGGTCGCTGAAGTCCAGATCGCGCTGGATGATCGCGCGAATCGAATCACCGAATGCGCCCGCGATCGGCAGCACGGCGATGCTGACCTTGTCGCGCAGCGGATCGTACGTGCCGTTGAGCGTGATTCCCTTGAACGTCGAGTCCTGCGCGTGCAGCGATGGAGACGCCGCGAGCAGCGCGACGAACGGCAGCAGGCCGCGGAGTGAACGCATCATTTGTTGAGTGAAGGGGAGAAGCGGAACGTCACCGGCAGAATGTCTTCCTGAAATCCGGGCGGGAGCGCTCCGAACTTCTTCGCGTTCGCCGCGGCCTCGACCGCGCCGAGCGCTTTCTGATCGAACGAATAGTTACCGGACGAGGTCACCAGGTGAATGCTCTCCGGATCGACAGTGCCGTCGCGGTGAATGACGAACCGAACGGCCGCGACCCAGCGGCTGTTGTCCGGACCGAACGCCCTGATGAGCTGCCGGACGATGTTGTCCGTGTACCAGGGATAGGGGAACTCGATGCCCGGTGTATCGACATTCGCGATATCGGCGCCCTTCCCGCCCGTGGGCCCGCCACCAGCCGTCGGTTGCGGCGTGGGCTTCTGCGGCTCGGCGGTCTTCACCGGGGGAGCCGGCGTCGTCTGCCTCGGCACTGGAGCTGTTCTCGCCTTCGGCGTCGGCGCCTTTGCAGGCTTGGGTACGGGCTTGGACGCGGTCGGCGTCGGCGGCTTCTCTGCGGGAGGCGCGACGGGCGGAGTCGGCTGCACGACACCGATGGCGCGCTCGCCCGGCGGCGCCGCGATGAGCCGCACGCGGTAGATCGGCGGCATGGGCACATCCTGGGGTCGCGAATATACGAACGCTGCGATCGCCGCGACGTGGAGGACCACTGATGCCACCATCCCCCACGTCAGTCGCGGTGCAGAGGCCGCCGAAGCCACCTATCGGACCTCCTCCGGTTCCGTCACGAGACCCACGTTCGTCACGCCGTCCGCCTCCATGATCGCCATCAACTCAACGATCGTCCCGTACGGGACATCCCTGTCTGCCCTCAGATACACACCGTTTCTCGTTCGGTTCGCCGCCAGGCTCTTGAACACGACGCGAAAGGTGCGGACGTCGTACGTCTCGTTGTCGATCTTGATCTGACCGGCGCGGTTCACCGTGATCGTCAACCCGTCCTTCGACTCGAGCGGCTTCGCCTCCGCATTCGGCAGCGCGACGTCGACTCCTCCCTGCATCATCGGTGCGGTGATCATGAAGATCACGAGCAGCAGCAGCATGACGTCGATCAGACTCACGACGTTCACGTCGGCGTTCAGGTCGAAGCGATGACGACGCCTGCGGCGCGGCATCTCAGATCCGTCCTTCGCGCACGAGCAGAGCGATCACCGCGGTGCCGAAGTTCTCCATGCGGCCGTCGAAGCGATTCAACCGGCTCGCGAAGATGTTGTATCCGAACGTCGCGGGAATGGCGACGGACAATGCGGCCGCGGTCGCGATGAGCGCCTCCGCCACGCCCGGCGCCACGGCCGAGAGATTTCCCGATCCCTTCGTGGCGATGCCGACGAATGCGTCGATCACGCCGAGCACTGTGCCGAGGAGCCCGACGAGCGGGCTGACGGAGCCAATGGTCGCAAGCCACGGCAGGAATCGGCCGATGCGATCGCGCTCATCCGACGCGTCACTGTCGAGCAGCAGATGCAGCGTCTCGATCTGCGAGCCACTGAGCGTGGCTGCGGCCGGCGCATCGACGGCGACGGGCGTCGACCGTTCGCGGACCTGTTGATTCGCGACGCGCGCGTCGGAGACGAAATGCATGGCGCGCAGGAACAGCCGCGGCAGCGCGCTGGGCGGCGTACGTCTCGCGAGGTTGCTCGCCTCGTCGAGCCGTGAAACGAGCTCGAAGTCGTGCCAGAATTTCTCCGCGGCGCCGCCCGCCTTCGCGAGGGCGCGCCATACGCCGAACATGATGCCCCAGCTCAGCAGAGAGAGAATGGCGAGCAGCCCGAGCACGACCTTCGTGACCGTCGTCGATGCGAAAATCAGATCGACGGGGCTGGAGGGTACGGCGCCACGCGCCGCCTGAAGCAGAAGAGGTGCGAAGTGCACGATCGGAGAGGTCAGGTGTGCGCGGTAGCTTGCGGCGTTTTGCCGGCGACCCAGGCGAACGTGTTCGCGAGACCGTCAGCGAGTGACATCTGCGGCGTCCAATCGAGCACGGCACGCGCCTTATCGACTGACAGACACGATTCCTGTAACTCGCCCGGACGCGCCGGCACGTGCTCGATGGGCACGTCGGCGTCGGCGACGTCGAGCAGCGTGCGCGCGAGCTCGTTCACGGAGGTCGCCACGCCGGTTCCCACGTTGAATGCGCGCGCATCCAGACGCTCGGCCGGCGGGAGCGGGCCGGTCGCGACGCGGAAGATGGCCGACGCGACGTCGCTCACGTGCACGTAGTCGCGCGTGGCGGTGCCGTCGCCGAAGATCGTGAGCGGTCGTCCCGCCATGATGCGGCCGCAGAAGATCGCGATCACGCCGGCTTCGCCGTGAGGATCCTGCCGCGGGCCGTACACGTTGCCAAAGCGCACGGCCACCGTGTCGAACTTCTGAATGCGCGTGTAATAGGCGAGGAAGTGCTCGACGCACAGCTTCGCGATGCCGTAGGGAGAATCCGGATCTTTCGGTGTTTCCTCACGCGTCGGCGGCTTCGTGAAGTCGCCATAGATGGCGCCGCCGGTCGAGGAGAACGCGAAGCGCGTGCTGGGGCCGCGTCCCGACTTCCGGAGCGCCTCGAGCAGATTCAACGTCCCGAGGATGTTGATGCTCGCGTCGAACTGCGGATCGTCGACGCTCTTTCGCACGTCGATCTGCGCGGCGAGATGCACGAGCGCGTCGAACGTGCCGTCCGCTACGATGCGCGCCGCCTCTTCGGACCGGATGTCGCAGACGTGCAGCGTCGCCTCGGGGGAGAGATTCGCGCGCTTGCCACTCGAGAGGTTGTCGATGACATCGACGGACCACCCGCTCGCAAGAAAGAGATCGCAGACGTGCGATCCGATGAAGCCTGCACCGCCCGTGACGAGAACTCGCTGAGTCATGCGTTTCGATCCGGATGTGAGGTGGCCACGGGGGGTTCCTCGGCCTCCGGGGCGGAGCGCTCGAGGCCGAACAGGTAGCGGACCGCGTCCACGACGGCGAGCCCGCGTCCGTTCGCCGCCGCGGCGCGCAGACGCACCGTCGGCCCGTGTAAGAATTTGTTCATCAACGATCGCGAAAGCTCTTCGACGGCGGCCCGCTCGTCGGGCGACAGGTGCTGCAGGCGGCGCAACGCGTCGCTCAACTCGCGTTCGCGCACCGATTCCATCTGGGCGCGCATCTCGGTCAGCACGGGGACCGCGGAGAGGCCGGCGAGCCAGTCCCAGTACCGCAGCACCTCGCCGTTGATCAGCGCCTCCGCGGTGGGCAGCTCGCCGCGCCGGCGCTCCAGGTTGGCCGAGACGACCGCCTGGAGGTCGTCGAGATTGTACAGGAAGACGTTCGCGAGCCGCGACACGTCCGGCTCCACGTCACGAGGCAGCGCGATGTCGAGAATGCACAACGGGCGATCGCGGCGGGCGGCGATGGTCGGCTGAATGTGCTCGACCGACACCACCGCGTGCGGTGCCGCGGTGGAGCACACGAGTACGTCGACATCCGCCAGCGACGCCCAACATTCGTCGTAATGCACCGCCGTCGCCTCGTAGCGCGCCGCGAGCTCCAGCGCGCGCTCGTATGTCCGATTCGCGACTACTGCCGTACGGACGCCCTGATCCGACAGCGACTCGAGTGCAAGCTGCGCCATCTCGCCCGCGCCGAGCACCATCGCGCGCTTCCCGGCGAGCGAGCCGAAGATCTGCCGCGCGAGCTGCACGGCCGCCGAGCTAACGGATGCGGCGCCGCGACCCACCGCCGTCTCGTTGCGAACACGCCCCGCGACCGACAACGCCGTCTGGAACAGCCGATTGAGCACGGCCCCCGAATGCGGACGACATACGGTCCAGGCGTCGCGCACCTGACCGTGAATCTGCGCTTCGCCGAGCACCATGGAATCGAGACCGCTCGCGACGCGGAACAGGTGTGCGACCGCATCCTTGTCGCGCCGCACGTACCCGTACTGCGATGCGTCGTCGCCGAGGCGCGACGACAACTCGCTCCAGACGAGCGGTGCCGCATCCTGCTCGTCCTCGACGAGATAGATCTCCGTGCGATTGCACGTCGACAACAGGACGGCTTCGCGCGCCGCCGATTCGGCGCGAAGGCGCTCGAGCGAGTCGGCGACTTCGCTCGATCGATATGCGACGCGCTCGCGAACGTCGAGCGGCGCGCCGCGATGGTTGATGCCGACGACCGTCAACGCCATGCGGCCATCCGCGCATCGAGCTCCCCGGATTCCACGAGCTCGCAGAAATTCTCACCGATCAGCGCATCCGCGGCGTGCGACCATCGATCGCGCTGGCCGGCGGCGATCAAAGCGCGGCGCAGCGACGACAGGGCAGCGACGGCGTTCCCGTAGCGACCGTCGAACCGCTGGCCGATCGCGTCCCGCAGTCGCGACGCCGCGCTCGGCAGCCGACCAGCGGTGACGGCGACGACGACGTCACCCGCGCGATGCACGGCGGGCGTAGCGACGTTTCCCAGCTCGGGCGCACTCGCGACGTTCACGAGCCGGCCGCGCGCGTCGTCCGCGATGCGCGCATTCAGCTCCGTATCGTCGGTCGCGGCAATCACGAGGGTTGCATCGCCGAGATGAGAGGGTTCATACGGACATTCGGCGACCGTCATCCGCGCGTTGCCCTGCGCGAGCTGCCTGATCTCACGAGAGATGGAAGGCGCCACGACGCGAACCGTCGCGCCTGCATCCACGAGAGCGCGCACCTTTCGCGTCGCCACGACGCCGCCGCCAACCACGACGGCCACCAATGACGCGCCGTCGAGCATGAGCGGATACGCGCTCACAGGAATTGTCCCGCGGCGGGCCCGGCCATGCGGAAAGCGACGTACAGGACGAGCACCGCGATGAATGCCGCGCTCGAGTACTTCGCCGCGCGATGCGCCTGCCAGCCGCGCGCCACCCGTCCGAGCGCGATGCAGCTCACGGCGGCCCACGCGCCGCTGCCCCACACGAGCTGCGGCAGATTCAGCTCTCGATACTCGATCGAGTACGCTGCCGCCAGCACGACGCCCAACGTCAATCCCAGCCATCCCGCGATCGCCGCGAGATGATTGACGCGATCGAGCGTGGCGAGAGGCGGGAAGAACCGAAACAGCGCGCCGAAGCGTCGCGATTTGAGCTCGCGTCGCTCGACGAGATACATCATTCCGGCCGCGGCCGCCGTCCCGAACGCCGCGATCCCGACGAAGCTCAGCGCGATGTGCGAGAAGAGCCACAGTCCGCGCATACCCTCCGCCCCTCGGCCCGGCGTGAGGCCGATGACGTTCGCGACTGCCGTCGGGAGAGCTGCCAGCGGCGCCGCGACCAGCGTCAGGCTCGCGTCGCGGGCCAGCAGCTCGGCGACGAGGAGCGTCGTCGCCAGCACGAGGCCGGCGAACGACAGCGCCGGGCCGAGGCCGGTGAGGGGAACCGCACCTGCTCGCAGCGCGAAAGCGAGCAATGCCGACGCGTGCAACGCGATCCCGAGAGCGAGCGCGGCGAGAACACCCCAGACCGGTGCCCGCACGGGACGCGCGAACGGCACCGCGGCCAGAGCCGCGGCGCCGAGATAACACGTGATGGCGGCGAAGTGGGCGATCGGGATCATTTCGGTCGCCCAAATCTACTGCAACGCCGTCGCTTACGGCATCTTCGCGGCGATACGCGCCGCGGTGCCTTCGTGGATTTTCGGCTGATCCTGATCGACGATGATCGCAGTCGCGCCGAGCGGTGTGACGCGGAGCACCTGTGCGCGCGCAATCGCGATCTCGGGGATCGCCAGCGCGCCTTCGACCACGGGACGCTCGCGCGGCTGATACAGCTCGACCTGATCCCCCGTGGCGATGCCGTCGCGGCCCGCGATGTCGAGAATCAGGTAACGCTGGAGGCTCGGCAGGATTGGCTGATTGTAGATCCACCGCACCTTGCCCGAGCGACCGTTCGCGACCGCCGACGGACGGCCCTGCACCAGAGCGCCCGACGTGTCGAACGGAATCAGGCGCTGCCCTTCCTCGACCACGTCGAACATCTTCACGACGCGCCCGGTCACGGCCTCGCGCGGGTCACGCGTCCGCGTCACCTCGATGACGCCGGTCGGGATCACGACCTGTCCGAAGTTCTCGATGAGCGGCCCGAGGCGATACGCGAGAAAGAGCGAATGCACGGGTACACTGTCGGTCGGCGGCGAAAAGAAGACCGGATCATAGAGCTGCATCTGCGACTGATCCGCTGATGCCACGCCCGGAAGCTGGCCGGACCGAATGATGAATCCCGAATTCCGTGGGCCGCCGGGGACGTCGACCCAAGGAGCTGCTGCATATTCACCTGGGCGCACCGTCCGCGATGGCGCCTGCGGCGAAGCCGGAGCTGGCGCTGCTTCGACGCGGGCCGGAGGGGCCGCCGCCGGACGTGAAGGCGCCGGTGTCGGAGCAATTGCTTTCGGTTCGGCTGACGGTGGCGTGACGGCGACGACGCGAGCCTGATCACCGGGGAGCTTCAACGTCTCGCCCGGATAGATCCAGTGCGGATCTTCGATGATGTCGGTGTTGAGCCGATAGATCTCGGGCCAGAGGTAGGAATCGCCGAGATAGAGCTTGGCGATGTCCCAGAGGGTGTCGCCGCGCTTGACCGTATGGGTCGGCGGAATTGGCGACTTCGACTCCTGGGCGTTCAGCGACGGTGCATAGGATGCACCCATCGCGGCGGTGAGAACGGCGAGGGGCAACCATTGCCCGCGCTGCCGGCGGCGCACGGCCCGCAAGAGCATAGCAATCAACTCCAGGCGAGTTCAGAAAATCGTAAAGACACTCGGGCGGCAGGCGGCGCCAGCCTCTGGGTGTGGACGACCGGTCGATCTCGTTGGAAACGGCGGAGCCCGCTATGTGCGCTCGCTCACACTTCGAGCAAACCCGCAACACGAGGCTGCGAGTTCCGCGCCCGGCCAACTCGAACGGCGGTACCGTCAAAGTGTCGGCAGCTCTGTTCCCAGCCTGAAACGAGGGCT
>Ga0207652_10002623_pt1 | contig 15101 bp, 11 predicted proteins | sample KBSC63BmetaG_FD_184334 | JGI IMG/M metagenome (GOLD analysis project Ga0207652, IMG submission 184334) | Corn rhizosphere microbial communities from Kellogg Biological Station, Michigan, USA - KBS C6-3B metaG (SPAdes) (version 2) | ecosystem: Host-associated > Plants > Roots > Rhizosphere ... | reverse complement strand
AGACGATTCTATCGAGTGGTGTATATATGGCTAAATCAGGTAGGCTGACAGTTTCTCCAGGTGCCAAACCTTTATACGTTAGATTCCCATCAAAACCAATATAAAATCCTAGATTGAGGGCGTCTTGCAATACTTTTTTGGTTCCAGCAAAGCAATGAAACATACCAGGGATTGTTTGTAAATAGTTTTTGTGGTGTTTGAGAATGGCAATAACATCTTCTCCTGCAAGACGATTGTGAATTTGTAGCGGCAGTTTGGATCGATACGATAGCATAATCTGTTCTTCAAATAACTGTTGTTGTAGTTTTTTATCCACGATACCATTTGATTTATAACTGAAATAATCCATCCCACATTCACCAATACCGATGACTTTCGGATGTTTGGTAAGAAGCTCGAGTTGTTGCATCCAGTGCTCACTCTCTCCTTGTGGGAGAAGGTCTGGCTGAGGAGTAATCTTATCAGCGTGATGTGGATGAATACCAACAATTGCGTATAAATTGTTGTACCGCTCAGCTAACGTAACTGCTTCTCTGCTTGAGCTGACTTGGGTCCCTGTGTTAATAATTTTGGTTACTCCTTTGGCAAATGCGCGTTTGATTACCTCGTCGTAATCAGCTAGAAAGCCTTGGAATTGTAAATGGCAATGCACATCGATCATATGAGTAGTAGGTAGAAAGAAGTAAGTAGTTAGGACGAAAGAGAATTTCCTTCCTACTAACTACTATTCCCTAACTACTATTGTATTCTTGGAAAAAGAGATGGTTGGCTTTTTATTTCAGATTGTTGAAACTGTTCTTGAATTTTTTCAGCTGTTTGTGGAAGAATTGGTTGTAGTAATTCGGCAATTTCTTGGACTTGGCCGACGAGATGCGATAATACACTACGTAAGCGTGGATCGCCTTTTTTCAGTAAATCCCACGGTTTCGTTTCATCAATATATTTATCAGTGATTGTGATCTTTTCCCAAATAAAAGAGCAGGCGTCAGGAAAGCGGTATTCATCTAATGCTTTTATATATGCTGCCTGGTCAAAAATATGCTTCGCGCTGGCTGGTTCAATTTGTTCATAATATGCGAGTTCACATAGTTTGGCCACGCGAGCTATTAGATTACCTAAGCCATTGGCTAAATCAGCGTTATAGACTTCTTTAAACTTTTCTTCTGAGAAATCGCCATCTTGGAATGGTGAAATTTTTGCCAAACAAAAATAGCGAACAGCGTCAGCACCATACTGTTCAGCAAGTGGAATAGGATCATAGACGTTCCCAATAGTTTTTGACATTTTTTGTCCATTTACTGTGAAGTACTCATGGACAAATAGCTTTTTGGGAAGTTTTAATCCTGCGGAAAGCAGAATTGCAGGCCAATAGATAGCATGAAAGCGAATAATTCCTTTCCCAATGACATGTACATCAGCTGGCCACCATTTTTCATACAGTGCGTCATTCGTCGCAAAACCAATACCACTTTGGTAAATATTTAATGCGTCAAACCAAACATAAATTCGCTGTTCTGCGTCTCCAGGAACTGGAACGCCCCAATTTTTCGCTCGAGCATTACTACGGGAAATACTAAAATCTTGAAGACCTGATTTAATAAAGCTAATAATTTCATTTTTACGAAATCCCGGGACAATCGCATACTCATTTGATTCAATTAACTGTAATAAAGTGTCTTGATATTTCCTTAAATGAAAAAAATAATTCTCTTCCTCCACTTCTTCCAGCTTTTTTCCAGGATGCTCGAAACATTCTCCCTTTTCATTCAATTCACTTGGTGTATAGAATTGTTCACAACCGATACAATACAATCCTCTGTATGTCTTTTTGTAAATATCGCCATTTTTATTACAGAGTTCCCAAAGTTTTTGACTGGCAACATAATGATTCGTTTGATCACTGCCTTTTTGGAAAACGTCAAATTGGACATTGAGCTTTTTGGCTAACTCTTGAAAAGATACTGCATTTTCATCTACAAATTGTTGAATAGGTTTCCCTGCAGCTTCAGCAGCTTGAACATTTTTAACTGCATTTTCATCCGATCCACATAATAAAAGTGTCTCTTCTCCAAGAATGCGGTGACAACGGGCAATTGTATCTGCTTGAATAAACTCAAGAGCATGGCCAATATGTGGCTTCGCGTTGACATATGGTATTGCATTCGTTATATAGAATTTTTTCATGCCTCAATTGTAGCAGGGTAGTTACGTTGAGGCAACTTATTGTGGATGTAATGTATTTTTCTTTTTTCTTTGCCAGAAAGCAATTTCAAGGGCAATAACTAAGACTACTAACAAACCAATAAGGAAAGGTTGAAAGAGATTATTCGTCTTAAGAAGCAAAAGTGCTATAGCAAAGATGCCCAGGCTTATTCCATGAATAAAGCGTGTGGTAATTGCTTTACTCAAGAAAAGAAAAAAACCAAAAAGTGCTCCATAGAAAAACCAATAAAAAGGTACTAAGAAAGATTGTAACGGCAAGACTTGATTAGGAGAGGTATATATAATGATCCACATCATTACTACTAGACAAATGAGTGAGAAGAAGAAATAAAGAAAACGTTTCCATTTTTGCATCCCTCCCATTTTGCCATAAATATGGAAAGCATGAAAGAGTGCGGAGTGAAGCAATAAAAAACTGATCTCTTGACAACCAACTGTACTATATGCGTTACTGATATAGTAAGAGAAAAGAGGACGCTTTTACACACCAATGAAACATCATACCATGAAGCACTTACTCACTCGCTATCGTCAACACATCAACCCACCATATAAAGGGAAAGATTATCTCGTTTTAGGAATGATAATATTTGTCCTCTTCGCTCTAGCTCTTCTTGTTTTCTTCGCACAAAAACAAACCAATACCCAAGACTATGCAGCAACAGCACCTCTTCTGCCAACACCAGCCCAACAACACGCCTTTCTTCATGGGAAAGAGTTCTTTCCACCCGTTGCAGCGACAGATCCTAGTCTTGTAGCCAGAGGAGCGAAAGGAAGTCCCAACGAGAAACATGGATTAGGACTTCTTGCACCTACTCCCATGATGTTAGGTATGGCACCTACTTCTAATGGATCAACGAAAGGAGGAGGAGGTGGTGGTGGGAAGACTAAACCAACCGCTACGCCAACGAAGACAACTATTTCTTCCACTCCGACGCCCATCCTCAATCTGCCAACCAGTGTAGATCTTTCGCAATACGATGTACCAGTTGGAAATCAAGGGGGCGTTGGATCTTGCGTGGCATGGGCGATTGATTATTCTCAAAGAGGTTGGTACGCGACACGTGATGGTTATTTTAACCCGCTTCCTTCTATCAGTACAGGTACAGGCAGTTTCGCGCCAATGTATACATATGCTCAAATTGTCAAAGGAGTAAATGAAGGAACGGATTTTGAAGCTCATTATGCAATTCTTGAATCACAAGGTGTCGATACCAGAGCAGATTATTTTCAAGGAGATGATGATTACACCGATCAGCCAGTACCATCTGAAATTACCAACGCGGCAAGCTATAGAATATCCGGTTATAAAAATCTTATTGGGTATCCATACACTGGAACTACGCAACAGGCAATCGAATCAGCGATGGCAGCAGGAGATCCAGTAGTAATAGGATTTGAAGTATACAGTAACTTTTCTCTCGCTGGTCCGACTTCGTATTATATTGATGTCCCGCCAGCCGGTTCAATTGATTATGGAGGGCATGCAGTTATGGCAGTTAAATATGATAAAAATGGACTCTGGATTCAGAATCAATGGGGAACCTTCTGGGGATTAAATGGCTATGCTGAACTAAGCTGGAATTTCGTAAATAATAACAACTATCTTTGGCAGGCAATTACTATGCAACCAATAACTCCTTCCATTACAATGCCACCTACTTCCTACACTCCACCACCATTTCCAGCAACGCCAACGCTCACACCAACTTTTGGTCCATCTCCTACGCCTACCATGGCTCCGGTAGCACCTACAGTGAGTATTAATGCGCCAGGATGCATCAATGAGCCAGTTAGTAACACGAACACAGTAACGATCTCCTGGACAAATAGCAATGTACAATTTGTAGAGCTAGGAAGCTCAAGCATAAATACTAATGCATATGTCGGTGGCAAATCTAGTATTCAAATGCCTGCAGGCTTTCCTAACGTAACATTAGTTCCAGGTACTCAATATTGGGCAGGAGTCTCACCTGATGGAATACATTGGAGCGGCAATACATATTTCACAGTTCCTCTTTGTCCCACAGCTACCCCTTGATTACAGATAAGATCTGTTTATTCGCCTGATATGTTTTCGGGGGCTTGACAATATTTGGCACTCGTGTTAGTATTTTGCTAATCCTATGCATAACCTAACACAACGTCAAATAGACATTCTCAAAAGTATTATTGAAGAATATATTAATACTGCTGAGCCAGTGGGTAGTGAAACCCTAGAAAAAAAACATAATTTGAGTGCATCACCTGCTACGATTCGCAATGAAATGGTTCGTTTGTCCGAGCTTGGCTATTTGAAAAAACCACATTCTTCAGCCGGTCGAGTGCCGACGTCAGTTGGGATGAAGCTTTATGTTCGTGAGTTGATGAAAGAAAAGGTCCTTTCAGTGGTTGAAGAAGTTGCAGTAAAAGAAAAAGTTTGGGATTATAAAGACCAATCACAACGTCTTCTGCGTGAAGTGACAAAATCACTAGCAGATAAAACGAAAACATTGGCTATTGTTTCGACTGAAGACGGAACCCTCTATGTGGCAGGATATGCATATATATTAGATAAGCCGGAATTTTTCGATATTGATGTGACGAAGACACTTTTGTCAGCAATTGATGAATATGATTGTTTTCAAAATATTTTTTCACATAAATCCGAAACACCAGACGAGGATACCCATGTATTGGTGGGCGAAGAATTAGGAGCACAATTAAATGGTCCATATGGCTTTGTCTATACCCAATATCATACGCCGTTACAGAAAGTTGGACAGGTTGGAGTACTCGGTCCAGTTCGCTTAGATTATCCCGAAGTAGTACCGACAGTTCGGTATTATGGAAATTTAATTGAAGAACTACTTGGAGCACGATAGGAAGTTTTAATGATTAGTAATTAGAAATTTTGATCTTATATGGATAAAAAACAAAAAAATAAACAGGCAATTGAAGATATCGAAGAGACTGGTGAACTTGAAGCGGAACGTGAAGAGGAACTTGCGGAAATAACCAAGGACCAATTACCAGTAACCAATGAGGGAGAACTTGATCGTTTACAAAAAGAAATCGAAGAATATAAAGCAAAATATGCACGAGCATTGGCCGATTACCAGAACTTAGAAAAGAGAAGTCAGGAAGAAAGAAGTGAGTGGATTAAAATTGCTGGTAAACAAATTCTCTTGCATATGTTACCTATTTTCGATACACTAGTATTAGCAAGTAAACATAGTAAGGATCAGAATTTGCTTGTTAGTATAGCGCAATTTCAAGACGCGTTGAAAGATGAAGGAGTGACGAGAATTGAAACGAAGGGTAAGAAATTTGACCCGAGCATTATGGAAGCAATTCAAGTAGTTGACGGAGAAGAGGGAAAAGTGATAGAAGAAATTAGAGCTGGATTTATGTTACATGATAAATTGTTGAGAGCAGCAGAAGTGACAGTCGGGAGAAAAGCAAACAATTAAAAGTTTAAAGTGCAAAGTTATATAATTTTTCACTTTTAATTTTTAATTTTAAACTTATAAAACTATGGCAAAAATAATTGGTATTGATTTAGGAACAACAAATTCATGTGTCGCAGTTATGGAAGGTGGATCACCGAAAGTGATTCATTCTGCCGAAGGGCGGAATACAATTCCATCAGTCGTGGATCCCAAAACCCACGTCGTTGGTGATGTGGCGAAGCGACAACTCGTCTTGAAATCAAAAGAAACGATTTTCTCGATCAAACGCTTAATGGGAAAGAAATTCCATGACAAGTCAGTGCAGTTTGATATGAAATGGCTGCCGTATACTGTCAAAGCAGGTCGGGATGACATGGCTGTGGTTGAGGTAGATGGGAAAACCTATACTCCACAGGAGATTTCCGCAATGATTCTTCAGAAAATTAAAGCTGATGCAGAGGCATATTTGGGTGATAAAGTTACTCAAGCAGTCATTACCGTTCCAGCATATTTTGATGATTCACAGCGACAAGCCACCAAACAAGCAGGAGAAATTGCCGGACTTGAAGTATTACGCATCATTAATGAACCGACAGCCGCAGCTTTGGCGTATGGATTAGATAAAAAGAACGCCCATACAATTGCTGTTTATGATTTAGGTGGAGGAACATTTGATATTTCTATTCTAGAACTTGGTGAAGGTGTCACAGAAGTAAAATCAACTAATGGAGATACACATCTTGGTGGAGATGATTTCGATCAAGTCATTGTGAATTACTTGGCTGATGAATTCAAAAAAGAAAATAATGTTGATCTAAGAAAAGATCCACAAGCGTTACAGCGTCTTCGAGAGTCAGCTGAAAAAGCGAAAATTGAATTATCCTCTTCCCAAGAAGCACAAATTAATCAGCCATTTATTACTCAAGGTGCAAGTGGCCCGCTGCATTTGACTATGACATTATCACGAGCCAAACTCGAACAACTAGTTGATGATTTAGTGCAAAAAACGCTCAAACCGGTTGAATTGGCTTTGAAAGATGCAGGCATTAAGGCTTCTGATGTACAAGAAGTAGTTTTGGTTGGTGGGATGACTCGAATGCCCAAGATTGTTGAAGTTGTCAGCAAATATTTTGGCAAAGAACCAAACAAATCAGTCAATCCTGACGAAGTGGTGGCAGTGGGCGCTGCAATACAAGGTGGCGTATTAGCAGGGGATGTGAAAGACGTGTTACTTCTCGATGTGACACCATTAACACTTGGTTTGGAAACAATGGGAAGCGTCTCAACACCACTTATCCCACGCAACACAACAGTCCCAACGTCTAAATCGCAGGTTTTCTCGACAGCTGCAGATAATCAAACTCAAGTAGAGATTAATGTTTTACAAGGAGAAAGACCAATGGCAGCGGATAATAAGTCACTTGGCCGCTTTGTTCTTGATGGTATTCCACCGGCTCCACGCGGTGTTCCACAAGTGGAAGTAACGTTTAATATCGATGCAAGCGGACTATTGCACGTGAAAGCCCAAGATAAAGCCAGCGGGAAGATCCAAGAGATTAAAATAACCGGTTCAACTGGATTATCCAAAGAGGAAGTCGAAAAGATGACCAAAGACGCAGAAGCTCATGCCAAGGAAGATGAAGAGAAAAAAGAAAAAGCTGAAGCTCGAAATCAAGCAGATTCTCTAATCTTCACGGCTGAAAAGTCATTGAAGGATGCAGGAGATAAAGTGGCAGAAGATGTAAAGAAAGAAGTAGAGGAAAAAATTGCCGATTTGAAAAAGATTTTAGATACTGGATCAAAAGTTGATTTGGAAAGTAAAACTTCAGCATTATCCGATTCTTTACAAAAAGTAGGAGCTGCAATGAGTCAACAGCCAGGTCAAGCTGAACCGGAAATTGAGAGAGAAGAGAAAGATGGCAAAACAGATGAGAAGAAAAGTGACGAGCCAGTAGAAGGCGAAGTGGTAAGCTAACGCTACCAAGTCTTAAGTTCTTTATCTATATTATCCGCAGGAATTTTCTCCAAGTAATCGACAATGCTACTTCCTAATTTTTGTCCTCGCTTTTCAATTGTATAAAACAAAAGAGTTGAAACAGCTGTCGAACAGAGAAGTAAGACGAGAAAACGCAGAGACCAATTAATAAGACCATTAGATGGATAAAGATCAACCAGTTTAAGCTGATTTAACCAATAAAAGATAGCAAGATGAGAAAGATAGATACTAAAACTTACCTTACCGAGATAGATTGTTATGGGATTAACGAAAAGCTTGATATGGTATCTCGACAATAAAAAAAGTAACAAAGCAAAACCCAATCCGTAAAGATAATGTCCCGCAATAATTTTTATTTTAAATATAAATTGGAAGAATAGGAGAAACATAAAAGCTATAAAGAATAACTTTAAGAACTTTTTATTCTTATTGGTAAATGAATGAGCTGTCAGTAATACAAAAAGAGCCATACCAATAAGAAATACAGGCAATTGGGAAGGAAAAAACTGAAACAAATATGTTTGAATAGTCGTATTAGTTTGGATACCAGGTAAACTGATTAAAAATAATCTTATGATTTGTATTAAAATCATTGTAAAAAGTGTCGCAAGCAATACGAATCGGATAGATCTCAGTTGACGAAATAAGAGAGGGAAGAGGAGATAAAAAGTCGATTCAACAGCGATGGACCATTCTACAAAGATAATGTCATTAATCCAGTAAGGAGAAATACCATTGAAGAAGGTAAGGGTTGCGATAATATTTATGAGAGAATAATTTCTCAGATTGCCAGACCAATATCCATATTGCCAAAGATAATAGATAAGTGCGGTATAGAAAAGAGGAGCAATTCGGAAAAAGCGTCGAATGTAAAAATTCCTCGTCGGATGTCTTTCTACTTTTTTTCTTTTGCTGAAGGATAGACAAAGGGTAAATGCGCTTACCAGGTAAAATAGCTGGACGCCTCGTGGTCCTATGTCAATTGCTGTAATTAACTGAAACCAGACAGGAATTGTATTAATGCCATATTTTGAGGTATGAGCAATAAGCACGAGAATAATGGCTATTCCTCTAAGCGCATCGATATAGTCATATCTTTTCATGATTTTAGTATACTGTAAAAATAACAGGTATGTTGGAAAAATTACAGTAAGCACTCGTTATTTCCATCTGCTATAATAGTGCTATGGCAAATCAAGATTATTATTCAATTTTAGGCGTAGATAAATCAGTTTCGTCTGATGAGTTGAAGCGTGCGTATAGAAAATTGGCACTGCAATATCATCCTGATCGGAATAAAACAAAAGAGGCTGAAGAAAAATTTAAGGAAATTAACAAAGCCTATGAGGTGTTAGGTGATCCGCAAAAACGCCAAACCTATGATCAGTTTGGAGCAGCTGCTTTCGAACAAGGTGCAGGAGGAGGGGGGCCTTTCGGTGGGAATCCATTTGCAGGCGGGGCTCAGGGTGGACCTTTCCATTATACATATTCAACCAATGGAAACGCCCAAGATTTTGATTTTGGAGGATTCTCAGATCCATTTGATATTTTCGAACAGTTTTTCAGTGGTGCCTCACGTCAACCTCGTCGCTCAGTGTATTCATTAACTCTTTCTTTTCAGGATGCAGTGAAAGGTATTGAAAAAGAAGTAACCGTTGAAGGAAAAAAACAAAAAATTAAAATTCCTGCCGGGGTTGATAGCGGATCTCGAATCAGATTTGATACATATGATATTGTCATCGAGGTGATTCCTGATAAACATTTTCACCGCGAAGGAGCAGATATTATTACGGAAGAAGAAATTACCTTTCCCCAAGCAGTGCTTGGAACTCAGTTAGAGGTGCAAACAATTGCCGAGAAAGTAACCATTCGTATTCCACCCGGAACCCAACCGGGAAGTCTTATCCGTTTAAGTGGCAAAGGAGTGCAGCGCATTCGATCCAATGGTCATGGGGATCATTATATAAAAATTAAAATTGTAATTCCGAAACATGTGAATAAACAACAGAAAGAATTACTAGAACAGTTTGACCAAGAAGGCAAAAAAGGCGGAAACTGGTTTTAGGGACATTAAGAACAGATGTTTTAGAAAGCTCTACACGAAGGTGGATCACATGTTACAAGACAACCAGATACTGTTGAGCAACCTGGAGGTAGAGCCGGACACACATTTCCACCACCAATATTAGTAGCTACAACACCTGTTATGGGACAGACGTATGATTCCTGATACCCGCATCTGCGACTTAATGCCGTTACACAAACGGGACACAAAGAATTAGTGCAATCACTGTTTGTAGTACAAGTGCTTCCGCATATTAAAGGAGGAATAGTAGGAGTAGGCGTGAAGGGATATGTTTGCGAATTCATACAGGTAGTCAGCGTAGAATTGTGACAATATTTATTACTCCTGCATGTACTATCGTTCCAATAGGTAGTGGCATCAACTTCAGTCGTGTTCGTACAGGACGAACTATTCGGTATAATTTTCACCGTCCGAACATAAATCGGGTTTGCGGGGTTTATTCCCACATTCGGTGTCGAAGGAGAAGTCCCCGTAAAACAAGAACTCAACGGACTCAGGGACTCATCACGCCCGGTATTATCACGTCCGAAACAATATGAACCGGAATAGGTGTTAAAGGTGGCAAGATCAGACTGTTGCAGACTTCCCACATATGCCATCGCATCTTGCGATAAATTTGAAGCATTAACTTGACTTTCACTGAAGACAGTATTTGTAAATGATGCAACAATTAATTTCGTGACTGCAACCAGAATAATACTACACAGAGCTATGGCAACAACTACTTCAATCAGTGTTTGTCCTGCTAGAAGACGCTTGAAGAAGACGCTTGAAGAAGACGCTTGAAGCATAGTTCTTCTATCGTAGGAAATCTTGAGGTAGAATGCAATATACAATTCGTTCAGGATTAGACAACAGGGTACGTCATTGCGAGCGCATGCGAAGCAATATACTTGAATAAAAGATTGCTACGTCGCTCATGCTTCGCTCCTCGCAATGACGGAGTTGGAAAAATCTTAGAGTATAAGAACTTTTGTTAGTGAAATATTTCTAATCACTGGGTAACTGATATCGTGCTTCTACCACTGCTGGGTCTTTTTGGAACTTTTCAATCCACATTTTTTCCTGTCCGACTGGAACATTAACGCCAAATAAATAATTAGCTCCTATATCAGAAGAAGCATTATTACCAGAATTTTTTACTTCTTCATAGTATGTGGATGTATATTTCCTCATCACATTATTTGCATCTGTACGGTTGTCGGCTTTTACCGTTACTATTACTCCGCCCTTTACATAATTTGTCGGCGGGGTGCTAGTAAACGGAAGACTTGATAAGGTGTATTGGTAGGTTGCGATACCCAGTAAGACAATAAGTATTGCAAGCAACAAAAGAGTGAGCGGAGGAAGTTTTCTAAGCATAGGTTCATGCTAGCGAATATACTCGGAGATTGCAATTATTATAAAATTGTTACATTGTTTTATTATTAAATTATTGATAGGGTGATGAGTAACAATTTAGCAATTTAACAATTATTCATGTCTCGCTTCAATCTATACGAACTTTGAGTTACTTGTTATTGTTTTTCGCTTCGAAGTCTGCTAGCTTTAATAGTATGGCGAGTAGTATCTGTTCGGGTGTGATGACGGATTTTGGTTGCGTACCGTCTGATCCGGTCCAATTCACTGAAAAATTTTATGGCATAGGACTTAGTTTCATAGGAGGCTTATCACTCATATTTATTATTTATGGAGGGTATGTCATTTTGACTTCTCAAGGTGATCCGATGAAACTACAAACAGGGAAAAGCTATATTTACTATGCAATTGCCGGCCTTTTATTAGCAATTTTCGGATATGTATTTGTTCAACTTGTATTGGTTGATATTTTACAATTACCGGGATTTGGCGCATAGAATTTATTATGTTTAAAAAGCTGTCCATTCTATTTAGTTTTTTGCTTTTCCTATTTATTTACCTTAATTTGCAATCAAAAGTTTTTGCTGTAGGTACTTGCGTATCTCAAGGTGGTGAGTGTGCGGATAATAGTTGTCCTTCATCAGGATTTACCCAAGTGCAGAGCAGTGATTGCGGCACAAGCGGAGCGATTATTGTGTGTTGCGTACCAAATGCAGCTCCTACACCGACATCCACACCAACGCCTACACCTACTGCCACGCCAACGCTTGCACCAGGAGCACCGACAGCAACACCGACGACGGCAGGTGCTGTGAGTGGAGTGAGTGATACTATTACACCAACTCCTCAGTGGATTCCTGATCCTGAAGTAACGTTTGTAGGGAAGAACGCAGCTAGGGCAGGACTTTTGCTCAATTGGGCATTAGATGCATCAAATTTCCAATGGGTCTATCTTCCCATTAACACGACGACAAATAAGACTGAACAAAACCCACTGTTGCCTTTTTGGACGACAATATTTCGAATAGTTGGCTCACTCCTTCTTCTTCTCGTTTTAGGGACAGCATTTATTCTGATTGCGACTCGTGGAAGAAGCATTACTATTAAACGATTTATACCACGTTTTATCCTGATTGTTCTTCTCGTTTTCTTTTCGTTCTCGATATTGCAATTTATTTATCAAATTGCCGATGTGATACAGCTTTTCTTTCTCAGAAGCCCAACCTATTCTACCCCAACGAGTGTAGTGAATATTTCACAAAAAGATCTACTCAGTGTTGCTATTGATTACAGTACCTTTCAAGGTTTCCGATTATCAGGCGATGGGAATACTGAGTCGGCATTCATGTCTTTATTACTTCTTAAATTCACGACAATTACCTATTATGTCATGGTAGGTGTGCTCATCCTGCGTAAGATTATTCTATGGTTTTTTATCATTCTTTCTCCGATTTTTCCTCTCCTGCTTCTTTATAAACCTGTGCGTAATACCGGGAAGATTTGGATTGGTGAGTTTTTTCGCTGGGTTTTGTATGCGCCACTTTTTTCCATTTTCTTAGCAGGTCTTGTGTCTTTATGGACCACAGCCATTCCTTTGAATTTTCTCGCGACTGTGACAACAGATAATTTTCCAACAGCCATTAACATAGAGCTTGGAGCGCCTGGTCAAAAAGTAGATCTTACGCACAGCGTCAGTAATATAGGAACATTTGCAGAATATGCGATTGCATTGTTAATGTTATGGGTAGTGATTCTTTTACCGTTTATACTTTTACAAATGCTTCTTAATTATATGAATACAATATCATTTAAAGAAACGCCTTGGATGCAGCAATTGATCTCCAGAAGTCCGACATTTTTCAAACCACCTCCTACGTCTCCATTACCTTCTTCGCCACCACCTGAACGATATCAATCAACTGGTTTAGCGAAGTCGCTTCCGTATGATAATGCTATTTCTCTCCAACGTCGGTCAACGACAGATGTCTCTCCGAAAACGCCAGAAAAAATGGATGTTGAAATTCTGCAGCTTACGAATCTCGCTGTGCCAACCATGCGTGATATCGCACGGTTTGAAACAGATCATTTATCCGCGACGAATAGTAGTCAAAAACAGGAAGTTTCCCGTATGCAAGAGTCACTTGCGCATGTCGCCAATCCTCAAGGTTTAGTACATGCACGGTTGCAACAAGAGAGTCAAAAAGGAAATATATTGGCAAAAAACATTTTGAATGCAGCTAGTTCTGTTTCTAGACGTTCTAATCTGGCTAGTGCACAACAGGTAATGACCGCAATTAGTAATCCGGGATTTGCCTCCTCATCCCTACAACGAGACAAAGCAACAGCGCTGCGGCAAATCATTATGCAGGAAAGCGAAAAAGGTAATCCAACAGCAACAGCATTCATAGCATCGATGAATGGATTGAATAAAACTGAGCTAAGCAATATTGGACAAGTCTTACAAAATTTGGCACATCCAGACTCTATCCAAAATATAGCCCAACAACAAACATTTGCACGGTTCTTTGCTGCGCTTACACAAGAGAGCCAAACGAATAACCCCCTTGCCATGAGCATGCTCACTGTCATAAAAACGATGTCAACGAATACGAAAGGAGCAGATATTGCCACAGTCACCAAATTGCGTGAACAATTACGAGAAGAAAGCCAGAAAGGTAATAAATTAGCCAATGATTTTCTTGCATTGACAGATACGACAAAGGTTATTAATGATGTACAGACGCTACTGCGTAAATTAGTTGTCGCCGAACAAAAAGGTGATCAACTCGCAACTAAAATCTTAGCTTTATTTGCAGAAAACGGTGTACAAGCTAAATCTTCTGTCGCGACGCTTCCCTTGGCGAACAGGATTCAGACTGTCAGTATAGAAGATTATGAAGCTGTCAAAAAGATGTGGATTGAAAACTATCAAAAGATGGATATACCACAAAATCTTGAAGGTTCTATCAAGGATCGTAGATCTTGGATTACAACAGATAGAGATAATATTAATGAAACAATTGCACTCTTATCCTCCATGAATCAAGAGAAAATAGATGAAGGAATGCAACATGTTTCTAATATTTTGCCCTTTTTACTCATTGGTGGATTCTCACAAACAGAAATTATTGCTTATTTGAAAGCGAAACTACAAGCAGGAAAAGAAGTACTTGAACAACTGCAACATAATGATGAAGAAGAAGAAACAATGATGGATAAACGTGCAGGGAATAAATCACAAACAATAAATGCAAGTGAGCATATGGCAGTAGAAGTACCTGAAAATCCGGTACTGCCAGAACAGCGCCCTCTTATGCAGACTGTATCTCCTACTCCTTTAACCCCCCAAGATGATACAAAGAAAACTTGACTTATCTTTGGGATACTTTAATATAGATATATGCTCGGAAATTTGTTTACCAATAAAACTGATGTGACTTCAGCTACTGATGTACCTTCACAATCTGGGCCAGCCACACTACCTACGCAAACCCCAGTGCAACCTACAGCAGTTACCGTACCATCTCAACCTCCCATACAGCCTCCACCAGTGGTGTTGTCGACACAAACCCCTTTACAATCTGAGCCTACTGCAATACAGTCTGCTTCTTTGCAGAGTGTTGCGCCAGTAGTTGCTCCTTTAAATCCTACTCCAAAGCCGACATTTATGGAACCATCTATGGATCCGACAAGACGGGTTGATCTCTCTGCGTTGTCCCATTTAGATGCTCGCGCATCACAAGTTCTTTTGCATGCACAACAAGAAGCGATTCGTTTGAAGCAATCATTCATCATTCCTGAACAAATATTATTTGGACTTTTGTATGATGAAGAAGCGTCTAAATTATTAGAGCAGTTCTCGGTTGATGTGGCAAAATTATCGCGTGAATTACAAAGTAAAGAGAAAATGGGAAATTTCACTGGACAGCCAACGCTCAGCGATCCAGTGAAACAAGTGTTTGAAGAAGCGTTTAAAAATGCTAAGGATAGAACCAGCACGTTTATT
>Ga0207652_10002619_pt1 | contig 15107 bp, 16 predicted proteins | sample KBSC63BmetaG_FD_184334 | JGI IMG/M metagenome (GOLD analysis project Ga0207652, IMG submission 184334) | Corn rhizosphere microbial communities from Kellogg Biological Station, Michigan, USA - KBS C6-3B metaG (SPAdes) (version 2) | ecosystem: Host-associated > Plants > Roots > Rhizosphere ... | reverse complement strand
TATTTTGCCCGAGATATAATAATTCCACATCGAATCCAGACGTTACCGCAGAGCCTGATACTTCTTTGAATCCATGATGGATTGTATGTAATTCAGTGAATAAATCCTTTGCAGCTTTGGCAGTAAATGCTTTAAATCCACATTGGGTATCAGAAATATTTCGCAACCCGACGATAAGTCGAGTTAAATAGATAGAGGCAGCAGAAATAAATCTTCGAGCTATTGGTGCGCCTTTCCGTCTTCCCGCTCGCGAACCGATAACGATATCATATCCTTCATCGAAATATGGCAAAAGCTTATTCACTTCTTCGATTGGCGTTGCTTGATCCATGTCTGTAAATAAAACAATCTTCCCTTTCGCCTTTAGAATCCCAGTCGTCACTGCACCCGCTTTTCCCATATGCTTGTTCTCTACCAGAGTAAAACATTCATTTTCTGCAATAAATTCTCTGATAAAGTCTACGCTTCCATCTTTCGATCCATCATCCACGATGATCACTTCATATGAAATTTTTTGTCTATCTAAAAAACGATTTACTTTATCCAATACGCCTTTTTGCAAATTAGACATTTCTTCGAAACACGGAATAACCACCGAGAGATGTACTTCTTTCATCCCTAAATTATACACTACTCCACGTCCCAAATGTTGCCATCCTCAATTCCTCACAGCAGCAACACTCGCCCAGCTTTCCTTCTCTTTTTAGAGCTAGTATTCTCCTCTTTATGAGAAGCTAGTATTCCTCTCCTCTCAGGAGAGGGCTAGGGTGAGGTTTTTGTGGACACCTGGTAAAAATCCGCTTCTAAATGACAGTTTCGCTAACAAATAGCTCACTCTAGTAGTCTGGGATTCTTTATGTTTTAACTTATCTATCGAAAGATGAAGCAACGATCAATCACATTCCCTAATTTTTCATTGATATTATTTCGATTAGAAATTATCCTCTGTGGTCTTCCTATTTGTCTTACTCTCTCATTTCAGCTAAAATAGCCATATTCCTTATAAAGGAATATTTGTAAAAAGGCCCATTCGTCTATCGGCTAGGACAGCAGATTCTCATTCTGCTAAGGAGAGTTCGATTCTCTCATGGGTCACACTCGTTGAGTGAAAAGTCGCAAAGTTACTAATTAGCTTAATGACAGACATAATTGACTGTTTGAAAGGAATTATAGTTATATGTTATACCCTCTGGAAATAGTAGCCTATGATAATAGCTGGATGAAAAACCTTTATAGACCCTAGAGTGTAGTAATTGGCCGTGATTGCAAAATGAAAAGTTCTCCTCTTACTTTTGCCCATTCTATATCTTGTGGTTTATGATAAATTTTCTCAATTGAAATGGCGTATTTACCGAGCTCCTTTAAGTCTTCATCATCTAATATCTTTGATAAACTCATATTTTCTGGTAAAGGCACTTCTTTATTTTCTCCAACTTGAAATATGAGCATTTTATCTTGCTCTCCTTCCATTTTTGATTTGATACTAAAATCCTGCTTATCAAGGACAAAATTTGAAGGGGTAACTAACCCCTGTACTAACAATTCTCCTAATCCATAAACTGCCTCTATCATTATTTCATTAGGATTCTTTGTAATAGGATTAACAGAAAACATCACTCCTGATATATCACTGTCAACCATTTTTTGCACCACAACTGCTACTAACATTCTATCCTGAGTTATGCCTTGACGTTCCGCATAAACAAGAGCTCTCTTAGAATGTATTGAATCCCGGCATTTGTTAATATTTTCAACAAGATTTTCTCTTGTAATATTTAAGAAGGTTTCAAGTTGTCCTGCCCATGACGTGGTTGTTGAATCTTCTGCAATAGCAGATGAACGAACGGCAACTCTCTCCATATTTAATTCATCAAAGGCTCGTAAAATATCTTCCTGTAGATTCCTTGGTATATTTTGGTTATAGTATTCTTTATATACATTTGTTGTCATGACAAAACCAGAAGGTACTGGTAAACCTGCATTAATCATGATTCCAAGAGATAATCCTTTTCCTCCCACTAGTGAAATATCATCTTTAGTAATTTGTGTAAAAGGTTTTATATAATTCATACAATGCGCCACTCTCCAGTTGTACTATGTAGCTCTATTTGCAAACCATCTTTTATACCTTCTATTTTACTATCAATAATTGCAGGAATACCAAATTCTCTTGCTACAATAGCTCCATGTGAAGTTTGCCCGCCTTTGAGGAATATCATGCCGACACATTTGGGATATTGGATAGCAAATTCTGGACTAGCATTTGGGAATATGCCTATTATGCCTTGGGGAATTTCTGTATCATTATCTGAAATATTTCTTACTACACCAGTTGCAGTGCCTTGTGATACGCTAACACCTTTTCCTGAACTTAAGTTAAATATTTTTTTGGGTAGGTTTGATTCTGTAGTAGTTTTTACTTGAGTAGTTCCTTGCTGAATCTTACCTGTTACTATATCATCTTTTGTGAGTAATCCTATATCAGAAACATTTGCTGTTTCTTGCAAAAGTATCTGTCTCAATCTATCAATAAACAACAGTGTTTTCCTTTTTGCTTCAGAACGAAGTAGTTGTAATTCAATCGACGTATTTGCTATCATTGCGAGCTTCTCATTAATAACAATTGCTACCTCTTCTGGCTTTTTACTTCCTGAGATATTATTAATTCTTTTCTTTATTGTTTCTGGTATTTCGTGCCAACGCGGAGAAGTAAGCTCATAATCTTTATCTGCACGTAGTCCATACTTTTCAATATATGTAGAAAAAGTCATTTCTCCTTGCTTCACCAATTCTTGGTCAGCAAATGAGCGAAAAAACCAGTCCCCTTTTGCTATCTTATGGCTAATATACTTATTTAATTCAACCGTTTTCTCTTTTGCCTCTTTTATGGCAAGCTGATTATAAAATTCACTTATTAATCCGATTGCAATTACATTTACCCATACTTTTTCTTTTAAAATTTTATCAATCTGTTCGATATTGTCAGCTTGCACAATATCTGGGATAGCTTTTACAAGCTCATTTGCTCTCGTAACAGTTTCTTGCGGGTTAGCTATCCATAGTGATTGTATAAGTAAAATTCTGAGTGTGTTTATCAAACATAAAGGATTAAATACTTTTGAAAAGGATACTTTCAGCTGTGGAATTTCATGTAAATCTTTCTGTACTTGATAAGTGAATACAGTACTTACATACAACGTTTTTTCTTCATTGGCAAGGTTTACTAGCAATTCATTATTAACACTTTCGAGGATAGGTAAGTCTACTTTTGCATATGGCATATGTAATAGCTCCATTGCGTTACCAAGACTGCCACTGCCCACAAACCACTCTTTTAAAAATGAATATGTGAGCACTGTAGCTGTGGTGATTAATTCTGCAAGTCCACCAGAATAATAATACTGCTCTTTACTATTTTTTATATCGCTGCTCATGTATACTTCATTATATATGAGATGGCTGTTTTCTGTAATTATCCTTTTGGGTTTATCTGCGTTTCTTGCTCCACAAGCTCATGCAATTATTTTTCTACCTGCTATCGTGCTTATCCCAATTGCAAAAATAGTTGCAGTAATAATTGGAGGCTTTTCATTCCCTGCATTGGGAGTTGGAGCATTATGGAGTAAGCTCTTCGGTAAGTCATTAAAAAGAACGATAGGAGTGATTGTAGTTATTTTGTTGATTATTGCAGTTGTTTTAGTAATATTCTTTAAGTTCCATAATCCAGATAGACCACTGTTTTAGTCATGGATATATTCAATTAAACCAATACCTTTTAGTGTTTGTCCGTCACTCCTTTGTACAGTTCCTTCAACATTACCCATCCACCAGGTAAATGAGCCATTTGGTGCTTTATTTACGCCATTAACACGATTAAATGTTAATGTGGCTCCAATTGGACTATCCATCTTTACCATATATTGGGTTGGCGGATTTTTAGAATCTCTATTAATAGAGAGATTAAAAGTCTTTGTTACCGAACCATTGGCATCTTCCATTATCCCAAGTTGATGAGTTTGATAGGTTGGGGTTGGTTTATCTACATTTGTTGCATCAATATGATAAAAATTGCCTTGTGTATCCCAGAATGCAATCCAATCAGTTGTTACACCAAAGGGCTGATTATAAAACTGAATCTCTGAGGCATCTAAAGAGTAAATTCTTGTATAGAGTACATAAGCAGGATGAGTCGTGCCGTTAATAATGAGCGTTCCAGTTCCATTTGAAATAAATTTAGTATATCCTGGTAAACTTCGTATTCCTATTTCGTTTTGTAACACGTTTGTTGAAAATCCAAAAATTGAATTATTAAGAGTTACATCGCCTTGTACTGATTCTTTTAATACCCTTGATGGGTCTATGTTGATATTCCAGTCTTTAATGAGGCTATTGCCTACGATTGTCGAGTCAGCGGTTGTTTTACTATTTGATTGCCTTGTCCAATTAGTTCCATCATAGTAACTAACTCTTGTACTTTGTGCGTAGTTTGTGTCTTGTTGTACACGATCAACCGTAACTATAAGAGAAATTTGAGGTGAATCCTTAGTTATTAACATGACTGTATCTTCAAAGTAATATTTGCCAGGCAAAAACTTTGTTGAATCCTGTTCAATTTGAGGATTGTTTGCAGTTGGATAGGGTGAAGTCCCTATATTAGGCATATTTTTAGTTTGTGGTGTATTTGAATTCTCTCCTATAGTGATATTTCTTTCGGACGAAAGCAAGTTTGAGAGAAAGTATCCACTCACAAAAGTGGTTATAAAACCAACAATAATGATAAGTATAAGTAGTATTTTAGAAAGGTGATGCGGTTGTGCAGTCGATTGATTATTAGACGAGTTATTGTCCATATTTTTAGTATGAATACTGAATTATGTGGTGTCAATGATTATCGCATCGAGTTCAAGACCTCTCTTATAGGTACTATTGCTGTATGATTATACAACGGGTATTGATTTTGAAACTCCGCAATAAATAGCAAATAACTCTACTAATCGATCATATCCAAATAGTATCATCTACTGTCAAGTAATAATATACATTATAGTATCTTATATTTCGTGGAAGAGAAGATTTCCAGATAGAAGTCCTTTTGCTCACATTTCTATAGTAAGCAGTACTATTTGATAATTTTAGAAGTATAAAATTATTTAAGGAATTTATATATTCGAGGTTAAAGATCTACATTTTTCTATATCGAATCGCTGCACCTTCACCTAGACGTTCTACTCTCTTGATCTGAAGTAATTTGTTCAAGACTTGATTAACCGTTGGTCGTGCTACATTAGCATTTTTAGCTATTTCGATTGGCGTTGCCTCATCAACTGTTTGTAAGTATTCCCAGACTGCGAGTTGCTTCGGTGACAAAAGTGTTTCAATATTTTCGGCAGTCAGTAAGCCAATAGCCATTTGGGATTGTTCCAATAAAATAGTGAGAAAAAAATCTAGCCATGGGTTGATATCTTCTTTATCAGATCGAAAAGACTTTTGACTTCTGCGTAACACGAGATAATACTCTGGTTTATTATCTTCAATCAATTTTTCATGAGAGACATATGGCATATATAAATAACCCTGCTGCAATAAAAGTAGATTTGTCACGATACGAGACATTCTACCGTTTCCATCTTGAAACGGATGAATACTCAAAAATTCAACAATAAAATTTCCAATGATAAGTAATGAATGATATTTTTTTTCCTCAAGCGCCTGTTTTGTCCAATCCACAAGCTCAGTCATTTCTTTTGCTGTTAAATAGGCTGGAGTGGTATCAAAAAGTGTCCCAATAGATTTTCCTGCCGCATCTATCATTTCAACTTTATTTTCTTGTGTTTTATAGTCTCCTCGATGAGGTATATCTTTCTCCACATATTTCAAAAGTTCTTTGTGAAAGTGTTTGATGAGACTTTCATTCAGTCGTAACTCTTCATAAGCTTCGAAGACATTTTGGAGTAATTCATAATACCCTTGTACTTCTTGCTCATCTCTATTACTAAATTTTTGGATAGAGATACCTCGAAGCAGTTTCTCAATGTCTTCATCAGTTAGCTTTGATCCTTCAATCCGCGTGGAAGCTCCCGTCGATGTAATAAGTACAGATCTCTTTAAACGACCTAATATTTGAGGACTAAGAGTAGACCCAGCACTCCATTTGCCTTTTAATTCCTCGATTTGTGTGATCTTTGCCCATATTTCATGGGTAAGCTGAGTGAATCTAGCTTCAAAATCTGCCATATATATTACCTATATAAGATTATATAAGATCGTATAAGATAAGTCAATCGATAATTTCTGCTCCAACTGTATCGAGCTCGATTTTGTCTAATTTCTCATTTAATTGAACAACACTGAAGATAAAAGATTTCCAGGTGGCAACCAGATGGCTCACACTATAATTTAGCTTCGAATGAGTCACTTCTATCATGCCTATGCCATTAGGTAGTGGAACACACGCTATATATAGCATTAAATTTCTCAAATTTACTATTTTGTGAACAGACTATAAATGAAGACTATAAAGAAAATAACCATTGCCACAACAACAAAAAGTACTAAGCCCTCATGATTCTTCCAAAAAGAAATATAAAATATATCGTTTAAAGAATCAACAGTAGAAGAAGGCGTATATTGGTTATCAACCTTTGTCCATCTACGCAATTTAGGAGTAAAACCTAAATTAAAAGTATTTAAAGGAGAGGAGTCAGCTACTTGAAGATGAGCAAGCGAGACAACCTTATTTTCAAAATCAGTATAATGTGTCATTTGAGGAATTTTTATTACTTGATTGCTTGCTTTAATCTGGTAGGAAGGCGGACTTCTCTGAGCGACTACAGACATAGAGATAACATCTGACCATAATGTCTTTTTTGTTCCAAATAAGCTTTTAACAGTTATATCAGAATTAGAGATGTAGATACTTTTATTGGCAAGAATGATAAATAAAACCACTACTATACCAACAACTACTGAAATTATGATTGATAAGAGATCATTGCTCAAAAATACATTTAAGAAAAAATATAATAACGTGGGTATAATAATTATCGCAAATATTGCCACAAGAGGATTTTGTTTATAAACAGCAATATTCTGATTATTGTCATCCATAAATTATTTATCGCAGATAACTACTGACTAGTCAATCTCAATTTCTTCTAGCTGTTTATACAAACGTAGTATCCTTTTTATTACTGAGTTCCATCTATGAACCAGATGAGTTACCTAAGGAGACACTCCTATTTAACATCAAGGATAGCAAGAATAGGTTTGATGCAAAGGATCAATAATAACTGATATCTCTAGGTTCTTTGATTAGCAACGTAATAATCAATTAATTGACGTATCATTGCCTGATATGATGCATTATGCGTTTTTGCAGCGTTCTTAAAAAAAATCTAAACTTTTTTTTGTCAGTGTTAACGTTACTCTTGTTTTCGCTTCTTTCAAAACGAGATTTTCAGGCGTAGGTAAAAAATCACTCACGACGTGTGCTTCAATTGGTTCATTTGTATATTTGATTTTTTTTCATAAATTGCTTTGCCCTTTCTCCAATACCCTGTTCCAATTATTCGGATAGTTTTACCTCTATAGGTAAAATGGACAGTGAGAACACCTCCTTTCACTTTTCCAAAAAGGTAATACCGCTTTTCGATCTTACTATGCCCTACATCTTCTGCAGTAATTCTTTTGGGGTCAAGAAATGCGTATTGCGCTGTCTCGAAATCTATTCCATGTTTTAGCAAATTCTCTGCATTTTTATCCTCATCCTATTCAAAAGATGTATGCATAAATATAGTATAATAACATACATTTTGTCACATACAAGTACATTGCTTTATTAAATCTCAGATTTTTAGTATCCTGTCAGCAAAATGATCTATCTTCAAACCCAAACGTATTCGAATGATTTTGCATAAGGATCACATTCAAAGAATATGCCATTAATAATCTTTTAGATGCTTTATAAAGGGGAGATTTACTCGGTTAATGAATTTAGAATCGGCAGTATAATAAGTACATTTCCTTTTTTGAGCTAGAATTGCATACGATGCGTCATAAACAGAAACACGGTATTTCTTTGAAAAAATCATTGAGTCATTCACCAGTTCAATAGTAATAGGTTCAGTTTTTACTTCAGTTAAGGTAAAGTCTCTCATAAACGTTTTTGCTTGATCGAGCGTAAGATTTGTTTTAGTCGCCCACGCATTTGCCAACTCGTATAAAATTATATCTGGTGCTATAAGCATCTCCCTTTTCTTAAGTTGTCTATCAAGAAGTTTCATTGCGGAAGATAAGTCTTCTTCATTTTCCTTGCTAAACCATTTATATGCTACGGACGTATCGATTACTACCATTTACCTTGATACCTCATTTCTCTTAATACATCGACAATATCGACATTGGCAAGATTAGCTTCACTCTCTTTAGCATGTGCTCTAATTGTTTTCATAATTTCCTCAGGAGATTTTTCAGCTTTTTTCTTTACACCGATTTTTTCTCGAATAATCGCTGACAGACTTTTTCTACTTTTTGCAGCTTCTTCTTTCAAACGTAAATAGTCTTCCTCAGGGAGACGAATATTCGTTGTAACAAATGAATTCATAACAATACAATTGTATCATAGTATCAATCATTGTCAAGCGCTAACATTTGCCATATTTCATGAGTAAGCTGAGTGAATCTAGCTTCAAAATCTGCCATATATATTACCTATATAAGATTATATAAGATAGTATAAGGTAAGTTAAGGGATGACTTCTGCTTCGTCCAGCTCAATTTTATCTAATTTTTCGTATAGTTGATTAATACTGATAATAAAAGATTTCCAGGTGGCAGCCAAATTAGGTAATGAAGAACATCCACCAGAAATTATAATAGGAAAGTTTAAGGGCGTTGATGCTATAGTAGATTTCTTACATGAATGTGGTCATTTACAAGATGCCACCTCAACTCGGACTGCCATATCGGCCGAGAACTATTACGTGGAAAACTTTTTTAATAAGGATGCGAACGATCATAGTCCAGAGCGTATGAAAGCATTATCAGAAAGAAGCACTGCAGTTATTCAATCAGAGCGAAATGCGTGGGCTTATGCTTTGAGGAATACAAGAAAATTGGAACAACAGTTTGGTATTAATATAATTGAACAAATGGGAGGAGTAAGCGATGTCGTGAAATATGTTAATTCATTTTTAGATAAGTATGAGAAAAGCACAATAGCAACTGAGTTAGAGTATTTAGGTTTCCCAATATATACACCTCAAGATGCTGAAAAAATAATGAAAGAATTCGCCGCCTAGAAAAATAAGTGCCTATACTGAGATCATGTTTCTTACTTCTTTACTAGACATAACGAGGAATAACAGTATATGCGGCTAACAGGCTCCCTTGTTCAATATGTAGAGAACTATTTGCTTATTGTGATCCTACGATTCGTATCGACCTAACAACTCGTCGTAGCGTGGTTCGGAAATTTTAACAACTTGACTCCTTATAAATTACTCACCATACTAAGTATCTATGGTTAACAACTGATCCCTAGCAATTACTTCAAATCTAAATTACTCTGGCAAGAAGCAGCACCAAACCTATAACTGTAAGAACTGCGAAGATACCAACCGTTTGCATAAAGAGGTTTATCGCTTGTTTTTTCTTTCCCTCTATAAAAAATTGTAGTGGTTGATAGAAAAACAAGTATGCCATGATTGTAACTGAAAGCGTTAGTAGTGATAAAAATATGATTGGATCAAAAAAAGTATCAGGTTTGTTCTTTAGCGTCTTTGACAAGAAAGTCATAACACTGACAATGAGGATGATATATACTGCAGCGCCAAGCGCATTAATAATAGGATTCTTAGACATATATTTAGTATACCAAATTGCCACACTCTTGTTAAATATGGACAGAACTATTTTGCTAGATTCTAAATCCAGCGATTATTGCTTTATTTCTTCTAGTAAACCAATTTACTTTTTTTGTTCTGTACTTAACACCTAAGTAGTCTCCCAAAAGATTTCCATAGTTAGTTACATACATTTTCTCTATTCATTGGAATTTCAAGCATTAATTTCTTCATTGTCTTAGTTCAGCTATATCAGCTACAGTTTATGTACTATAATTGTTGAGATGACGAAAATATCCCAAAGAATATACGCTCACATTTCAATTATTCTCTTCTGTTATATCATCTGTTACTTTATTTACAATGCATTTATAAGTTACCCCACAGAGGGAGATAGTTTGCTCTATCACATTCCACTTGCTAAGTTTATTCTCTCCGGCCATATATTTGATTTTAGCCATTTTCACTATGGCATAAACTATTATTTTTATTATTTTCCTGCATCTTCAGAGGCTATTTTGGCAATGCTTATGTTTCTGCACATTCCACTGAATCTATTTAACGTCATAGCGACTATTGCATTATTTTTTGTTTGCAAAAGATTGGCAGAATTATATAAATGTAATACTGAGGTTGCAATTATTTTTGCAGTTTGCATTTGCACACTAAATGGCATAATTCGCTGGATGCCCACACAAGTCATTGATATTTGGCTTGCTGTATTTTTTATCTTATCTCTGAATTTACTACTGAATCCGAAGAAAACAGTAAGCTACTATGCGTTATTGGGATTTTCATTAGGCATGCTTATTGGCAGTAAAATCACTGGCATAACATTTGCAGTTCTTTTATTGATCTTCTATGGCAAATCAGTGATAAGAAACCTAACTATATTCCGATTTCTCATATTTTTATGTACATTTATTTTATTTGGCGGTTTTTGGTATATAAGAAATATTGTTTACTTTTATAATCCACTGTATCCTGAAGCATTTTGGAAATTTCCAGGTTTGGACATGCGATTACAAGGGAGTGGATGGAAAACAATATCTGTGTTACTTAAATTTCCACATGGAACATTTAATTTATTAAACGCTTTTTTTTCTGAATACAGATTGTGGGCTTTTTCTATACTTTTTTGTCTCGGGTTTATCATATATGAAGTACTGAAAAAAAGGAAAATTATGTTTGACAATTTTCACAAACTTTTGTATATTTCTGCTTTGAACTTTGTAGTATTGCTCTTTTATTTTCCCAGTGGAACACATCCAAATGAAACGGTAAGCTTTCTACGCTATTCATATCCTACGTTTATACTTAGCATACTATTCATTTTTTTAATCTGCAAAAATAGAAAAAAATTAGACTTTCTCATTTTAGTTGCAATAGCAAACATGATACTTATCCCTCCACTTCCCTACTATCCGAAGCTTGTATTATTATATATCCCCCTGGCCGTGATTGTAATATATAGAGAAAAAATTACAGAAAGATTCTTCAAGGACAAACTCACCAAATAATTGCACGTCGACCGGCTTACAATAGCTGATTGAACCCTTGGATGTAACTATGAGCTAGTAGGATTTAGATTATTTTTTACTCCCGATGAATCTACATGCTCTTGTATAAAGATCGATTGCATGATGAGTCTTATGATCATCATGCACTATTTTTACTTCTTTTGTTTGTTGAAGAGATAACATATCTGTAAGCGGAGGAGCAACTTGGTCAAGTAATGCTTGTATCTTATCTGGTGTGGTACCTGCTTTTAGACAAGATACCACGTAGGTTAATGTTTGTGCCATTATCTTCGAGGAACTGATGAACTTGATGTTTTGCATATCTTCATCTCTCTCAAATTCTCCAATACTATTTCTTGATAAAAGTGCATAAATTGTTTTATCTGGATAGAGCTTTCGTAAACGTCTGGCTGCATTTGATATTTGTGAATAAGTATAATTAAACTATTCCTTGGATTAGTTTTTAGTAATTGTACAGCAGTTAATACTCCCTCTTTATTTAAACGAGATGCGTCGTACTTCTGCTCTAGTTTGATACCGGAAGAAACACCTGCAATACCTCCACCTAATCCGCCCATCTCAACTCCCGCACTTCCTACTGCAGGCATAATCAGTGTGGCGGTTTAAATCTGGCAATATTTCCTTCCGATACAATAAAACAATCAGCATAGATGAAAACATCTAACATTCCGTTCCATGTAGAGATATTTTTGATTACTCCAAGGGTAGCATTATTCCCTATGGAGTTAAGGACATCGTCATCTAATAGTGGTGGGGACTTACTGCGCCATGAAGGCGGTTTAAATGCAGCAAAAAGGCTATAGAAACCAGTAATGAGAATCCATGTTACAAATATTTCTAGCGAAGTGGTAAGTTTACATATTGTGATTGAAATTCAGTCATAAGCTAGTATGTCACTTAAATTACCTACTAGTCAATTTTGTGTGTTAGTAACTAAATTAAAAAATTCAAATATAACTTTTTTAAGAAGATGGCTGAGAATTCAATTTGCTGAGATCAGAAGCAAACAACTGAAAATATTTTACAATGTCAGGTACTACCGAATTCCGAACTGCAACCCTTTGCCTCACTTAACTCATTAAAAACTTTAACGAATGTCAATTTGACAATTATATATGCAAGTTAAATAATTAATTTATGAAGGAGGAGGATAAAGCAAAAAAAGACATACCTCTTGAGCAACCATTGACTCCCCCAATTGCTTCCCTAATTGCGCCACAAGAAAATTCAGCCTCTTCCACAAAAAGTTATAAATTCCTTTTCATCTGTCTCTTTTTGCTTATGATCTATATCCTCATGGGAGGTGGGTTATACCTCTATTTAAATAATAAGAATGTCGAACAAAAAGTAATCCAGCAGCAAAACGAAGCAGCATATCTCCGTTCCTCCCAAAATGCTCCGTCCTCGATGACCATACCAAAGTCAACTTTACTTTCATCCAAATTATCTCTCTCCCCTATCCCCACCGCAACAGTCACTCCACCACCTATACAATATGGACCAGCAATTCCTGATAGCGCTCTCGCCGACTGGAGTGTATTTACTTCTTCAGATAAGGCATTCTCAATAAAGTATCCTTCAGATTTCAAACATGTGGTATATAGCTTCACTAGTAATAGTGTTAATGATGTCCCTTCAGGACAACATGCAGGATTTTATAGTCCTGATACTCCGATCGATTCGGGCACACATACCGCAACTACTAATGGCGGCCTTTGGCTTTTCGTTGATCCAGAGTATAACTCAGCTATAAATATTTGTAGTATTGCTTGGAAACAGAGTGCAAGCATGACATTAGATAGCTCTCTTGTTCCTTCAAATGCACCTATACCTTCTGGATATATTGGTCAAGCAGCTTATCCGACTACTCCAACACATGATCCAACTACCTTAACTATAGATATTTTTATTCCAGAGGGATCGGCACTTTATGAAGCAAAAAAGGTAATCTATAGATTTACTTGTGAAAATTATTCTCAGATAAAGACGCTTCGATGCGCTGATCTCCTCCCCAAGTTCGTGTCTTCATTTCATTTGAATTAAGCCACAAATGAATACAAAAATTGTCAGGAGCCACATAAATACAGCTGAATTAATCCAAATTCTCTATAAATACTAACACATTCGTGAAAAAGTATTAGGGCCGAGAGAAAGTAGGTTTTCTAATGAAGCGCGGATGATCGCATCGATTACTACTCTGGACCGACAGTAACTTTACATCATACAGAAAAAAAGTTAAGGGATCCATCGCCTAGAAAGATAAGAACAAGTTATTCTCATATGTTAGCTATTACACCAGAATAGAAGCAGAGAAGTAAACCTAAATACTCTAACTCAGTTGAATAAATAATATTATTTTTTATCCCAGAAAGCCAAAGACCATTCGTATAAACGAGCATTAGACTCTTTTGCTTCTCAATTGCGAAGAGATTTTATTCGATCAATTTGTAGTCCCATATTTTAGATAAAATTTGTTGACAAATAGTTCATTTGCATCTGTTTGTTTCTTAAGTGCGAAAAAACTTTGTATATTAGGATAGGCTTTCGTTAATTGCTCTTGTGAATAATAAAGCTGATAGGGTAAATAGAACGTTCCATTCATCTGTTCTGTATAATCAATCAGCTCTTTTGTTACCTGTTCCATTTTGACATTATCTTCAGGAGTCACTTTTTGGTTAATATATAACACGAGGGCGAACATATCCTCGGGCGCATAATTAAGCAGGATATCTTCTTTATGTACCACTCTGATACTCGCGTTGATGACATTGGTTTGGTTTCGTTGTAATATATTTCGTATTCCGTCAATATATGGCACAAATTCACTTCTTGGAATAAAATACTCTTGTAAAATATCCGTATCATTTTTCAAATTGTTTTGCAAATATGCATCCGAATCATGCATAAGCTGATTTCTTGAAAGCAAACACCCTTCTGCTTCGCTCATGGCTTGATTTCTTGATACATAGCAATTTTGGAAAAGGGGCTCTATGTACCTTGTTGAGAACCATTCAACTTCTCTACCCACTGCTCCTGTTTTGGCTACATTGATGACAAGTCGACGAAGCTTCACATTGCTTCTATCTTGGAGAAGAGGAAAATGATCAGAAAACTGCGTATCTGTTATATATGTATACACAAGCATATCTTTGAAATATGATTGCGGCGCAAGAGAGAAATGAGCATAGGCTAACCCAACTGAACTATCATTGGCTATAGTTTCGTTATATGTTTGCAGAAAATCACGATAATTAATTACTTGTCTCTCTTCTTTATACATGACATTATCTGTCAGATCTATCTGCGCATCGAGAATAACGCCAAATAACCCATAGCCACCGATAACAGCTTTGAACAATCGCGGATTTTGTGTTCTACTTACGCTTTGTATATTGCCGTCACTATCCATTAGTCTGAGTGATCGAATCGTTGAGGAAATAGATCCTACTCGATGATCCATGCCATGAGCATTTACTGAGATTGTCCCGCCGACAGTAAATATATCTACAGACTGCATTGCTTTGACTGATAAATTTTGTGGATTCAGACGATTTTGTATATTATGCCAGGTTGCACCGCTTTCGACGTTTAAGATTTTTTCTTTTGTATCGACAGACATTTGATTAAATCCAGTCATGTCAAGCACTACAGCATCTTTGGCAAATGCTTGTCCACCCATGCTATGTCTCACTCCGGCGATAGACACTTTTAATTTATGTTTTTT
>Ga0207652_10002617_pt1 | contig 15109 bp, 10 predicted proteins | sample KBSC63BmetaG_FD_184334 | JGI IMG/M metagenome (GOLD analysis project Ga0207652, IMG submission 184334) | Corn rhizosphere microbial communities from Kellogg Biological Station, Michigan, USA - KBS C6-3B metaG (SPAdes) (version 2) | ecosystem: Host-associated > Plants > Roots > Rhizosphere ... | reverse complement strand
ATTGGCTCTTTGTGCCAGTCCACTTGCCACCTAGGCTACGGGACCATGAGCACTGAAACGACGCCTTTGTCCAGCACTCCCCGCACCACCCTGCGCAGGCACCGTGAGCGCGGCCAGACCGACCGCGCCGCCCTCTACGCGGTGCTCGACGCCGGCCTGATCTGTCACCTGGGCGTGGTGTCCGACGGTGCCCCGGTCGTGCTGCCCACCGCCTACGGGCGGGAAGGCGACACGTTGTACCTGCATGGCTCGTCGGCGAACGGCGCGTTCTGGGCGGCGGACGGGCAGCGGGTCTGCGTGACCGTCACGCACATGGACGGGCTCGTGGCCGCGCGGTCGGTGTTCAGTCACTCGGTGAACTACCGCAGCGCGGTCATCTTCGGCACGGCGTCCGTCGTCACCGACGAAGACGAGCGCTGGCAGGCGCTGCGGCTCATCACCGACCACCTCATCCCCGGCCGGTGGGCGGCCGCGCGGCAGCCCACGACCAAGGAGATGGCGGCCACGGCGGTGCTGTCGCTCCCGCTCACCGAGGCGTCGGTGAAGATCCGCACCGGCATGCCCAAGGACGAGCCCGAGGACCACGCCCTCGACGTCTGGGCCGGCGTGCTGCCGGTCGCGGTCACCTTCGGCACCCCGGTCCCCGACCCCGAGCTGCGCGAGGAGATCCCGGTCCCCGCGCATATCCACGACCGCGTCAGCTGAATCGCCCGAGGGGAGGCAGGCGCCGCCGGGCGGCATGAGGTTGGCCAGGTAGAGTCGGCCGCCACCCGTAAACGCCTTGTCGGCTATTGGGTGTACTTACGACCAAATACGGTCGCTAAGTACACCCAGTCTTTTCCGGTTTGAGGCCATTGAGAAGGGAGGGACGGGCGTGGTGGCGGCGGGCTTGTCGATAGTGATCATCGTCGACTGGCGCCTTAAAGATGATGCTTCGAATTTCAGTGCTGATTTGACCTAGGCAACGCCGGCGGTCCCTGGGATTATGGGGCCATGACGCGAGAAGGACCGCCCGGGAGGTCCCTGCTCACGCGGATCCGGGAGCGGCAGGAAATGCGGCTCGCCGCGGCGCTGTGGCGCGCCGACCGGCCGATGGCCGCGGGCTGGTGGGGGCTGCTTGCCGCGCGCGGCGTGCTGCCGGCCGGCTTCGCGATCGCCACCGGCGTGCTGGTGAGCGCCGTCGAGCGCCGTTCCGGCCTGGCGGCGCCGCTGATCGCCGTGGCCGTGGTCTTCACCCTGATGCAGGTGCTCGGCCCGCTGCACACCGCGCTGTCCGCCAACCTCGGCGACCGCACTGCGGCCTGGCTCTACGACGAGCTGACCGCGGCGTGCGCCGCGATGCCCGGCATCGGGCATCTGGAAGATCCGGAACTGGCCACCGACCTCCAGGTCGCGCGGGACTTCGACCGCGGCATGACCGGCCCGCCGCTGTCGATCTCGACGGACTTCATCGCCGGCGGCCTGGTGAGCATGGTGGCAGGTCTCGCGCAGGCGTGCGTGCTGTTCGGTTTCGCCTGGTGGGCGCCGCCTGCGCTGGCGGCCGGCTGGCTCGGCACCCACTGGCTGCTGCGCGAGAGCGCCGTCTGGCGGGACAGAAACACTCCGGAGGTGCGGCTGGCGCAGCGGGACGCGGACTACAGTTACCGGCTGGCCGTGGACCCGCCCGCCGCCAAGGAACTGCGGATCTTCGGGCTGCCCGACTGGGTGCTCGACCGCTTCCTGGTCAGCAGGCGACGGCTGCACCAGCTCCAGTACGAGGCGACGCGGATGCGCGAGCGTTCGCTCCTGCTGAGCCTCGCGCTTGTGCTGGCGGCCAACGTCGTCGTGTTCTGGATGCTCGGGGCGGCCGGGCTCGACGGACGGCTCTCGCTCGGCTCCGTCGTCGCCTACGCCTCGGCCGCCGCCGGCACGTCGATGATCGCGTTCGGCGGGCTGAACTGGGCGCTCGACGGCGCCGCGGCGCCGGTCGCGGCGGTCGCCAGGCTGCGGGCCACGATGAGCCGGGCCGGCCTGATCGCGTCGGGCAGCCGGCCAGCCGACGGGCTGCCCGCGCGTAGCGTCGCGTTCCGCGACGTTACGTTCGCCTACCCGGCCGGCAGCGAAGCCGGACCCCCGGTGCTGAACCGGCTCAGTCTGGAAATCCCCGCGGGAAGCTCGCTCGCCATCGTCGGGCAGAACGGCGCGGGCAAGACCACGCTGGCCAAGCTGCTGTGCCGGCTGTACGACCCGCAGTCGGGCGCGATCGAGGTCGACGGCGTCGACCTGCGGGACCTCGACCTGGAATCGTGGCGGCGCCGGGTCACCGCGGTGTTCCAGGACTTCGTCCGGTTCGAGCTGACGCTGCGAGAAAACGTGGCGCCCAGGCGGGCCGCCGACGGCGAGGACGGCACTGGGTCCACCAACACGGCGCTCGACGACACGATCGGCGCCGCGCTCGCCGCGGCGGGCGGGACGGGGCTCGCCGGCCTGGACACGGTGCTCGCGAAGGGGTACGCGGGCGGCACCGACCTGTCGGGCGGGCAGTGGCAGCGCGTGGCGCTCGCCAGGGCGCTGGCCGCCGTGCGGCTCGGCGCGGGGCTCGTGCTGCTCGACGAGCCGACGGCCCAGCTGGACGTGCGGGGCGAGACGGAGATCTTCGAGCGCATCCTCGCGGCCACCAGGTCGTGCACGACGATCCTCATCTCGCACCGGTTCAACACCGTCAGGCACGTCGACCGGATCGCGGTCGTCGCCGACGGCGCCGTCGTCGAGCTTGGCGGCCATGAGGAGCTGATGGCGCTGCGCGGACGGTACTGGCGGATGTTCTCGCTGCAGGCGGAGCGGTTCGCCGCCGGGACCCCCGAGGAAGGCGAGGAGGAGGTGACCTTCGATGTCCTCTCCTGACGCCGCCGGTCGCGACCCGGTCGACCCGCTGCCGCCGGCGCTGCGGTCGATGTGGCGGCTGTGCCTGCTCGGCTTCCGGTACGAGCCGGCGCTGATGGGCGTCGCCTTCGTGCTCGCCCTCGTCGCCGCCGTGCCCGACGCGCTGCTCGCCGTCTGGTTCAAGCTCCTCGGCGAGGGGCTGCTCGAGCACCAGGCCGGCCTGCTGCGGTTCGCGGTCGTCGCGCTCGCGGTTTCCGCGGTGGCGACCTGGCTGCTTTCCACCGTGTCGACGCGGATACAGCGCCGCTTCCGGGACAAGGTCACGATCGCCTTGGAGTCCCACGTGGCCAGGCTGCAGGCGAGCATCGCCACAATCGCGCACCAGGAGCGGCCGGAGTACCTGGACCGGCTGGCCGTGCTGCGCGAGGAGACCTACACCCTCGACCACATGTACATGTCGGTCTTCTCCACCGTCGGCTGGCTGCTGCGGCTGGCCATCACCGTGGTGCTGCTCGCCAGCGTGAACCCGGTCCTGATCGCGCTGGTGCTGTGCGCGGTCCCCGCCGTGGCGGCCACGTCCTGGCGCCCCGCGGTCGAACGCGCCGCCCAGGAGCGCGGCGCGCAGTCGACCCGGCTCGCCACCCACCTGTACGCGCTGTCCACCACGGCGTCGCCCGGCAAGGAACTGCGCGTGCTCGGTATCGGCCAGGCGCTCGCTGACCGGCGCCGGGCCGCGTGGGAGAGCTGGTACGGGCCGGTGGCCGCCGCGCGGTCGCGGTCCGCCGCCTGGTACGCGGGCGGCTGGGCGGTCTTCGCGCTCGGCTACGTCGGGGCGATCGCGCTGGTCGCCGCCGGCCCGCACGCCTCGACTTCGGGGGTGATCCTCGTGCTCACCGCGGGCGCCCGGTTGTCTTCCTACCTCAGCGCCACCGTGAGCGAGATCGGCTTCCTGCGCGGCACCTGGATGGACGGCGCCCAGCGGCTCGCCTGGCTGGAGGACTACGCGGGCGCCGCGGTCCAGCAGGCGGACCTGCCCGCACCGGACGCCATCACCGACGGCATCCGGCTAGAACACGTCACGTTCCGCTACCCGGGCGCCGACCGGCTCGCGCTTGACGACGTGAACCTGTTCCTGCCCGCCGGGTCGGTGGTCGCCGTCGTGGGCGAGAACGGGGCGGGAAAGTCCACGCTGGTCAAGCTGCTCGCCAAGCTCTACTCCCCCACCGGAGGCCGCGTTCTCGTCGACGGCACGGACCTGGCCCGCATCGACTCCGCGCGCTGGCGGGAGCGCCTGGCCGGGGCGTTCCAGGACTTCTTCCGCTTCGAGTTCCGGGCGGCCGACACGATCGGCATCGGGGACCTGCCGCGGGTCGGCGACGAGCCCGCGCTGGTCACCGCGGCCGAGCGGGCCGGGGCGCGGGACCTCGTCGACGCGCTCCCGGCCGGCCTGCGCACCCAGCTCGGGCCGACCTGGCACCAGGGCGTCGACGTTTCCTACGGCCAGTGGCAAAAGCTCGCCCTGGCCCGCGGGTTCATGCGCGACGAGCCGCTGCTTGTCGCGCTCGACGAGCCCACGGCGGCACTCGACGCCGAGACCGAGCACCAGCTGTTCGAGCGCTACGCCGCCACGGCCAGGCAAGCGCGGCGGAACGGCAGCGTGACGATCCTGGTGTCGCACCGGTTCAGCACGGTCCGGATGGCCGACCTCATCGTGGTTCTGGACGGCGCCCGCGTCGCGGAGGCCGGCGGCCACGACGAACTGCTTGCCCGCGGCGGCAGGTACGCCGACCTCTACCGCATCCAGGCGGCCGGCTACAGCTGACGCGAAAGAGTAAGCCGAATCCGTTCGGATGAATTCTTTTGATTATTCCGAACGGATGCGCGGCGCCTCTGCTCTGGCCCGCTCAGCGAACGATCAGCACGGTCTTGCCTGGCGGATGCGGCAGGGTCGCGCTTTCGAACGCGCGCCTTCCGTCGCGCAGCGGGAACTCCTGGCTGACGATGGGCCGCAGCCTGCCCTCGTCGACCAACTCGGCCAGCCGGGTCAGCGCGACCGCGTCGGGCGTGACGACGAAGAACATCGCGTGCACGCCAAGCGCGGCCGCCTTCTCCTCCGAGGCCGGGGCACTCAGCGTGACCAGCCGCCCGCCGCTACGGGTCAGCTCGTAGGAGGCGTCGAGAACCGGGCCGCCGACGGTGTCGATCACCACGTCGAAGCTCTGCGGGGCGGGCGCCTCGTCGCCGGCCCCGTCCTCACCGCGCGCCAGGTACGTTTTCGCCCCGAGTCCCCCCACGAACTCCCGGTCCCGCGCGCGGCCGGTCGCGGTGACGTTGCCGCCGAGGATCGCGGCCAGCTGTACCGCGTAAACGCCGACGCCGCCGGCCCCGCCCTGGACCAGGACCTGCTCGCCGGGCTCGAGGGCCGCGTAGTCGGCGAGCGCCTGCCACGCGGTCAGCGCCGCCAGGGGCAGGCTCGCCGCCGCGACGTGCGACACGGACGTGGGCCTGGCCGCGAGGTGGGCGGCGGGCAGCGTCACGTACTGCGCCGCCGCCCCGTCGCGGTCGAAGTCGATCAGCCCGTACACCTCGGCGCCGACCGCGAACCCGCTGGCATCAGGTCCGAGTTCGGCGACCGTTCCCGATACCTCGTGGGACGGGATGACCGGCGTGCGGTCGCGCCCGTCGCGGCTGGTCCAGGACTCCTCCCAGGTCAGCTCGGCGAACGTGATCGCGGCCGCGTGCACGGCGACCAGCGCCTCGCCCGGCCCGGGCACCGGGACCGGGGCCTGCTCGTAGACGAGCTGCTCCGGGCCGCCGCGGGTGTGCGCTCGCAGCGCCATCATGGTCTCCGGCATGGTCATCGCAGTCCCCCGATCCTGGCGGTCCGCAGTTCCTGCGCCGAGCGGGCGGGACAGCTGTCAGCCGCCATCGTCCCAGCATAAGCCGCAGGCAATTTCGTACTCACGGGGTCGACTGTAGGGTGGCGGCGCGGGCCGCGCTTGGGTCAACCGACTGCACCGCCCGCTTCGGGGCGGGTGCCAAGCCGATGAGCGGGCGCCACTCGTATCGTTGGTATGCATGAAAATCGATCTCACGGGACAGACCGCGATCGTCACTGGGGCCAGCCGCGGCATCGGCCTTGCCGTGACGCGCGCCCTCGCCGGCAGTGGCGCGCATGTGATCGCCGGGGCACTGCACTCCTCGGCCGAGCTGGACAAGCTCGCGGCGGAAAGCACCGTCACGGCTCATAGCGTCGACCTCGGCGCGCCCGACGGGCCGGCCGAGCTGGCCGCCCTGGCCGGGGACCGGATCGACATCCTGGTCAACAACGTCGGCGGGGCGCACCCGCGGACCGGCGGGTTTCTCTCCATCACCGACGAGGACTGGCTGACCACCATCAACATCAACCTGATGGCCGCGGTCCGGGCCACCCGCAGCGTGCTGCCCGCCATGCTGGCGGCGGGCAAGGGCGCGATCGTGAACATGTGCTCGGTCAACTCCACGCTCGCCGACCCCGCGGTCATGGACTACAGCGCCGCGAAGTCCGCCCTGGCGGGCTTTTCCAAGGCGCTGTCGAAGGAGGTCGGCCCCAAGGGCATCAGGGTCAACACCGTGAGCCCGGGCCCGGTCGCCACCGACCTGTGGCTCGGTGCGGACGGGGTCGCCGCCAGGGTCGGGGCCGCCACGGGCACCAAGCCCGAGGATGTCGCGAGCAGCGCGGCGAGCAGCATGGTGACCGGCCGGTTCACCCGGCCCGAGGAGGTCGCGGACCTGGTCCTGCTGCTGGCCAGCGACGTCACCGGCAACGTCACCGGCGCCGACATCCGCATCGACGGCGGCCTCATCCCGACCTGGTAGATCCGCCGGACCGCGGGCGGTTTCACGCCTGGCAGCGGAGCGACCGCCCGCGTTACCGCCGTGTAGCCGCGGTGAAGGCGCGCCCGCTTACCTTACTGATCGTGTTCAACCCGGTCAGTGAGGAAGCGATGAGATGACAGCCACACCCGCTATTCACGCCGTTGGCCTGGTCAAGACCTTTGGTCAGCTGCGCGCGGTCGACGGAGTCGACCTTGACGTACGCCAAGGCGAGATCTTCGGTGTTCTCGGCCCGAACGGGGCGGGGAAGACGACAACGCTGAAGATGCTCGCGACGCTGCTGCCGATTGACGCCGGGCAGGCCCGGGTATTCGGCGTGGACGTCGCCCGTGAGCCGCACCGGGTCCGCCAGCTGCTCGGGGTCACCGGCCAGTACGCGTCGGTGGACGAGGAGCTGACCGCCGCGGAGAACCTGTGGCTGTTCGGACGGCTCCAGGGCCTGCGCTCGACGGCCGCCCGCGCCATCGCCACCCGGCTGCTCGCGGAATTCGCCCTGGAAGATGCCGCCGACATGCCGCTGTCCCAGTTCTCCGGCGGGATGCGGCGGCGCCTTGACCTCGCGGTCAGCCTGATCACCCGGCCGCCGCTGATCTTTCTCGACGAGCCGACCACCGGGCTTGACCCGCGCACCCGCGGCCAGATGTGGGACACGATCCGCGGCCTGGTCGCCGAGGGCTGCACGGTCCTGCTCACCACCCAGTACCTGGACGAGGCGGACCAGCTCGCCGACCGGATCGCGGTGATCGACCGCGGCCGCAAGGTCGCCGAGGGCACGCCGGACGAGCTGAAGACCTCGGTCGGCAACTCGACTCTGCAGCTACGGCTGGCCCCCGGCGCCGACGAGGAACTCGCACGGCAGACCGTCCGGCGGGTGGCGGGCGCGGAACCAGTCATGGCGCCGGAGTCCGGGCAGATGAACGTGCCGCTCGACAACGCCGACGCCGCCGCCGACGTGCTCATCGGATTCCGTCAGGCTGGGGTGCCGATCGCGTCGGTGAGCGTGGCCAAGCCGACGCTCGACGAGGTTTTCCTCGCGATCACCGGCCACGGCACCGGCCAGGCCGGTGACCAGGACGCGGCCGAACGCGCAGCAACCGCCGACATTCCCCTGGAGGTCAAGTGAGTACCGCATTCGCCCCTGCGCCCGCGGGCACGGTCCCGTCGCATTTCATCGACCCCGCCGCCGCCGTGGCCCGCACGCGCCCGCGGGCCACCATCGCTGACACGCTCAGCCAGACGCTGTTCATGGCCTGGCGGACGCTGAAGAAGATGCGCCGCAACCCGGAGCAGTTCTTCGACGTCGCGCTCCAGCCGCTGCTGTTCACGGCGATGTTCGCCTACGTCTTCGGCGGCGCGATCTCCGGCAACGTGCAGAAGTACCTGCCGCTGATGATCCCAGGCATCGTCGCGCAGACCGTGCTGACGACGTGCATGGCCACCGGCGTGCAGCTCCGCGAGGACCTGGACAAGGGCGTCTTCGACCGGTTCAAGTCGCTGCCGATCGCCCGGATCGCCCCGCTGGCCGGGCCGATGACCGCCGACCTGGTCCGCTACCTGATCGCCGGCGGCCTGACCTTCGTGATGGGTGTGATCATCGGCTACCGTCCCGGCGGGGGGGCGCTCGGCGTGCTCGGCGCGATCGCGCTGTCGATCTTCACCGGCTGGTCGCTCGCCTGGATCTTCACCTGGTTCGGCACGATCGCGAAGAACGCCAGAAGCGTCCAGGGGCTGTCGATGATGATCCTGTTCCCGCTGACGTTCCTGTCCAACGCGTTCGTGCCCGTCGGCACGCTGCCGACGGGGCTGGCGGACTTCGTGAAGATCAACCCCGTCTCGCACCTGGTGTCGGCCACCCGCGACCTAGCCAACAACGCGGTGATCAGCAGCGAGGTGGGCTGGACGCTGCTCGCCGGCCTGGTCGTGATCGCGGTCTTCGCGCCGCTGTCGGTGCGCGGCTACCGGCGGCACATGTAGCCGTACATCCGGCTGCGACCAGCACTCAGCCGGGCAGCAGTTCCGCCAGCCGGCTGGCCTCGGTCAGGAGGCCAGCCGGCTGGCGGCCCCGGTACTGAGCCTCGAACTCGGCGAGGGCGCCCGGCGCCGCTTCCTCGGCGGCCGGCACGATCCGCTCCCACATCATCGTCGGCAGCGTCCGGTTGTAGGCGAACCGGTGGGCCAGCGCGAGCAACCGCAACGCGACCTCGACCGGAAGCTCCTTGTCGAGCAGTGGCCGACGCAGCAGCGCCCAGGCGCCGAGCGCGAAAAGCAGCTGTCCGGCGACCGGATAGTCGAGCCGCGGACCCGCGCCGCGCAGCAGCAGCACCGCGTTGCCGCGGCAGGTCGCGAACAGCGCGCGGCCGTGCGCCTCGTCGTCGCCCGTCGCGTAGCGGGCGTGCGCGCCCAGCGCCATGGAGTCACCGAACAGGACCCATGGCTCAAGCCCGGTCATGGCGACACCGGGGAGGCGCAGCGCGCGCATGCGTTCGGCGGCCTCACGGTGCAGCCGCAGGCCCAGGGCGTGGTCGCCGGCCGCGAGCGCGAGTTCGGCGCGGCCGACCACGCGCATGGCGGCGCCGCCGAACAGGCCAGTGACGTCGCCGACGCCGTCGATCCGGTCGAGCTCTTTCTCCGCGTCGGCCAGCCGACCCTCGGCGATCGCACACAGCACGAGCAGCGACCGGAGCTGGATCTCATCGTCGCTCGCACCGAGTCGCCGCATCACCGGCAGCGCGGCCTGGGCGTGCTCGATCGCGGCGGCGCGGTCACCAACGTGCATGCTGAGCTGCGCCAGCATCGTGCGCGGCATCGCCGCGGACCAGGGGCCGTCTTCGTCGCGGGACAGCGCCAGCGTGCGCCGCGCGGCGGCGATCGCGCCGGCCGCGTCGCCGGCGTTCTCACGGATGCTGCTGAGCCACTGGCTGGCGGCGAGCGCGGTCGTGCGCTCCTGGCTGTCAGCGAGCCGCTCAATCCGGCCCACGAACGCGTCGGGTTCGGTTTCGGCCGGGTCGTACGCGAGCAGCACCCGCATCAGCCCCGACAGGTACCGGTTGACGCCCGCATCCTGGCCAAGTCGCCGCAGGATGGCGAGGAGCCGGCCGCTGCCCACGTCATTCGTCATCAGCGAGTTGCTCAGCGTGATCATCGTCGCGGCACACGCGTCGCCCACCAGGTCACTCGGCGGCTGCCAGTCGCTGAGCACGTCGGCGACCGCCGCGGCCAGGACGATGAGCCGGCCGTGCTCGCCGCGGACCGTCCAGAACAGCCCGAGCGCGGGAAGCAGCTGGACAAGCGAGCGGCAGTCACCGTCGGCGACGGCCGCGCGCAGCTCGTCGGCCAGGTTGACTTCCTCGGCACTGAGCGCGTCAATGGCCGCGAACTGGGCGCGGCTCGGCACCCGCGCGCCGTGATGGCGCGCGTACCCGGCCGCCCACTGACGCTGGGCGGCCCGCGCCGCGGCCTCCTCGCCGGCGTCGGCCAGCCGCATCAGGCCGAACTCACGCACCGTTTCCAGCATCCGGTAGCGGCCGCCGGCCGGGGTTTCCCTGACGCTCAGCATCGACTGGTCGACCAGACCCTGGACGGACTCGACGGCGTCGTCGCCGAGCACCGCTTCCGCCGCCTCGAGCGTGAACCCGTCGTGGAACAGCGCCAGCCGGCGCAGTGCCCGCCGCTCGGCGGCGTTCAGCAGGTTCCACGACCAGTCGATGACCGCGAACAGGGTCCGGTGCCTGCCGGGGGCGCTGCGGTCGCCGCCGCGCAGCAGCGCGAACCGGTCTTCAAGACGGCGGTCGATCTCCTCGAGTGGCATCGTCCGCGCCCGGGCGGCGGCGAGCTCGATCGCCAGCGGCAGGCCGTCGAGCCGCGCGACGATGCTCGTGACGTGCCGCTCGGTCAGCTGAACGCTTGGCCGCGCGGCCACCGCCCGCTCCGCGAAGAGCCGCGCGGCGTCGCCGGCGTCAAGCTCGCCGAGCAGGTAGACGCGCTCGGCGGCAATCGCGAGCGGCGCGCGGCTGGTGATCAGCACGCGGAGGTCGGCCGTCGCGGCGACGAGGAACGCGACAAGCCCCGCGACCGCCTCGATCAGGTGCTCGCAGTTGTCAAGCACCAGCAGGCTCGGTGACTGCCCGAGCAGCTGCGCGATGCGCGCCCGGACGTCGGCGCGCTGCTCCGCCGTGAGCACCCGCCGGCCGCTGACCGAGTCGCGGACCCCGAGCGCGGACCCGACCTCCCCCGCGACGTCCGCCCCGGAGGTGACCCCGGCCAGCTCGACGACGTGGACGGCCGGCTCGGGTGCGGTGCGCGCGATCGCGTTGGCCAGCCGGGTCTTGCCGAGGCCGCCGGGACCGACGATCGACACCACCCGCGAACTCGCCAGCAGCGCCCGCAGCCGCCGCAGGTCGGCGTCGCGGCCGATCAGCGTGGTCGCGTCGTACCTGACGCCGCGGCGTACCGGCCGGTCGAGCGCCAGCAGGCCGCGGTGCGTCCGTTGCAGCAGCTCGCCGGGATCGGCGCCGAGCCGTTCGCGCAGCTCCCGCCGGTAACGTTCGAACCGCTCGAGCGCCACCGACGGGCCGCTGACCGCGGCCTCGCTGCGCAGCAGGTCAGCGAGCAGCGTTTCGTCGTGCGGCCGCTCCGCGTGCGCCGCCGCGAGCGCGGGAAACGCGTCCGCGTGCGCTCCGGTCCTGCTTGACGCCCGCGCCAGGACCAGCCGGGCCGCACCCGCGTCCGCGGCGGCCGCCCGGCGGACCTCCGCGAGCGGGCCGGCTTCCCCGTCCCCCACCGCGGACAGGCCGGCCGCGAGCTCGAGCGCCTCGGCCGCGAGCGCCGCGGCGGCCGCCGCGTCCGGGTCGAGCGCGCTCGTAGCCGCGCGGACGAGCGCCGCGAGCCGCGCGCTGTCGACCTCGTCAGGCGCCGCCCCGAGCCGGTAGCCGGCCCCGTCCCTGACGATCGCCTCGGCGCCGCACGCGGTCCGCGCCCGCGACACCAGCACCTGCAAGCTCTTCATGCCGTTGAGCGGCGCCTCGTCTCCCCAGACGAGTTCGATAAGGTCCTCGGCCGGCACCGGGCGGCAGCCGCGTGCCGCCAGGGCCGCGAGCAGCGCCCGCGGCCGGTCGCCCATGACCGTTCTCCCCCGCCAGCGCACATCGTCGAGCAGGCTCAGGGCGATGGTCACCCGGCCAGTCTAAAATGCCTGGCCCTCGCGCGCGGGACGGCGGACAACGACTCCCCGGCGCGGGATCCGCGAGCGCGTCACGACCGGTCGGCGTGCGGCTTGGCGGCGAGGGCGTCCGCGGCCACGGTGACGTTGGCCGTCAGCTTGCGGAGCAGGCCAAGGAGCTGGTCAAGCTCCGCCTTCTCCATGGCCGTCGCGTTCCCGGCCAACGCCGGCACCGACCGCGCCCTGTCCTGCAGCGCGGTGCCCTGCTCGGTGAGCGTGATCAGCACCGAGCGCTCGTCGCTCGCGGAGCGCTCCCGGTGCACGATGCCGTGCGCCTCAAGGCGCTTGAGGAGCGGGGTCAGCGTGCCGTAGTCAAGGTGCAGCGCGGCGCCGAGTTCCCTGACGGGCACCGAGCCGCGTTCCCACAGCACGAGCAGCACCAGGTACTGCGGATAGGTCAGCCCGAGCTCGTCCAGCGCCGGCCGGTACAGGCTGGTCAGCGAGCGGGACGCGGCGTAGAGGGCGAAGCAAACCTGATCGGAGAGCAGCATCGACCACTGCTCGTCCCCGGTGACTGTTTCGGCCATGTGCCCAGCCTCCTTGTCGGCAAACTCAGGCTACCGTGTTAGCTATGCCACAAGTACATCGTGACAACTTAGCTTGTGTCCGATTCAATTGTGAGCTAGCTTAATGGGTGTCAGCGACGACGCGGACCGGATGAACGCCATAGGACCGCGGGTTCGAGCGTGAGACGCCGCACGGCTGACTTTCCCGTGAACTCCCCGCCATTGGGGGTCGGCGGGGCAGGCGTGGCAGGGGCGGGTAAATCGGGGGGCCGCCCCTGCCACGCCCCCGAAACCGGACTGGTCTCGGGGATGTTTACCTGTTAGCCATGGGAAGCCGCTATACAGCTGGCTATGGATAGCACCATTAAACTGCTGCTCGCCGACGTCGACGGAACGCTTGTCACGCCCGATAAGGTCCTCACCGACCGGGCGGTCGACGCTGTCCGCAGGCTCGGCGAGGCCAGGATCCTGTTCGCGGTCACGAGCGGGCGGCCGCCGCGCGGCATGTCGATGCTGATCGAGCCGCTCAACCTCACCACGCCCATCGCCGCGTTCAACGGCGGCATCCTGGTGAACCAGGACATGTCCGTGATCGAGCAACGGGTCGTCCCCGAGGACCTTATCGTGCCGGTGGCCGAGCTGAACGCGTCATTCGGCCTCGACACCTGGGTCTACCGCGGCGCCGACTGGTACGTGCCCGACCCGAAGGGCGCCCACGTGGCCAGGGAGACCGCCACGGTCAGGTTCGAGCCGAAGGTGATGGCCAGCCTCGACGGGCTCACCAGCGACGTCACCAAGCTGGTCGGGGTCAGCGACGACCTGGACGCGGTCGCCCGCGCCTCGGAGGCGGCGCACGACCGGTTCGGCGACCACGTGGCCGCCGCCCGGTCCCAGCCCTACTACCTGGACGTCACCCACCCGGACGCGAACAAGGGCGCGGTCGCCCGGTACCTGGCGCGGACGTACTCGATCCCCACCGACAGCATCGCGACGATCGGCGACATGCCCAACGACGTGCTGATGTTCGCCCACTCCGGGCTGAGCATCGCGATGGGCAACGCCAGCCTCGAAGTGCAGCACGCCGCCCGGCGGGTCACCACATCCAACGCCGACGAGGGCTTCGCCGCCGCCGTCGAACGGTTCATCCTTCCCGGCTGAACCCGCGCAGGCTCAGCGCCGCCACGCAGCCGACCAGCGCCACGGGCAGTACCGGTCCGAGCCGCTGCGACCCGTAGCTGAGCACGGCGCCTTCCGCGGCCGCCCCCGCGATCAGGGCCGCGATCCCGGCGGCACCGCGTTTCCAGTGGAATTGCCCCGCCCCGGCCAGGTCGCGGACCGTGTCGGTCAGCGTTCCGGTGAAGAACGTGCTCGACAGGCCTGCGACCTCCAGGGCGCGGACGGCCGCGCTCTGGATGCCCATCGCGAACGCGGCCGTCGCGCACAAGACCAGCTGCACGGCCCCGGCCAGCCGGCCCCCGGTCACGCCCCAGCCGACCGTCACGCCGGCCAACGGGACCGCTTCGGCCGCGAGCGCGATGGCGGCCGGGCGCGGCCACATGGGCCGCTTCGTCTCGCCGGCGTCCTTGTGCCCGGTCCTGATGAGCTTGGTGGTGACGAACACGGCCACGATGAAGCCCGCGAGGGCGACACCAGCGTGCCAGCCGAGCGCGCTCTCGTGGTGGGTGGTGCTCAGCCCGGCGATCACCAGGTTCGCGGTCATGATGCTGGCAGGCACGCCGCCGAGCCCGGTCAGGCTCAGCACGTTCGTGGCGCCGGCTGCGGCCGTCAGCAGCATCACCAGCGCGTCACGGCGCCCTGTTTGGGTCATGGCGGGGATGGCCCTCACTGACCGAAAGTGTCCGGTCAACGTATCACGCGGCGTCTCGGACGAGACGCGGCCGCCGATCGCATTCGCGCTGAGATATTGAGATTCATTCATCCGAACGAGTGCGTGGCTTCGCCATTAACTGGGACAAATTACCTCGATACCGGCATACCCGTCCCGCACGGCCATCCGGGCGTTCTCGCGCGGGGGTTGCCACGCGATGCGAAAACCACGAATGTTGGTTGAATGTTGGGCTGTCCACGGCAGTTGGCCGCCCGACAACACGCCAATTGTGCATTATTGTGGCGAAGCAATTGCTTGACGGAAGGCGAGCCGACGATGCCGGACTCGATCGTGCAGCCGCTCCGCCGCTGGGATCCCGAACGGATCGGCTCCTTCACGATCATCGGGCGGCTCGGCGCCGGGGCGATGGGGCAGGTGTTCCTCGCCCGGTCCACGACCGGGCGGCTCGTCGCGGTGAAGACGATCCGGGTGGAGCTGGCCGAGGAGGCCGGCTTCCGCGCCAGATTCGGGCGCGAGATCGCGGCGGCCAGCCGGGTCAGCGGGGTGTTCACCGCGGCGGTGATCGAGGCGGACCCGGACGCCGACCTGCCCTGGGTGGCGACCGCGTACGTCCCCGCCCCGTCGCTGAGCAGGCTCGTGAAGACGGCCGGACCGCTCCCAGTGCCCGCCGTGCGCTGGCTCGCGGCCGGCTGCGCGGAGGCGCTGCAGTCCATCCACGGCGCGGGGCTGCTGCACCGCGACGTCAAGCCGTCGAACGTGCTGGTCGCCCCGGACGGTCCGCGGGTGATCGACTTCGGC
>Ga0207652_10002609_pt1 | contig 15140 bp, 12 predicted proteins | sample KBSC63BmetaG_FD_184334 | JGI IMG/M metagenome (GOLD analysis project Ga0207652, IMG submission 184334) | Corn rhizosphere microbial communities from Kellogg Biological Station, Michigan, USA - KBS C6-3B metaG (SPAdes) (version 2) | ecosystem: Host-associated > Plants > Roots > Rhizosphere ... | reverse complement strand
CACGTCCCGGGCGCCTCATGGGGGTCACAGCCTGCCAGGACCCCCATGAGGCGCCCGGGACGCATATCGGACGGCCGCAAACGACCCGAGCCCCCGCCCCCCGAATCGACCCCCTACCCCTTCAAGTTCCGCAAAACCGTCTGCAAGATGCCGCCGTTGTTGATGTAGGTGACCTCGTTCGGGGTGTCGAGACGGACCTTGGCCTCGAAGGTCTTCTCGGCCCCGTCTTCCGCTCTCGCGGTGACCGTCACGGTCTTGGCCCGACCCTCTTCGAGGTCGCCTATGGTGAACGTCTCGGTGCCGGTGAGGCCGAGCGATTCGGCGTTCTCGCCATCGGCGAACTGGAGGGGGACAACGCCCATGCCGATCAGGTTGGAGCGGTGGATGCGCTCGAAGGACTCGGCGATCACCGCGCGGATGCCGAGCAGGACGGTGCCCTTCGCCGCCCAGTCGCGCGAGGAGCCGGAGCCGTACTCCTTGCCCGCGAGGACGATCAGCGGCACGCCCTCGTCGGCGTAGGCCACCGCGGCGTCGTAGATGGTCGTCTCCTCGCCGTCGGGGAAGTGGCGGGTGTAGCCGCCCGCCTTCTCGACCAGCTGGTTGCGCAGCCGGATGTTGGCGAAGGTGCCGCGGACCATGACCTCGTGGTTGCCGCGGCGCGAGCCGTAGGAGTTGAAGTCGCGGGGCTCGACCCCCTGCTCGATCAGCCACCTCCCCGCCGGGCTTTCTTTCTTGATCGCGCCGGCGGGCGAGATGTGGTCGGTGGTGACCGAGCCGCCGAGGACGGCGAGGGCGCGGGCGCCCTCGATCGGAGCGATGCCGGGCGGGTCGGCCGGGATGCTCTGGAAGAAGCTCGGCTGCCGCACGTAGGTCGAGTCGGGCCAGTCGTAGCGGTCGCCCTCGGGCACCTCGACCGCGTTCCATTCCTCGTCGCCGGTGAAGACGTCGGCGTAGTTGCGCTTGAACATCTCCGCCGCGACGGAATCGCCGACCACGCGCTTGATCTCCTCGGCGCTCGGCCAGATGTCGCGGAGGTAGACCGACTCGCCGTCGGAGCCCTCGCCGAGCGGCTCGGTGGTGATGTCGATGTCCATCCGCCCGGCCAGCGCGTAGGCGACGACCAGCGGCGGGCTCGCCAGGTAGTTGGCTTTGACGTCCTGGTTGATCCGGCCCTCGAAGTTGCGGTTGCCGGAGAGGACGGCGCAGACGGCGAGGTCCTTCTCGGCGATCGCCGCCGAGATCTCCGGAGCCAGCGGGCCCGAGTTGCCGATGCAGGTGGTGCAGCCATAGCCGACGAGGTTGAACTGGAGCCCGTCGAGGAACTCGTCGAGCCCCGCCTGGCGCAGGTAGTCGGTGACCACGGTCGAGCCCGGCGCCAGCGAGGTCTTCACCCAGGGCCGGCGCGAGAGCCCCTTGGCGAGCGCGTTCCGCGCCAGCAACCCGGCGCCGATCATCACGCTGGGGTTCGAGGTGTTGGTGCAGGAGGTGATCGCGGCGATCACGACGCGGCCGTGGTCGAGCTCGAAGGTCTCGCCGTCGACCGTCACCTCGATCGCGTCGCCGCTGTGGATCGCGGTCGCCGCGCCGGTGACCGCGGGCCGCGGCTTGCCCTTCTCGCCTTCGCGGTCCTCGGCCGGCGAGTCGGAGGCGGGGAAGGACTCGTCGATCGCCTCGTCGCGATAGTCGCCGTTGCCCATCCGGTTCGCGCTCTCCGGGGCGAGCTCCGCCATCGCCTCGAGGAACGACTCCTTGGCCTCGTCGAGCGGCACCCGGTCCTGCGGGCGTTTCGGCCCCGCGATCGACGGCACGACGTCGCCGAGGTCGAGTTCCAGCAGGTCGGAGAAGACGGGATCCGGGGACGACTCGGCATGGAACATCCCCTGCTCGCGCGCGTAGGCGTCGACCAGCTCGATCGTCTCCGTCGGCCGCCCGGTCAGGTCCAGATAGCGCAGCGTCTCCGCGTCGACCGGGAAGATCGCGCAGGTCGAGCCGAACTCCGGCGACATGTTGCCGAGCGTCGCCCGGTCGGCCAGCCCCAGGGTCGACAGCCCCGGCCCGAAGAACTCGACGAACTTGGAGACGACGCCGCGCTCGCGCAGCATCTCGGTGACGGTGAGGACGAGGTCGGTCGCGGTCGACCCGTCCGGCAGCTCGCCGGAGAGCTTGAAGCCGAGCACCTGCGGCAGGAGCATCGAGATCGGCTGGCCGAGCATCGCCGCCTCCGCCTCGATCCCGCCGACGCCCCAGCCGAGCACGCCGAGGCCGTTGACCATCGTCGTGTGGGAGTCGGTCCCGACCAGCGTGTCCGGATAGGCCTGCAGCGTGCCGTCGCCGCGGCGCGAGTAGACGACCTGGGAGAGGTACTCGAGGTTGACCTGGTGGCAGATCCCGGTCGCGGGCGGCACCACGCGGAAGTTGTCGAAGCTGCTCCGACCCCACTTGAGGAAGGAGTAGCGCTCGCGGTTGCGCTCGAAGTCGCGCTCGGCGTTGACCGCGAAGGCGCGCTCGTTGCCGAAGGCGTCGACCTGCACCGAGTGGTCGATCACGAGGTCGACGTCGACCAGCGGGTTGATCGCCTTCGGGTCGCCGCCGATCTCGTCCATCGCGTCGCGCATCGCGGCGAGGTCGACGACGGCGGGGACGCCGGTGAAGTCCTGCATCAGCACGCGGGCGGGCTGGAAGGGGATCTCGGCGCTGGGCTCGGCGGCGGCGTCCCAGGAGGCGATCGCCTCGACGTCCCCGGCGCTCACCGACACGCCGTCCTCGAGCCGCAGCACGTTCTCCAGCAGGACCTTGATCGAGTACGGCAGGCGGGCGACGTCGAAGCGCTCCTGCAGCGCGTCGAGGCGGAAGATCTCGTAGGCCTGGCCGCCGACCTCGAGGGTCGCGCGGGCGCCGAAGGAATCGGAAGAGGTGCTCATGGGACGAACCTTTCGGAGAGGGGGAACAGGTGGAGGGACCGGCTCAACGCTTGCCCTCGTCGTGGCCGGCGGCGATCGCCTCGGCGGCGCGCTGGCCGACGCTGCCGCTCTGCGCGAGCACCGCGACCCGGGGGCTGACCAGGCCGGCGTGGGCGGCGACCCGGTCGAAGAGCGGCGCGACGGCGACCTCGACGCGGTCGCTCGTGATCGCCGTGCGGACCGCGTCGGCCACCGCCTCGGGGGTGGTGGTCCCCATCAGCGGCGGCTTCTTTTCGCCGGCCTCGGCGAACATGCCGGCGTCGCGGACGAAGCCGGGTGAGACCAGCGACACGCCGATCCCGCGCGGGGCGAGGTCGGTGCGCAGGCCGAGCGCGAAGCCGCGCAGGCCGAACTTGGTCGCGTTGTAGACGGACGTGCGGGGGCTGGCCGACTTACCGGACAGCGAGGAGACGAAGACCAGGTGGCCGGAGCCGCGCTCCAGCATTTCGGGGAACAGGGCTTGGGCGAGCAGCATCGGCGCCTCGAGGTTGACGCGCAGCGCGCGCTTCACCTCCTCGGCGGAGAACTCGGCGAGCCAGCCGGTGCCGGGGAGCCCGGCGTTGGCGACGAGGATGTCGACGCCGGCGGCCGCCGCGGCAAGGCGCTCCGCCTCACCGTCCTCGGCGAGGTCGGCGACGAGGACGCGGTGGTCGGAGCCGGGGAGGCTCTCGGCCAGCGCCAGAAGATCCTGCTCGCGCCGCCCGCTCAACACAAGGGCGGCGCCGGCGTCGGCCAGCCCCCGCGCGATCGCCCGACCGAGGCCGCCGGTGGCCCCGGTGAGCAGTGCTGTGCGCGCGGTGATCTCCATTCAAACCCCCAATCTACTAGGGGCGACACCGCAGGAACCCCGGGCCCAAGTGCGAATCCCAACCTAATGTTTGCGTTTTGTAAGCAAAGGACCGGCCGATCTACTACACTGCCGGCGGTCAATACGACCGAAACGCCGAGTCCTGCACGCCATCTGGCAGCGGGAGCGGGGGAACCACGTTTTCGGGGCTAATCCACCTCCTGGTGGAGGCGCAGGCTCTTTCAGCGCCAGCCCGACAGCTAACCCCGTAGGCCGACGAAGGAGATATCGGTTTGCCGAAGCGCGGTTTCAAGCTGAAAGCGAGTCTGGTCATGGCCATGGCCCTGATCGTGGCGGCCCTCGCGGCCCCCGGTGGCGCCTCCGCCGCCTGCCGCACGGGAGGCCTCACCCCCGCCGAAGTCGACATCTGCACCCCGACCGCGAAGGCCAAGCTGCTGGCAAGCGGCGAACTGATCCCGCCGGCGTCCGCGCCGGGCCGCGTCAAGGCGGTCATCGCCGCGGCGAACAGGATCCGCACCAGGCCCTACATCTGGGGCGGCGGCCATGCGTCCTTCGCCTCGCGCGGCTACGACTGCTCCGGCTCGGTCTCCTTCGCCCTGCACGGCGGCAGGTTCCTCGAAAGCCCGCTTCCCTCCGGCCCGATGATGAGCTGGGGCGAAGAAGGCGAAGGCCGCTGGATCACGGTCTACGCCAATTCGGGCCACGCCTACATGACGGTCGCCGGCTATCGCTTCGACACCAGCGGCGACGAAGGCGAAGAAACCGGCCCCCGCTGGCACGCCGAACTGCGCACCAACGAAGGCTTCGTGGCGCGCCATCCGACCGGCTTCTAGCCGCTGCGGACAACGCCGCTCCGGCGGTTTGTCCTGCGAGCTTTGTCCCGCTGGGATAACTTCGCGACATAGAAGGGTCCTCGACTGACATCCGCCTAGCGGGCCTCACCAAGGAATACGGTGAGGTGACCGCCGTCGCCGGCATCGATCTGGAGATCCACGCCGGGGAGTTCTTCACCATGCTCGGACCCTCCGGCTCGGGCAAGACGACGACGCTGCGGATGATCGCGGGCTTCGAGGAGCCGACCGCGGGGACGATCGAGCTGGCCGGCGCCGACGTCTCCGGCGTACCGCCCTACGAACGCGCCGTCAACACCGTCTTCCAGGACTACGCACTCTTCCCCCACATGACCGTGGCCGAGAACGTCGCCTACGGCCTCAAAGTGGCCAAGGTCGACAAGGGCGAGCGGGCGCGGCGCCGCGACGAGGCGCTGGACATGGTGCGGCTGCCGGGCTACGGCGACCGCAAGCCCGGCGAGCTCTCCGGCGGGCAGCGCCAGCGGGTGGCCCTGGCGCGGGCGATCGTCAACCGGCCGCGGGTGCTCCTCCTCGACGAGCCGCTCGGCGCGCTCGACCTGAAGCTGCGCGAGCAGATGCAGACGGAGCTGAAGTCGATCCAGGCGGAGGTCGGGATCACCTTCGTCTACGTCACCCACGATCAGGACGAGGCGCTGACGATGAGCGACCGGATCGCGGTCTTCAACGACGGGCGGATCGAGCAGGTCGCGACCCCGGAAGACCTCTACGAGCACCCGGTGAACGAGTTCGTGGCCGACTTCGTCGGCACCTCGAACGTGCTCGAACGGGGCGGCGAGCGCTTCACCGTGCGCCCGGAGAAGATCGAGGTGATCGTCCCGGGGGCGTCGACCGATGGCCTCGTCACCGAGGGTGGCCGGGTCGTCGAGATCGCCTACGCGGGCGCCGTCACGCGGTACACGGTGACGCTCGACGCCGGGGGAATCTTGCAGTTGGTAAGGCAGAACGTGGGTGAGGCGCCCGGCGCCGCGCCCACGCAGGGGGCCGAGGTCGTCGTGGGATGGCGACCGCAGCACGCGGCGGCGGTTTCCGGTGCAAAGAACAAGGAGGAGGTAGCACCATGAGGGGACAAAAGAGCAATCCGGCGCGCACGGCGTGGTTCGTCGTCGCGGGCCTGGTCGCGTTCATGCTCGTCTTGGCCGGTTGCGGAGGTGGCGGGTCGAACACCGGCGGCACCACCGGCGAAGGCGGTGGAGGCGGCAGCGAAGAACTGCAGAAGCTCGGCAAAGGCGAGGGGGAAGTGAACCTGATCTCCTGGGCCGGTTACGTCGAACCCGAATGGGTGAAACCGTTCGAAGCGGAATCGGGCTGCAAAGTCAACGACAAGGTCGCCGGCACCTCCGACGAAATGGTGAAACTGATGGAGACCGGGCAGTACGACGGCGTCTCCGCGTCGGGCAACGCGACGGCGCGCCTCTGGGCCGCGCACGAAGTAGCGCCGGTCAACGTCTCGTTGATCCCCAACTACAAGACGGTCTTCCCCGACCTCAAAGGTCAGGTCTACAACACCTTCGAAGGCCAGCCGTACGGGATTCCGCACGGTCGCGGCGCGAACCTCCTGATGTGGAACAAGAACGACGTCAAGCCGCCACCGAGCTCCTGGGAAGTGACCCTGGACCCGAAGGTCGCGGCCAAGCGTTCCGGCCACATCAGCCAGTACGACGACCCGATGTCGATCGCCGAAGGCGCGCTCTACCTGATGAACCACGAACCGAAGCTCGGCATCGAAGACCCGTACGAGCTGAACGAAGAACAGTTCGACGCGGCGGTCGAACTGATGAAAGAACAGAAACCCAACGTCGGCGAATACTGGTCGAGCGCCGAACAGCAGATCGAAGGGTTCGCCAACGGCTCGAACCAGGTCGGCACGACCTGGCAGTACCAGTACTTCGCGCTGAAAGGCGAAGGCGAACCGGTGGAAGCGAGCCCGGCGAGCCAGGGCTTCCTGCCGAAAGAGGGTGCGACGGGCTGGTCGGACACCTGGATGATCAGCTCCCACGCCAAGCACCCGAACTGCATGTACATGTGGATGAACTACATCATCAGCCCGAAAGCCAACGCCCAGGTGGCCGAATACTTCGGCGAGGCGCCGGCCCAGGAAAAGGCCTGCGAAGAAACCGAAAACCCCAAGTTCTGCAGCGAATACCACGCCGAAGAACCGGCGTTCTGGAAGCGCGTGTACTACTGGCGGACGCCGCTGGCGGAATGCTCGGAAGGCGGCGAAACCGACTGCATGGACTACAACGACTGGGTCCGGGCCTGGACCGAAATCAAAGGCTAGTCGGGCGCGATTGATGGACGGTCGCGGTGGCGACTGACGCGGCAGCGATGAAGAGGCCGGCGGGCAGGCGGCTCGCCGGCTTCTTCAACGGTCGTCCCCGCTTGCAGGTCGGGTCGCTCCTGGCGGCCCCGATGGCGTGGCTGGTGATCCTCTACCTGGGGTCGCTGGTCGTCCTCTTGGTCACCGCCTTCTGGACGGTCGACCCGCTCAGCGGCTCGGTGATCAAGGAACTGAGCTGGGAAAACTTCGAAGAACTCGTCAACGTCCCGGTCTACCGCGAGATCGCCTGGCGAACGGTCCGCACGGCGGCGCTGGTAACGATCACCGACGCGGTCATCGCCTTCCCGATCGCCTTCTACATGGCGAAGGTGGCGGGCCGGAAGACCAAGGCGGCGCTGGTCGTCGCGGTGCTGATGCCGCTCTGGGCGAGCTACCTGGTGAAGATCATCGCCTGGCGGGCGATCCTGGCGGAACACGGGGTGCTGAACTGGGCGCTCGAACCGATCGGCCTGCACGGGCCGGGGACGGGCGTCGCCTCGGTGTGGCTGGTGATGAGCTACCTCTGGCTGCCGTACATGATCCTGCCGATCTTCGCCGGCCTCGAACGGATCCCGGACTCGCTGATCGCCGCCTCCGAGGATCTCGGCGGGCACCCCTTCACCACCTTCCGCAAGGTGATCCTGCCGCTCGCGTTCCCGGCGGTGGTGGCGGGCTCGATCTTCACCTTCTCGCTGACGCTCGGCGATTACCTGGCGCCGAAACTCGTCTCCAACGAACAGTTCATCGGCACCTCGATCTTCGACTCGATCACCAACAACCAGCCCTTCGCGGCGGCCTTCGCCCTGGTGCCGATCGTCGTCGTGATCGCCTACCTCGGCGTCGCCCGCAAGCTCGGCGCCTTCGAACACGTCTGATGGGGCGGCGGCGATGAGGCTCTCCAGGCGCGGCAAGTTCACGTTGCGGGCGGCGGTCGCCCTGGCGCTCGCCTTCATCTACATCCCGCTGCTGGTGATCGTGGTCGAGGCCTTCAACTCGAGCCGCATCCTCAAATGGCCGCCGCCGGGCTTCACCTTCAGCTGGTTCGGCAAGGCCTTCGAATCCGAAACCGCCCGCGAAGCCCTGGTGACCTCGATCGAGGCGGGCGCCGTGGCGATGCTGATCGCGATCACCCTCGGGACCCTGATCGCGCTGGCGGTCGGGCGTCGGCGCTTCTTCGGCCGCGACACGATCTCCTTCCTCGTCGTCCTGCCGATCGCCCTGCCGGGGATCGTCACCGGCGTCGCGCTCTCCAACACCTTCACCCAGGTGCTCGGGATCAGCCTCAGCCTGATGACGGTGATCGTCGGCCACGCCACCTTCTGCGTCGTCGTTGTCTACAACAACGTGGTGGCGCGCCTGCGCCGCACCTCGGGGTCCTTCGAGGAAGCTTCCGCCGACCTCGGCGCCGACCCCTGGCAGACCTTCCGCTGGGTCACCTTCCCCTCCCTGCGCAGCGCCCTCGGCGCCGGCGCCCTGCTCGCCTTCGCCCTCTCCTTCGACGAGATCATCGTCACCAACTTCACCATCGGCGCGGGCGAAGAAACCCTGCCGATCTGGATCTACCACAACCTCTTCCGCCCCAAAGAGCTCCCGGTGGTCCCCGCCGTCGCGGTGATCCTGATCATCCTCTCGATCATCCCCGTCTACCTCGCCCACCGCCTCTCCAGCGACGACGCCGGCCTCACCCCCGGCCGCGGCGGCGGCGCCGCCGCGCCGACCGCCGGCCCCGCCACGATCGCCGAGGCCGAGGCCACCGCGGCCCATTAGCCCCGCTCGCGGAGGAGTCGCGCGATCTCGTCCATCGTGGCCTGCGGCCGATCGCGGAGATCCTCCCAGACCAGCCGGGGGACGCGGTAACCGGCGCCGACCAAAGCGTGGTTGCGCCGGCTGTCCCGTGCGCCTGCGGCGGGGTTGTCGTGGAAGCGGCCGCCGTCGGTTTCGACGATCAGCTTCTGGCGTCGCCAGAGAAAGTCCACCTCGTAGGCCTTGCCCGCGATCCGAAGTCTGACATTGGTCTCCGGGATCGGCAGCCCCGCTTCGGTCAGCAGCGGCAGGAGCTTCGCCTCCATGCGGCTGCGGAGCTTGATGCCGCGCTTGTATCGCCGCCATGGCGCGACGGTTCGCAGCAGTTGCTTCGAGCCTCGCCGCCGCGGCCCGTCGAGCACCCGGTCGATCGCGGGGACGTCCAGCAGCCCCTCCACCGCCGCCTGCTCGATCAGCGCGCCGACCCCGGCCGGATCCGACCCCGCGCAGTCGACGATCGTGCGCGCCGGGCTGGTCACCGGGACCCCGTGGCGGCGCCATACTTCGCGCGCGACCGGCGGCGGCACGAATCGCCTGCTGATCCCCGCGATCTTCCGCCCCGCTTCGACCGGCGCGATCACGTCGATCGCTTCCGGCCTCCGATCACGCAGCCCGAGCAACCAGGCCGCGGTCCCATGCGAGACCACGCTCCCCGGCCCGCAAGCCATCGTCGCCGCCAGCATCCGCGCGTAGACCGTCAAATGCCCGTGCCCGACCGCAAAGACGCCGTGAAACACGGGCCGCAGCCAACCCCGCTCCTGGGCTTTCGAGATCGCGTTGTCGGAGAAGCCAAGCCCCCGCAACTGCCCGCGCGACACGAGTCCCTGCTGCCTGGAAGCCAGCGCCCCGGCCACCCCCCAGGCCCCACCACTTGAGCTGTTCCTTATGCGCCTCATAGGCGCATAAGGAACAGCGGGCGGGGACTCTCCCCCCTCTGGGGGCGCGGAAGTCGCTTAGAGCGGGATGTTGCCGTGCTTGCGCTTCGGCTGCGGGACGCGCTTGGACTGGAGCATGCGGAGGGCTTTGATCAGCTTCGGGCGCGTCTGGCGGGGCTCGATGACGTCATCGATGTAGCCGCGCTCCGCCGCCGAGTAGGGGTTGGCGAAGTGGGCTTTGTAGTCGTCGATGAGCTTCTGGCGGCGCTCGTCGGGCGTCGGCGAGCCCGCGATGTCCTTGCGGTAGATGATGTTGACCGCGCCCTCGGGGCCCATCACCGCGACCTCGGCGGTCGGCCAGGCGTAGTTGAAGTCGGCCAGCATGTGCTTGGAGGCCATCACGTCGTAGGCGCCGCCGTAGGCCTTGCGGGTGACGACGGTGAGCTTGGGGACGGTCGCCTCGGTGTAGGCGTAGAGGAGCTTGGCGCCGTGGCGGATGATCCCGTTCCACTCCTGGTCGGTGCCGGGCAGGAAGCCGGGGACGTCGGTGAAGGTGAGGAGCGGGACGTTGTAGCAGTCGCAGGTGCGGACGAAGCGGGCCGCCTTCTCGGAGGCCTCGATGTCGAGCACGCCGGCCAGGAAGGCAGGCTGGTTCCCCACGACCCCGACCGGATGGCCGTCGAGGCGGGAGAAGCCGCAGATGATGTTCTTGGCGAAGTGTTCGTGGACCTCGAAGAACTCTTCGTCGTCGACGATGCGCTTGATCACCTCGCGCATGTCGTAGGGCTTCGAGGGGTCATCGGGGACGACGGTGTCGAGCTCCTCGTCTTCACGCTCCGGGTCGTCTGACGGCTCGAAGCGCGGCGGCAGCTCCAGGTTGTTCGAGGGCAGGAAGCTCATCAGGTAGCGCGCGTCTTCGAGGCAGCTCTCCTCGTCCTCGGAGGCGAAGTGCGCGACCCCCGATTTCGAGTTGTGCGACATCGCGCCGCCCAGCGCCTCGAACTCGACTTCCTCGCCGGTCACGGTTTTGATCACTTCCGGGCCGGTGATGAACATGTGGCTGGTCTCTTTGACCATGAAGATGAAGTCGGTCATCGCCGGCGAGTAGACCGCGCCGCCCGCGCAGGGGCCCATGATCAGGCTGATCTGCGGGATCACGCCGGAGCATTTGACGTTGCGGGCGAAGACGTCGCCGTAGGCGCCGAGCGAGACGACGCCCTCCTGGATCCGGGCGCCGCCCGAGTCGTTGATGCCGATGACGGGAGCGCCAACCTCGGCGGCCAGGTCCATGACCTTGCACATCTTCTCCGCCATGACCTCGCCGAGGCTGCCGCCGAAGACGGTGAAGTCCTGGGAGAAGACGAAGACCGTGCGGCCTTCGATCGTCCCGTGGCCGGTGACGACCGCGTCGCCCCAGGGCCGTCTCTTCTGCATCTCGAAGTCGTACGTGCGGTGGCGCACGAAGGTGTCGAGCTCCTCGAAGGAGCCCGGGTCGAGCAGCAGGTCGATCCGCTCGCGCGCGGTCAGCTTGCCGCGGGCGTGCTGCTTCTCGACCGCTTCCTCGGAGGCCGAGTTGACCGCCGCCTCGCGCAGTTCGCGCAGGTAGGCAAGCTTCTCCTCGTGGGTGACCGGGTTTTTCTCGCGGATATCGGGCGGCATACAGGGGTGGCCGAAGGGGGCGCGGGCGATTCTATGTGGAGCGGAAAACAAAAGGCCCGCCGGGGGCGGGCCTTTGTTGTCGCTTTGGTGGAAGTCTCAGATGAAAGGGCGCCGCTGTGGTTCGGCGAGGCGGTCGAGGAAGGCTTCGAGATCGGCCTCCTCGAGCCCGGCTCCCTCCTCGGCGCGGACCTGGACCCGCGTGCCGAAGCCTTTTTCGGCCATCGTCACCTCGACGCCTTCGGCCTCGGCGATCAGCTCAGCGAGCTCCGGCTCGGACTTCATCAGGGTCCGCGACACCTCGATCATCGCCCCCCGTTTCGGCCGGCGCCCCGCCGTTCCTGCCGGCCCCGCCGTTTGGGCGGGAAAGTTCAGAGCGCCTAGAAGAACGCGCCGCCCTTGTATTCGCCGAAGACGTCGCGCATCGCGCCGCAGACCTCACCGAGGGAGGCGTCGGCGGCGAGGGCGGCGCGGATCGGAAGCAGCAGGTTTCCCTCGCCGCGGGCGACGTCGCGCAGGCTCTCCAGCTTGGCGTCGACCGCCGCCTGGTCGCGGCGCTCCTTGAAGGCCTTGAGGCGCGCCAGCTGACGCTGCTCGGACTCCGGGTCTACCTTGAGGACGTCGACGTCGTCGACCTGGTCGGTGACGAATTTGTTCACGCCGACGATGATGTCCTGGCCGGAGCGATAACGCTCGTGGTAGCTGTGCGCGGACTCCTCGATCTCGCGCTGCATGAACTCCAGCGCCTCGACCGAGCCGCCCATCTCTTCGACCTTGCCCATCAGCTCCCAGGAGCGCGCTTCGACCTCGTCGGTCAGCGACTCGACGAAGTAGGAGCCGGCGAAGGGGTCGACGGTCTCGGCGACGCCCGACTCGTAGGCCAGCACCTGCTGGGTGCGCAGCGCGATCCGGGCGGAGCGCTCGGTCGGCAGCGCCAGCGCCTCGTCGAAGCCGTTGGTGTGCAGGGACTGGGTGCCGCCGGCGACGGCGGCGAAGCCCTGCAGCGCCACCCGGACGATGTTGACCTCGGGCTGCTGCGCCTGCAGCGTCACCCCGCCGGTCTGCGTGTGGAAGCGGATCTGCATCGATTTCGGGTTCTCGGCGCCGAATCGCTCCTTGACGATCTTGGCCCACATCCGGCGCACGGCGCGGAACTTGGCGACCTCCTGGAACACGTTGTTGTGACAGTTGAAGAAGAAGGCGAGGCGCGGGGCGAACTCGTCGATCTTCAGGCCCCGCTCCAGCGCCGCCTCGACGTAGGCGATTGCGTTGGAGAGCGTGAAGGCGACCTCCTGCACGGCCGAGCAGCCCTTCTCGCGGATGTGGTAGCCGGAGATCGAGATCGTGTTCCATTTCGGCACGTTCTCGCGGCAGTACTCGAAGATGTCGGTGGTCAGGCGCATCGTCGGCGCGGGCGGGAAGATGTAGTTCCCGCGCGCCATGTACTCCTTCAACACGTCGTTCTGGACCGTGCCGCGCAGCTTCTCGGACGGGACGCCCTGCTCCTCGCCGACCAGCTCGTAGAGCAGCAGCAGGCAGGCCGCGGGCGCGTTGATCGTCATCGAGGTGGAGACGCCGTCGAGCGGGATCTCCTCGAAGCAGATCCGCATGTCCTCGATCGTGTCGATCGGGACCCCGGTCCGCCCCACCTCGCCGTAGCAGAGCGGGTCGTCGGAGTCGCGGCCGAGCTGGGTCGGCAGGTCGAAGGCCATCGAGAGCCCGGTCGAGCCGTTCTCGATCAGGTAGCGGTAGCGCTCGTTGGTGTCCTCAGGGGAGGCGAAGCCGGCGTACTGGCGCATCGTCCAGAGCCGGTCGCGGTACATCCCCTCGTGGATGCCGCGGGTGAACGGCGGCGCGCCCGGCTCGCCGAGCCGCTCCTCGAGGCCAGGGGCGACATCGCCCGCGTCGTAGAGCCCCTGGATCTCGATCCCGGAGTCGGTGAAGACGCGCTCGTCGTCGGGGCCGACGAGCGGCGCGATCGTGCGGTGGGCCTCCTCGGCCGAGGAGTCAGGAGTCGTCGCCATGCTCTGGAGGATATTGGGAGACCGCAACCAGCGGCCGGCGGTGGGGTTGTGGCTGTCGGGGGCCGCTATTAGGCTCCCGACTAATCGACTTGCCGTAAGTCGCCTAGGGCCACAGCAGGGGGCGGCAAACGCAATTGGAGGAACATATGTCTGAATCGACCCGGCTCGGCAGGGCCAGGGGAAGGATGCTGCCGCTCGCGATCGTGGCCGCGGCCGTTGCCGCGATGTTTGCTCTCGCACCGCTCGCGTCCGCCGCGTCCAATCCGATCGCGAAGGGCAGCACCAAGCTCACCCTCAACAAGGGCTTCAACAAGAAGGCCAAGAAGGCCGGCATCAAGGTCACGGCCATCAAACCCGCAACCCTCAAAGGCACGAAGGCGACCTTCACCGTCACCGGCGGCTCGGTCGAACCGACCACCGGCAAGGGCACTGTCACCCACAGCGGTGGCCTGAAGATCAAGTGGGGCAAGAAATCGGTGGCCCTGAAGGCCTTCGAACTCAACACCCAGGCGAAGACCCTGACCGCCAAGGTGGGCGGCAAGTCGATCAAGATCGCCAAGCTCGGCGGCATCTCCTCGGCCCGTCTCGGCTTCGGCAACAGCATCGCGGTGAAGAACCTGAAGCTGACCGGCGCCGGCGCCAAGGCGCTGAACAAGAAGCTGACCCCGAAGCCGACGAAGGTCAAGGTCAAGGTCAAGAAGCACGGCAAGACCGTCGTCACGGTCAAGACCGTCAAGACCAAGCCGCCCTTCAAGGCGAACATGGTGCTCGGCAAGACCAGCACGGAAGTTGAACCGCAGACCGACAACGTCCTGGCCCAGGAAAACCTGGTGTACAGCGGCGACTCGACCCTCTTCGGGAAGCTGAAAGACGTCAACGTGGAAGTCCAGACGATCAGCCCGACGAGCGTCAACGGGACGACCTACACGTCCGGCATCAGCGGCGGCACCATCTCGCCGCTGGGGACGAGCGGCCAGGTCAACAGCGCCGGCGGCATCAAGCTGGTGCAGAAAATCCCGGGCACCTCACTCTCGACCACGATCACGCTGGGCTCGATCGGCGTCGACCTCGCCGCCAAGACCGCCACGGTCGAAGTGAACGGCGAATCCAACGTCGAAACCGAACCGGGCAAGAAGCCGCTCAACGTCGGCAACCTGGGCCGCAGCTCGATCGCCGACCTGACGATCACCGGCAACACGCCAAGCCCGGCGACCCGCTCGCTGAGCGTCAGCGCCACGGCCACGATCCAGCCGGTGGCAGCCGAAGTCCTCGAGGGCTTCGTCAAGGTGTGGGAAGGCGCGATCACGGCGAAAGCGGCCGAAGAAATCGGCGCCAAAGCCAAAAAAGAAGCCGAAGAAGGCAAACCGGTGCCGACCCCACAGCAGATCAAAGAAATGGCCGCCAAAATCGCCGCCGAAAAAGTGGCGAACGATCACATCAAGGCGGGCGAATCCCTCGGTTCGTTCTCCTTCACCGCGATCGGCGAATAGTCCGACCAGCGGCAGGATCCAGGGAAAGGGCGGCCTCCGGGCCGCCCTTTTTCGTGGCGCGAAGCGGTGATGGGTTGTTCCGGGGGGCCGGCCGGGAGGACGGAAGGGATGGGGCCCGCAAGCTGGCGCCCGGGGAAGGGACCCGCCCCTCTCGCCACGGCCCGGGCAGGCTGTGGCCGTGGCGAGAGGGGCGGGTGTGCGGGGAGCGGAGGGATGCGCACGGGGCGTCACGGGAGTGCGTCGGGGGTGACACGGATCCGTGACGGGAGTCGGACCCCGTCACGGAGATGTCGAGAAGTCCTCTGTTCCTCCCGTGTTGTCCAACACCGACGGAC
>Ga0207652_10002608_pt1 | contig 15142 bp, 13 predicted proteins | sample KBSC63BmetaG_FD_184334 | JGI IMG/M metagenome (GOLD analysis project Ga0207652, IMG submission 184334) | Corn rhizosphere microbial communities from Kellogg Biological Station, Michigan, USA - KBS C6-3B metaG (SPAdes) (version 2) | ecosystem: Host-associated > Plants > Roots > Rhizosphere ... | reverse complement strand
CGGTGTTCGCGTACTCGAAGCGCGTCAGGCGCCGCAGCGGCGTCGGCGTGATGCCGGTCGATGGGCAGGCGGCCACGACGCCGGAACCCCCGCCCGACCCCGGGTTGCTGCTGGAGCCGGACCCGCGCGTGCCCGAACCTCCGCCGCTGCCGTTACCCTTGCCGCCGCCGGAGCCGCTGGTCGCGCCTGACCCGCCACTGTCGCGGCCGCCGGAGCCGGTGCTGCCGTTCGAGGCGCCGCCGCTGCCCGAACCGGGCGAACTGCCGGCGGTGCCGGTGCAGCCGGCCCCCCCGATCGCGACGGCCAGCCCCAGTCCCAGCCCGGCTCTCCGCAAGAGAGGGAGCCACCTCTTATGGACCTTGATCGGTTCCATGGCTGCTCATAGTGCCCATGGTCACTTGGATCGGTCGAAGATATCGTGATGTGGCTCGCAGTTTCCGACGCGTCGCGGGGCGCAGTGGCCTCAGGAGGAGCGGCGCGCAGGGGGCTTCGCTGGCGGGCGCGGCGCGCCGCGCAGCCGGCGCTTCAGCAGGCCGGCCAGCACGGTGGCGTTGTTGTGTTGCTGGTCGTGGGCCGCGTAGACCAGCGTCACCGTCTTCCCCCGGGCCTGCCGCGCCAGCGCCCGCAGCAGCGCCCGCGCCGCCGGGTTGGACAGCTCTTTCTGGTAACGGGCCCGGAACTCGGGGAAGCGATCCGGATCGTGGCCGAACCACTTTCGCAGATCGTTGCTGGGGGCCAGCTCCTTCAGCCACTCGGTCACCCGCGCGTCGGCCTTCTTCAAGCCGCGCGGCCAAAGGCGATCGACCAGCACCCGATGACCGTCGGCGCGGGCGGGAGCGTCGTAGGCGCGCTTGGTGCGGATCATCGCTTGCCCGGAAGATGTGCGGCCGGGGGCGCGGATTGTAAATGCGCGCGCGCGCTGTCCTGGCGGCCCTGGCGCGCGCGCGCCAGCAGCCGTTCGATCGCGGCGAAGGCGCGTGCGCCGTCGTAGTGGACGGCCAGCGGCGGGTAAGGCGCGCCGGAGATGCGGCCCAGCAGCTCGCTCGGATCCGCCAGGGCTTCATCCGCTAGCGGGTAAAGGCCCCCCGGCCCCTCTTCCAGAGGATCGTGCAGGGTCAGCAGCGCTTGCATCTCGGTCAGGATGGCCGGGGTGGGGGAGGGGACCAGCAGCGCGGCCAGCGCGCCGTGATCCAGGCGCAGCTGACCGGCGACCGTCGGTTCGATGCCCCGCGCCCGCAGCGCGGGGAGCAGCAGCTTCTCCTCGATGCCGATGTGGCGCAGCAGCGCGCCGCGAAACGCGACGTAAGCGTCGCGGTCACCCCGCAGCGCCTGTTGCAACCAGGCGCCCAGGCGGTGGTGGTCCGCGACCAGCGCATCGGTGATGGGACCGGACATGCCGCCGTCAGTGTAGTAATTGCAGCAAGCGCTGGCGGTTCTCGAGCAGATCCGCCAGCGTCTGCTGGTCCAGTTCGCGATAGAAGGCCGCCTCGGCGCGCTGGAACAGGTGGCGGAGGCGACACCCCGGGGCGATGGCGCAGGGGGCGGGATCGTTTTCTCGCAGGCAGCTGACCGGGCCGCGATCGCCCTCGAACAGCCGCACCACGTCGCCCACGCCGATCTTCGTCGCTTCCTTGTTCAGCTGCACGCCCCCCTTCGCGCCACGCACGGCGCGCAGCAGCCCGTGCCGCGTCAGCGCCTTGGCCGCCTTGGCCACGTGATCGGAGGAGATGTCGAACGCGTCCGCGATCGCGGACGTGGGGACCGGCGCCCCGGGGCGGCTACCCACGTAGATCAGCACCCGCAGCGCGTAGTCGGTGTACGTCAGCAGCTGCACGCCTAGGCCCCGCAGGCAGGTGGCTCGCCGGTGGGCGCCACGCGCGCGTGCACGACGACGATCTCCAGATCGGTGTCGGCGGTGATGGCGTGCCGGGCGCGCGGGCTCATGGTCACGACGTCACCGGCATGCACGGCGCGGGACTGTCCCTCGACCGTGAAGCTCCCCTCGCCGCGCACGATCGTCGCGATGACGTCCACATTGGAGTGATGCTCGGGCACCGCCGTCCCCGCCGGTACGCCCAGGCGGACGACCTTGATGCTGTCCGAGACGAACACTGGCTCTTTCGTGATCTGCGGCATGATGACCTCCTGTTGAATGGGTAAATCATATACCTAATTGACGCGCAGATCAGGTTTTCCGTGATGACCATTGGTGACGAGCGCTGGCGAGTCACACCACCGCGCCGTCGCGGTAGGCCAGTCGGGTCAGCGCGGGCAGCAGGAACAGGCTGACCAGCGTCGACACGACCAGGCCGCCCACCACCGCGGTGGCCAGCGGTCGCTGCAGCTCGGCGCCCGAGCCGAGGCCCAGCGCCAGCGGCGCCAGCCCGGCGATGGTGGCCAGCGTCGTCATCAAAATGGGCCGCACTCGCAGTCCGCCCGCATGCAACAGCGCCGCCTCCAGCGTCATCCCCTCGCGCCAGGACGACTCGGCCTGCTCGAGCAACAGGATGCCGTTCTTCACCACCAGGCCCACCAGCAGCACGCAGCCCATCAGCGACGACGCGTTCAGCGGCACGCCGGTGGCCAGCAGAGACAGCAGCGCGCCCACCACGGCCAGCGGCACCGTGGCCAGCACCAGCAGCGCCATGCGCACGCGGCGGAACTGCGCCAGCAGGATCGTCAGCACGCCCAGCGCGGCGATGGCCAGCACGCGGCCCAGCGCCTGGAACGTCTCGGCCTGCGCGCGGATCTGCCCGCCCAGCTCGCTGGTGTAGCCCTGGGGCAGCGTCAGGCCTCGCAGGCGCGCGTTCGCCGCGCGCGCGATTGCGCCCAGGTCGGCCTCCTCGCGATCCGCCGTCACGATGACCACGGGCCGCAGGTTCTCGCGCAGCAGCAGGCTGGGTGAGTCGGTGCGCTCGAAGCGCGCCACCGCGCCCAGCGACGTGGTGGCCGTGCCCGCGGCCGGCAACAGGGGCAGCCTCTCGATCGCGGCGCCGTCGAATCTCACGGCGTCGGCGTAGCGGACCCGGATGCCGATGGGCCGGTCCGGCCGCGGGATAACGGCCGCCACCGCGCCGCGCAGGGCGGTGTCCAGCTGGGCGGTGACCTCGGCGGCGGTCAGCCCCAGGCGCGCCGCCGCCGCCGGGTCGAAGCGCACCCGCAGCTCGGGCGCGTTCCCCTCGAAGCCGGGGAACAGATCGACCAGCCCCGGGATCCCCTCCACCCGGTGGGCGACGTCGCGCGCCGCCGCCCGCAGCGTCGCGTAGTCGTCGCCGAACAGCTTCACCTCGATGGGGCGGGGCGCCCCCGACAGATCGTTCAGGATGTCCTGTAGCACCTGCACGAACTCGACGCGCGCCTCGGGGACGTCCCGCTCGACGCGCGCGCGGGCGTCGGCGATCACCGCCTCGGCGTCGCGCGCGCGGTCGGCGCGGGGCCGCAGGCGCACCATGATGTCGCCCCGGTTGACCTCGGTGGCGGTCGCGGGACCCAGCTCCGCGCCCGTTCGACGCGAATAGGTGGCGACCTCGGGCAGCGACTGCAGCACGGCCTCGATCTTCCGGGCCACGCGATCGGTGTCGTTCAGCGACGTGCCGGCAGGCAGGAAGTAGTCGAGGACGAACGCCCCCTCGTCCATCTCGGGCAGGAAGCCGGTCTCGACGGCGCGCGCGGCGACCACACCACCGGCCAGCAGGGCCAGCGCCAGCAGCACCCCCAGCCAGGGTCGTCGCAGCAGCGGTCTCGCCATGCGCGCGTAGGCCCGGCCAAATGGGGAGGGCCGGGTCGCGGCTCGCCGGCGCGGCCGCATCCAGTCCGCGGCGGCCAGCGGCACCACGGTGACGGCCACCAGCAGCGACAGCAACACGGCGGCGGTCAGCGTCGTCGCCAGGGCGTTGAAGAACGTCCCCACCAGGCCCTGCAGCCCGGCCAGCGGCACGAACACCACCACCGTCGTCGCGGTGGTGCCGACCAGCGGCGCGCGCAGCGAGCGGACGGCGCCCCACGCCGCCGCGCGCGCGTCCTGGCCTTCGTCCAGGCGGCGGCGCATCGCCTCGATGACGACGATGGCGTCGTCGACGACCAGGCCGATGGCCACGGCCAGCCCGCCCAGCGACATCAGGTTCAGGCTTTGGCCCAGCAGGCGGAGCGGGACGAACGTCGCGCCCAGCGTGATGGGCACCGCCAGCGCGGCGATCAACCCGCCCCGCAGATCGCGCAGGAACAGCGCGATCACGGCCACGCACAGCAGGATGCCAAGCACGATCGCGTCGCGCACCGCGCGTAGCGACTCGGTGACCAGCAGCGCCTGATCGTAGACGGGGACGATCTTCACGCCGGCGGGAAAAGACCGCGCCGTCTGGTCCACCGCGGCACGCACCCGGGCCACGAGCTCGGGCGTGCTGACGCCCGGCAGGCGGCTGACGCTGACCAGCACCGTCTCGCCGCCGGGGCCAGCGACGCGCAGCATGCGATCCTCGGCGCCTTCCTCGATCGTGGCGACGGCCGACAGGGGGACGGGACTGCCGTCGGCGCCGACCGCCACGGGGATGGGCGCCAGATCGGGCAGGCCGCGCGGCTCGCCCGACGCCATCACGGTCACCAGCGCGTGGGCCTCGTCGAAGCGACCCACCGCCTGCAACGGGCTGGCGTCGCGGATCTGCTCCGCGATGCGTGCCGGGGTCAGCCGCAGGGCGGCCGCGCGCGCCGGATCGACGATCACCTCGACCTCGCGCACGTCGCCCCCCAGCACCTCGACGCGCCCCACACCCGGCACGCGCGAGATCGCGGGCCGCAGCACCAGCTCGGCCAGATCGCGCAGCCGGCGCGAGTCCAGCTGGCCGCTGACGTTGAACGTGACGACCGGGAACGACGTCGTCGTCAGCCGTTCCACCACCACGTCGGTGCCCGTCGGCAGCGCGCCGCGCGTGTCCCCCACGCGCGACTCGGTCAGCTGCAGCGCGCGCCACATGTCGGTCCCCGGCGCGAACAGCAGCGAGATCTCGACGGCGCCGCGGATGGTGCGCGAGCGGACGCGCTCGACGCCCTGGACCGTCGCCAGCGCCGTCTCCAATGGGCGCCCCAGGGTCGCCTGCGTCAGCTCGGGCGGCGCGTCTCCCCCGCGCGCGACCACGACGATGCGCGGGAACTCGACCTCGGGGTAGATGCCGCTCGGCATGCGGGTGGCCAGGTAAGCGCCGCAGGCGGCGATGCCCAGGGCCAGCACCCACACCAGCGCGCGCCGGGGTGGCCGCGCGCCGCTCACCGCGCCGCCGGTCATGGCATCGACTCGAGCTGATCGCCGTCGTTCACGCCCACCGCGGGCTCGACCACCACCTGGTCGCCTACGGTCAGGCCCTTCGCTTCCACCAGCGGGCCCGCCGTGAGGCCGCCGGCGCGAGGCAAGGCCCGGACGTGCGCGACGCCGTCCTTTCCGCACAGGACGACGTCGACCTCGGTGCCGCTGCCGGCCCGCAAGGCCGCCGGCGGGACACCCACCGCCGGCCGCGGGGCCCCGATCTCGACGCGCGCGGTTCCCAGCAACCCGATGGGTGGGCGTGCGCCGGAGGTCAGGTCCAGGCCGACTCGCACCACGCCCAGGCCCGTGGACCGATCGACGGCGGGCGACACGGCGGTGACGGCACCCGCCCACGAGGCGCCGGGCAACGCGCCGACGGTGATCGCCGCACGCTGGCCGACGCGCGCGCGCACCAGATCGCCGGCCGTGGTATCGGCCACCAGCTCCAGCCGCGAGGGGTCGGCGATCTCGAGGATTGGGGTGGCCGGCGTGCCGTCGACCAGCTCGCCGGAGTGGCGAAACAGCTTCACCACCGTCCCCGCCAGCGGGCTGACGACGGTGGTGCGGCCCACCTGGCGTTCGGCGCGGCGGGCGGTGGCCTGCGCCTCGTCGCGCGAGGCGCGGGCGGCGGCGGCGCGCGCCTGGGCGTCGTCGACCTCCTGGCGGGCGGCGATGCCGTGCTCGAACACGCGCTGCACGCGCGCCGCGGTGGCCTCGGCGTTCTTCACCTCGGCTTCCGTCCGTGCCAGCGACGCCCGCGCGGCGTTCGCCTCGTCGGACAGCGGCCCGGCGTCGACGCGCGCGAGTGGCTGCCCCGCCTTCACCACGTCGCCTTCCCGCACCCGCACCTCGAGGAGGCGGCCGGGCACCTGGGGCGCCACCTGCGCGTCGCGATCGGGCAGGGCCGAGATCGTGCCGGTCAACTGGATGACGTCGGCGACGGTCATCGGCTGCGCGGCGGCGCAGCGTACCCGCCGTTTCGCCGGTTCCGCCGGCGCTTCAGCCTTGTGGCAGCCCGCCAGATTGGCCAGCAGGACGGCAGCCAGCAGAGAGCGGATGTTCATGGGGCCTCGCCCGCGACAGGAATACCGATGGCGCGCTCCAGCTCGGCCAGCGCCCGCTGCCAGGTCGCCTGCGCGTCCATCGCCGCCAGCCGGGCCTCCAGCAGCGCGCGCTGCGCGTCCAGCACGCGCAGCAGATCGACGCGGCCGTCCCGATAACCCCCCTCGGTCATGCGCAGCGCCTCTTCCAGGGCGGGCAGGACGTCGCTGGCCAGCGCCCGCGCGCGCAGGGCGGCCGCGTCGCTCTGCCGGTAGGCGTCGATCAGCTGGGCGGTCAGCCGGCGCAGATCGACCTCGGCCGTCAGCTCGGCCAGGTACTGCTCGGCGCGGGCGTGGGCGATGGCGCCGCCCCGCCGGCTCAGCACCGGCGCCTCGAACGAGAGACCCCCGATGACGTCGGTGCCGGGCGTGGTGGGATCGTTCTGCGCGATCACCACCTGCGCCGCGACGATGGGCCAGCGCGCCCGCTGCTCGGCGCGCACGTGCTGGGCGGCGGCCAGCGCCTGCGCGCGATCGCGGCGCAGGGCGGGGTGCTGCTCGAACAGCTGCTGCAGGGCCTGTGTCTCGTCGGGCAACGGCCCGAGCGACGGGGCGCCGTCGGCGCGCCATGCCCCTTCGCCCAGCCACACGCCCAGGCGGGCGCCGGCCGCCGGCACGGCCAGCGCGGCGGCGTCGGCCTCGGCGCGGGCGCGGGCCCGCTCGCCGGTGGTGCGCACCTCGTCGACGCGCGGGCCGCTGCCGGCGGCGAACCGGTCGTGGGCGATGTCGGCGACGCGCGCGGCGTCCGCGGCCGCCTGCTGCAACAGGCGGGTCCGCTCCTGGGCGGCCCACAGCTCCAGCCACGCCGCCGTCACGCCCAGCCGCGCGTCCACCGCCACCGCGGCGATGTCCAGATGGGCGGCCTCGGCGTCGGCGCGGGCGGCGTCGATCCCGGCGCCGCGCTGGCCGAACAGCGGCAGCGGCTGCAGCAACGACGTGGTCAACCGCGCGGTCAGGCGCGCCGTGGTCACACCGACGGTCGGGTTCGGCAGCGCCCCCGCCACGTCGACCTGGGCCCGCGCGACCTGTTCGCGCTGCCGCGCCAGCAGCAGCTCGGGGCCCGCCCGCAGCGCTCGCATTCTGGCCTCGGCCAGAGTCACCGGCTGCGCAGCCGGCACGTCCGCCGAGAGGACCAGCGGCAGCAGGCACAGGACGGGCGACATCGATCGTTCCTACCAGCCCAAGATGAGGCGAAGATGAGAGCCCCCGCGTGTGCCGGGACGAGGGACTTTCTCGGTGTGTCGGCCTGCGGGATACTGGCTCGCGCATGCGCGTGCTGCTCGTCGAGGACTATCAGCCGCTGGCGCGCGCTCTGACGCAGGGCTTGCGCGAGGCCGGCTATGCCGTCGATGCCATCGCCGATGGGCGGCAGGGGCTGGCGCTGGCCCAGACCAACGCCTACGACGCGCTGGTGCTGGACGTGATGGTGCCAGAGGTCGACGGTCTGGCCATCCTGCGCCGCGTGCGCGCCACCGGCTCGAACGCGGGTGTCGTCATCATCACGGCGCGCGATCAGCTGCCCGATCGCATCGCCGGCCTGGATCTGGGCGCCGACGACTACCTGGTCAAGCCGTTCGCGCTGGATGAGCTGCTGGCGCGGCTGCGCGCCGTCATCCGCCGCCGCTATCAGGCGACGACCGCGGTCGTCACGCTGGGCGATCTGGTCATCGACTCGGCGGCGCGCGCCGTGAAGCGCGCCGGCAAGCCGGTGACGCTGTCGGCCCGTGAGTTCGCGCTGCTGGAGTACCTGGCCCTGCGCCGGGGGCAGATCGTCACCCGTACCGAGATCTGGGAGCACGTGTACGACTTCGCCGCCGAGCCGTCGAGCAACGTCGTCGACGTGTACGTCGGTTACCTGCGGCGCAAGCTGGGCGACGGCGAGCCAGGGACCCGGCGCCTGATCCGCACCCACCGCGGCCTCGGCTACTCGCTGGACGCCGAGGGGGGCGTGTGAGCCGCTCGCTGCGCGTGCGCATGACGGCGTCGCTGCTGGTGGTGCTGATCCTGGCGCTGGGCATGCTGTCGATCGTGGTGCACCAGGTGGTGTCGCGGGCGCTGGTGAAGCAGCTGGACGCACAGCTGGCGGACGACGCCAGCGCCGTGGCCGGCATGGCCGAGGACGAGGGGGCCGCGGTGGAGTTCGAGTACGAGTCGCTGCCGGACTTCGAGCGCCCGCAGCGTCCGGCCTACTTCCAGGCGTGGCTGGACGATGGCCAGGTGCTGGGCCGCTCGCCGTCGTTGCAAGGACGCGCGCTGCCACGCCCGTCGCCGAACGGCGGCGCGCTGACCTATGCCTGGCTGACCTTGCCGGACGGTCGCCCCGGCCGGGCCGTGGGCCTGCGCCAGCCCCTGCGCATCGAGGACGCTGGACCGGGCAGCGCCCGTCAATCGGCCCGCTACGTGACGGTCGCCGTCGCCCAGGGGACGGAGACCCTGGACGCGGCGCTGGGCACGGTTCGCCGCTGGCTGGCCCTGTGGGTCGGCATCACCATGATCGCGGCGTCACTGGCGGTGGTGCTGTCCGTGTCGCGCGGGCTGCGCGCCACGCGTGACGTGGCGGCGCGCGTGGCGCAGATCGACGCGGCGAAGCCTGGACCTTTTCTGCGCACCGGCCACTTGCCCGACGAGCTGGCGCCGCTGGTCGAAAAGGTGAACGAGCTGCTGGCGCGGATCGAGGCCTCTTTCGCGCGCGAGCGGCGCTTCACCGCCGACGTCAGTCACGAGCTGCGCACGCCGCTGGCGGCGCTGCGGGCCATGGTCGAGGTGGCCTTGCGCCGGCCGCGCCAGCCCGCCGATTACGCGGCGGCGATCGCGGAGATGGGGGACGTCGTGGGGCAGATGCAGTCGTTGTGCGAGAACCTGCTGGCGCTGGCCCGGCTGGACGCGGGTGCGGTACCGGTTCGACTGGAACCGGTGGCGCTGCGGCCCCTGGTCGACGACTGCTGGCGGCCGTTCCAGCCGCTGGCCACCGAGCGCGGCCTGACCTTCACGAACGCGCTGGATCCCGCGGCGCACGCCACCACCGATCGCGATCATCTGCGCATCATCGTCTCGAACCTGCTGTCGAACGCCGCCAGCTACACCGCCGGCGGCGGTTCGGTCGTGGTGCGCGCCGGCTTGACGACCCTGTTGCAGGTGGACGACAGCGGCCCCGCCATCCCCGCCGACATCCTGCCGCACCTGTTCGACCGGTTCGTGCGCGGCGACGCGGTCCGCGGCGCGGGCGTCCACTGCGGCATCGGCCTGGCGCTGGCCCGCGGCCTGGGCGACGTCCTGCGCCTGGCGCTGTCGGTCGAGAACACGGGCGACGGCGGCGTGTCGTTCCAGGTTCGCGCGGCCGGCGCGGGGCCGGCAGCGTGACGGCATGAACCTGCTGGTCCTGCTGCTCGCCGCGGCGATCGGACCCGCTCCCGCCGGCGAGCGGCCGCGCGCGCCCGTCGCGCCAGCCGACTGCCTGCAGACCCTGCACGCCGCCGGCCTGCGGCTGACGCCCTGGTCGTTGCGTGCGACGGCGATGCCGAACGGCGTGATCTGCGAGGCGCCGCAGGGCGTGTCGATCAGCCGCGGCCGCCTCCTGCGCTACCAGCCGCCGGCGCGCGTCAATTGCGCCTTCGCGCAGCGCCTGATCCGCTTCGAGTCGATCGTGCAGGAAGAGGCGCGCGCGGCGCTGGGCAGTCCGGTGCGCGCCATCGTTCAGCTGGGAACCTACAATTGCCGGCGCATGGCGGCCTACCCGGAGCTCGTCAGCGAGCACGCGTTCGCCAATGCCATCGACGTGACCGCCTTCTTGCTAACGAACGGCCTTCGGATCGACGTCGAGCACGACTGGGTCCCCGCCGATCGGCCCGCGCCGCGCCCGGCATCGCGGTTCCTGCGCCGGCTGACCCGCCGGCTGTACGACGAGCAGGTGTTCAGCGTGGTGCTGACGCCGTCCTACGACCGCCACCACAAGAACCACCTGCACCTCGACGGGGCCGCCTACGCCGTCGACGGCACCTAGCCGATCTGCTCCAGCGCGCGGCGGTCCGTCTCGTCCAGCGGCGGCAGCGCCAGCACGCCCAGATCTTCGCGCATGTGCGCGGCGCTGGTGGTGCCTGTCAGCGGCAGCATGTCCAGGTCAAGCGCGAAGCGGAACACCACCGCCGCGGGCGAGACACTCTGGCGCGCCGCCACCTTCGTCACCACCGCGCTGGCCAGCGCGTGCGGGTTCGCCGTCAGCAGCGAGAAGCCCTGATAGACGATCCCCTCGGCCCGGCACACGGCGCGCACCTCGCGATCCCAGCCGCGCCGGGCGTAGCAGCGGTTTTGCACGAACGACGGACGCACCAGTCCGTCACGCGCGGCCAGCGCGCACAGCGCCGCCACCTGCTCGCTGCTGGCGTTGCTGATCCCCAGCAGCCGCGCCTGGCCCCCCTTGCGCCAGGTCGCTCATGGCCCGCCACACCTCGTGGTCGGCCGGGCTCAGCCCGTTGCCCCGCTCGGGGCCGTGCAGCACGTACGAGTCGATCTGATCGACCCGCAGGTGCTCGAGCGAGCTGGCGAACGACTGCTTCACCTGCTGGCCCGGGGCGGCGTTCGGGTCGTAAGGCAGCCGGTGATCCTGACCGCGCGCATAGGTGAACTTCGTCTGCAGGAACAGCTGCGCCCGCGTGACCTGGCCGCGCGCGATGGCCGCCGCCACCGCCGCCCCTACGCCCGCCTCGAAGTAGTGCTTGCGCTGGTTCGCGGTGTCGATGGCGCGAAATCCACAGGCGAGCGCCTGCGCCACCAGCGACTCCGTCGCCTCCTCTTTCCACGCCGTCCCGTACATCAGTGCGGGCAGTGCCGGGTTCATGGTCATCCCCGCGATCCTAACCGCGGGCCCATCAACCGTCGCCGAGCGCCCCCGTCAGCACGTCCATGTCGACCGGCTTCACGATGTGGGCGTCGAAGCCCGCGGCGCGCGCGCGCTGCCGATCGGCGTCCTGCCCGTAGCCGGTGACGGCGATGATGCGCGTCTCGTCGTCGATCAGCTTCGACGTGCGCAGGCGGGACGCCAGCTCGTAGCCGTCCATGATGGGCAGGCCGATGTCCAGCAGGCAGACATCGGGCTTGAACAGCGGCGCCACCTGCAGCGCGGCGACGGCGTCGTGCACCGCCCTGACCTCGTGGCCCAGCTGGGACAGCAACTCGGCCAGGCTGTTCGCCGCGTCGACGTTGTCGTCGACCAGCAGGATGCGGCGGCCCCGCCGGCGCGGCGCCGCCGTGTTTTCAGCCGGCGGCGTCACCGGGCCTGGGGTCGCGGTGACCTCGGTCGCCGCCAGCGGTAGCTCGACGATGAACTCGCTGCCCAGGTTCGCACCGTCGCTGCGGGCGCTGACGCGCCCGCCGTGCATCGCGACCAGATTGCGCACGATGGCCAGCCCCAGCCCCAGGCCCCCCTTCGAACGATCGATCGCCTGCGGCTCCTGGAAGAACACGTCGAAGATGCGGTCGATGATGTCGGCGGGGATCCCCACGCCCTGGTCGCGCACCGACAGCCGCGCCATGTTCCCCTCCCGGCGCGCGGTGACGAAGATCGTCGCCTCGGGATCGCTGTACTTCGCGGCGTTGGTCAGCAGGTTGGACACCACCTGCGCCAGCCGGTTGGCGTCACCCTGCACCACCAGCCCGCTCGGGGGGACGTCCACCGCCAGCTTCTGCCGGCGCTGCTCCAGCAGCGGCCGCGCCATCTCCAGGCCCGCCGCCACGGCGGCCGCCATCTCCAGCGGCTCGCGCCGCAGCTCGATCTTGCCGCGGGTGATGCGCGAGACGTCCAGAAGATCGTCGACCAGCCTCACCAGGTGCCCCACCTGACGCTCGATGACCGCGTGCTCGCGTCCCACCGCCCCGCGCATCCGCATCAGCTGTAAGGCCGTCAGGATGGGCGACAGCGGATTGCGGAGCTCGTGGCCCAGCATGGCCAGGAACTCGTCCTTGGCGCGATTCGCGGTCTCGGCCAGCGCGCGCGCCTGTTCCGCTTCGCCCTTGGCGCGGGTCAGCTCCGCGCTCTGCGCCTCCAGATCGCGCCGCGCCTTGACCTGCTCGGTCACCTCCAGGTCGAACGTCATCACGCCTTCGATGCGGCCGCCGTCGTCGCGTACCGGCAGGTAGACGAAGTTCCAGTACGTGTCGCGCAGGCCACCCGGCGCGCTAGGATCCTGTATCTTCACCAGGTTCTCGTGCCCGTCGATGCGCTGGCCGGTCTCGAACACGCGCCTCAGCAGGGTGGGGTACTGCTGGCCGCGAAACTCGGGGATGGCCTCTTCGAGGGGCCTGCCCAGCAGCTGCCGCCCCCCCAGGGTGGCCATGGTCAGCGGGTGCGCGAACTCGATGACCAGGTCGGGCCCGCGCAGGAAGTTCACGATGGCGGGCAGCTGTCCCAGCAGTCCGCTCAGCCGGTTGCGCTCGGTCTCGGCGGCGCGACGCAGGAGGGCTGTCTCCAGATGGGCGCGCACGCGCGCCACCAGCTCCTTGGCCTGGAAGGGCTTCGCCAGGTAGTCGTCGGCGCCCGCTTCCAGGCCCTCGACGCGTGACTCTTCCCCGGCCCGGGCCGACAGGATGATGACCGGGGTGCGGGCCAGCCGCGCGTCGGCGCGCACCTGCTTCAGCAGTCCGAAGCCATCCAGCCTGGGCATCATGGCGTCGGTCAGGATCAGGTCAGGCTGTCGCTCGCGCGCGGCGGCCAGCGCCTGCTCCCCGTCGCCCACGGCCTCGACCGTCCAGTGGTCGCGCAGCAGGCGCGTCAGGTAGTCGCGCATGTCCGCGTTGTCGTCGGCGACCAGCACCCGCCCCGCCGGTCGCGGCGCTTCGTCGGCTTCCCCGGCGCGGGTGGGGCCGCTGTCAGCGGGGACCCAGCGCAGCGCCTCCTCGACGAAGGGGCTGGCCCGCACCGCTGCCATCGCCTGCTGGTCCGCCACCGTCGAGACGTGGTCGGCGGGAAGGTGCTCGCGGCCCAGCGGCACGGAGACGGTGAACGTCGTGCCCTGGCGATGCTGACTGGTGACGTTGATCTCGCCGCCGTGCAGGCGCACCAGCTCCGCCACCAGCGCCAGGCCGATGCCCGAGCCCTCGTGCGTGCGCGCCTCGGGGGTCTCGATGCGATGGAAGCGCTCGAACATGCGCGGCAGCTCGTGCTGGGGAATGCCGACGCCGGTGTCCGTCACCGACAGCACCGCCCGGCGGTCGACCTCCTTCAGCGAGATGGCGATACGGCCGTCCAGCGTGAACTTGAACGCGTTCGACAGCAGGTTGAGGACGATCGTCTCCCACATGCCGCGGTCGACGAACACCGTGTCGGGCAGGGGCGCGCAGTCGACGTCGAAGCGGACGCCCCCGCGCTCGATGGCCGAGCGGAAGGCGCTGGCCAGATCGGCGGTCAGCGCGGCCAGATCCGTCGGCTGGTACCGGGCCTGGGCACGCCCCGCCTCGATCCGCGAGAAGTCGAGCAGGTTGTTGACCAGCTTCAGCAGGCGCAGCGTGTTGCGGTGGACACCCCGCAGCGCCTCGCCGGCCAGGGATCTCTCGGGCGAGGCCAGCGCGTCCTCCTCCGGTCCCAGCATCAACGTCAGCGGCGTGCGGAATTCGTGGCTGACGTTCGAGAAGAAGGTGGTCTTGGCGCGATCGATCTCCGCCAGCGCCTCGGCGCGCTGGCGCTCGTGCTCGTAGGCCTGCGCGCTGGCCACGCTCGCCACGATCTGGCCGGCCACCAGCCCCACGAAGCTGCGGTACTCCTCGTCGTAAGGCCGGTAAGGATTCAGCGCCGCCACCAGGGCGCCGGCGCGGCCGCTCTGTCCCCGCGCGATCAGCGGCCAGACCACGGCGTGCGAGGGTGGCCGCGCCCAGGGTGCCGTTGGCAGCTGGCCCGCGAGCGAGGACAGATCCGCGATCAGGCGCGGCGCCTGATCGCGCAGCACCTCGAACACCGGCCACGGGCCTGGCTGCGATGGCAGCAGCCGATGCGGGGCCACGGCGTGCCCAGGCACCAGGCCCGCGGCGCCGGCCAGCGTCGCCGCGTCGGTGCCGGGCTCGGTCAGGTAGATCAGCGCGAACGGAAGATCGCGATCGTCCTGCGCCAGCGCCGCGGCTGCCTGGCCGCAGGCATCTTCCGCCCGTCGCGCGTCGACGGTGCGCGCCGCCAGATCGCGCAGCAGCGCCATTCGCCGCTCCCCGATGATCCGCTGCGTGTCGTCGGTGTTGGCGCAGATGATCCCGCCGGTGCCGCCCCGTTCGTTCGGCACCGGGCTGTACGAAAATGTGTAGTAGGTCTCTTCCTGGTAGCCGTGCCGCTCCATGATCAGCAGCAGGGCCTCGTCGTACGTCCCTTCGTTGCCACGCATGGCCCGCGCCGCCCGCGGCTCGACCTGGTCCCAGATCTCGCGCCACACCGCGGACGCCGGCTGGCCCAGCGCCCACGGGTGCTTGCCGCCCACGATCGACCGGTACGCGTCGTTGTACAGGTTGATCAGCTGCTCGCCCCACCACACGAACATGGGCTGGCGCGACGTCAGGATGATGCGGACGCAGGTCTTCAGGCTCTCGGGCCAGCGCGCCACCGGTCCCAGCGGCGTGGCCGGCCAGTCGAACGCGCGCATGCGTTCGCCCATCTCACCGCCCCCCTGGAACAGTGCGGCGGCCGCCTGATCGAGGGACCCGCTCAACACAACCAGCTTAGTGTCTAACCGCGGCGTGACAAGGCGGGTTTACTCCGATGCGCCCGGGGGCGTCG
>Ga0207652_10002605_pt1 | contig 15144 bp, 9 predicted proteins | sample KBSC63BmetaG_FD_184334 | JGI IMG/M metagenome (GOLD analysis project Ga0207652, IMG submission 184334) | Corn rhizosphere microbial communities from Kellogg Biological Station, Michigan, USA - KBS C6-3B metaG (SPAdes) (version 2) | ecosystem: Host-associated > Plants > Roots > Rhizosphere ... | reverse complement strand
GTTTTGTCCATGAATAAGAAGAAATACTTCCGTCGGTATCCGTTCCACTTCCGGATAACGATACTGAGTTTGTTGGTAAGGTGATTGCTTTATCTGCACCTGCATTTGCTGTTGGAGCAAGATTTGGGGCAGCATTTACGGTTACCTGAACTGTATCTTTTGCAATGGCTCCATTATTATCGGTTACTTTTAATTCAAACTGATAAGTTCCCTGTACTAAGCCAGAAACAGTTGTAACTGCAGCAGATGAACTGACAATAGTAAAAGCTGACGGGCCGGAAATTTTTGTCCATGAATATGATGAAATACTTCCGTCGGTATCCATTCCACTTCCGGATAACGATGCTGAGTTTGTTGGTAAGGTGATTGCTTTATCTGCACCTGCATTTGCTGTTGGAGCAAGATTTGGAGCAGCATTTACGGTTACCTGAACCGTATCTTTTGCAATGGCTCCATTATTATCGGTTACTTTTAATTCAAACTGATAAGTGCCCTGCACTAATCCGGAAACAGTTGTAACTGCAGCAGATGAACTGACAATACTAAAAGCTGACGGGCCGGAAATTTTTGTCCACGAATATGATGAAATACTTCCGTCCGTATCCGTTCCACTTCCGGATAACGATACTGAGTTTGTTGGTAAGGTGACTGCTTTATCTGCACCTGCATTTGCTGTTGGAGCAAGATTTGGGACAGCATTTACGGTTACGAGGACAGAATCAGCGGCTGTTGCTCCCTGGTTATCTGTTACTGTTAATTTAAAAATGTAATTTCCTTGTATAAGTCCTTTTACCGTGGTTGAAGCCGATGAAGAATCCGCTAATGTTCCGGCATCCGGACCGGCAATTTTTGTCCACAAGAAAGATGCAATCGTTCCATCAGAATCTGAAGCAGTTGCTGAAAAGTTAATGGTGTTTACAGGTAAAGTAATTGTTTGGTCGGAGCCCGCATTAACAGATGGAGCTAAATTCGTTTTTAAACTTCCGTTTTTTATTAACACACATGAAGAATAAGGTTGAAGAGTAATACTTCCATTAAAAGGATTGCCTTTTACGTCCACGTAGTTTGCATCTAAAGAAATCGTTCTAATTTGACTTGTGTTATTGTATTCGAACCGAACATCGCTCAGGTCCGTAATTGTTTTTACGCACTCTTTCGAAGAGGCATCTTTTCCTGTTGCGGATTGCCACCCGGACAAACTCATATTCCCATTAATGTTAGTCTGCTGGCTTTTTATAGCTGTACTTGAGGAATTAACCTTCACATAATAATTAGAATCAATCGTACCGAAATTACTTACCTGATTGCCTGCGCCACTCTCAGCATAATAGTTTAAAGCATACTGGTATTGGTTTGTTGCAAATACGATGTTGTTAAGCACCTGATTATTATAAACGCTGTTAGAGAATTGATTCCCATTGCCATCCATACTCATTCCTCCATTTGCCCACATCACCTCTGTTCCTAATGCTCCGCAATTATAAATTGTATTATTGCGAATAAACAAATTGTTGGAGTTATGCAGATATAAGCCAGCGGTACGGCAATTGGCAATTGTGTTATTGGTTACCGATAGATTGTTTCCCAAATCATCGATATAAATACCCATAGCAAAGTAATCATTACCCCTTGAACCTCTTGGATTTCCTTCTGAGTTCAAAATAATATTTCCATCTATGACTTTACCTGTTTCATTTATAAAACCTGTATAGATTCCACCTGCATCCCCGCGAATTAAAGCAGAATGATTAACAAAATTATTACGCACCTGGACATTTACCCCTTTGAATTCAATACCGCAATAGGCACTACTATCAACGGTGTTGTATTGGATTAAAGAGTTAGGGCCATAAATAGTCATTCCTCCATTGGTATAATCATTTTGTTTGTAGGCGGAAATAATTCCTGATACTGAAATTGCATTGTTGGTTATCCTGAGATTCTGCACATCACCGATAGAAAATATTCCACCGCTTCCATTATTTGTAAAGGTGTCTCCGCTTATTGTTCCACTTTTTATACCTCCTCCGTAAAGAACCATTCCCTCTAAACCTGAATACGAAACATCACAATTGGTAACAGAGAAAGTTAAATTACCAGATATCCAAATTCCATTTGTATTAGCCCCAGTAAACTTTAAGTTGTCGACATTTACAGAAGTAACAGTTGGTACATTAGAATAAAAATTCAGTAACATATCAATGGTCGACACCTGCACATTGGTCGGTTGTGTAGTACTGTAAACAGACAATTTTTTTGTAGAAGGATTATAATACCATTCATTTTGCCGGTCGAGTGTCCGTATATCATTTTGAATAAAGAAGCCCCATCCATCTTCTAATGAACCTGCAACTCCATTGAAAGTGAGGGTAGTTGCACTTTGGCCGGTAATTACTTCCCTATGAAATGTCCATTGATTCATTCTAATAACGACATCTGCCCCTGTCCAGTTATTACCGTCGCTTAAACTACTACTTGTTATGGAAGAATTTCCTGCACCTGTTCCGGTATGAGATTGAAAATTAAAAAAGTTTGGAAGAAAAGGATAAGAAGCATCTGCATTCGGGTATCTTCCCATGGGTACACTTTGACCGTTTATTAGTACTGTTTTCAAATCAGATAAAGTTGAAACAGGGTTTGTACTTTCCCATATGTTACCACCTTTGTTTGTCCATGAGGTAACAGAAGTAAAACCTGTAATAACCGGTTTAGCGCCTGATCCATAGGAGCCATAAGTAATTGGTGTACTACTGCTGCCAGAAATGTTCACGACTATATTTCCATAGAAAGTGTCTCCTCTTCTGAAGAGTATCTGGTCTCCAGATTGAAAGGTAGTGGCATTTACTTTGCTTAATGTTTGCCAAGCCGACGAGGGATCTGTTCCCGAATTGCTATCGTTTCCGGAACTTGAGAGGTAATAAGTTTTAGCGTTTGCTGCAAGTGCCAACAGGACAAATGATAGCAGCAACACTGTTTTCATAGGTGTTTTCATCAGGATATCTAGGTTATGGATTAAAAGCATTCTTCACCGACATTAACACGGGATGAATGAGAAAAAGACATCTGTAGGTCAGGCAGAAATCTTTTTACTGAATGATAAACGACAAACTGTTGCTATTATTTTATGAGATTAGATTTGACGAATTATAAATTGGTGTTAATAACAAAGAATCGTTTTTCAGCCATTTTATTCATGGAATAAATGGCCGACAGTTAAAGTTGAAATTTGGGTAGCAAAGCTTTTTTATTGTTGATCGCGCTACATGCTGGCCGAATCAAATTTTATATCCGGTTCAAGGTTATAAATGCTTGCCGAGGCAGAAGCAAAGCGATGCAACGTTCCAGTACAAAGCTGACCTAATCACAGATTGATATTACGAAGGCGATAAGTAGCAAGTAAAGAGTACTTTAAGGGTTGCAAGCGACCTCCATGACGGATTCCAAATAAACAAATGCTGTTGGCACTGACATCCGGACGAATGGGATCTTCTATCGAAATATCGCAGGTGTTTAAAAATTGCAATGAAATAAAAAAGGGTGAAAACACCTTAAAAAATGAACAAATGTTTAAAGACATTTGGATTTTGGTATGAAATCATCGTATTGATTTATCACGACAAGGAGCAGTACAAATTTTTCGGGACTGCTTTATTTTTTAAATAACACCAAAACCGATCATAATACTTTAATAATACAAAAAATGCCTTAACGGAAAGTGGTTTTCACAGTTTATGAAGGAATCTTTCCGGAAACAAAAAAGCCGACGTTATGCAACTAACTCCTTATGATATTGAATGCCTCCACGCAGCACGCAATATGATCATGGAAAACCCGGAGCATCACTATACCATACAGCAGATTGCGAAAGCCTGCACCCTCAGTCCTACCAAACTGAAGAAGGGTTTTAAGATCGTTTTTGGGACCGGGCTTTTTGAGTACTTCGAAACCGCCAGGCTTGAGAAGTCGAAAGAGATGATGGCCGCCGACCCGTATAAATCCTTAAAGCAGATCAGTAAGGCCATAGGCTACAAACATCAAAATGGCTTCAACAGGGCGTTTAAAAAAAGATATGGCGTCACACCGAGGTTCTGGAGGAAGACACTAAACACTGTTCTTATATTTTCGGGCCAACTTTTCCCGTTTTTTGTAAACCTGCCGGCATTTATGACGACCTAATACCGGTTTAATAAGATAAACCACGATTAAAGCACTGCTGATCGAAGACCTCATATATTCGGTTGTATAAGGCGCGCCGGGTACATTCGCCCTTTCATGGCCGCTACTAAAATGCCATGATGTGCGGTTTTACTTAGCTCAACAAAAGAACTGACCGACAATGTAATACAAATACTACTTTTGTAGTTCTCATAAGCAGTTAGTTTTGGTAAAGTGCTCCTGTTCTCTACGGGAGCACTCTATTTTTTTGACCATTTCATTTTCATGTCTGCAATTAGGTGCCGTAACTAGACACCTTCTACTCCGAGGATAGTGGCGGTTGTGGTGAAATCGTGTCCGATTGGATAGATAATATGTCCAATCGGATAAATGATAAGTCCAATCGGATAAATTTTTACTTCTACTTTGCGGATGCGGGCTCTTCGACAGCCCTTCGACGGGCTCAGGATGACAGCCCTTCGACAGGCTCAGGGTGACAAATTAAATGTGATGGAAAAAGTGATTTCCTTTTTAAACAATCTGCATCCCTTATCCGGTTCATTAGAAGCCGAACTGAGGAATGCTTTTCGTTTTACGAGGAAGAAGAAAAATGATTTTCTCATTTACGAAGGAGAAGTATGCCATTATGCGTGGTACCTGCAAAAGGGGTTGGCACGATGTTATTATGACCGTGATGAACATGAAGTAACGACCTGGTTTATGGAAGAAGATCATGTGATCGTATTGTTTGAAAGCCTCTTCAGGCAAAAGAAAAGTATTTTCAATATACAGGCGCTGGAAGATTGCGAACTGTATGGCATCCGGTATGAAGACATACTGCATGTGCTGGAAACATACTCCGAAGCACGGTATATCCGCACAATAGTTAGCGACCGGTACAGCAAGCTGAAAGACATTCGTATCAGGGCTACCAGCATGCTCGGCCCCAAAGAGCGGTACAGCTATTTTCAAAAACATTTTCCTCAATTGCTTAACCGGGTAAAACTGGAATACGTTGCCTCATACCTTGACATGGATATACGCACACTCACCCGGGCAAGAAAACCGGAATAATACGGAAATAAAAGTTATAAAATATGGGCACGTGCCCATATTCCGGCCGGAAGTCCTTCCTACTTTTATACCGGCAAAAGAGCAATATGTGCTGCATATGGATTATAAAACAGGTACTGCAGACAGGCTTCAGGCGCCTCATTTACTCTTAAAAAATGAATCATGAAAAAGGAAACAACCATAAAAATTATTTGCACATTACTTGTTTTCTTATTCGTGTATGCTGCTATCAGCAAACTTACCGATTTTACCGGGTTTACTGCTGATATGAACAATCAGCCACTTCCCCGCTTTTTAAAGCCAATATTGGTATGGGCAGTGCCGTCAACTGAACTTACGATTGCAGCGCTTTTAATTTTTGATGCAACAAGGCTGGCTGGTTTATATGCCTCTTTTGTTTTAATGAGTGCTTTTACATTTTACACAGGCGTTGTCCTGTTGCATTTCTTCCAATACATTCCGTGCTCCTGCGGCGGAATCATAAAAAGCCTTTCATGGCCGCAGCATCTCGTGTTGAACCTGTTCTTTGTATCGATTGCTATAATTGGAATTCTTAAATACCCTTTAAAAACCAGAAATTATTAAACCGAATGATTGGTATAAAAATATTTCATGCATGAAAACAGGACAAACCGAAAACCTGCAGAAAAGAGTAGGTACCATTTTCTAATTAAATTTTATTTTTTATGAAAAAAATTAAATTGGTTCTTTTGTCGGCAGCAATAGCGGCGGCGGCCAGCGCTTTCACCACAAAGCCTACCGCTGACGAATATGTAAAGGACAACGGAGTCTGGACATTAAAGTCCATGGCGAGTGGCCAATGTATCACACAGGTGAACAGCCATTGTACCTTTTTGCTGAACGCGGGCGCTACCCAGCCTTACCAGGATAGTGATTTTACTCCCGACGATCAAAACCGATCATGGATTCATACTCCATAAGAACAAAATGAGTAAACTGTTACCAGCCGGTAACAGTTTACTTTTCAATTTCACTTCGATACCATTTCCGCTTTTAAAATGAGATCTATAAATTTCTGATCAGTTATTTCATCTGACGGCCGCGTTGGTTTTGATATAAAAGTCCTCTGTTGCTTATCAATTATTATTAATTCAGGACAACCAATGATGTTGTAGTGCTTTGCCAGCGGATGATCAAATGCTGCTCCCTTTGTGTATAAATTAATTTCATTTTCACCCGTATATTTTCCGGAAGCGATTCCTTTAAGGAACTGATCCTTATTTGTGTCCAGATTTACTGAAATAAAGACAACCGCACTGTCATTTTCAAAAACACGGCGGATATTCTTCATTCTTTGTTCGAGTATAGCACAATAACCACAGCCCCTAAACCAAAAATCCAGAACAACCACCCTTCCTTTAAAATCGTCTAATGCTATTTTTTTATCTTCCGAAGTAAAGAGTGTAAAATCATAAGCTTTTATAGCCGGGTTCATTGCGGCTTTTAAGTTGTTTAAGTAGTTATGAAAATACCAGCTTTGCGTTTCGGTTAAAGCTGTATCTAATTTCCGTATATCACTTTCGTTTTGAGGGCGGTAAAACAAACCGAAACTGAGTGCCAGCAATCTTTCTTTTAAAGGTTGCCCGTATCCCTTTCCGGCAATCCTTGCAAGGGAAAGCGGATCATAGGACGCGGTGAAATGTTTTTTTAGTAAATAATCTCTAAACTGAATTTCCCGCATTGCTTTGTACAAAAGATAATCGGGTGCGCTGCTGGATTCTGCAAGTAACTTATCATCGAAATCCCGCGGTAACCTGCAGTCTTCCAGGTCGTGAAAAAAGATGATTTGGTCGTTCCTGTCAGTAGAAGCTTCTGAAGAATCATAATTAAAATCAAGGGAAAGCGATTTGTATTGGTTCAACAAATTTTCACTGATGAGGTTCAGACGAACCTGTTCGTACACCCTTTTTTGCAATTCCGGTTTAAACCTGTCAACAATATCCAGTTTTAGTTTTAGCAGGGAATCTGACTTTTTCTTCCTGTACCTGTTAAAAGCCAAATCAGTGTTGTTATTTCTAAAGGAAAGTAATTCTTGTTTTGTAAAATTTATTTCCGGTACCTTTTGGATCTTATACTGGCAAATAAATTTTGCAGCTCCTTTTCCTTTAAATATCAGCGTATCTTTTTTAACCGTAACATCAATACTGTCACCGGGAACTACCAGGAACAATCTAAATAATGTCTGGTACCGGCCGTTATTCTTCAGGTAAGCGGTTATATAGGAATGAGGAAATTGAAGAGTTGCCTGAAGCGCAAATTTATTATCATGCACCGCAACGTTATATTCAGTTGCATTTGAGTTCTGCCAAAAAAAACTAAAATACGGATGCAGATAGAATACTATGGAATCTCCGGGAACTCCTTCAACAGAGCCGTTTATGTGAATTGACCGCGTATCTGCTTTTATGCCTCCTGCAAAAAATGCAGCGAAAATGAACAGAACCACAACAAAAACTTTACTAAACCTTGATTTGTCTTCTTTCATTGTATGAGCTTTTAAAGTTTGAACATTATTACCGTGGATTTTGTTGCAGGCCACTCAGTTTTACTTCGTCGGGTGGTATTGGATAAACATACCTGTTATCAGCCGGAGGAAGTTTATAGACAGTACCATTGAGCAAGCGGGTTAATGTAACAGATCTTGCTGGCTCTGTGTTCAACCTTCGTAATTCCTGCCAACGCAAATTGCCTGTAAATGGCAACTCTTTTCTTCTCTCGCTGATAATAATGTCTATGGCTTCCCCTGTAGTTCCTGCATTCAAAGGTGTAAAGGAGCCGGTTATGTACCTTTTAGACAGCAACTTGTTAAGCACGTCCATGGACTGTGGCAGATTTCCTAACCTTGCATTGGATTCGGCATTAATTAGCATGATCTCATTCGTCGCTATTCCGGCAAACAAGGGTACAGATCCTGAGTAAGCGCCGGTAAAAAGATGATCTTGCCCGCTGCTAACGAAAAACATTGCCCGCCTGAGGTCAGCAGCCTGATATGACTGATATCGCATTGTATCTACCTTCGGGAATACACTTATACTATAAATAAGAGCGGTACTGTAAAAGGTAATTTCTGGATTAACGGGCTGGAGGCCTGGCAATTTGAAATACGCATTAGAATCAAGACTGTTAAAGTCGAGCAAAGAATTTCTTTTTCCCAAATACTTTTCTGACCATGAAAGACTTTGATCGTATTGCCGCCGGTTAAAATATACTCTGGCCAATAATCCTTCCACTGCTGCCTTTGAAGGCCTTGTAAGATAAAGCGGCGTTTCCGGTAATAATGTTTCAGCCTCCTTAAGATCTTCTATGATCTTATTATACGTTTCCTGAACAGAACTTCTTTTGGAAGCCACATTTACATCTGCTGCAAGCCGTAAAGGAATGCCTGAGTCGGAGGAAGCAGTTGCAGAATCCCATGGTTTTGCAAATAACTCTGCGAGGTCATAAAAAACATACGCCCTGTAAAATAAAGCACTGCCTTTTACATTGTTGTACTGATCCTGCTGAACCGCAGACGGTGTTATATTATTTAAGCCTTCTAAAACGATATTGGTGTACGCAACTGTTTTATAGGCTGCATCCCAGTCGACGCAGGTGGCCCCTTCAAATATATCCGGAGCCCATATATACGCATTGCGTTCTGCCGACGTAAACGCCCCCTGCCATGAACTATAAGTAAGGTAATAATTGTCGGAACCGAGGAAACCAAGCTCGGGATAATTAAAATTCATAACCTCTGTATTATCAAGAATGGCCTGCAGGTCACTTAGAGATTTTGGAACCAGATCAGATTTATTTGATTTTACATCAAGCCAGTCATGCTTATTGCATGAAGTAGCTGTGGCAACAATAAAAATGAACAGCAATATTTTTTTCATTTCTTTTAGTTTGAGCTTTTAAAAATTGGCTTTTATACCAAATGCAATCGTTTTGGGAGCAGGATAAATGCGCCCGGTGCCGCCGTTATCAAGGTAGTCAGGGTCGATGCCGCTTTTGTTGGCTCTCCATAAAATGCCCAGGTTGTTGGCATATACATACAGCCCTAAATGACTGAATGGAAATTTTTTAAACCTCATTTGTTCCAGATCGTAACTCAGCCTGATGTCCTGTAACCTTATGTGATCGGCCTTTTCTATAAGTACTTCTGAGCCATGATAAAAATTATTACGATTTACATCGCCCGGGTAGGTAACAGATGGGACGGAAGTATGCTTTTCATCTCCGGGCTGTTGCCACCTGTCTGCGAAATCTGCGTTTACAGTGCTTCCGTTAATAACCTGGCTATAAATAAGAGAAGTTGAGGATTTCCTAAAGTAATATCCCCCTTTATAAAGAATGTTGGCTGAGATACTAAATCCTTTAAAGGAAAAGGTGTTACGGATTGAACCGAAAACTGTAGGCCGGGAAGAACCGCTAAAAACAAGACTATCTACAGGAGTGCCGGAAATTATCGCCTGGTAATCTGTGCTGGGCTTGCCGATAAGGTAACCTATGGGATCTCCGGTCTGAGGATCGAGGCCTCCCCATTTATAGCTGTAAACACCATATAACGGTTTGCCCGGAATTCCGATAAGGCCGGTATATTCTATTGTGCCAACAGAATTATACCCGGTTAGGCTGGCAGGCAAATAGTTGTTGTCGAAAGTGATGACCTTATCTTTAATAAAGCTGATCAGCAGCGTAGTGCTCCACCTCAGCTTTTTATTAATGTTGGTACTTGTGAGAGATAGGTCTATTCCTTTTGTTACCGTTTCAGCGGCGTTCCCCTTATAAGATGTAAATCCGGTAGAAGGGGGAAGGGGCGCATTTTCTATAAGATCCGTTCCCCGTTTGCTGTAAATTTCAAATGTGCCGTTAAGGATACTTTTGAAAGCTGAGAAATCAAGACCGTAATTAATGTTGCGGATCTTTTCCCACCTGAGATCCTGATTTGGCGGGTTATTGATGGATGCACTCATTGCGCCGGTGGTATAATCTGTTCCCAGTGATGCGGTAAGATATGCGGAACCATTATAGACGTTTCCATTATAGCCATAAGTAGCCCTTGCTTTTAATAATGATAACCAGGGGATATGGTAAAACTTCTCGTTGCTTATTGTCCAGCCAATGCCTGCAGACCAGAAGGGTGTTATCTGGTCGTTTGTCCGTACACCAAAAATATTGGCACCGTCCTGTCGTGCGCTGGCAGAGATAAGATACCTGTTATTGAATGAGTAAGCTGCATTGGCAAAAAGAGACAAAAATCTCTGGGTAGAACCCGACACGTCGGTGGTAAGTGGTTGTACAGTGCCAAAACCTGCGGGGTTTATGGGAAAGTATGAATTGAAATCAATATTGGATACAGAGGTTCCGAGTTCGTCATTATACCCAAAAAGACCATATCCGTCATAGATCGTCTTCACCTGCCTTATTTCATAACCCGCAATCGCATTAAGCTGCCCGCTTTTTCCCAATTGGTTTGCGTAATCAAGTTGTCCTCTTACATTCCAGGACACCATTGAATTGCTGCGTTTGGTTAAAATTCCGCCCGGCGGAATATGGTATGTGAACGTACCTGTTACCGGATCCAATACAGCGTAACGGTTTACCAGGTTCCTTGCCATGTAAGATTCAGGGCTGTAATAATTGCGGGTGCCGGCATCCTGTTTTTCATACTGGAAACTTACTGATGCTTTAACATGAGCAGGCAACCGGTAACTTATATTACTGCGGAGAATAATGTCACCAATGTTTGAGGTGTTATCCGCATTTTTTATTTCATCAAGGGGACGATAGTGCCAATCAAGATATCCAATGTGCTGCATGCTATCTACGTAGGTTGAAGAATAATCCCTTACGATCGGCAGGGCATTTCCGGCAGCATCTTTAAAGCTTGCGTAAGGATAAACGGTTCCGTATTTGCCGCCGGTTGTAAGCGTGCCAAACGCATCAGCTGCTGTATTAAAAACATTTTTTACCTGCGTGTACATAATGCCGGTAACGATCTCGAGGCTTTTAACCGGTTTAAAGGTGTTATAACTGTTCAGGGTAATGCGGCTGTTATTGTCTGCCACCAGGTTTTCAAGGCCCTTGTCGTATCCGAAGGAGAAGAAATAGGTGGCTTTTTCTGTACCGCCGCTCAGTGATGCTGACTCCTGGAGTTTCGTGCTTTTGCGGTAAACGTATTTTGAAAAATCATTCCTTACATCCAATGTTTTTAATGCATTTATTTGTGTTGCTGCTTCTGCATCGGACAGCAAACCTGCCCTCTGCAAAGAAAATATCTGCACTGCCGGGGAAATGGGTGGCATTGCATAACTTTTAAGGTCGCGGTCGAAATATCCCTTGTCAAACAGGTATTTTTCTGCGTTAATAAAACCGGGTGCGCTTAAAAAGTAAGGTGAATAAAAAAGATCAGGCTTTTCTCCAATTGTAATATTGCTTGTCACTTCAACAGAGAGTGGCTGGCCTGCCTGTCCTTTTTTTGTTGTGATAACAATTACACCGTTACCCGCCCTGGATCCCCAGATAGAAGCTGCTGCTGCATCTTTAAGAACTGTGATGCTTTCAATATCGTTGGGGTTGATATTATTAATATCGCCTTCATAAGGAAAATTATCCAGGACAATGAGGGGGTCGGCGCTGATATTGGCATCCAATGAACTTCTGCCCCTGATAGACATACCGAGTTTTTCATTTGACATCCTGGAAGCATTGGCAAGGTTGCCTGCATTGAATATCAACCCGCTTGTTACGCCTTCCAGCCTGTCGAGAATATTCGTACTTATCCTCCTGTTTAAAAGCTTGTTGTCTATCTGTACAAAAGAACCGGTGGCTCTTTCTTTAGGCAATGATTGGTATCCGGTATTTACTACTACCTCATCTAACTTAACCGTAGTATCCTGTAAAGTAATGATGAGCGATGAAGAAGTATTTTTTGATACGGGAATTGTTTGTGAGAGAAAGCCTACATGGCTTACGGTAATTTCGTCGTTTGAATCGTAAAGTGGAATAGAAAACGCCCCTGACGCGTTGGTATAGGTAGTTTGCTTTTGGTGACGTAAAGAAATGGTTGCATCTGCGACGGGAGCGTTGCCGGATTCAGAAATCACCTTGCCGGTAATGAGGATGCCGTTTTGTGCACGGGCAGAAAATATGGGCAATAGCATGGCCACTAACCCAATTAAATATTTCATGAAACATAATTTTGGAATAAAAAAATTGGTTACATAAAACCGACAACGGCAGCCCGGCCATGGCGCCATAGGCCGCCGTTTGCTTTTATACGACACATGAAAAAAACGCATAAAAGCTATCGGGAAGGCGTGTATCGTAACTGCATAAAAAGGACATAACGGTTACGTACACACGCAATTAATTAACCTTACTCGGGATTGCGTTTGATTCGTGCATAATGCAATTGGATGAGGCTTTCTGCCTCATTCGCAATATGCCATTGGCCTAAATGCAGAAAAAGAGGGGTGCAACGGTACTCTTGAAAAAGTACACTGTTTGGTTTTTCAAAATTCTCATTAATGCATTTATATACTTCGAAGAGATAATGATGAAAATAATAGAAAATTACTTTTAGAGTGATTCGGCCGGAAAGAAACAGGGATACTAATTCCGATAAATAGTTGAATAAATATCTTTCTTTAAATAATAAATATCTCTCTTTAAATATTGGAGAGTGGTCTTCTTTTTTCCCATTATTTGAATTTGAAATGTTGACGTTAGTAGTGATAAAAAGTTTCTTTTCACAAAAGTTCTTTAGCAGCAAAAGAAACTTCTGCCTGCTGCTAATAACAGGGAATAAAACGCCATTATATCGTTTTCGTTTATAACGCATCGAAAATTTAGATGCGTTTTTGCCTGATAAAGGCGGCAGGAATTGTCTATAATATTTTATAAACAATAAGGCCGGAACTACCGCTTCCGCCACAAGGGTACGATCAAGAACCCCGCTCTTCCTTTCGGTTGAGCTAACTTTTCTTTTTCAAGAAAAGCTGTCCGCAGATTAAGTAATCCCAGCCCTATTGTGCTAATGTACAACAAGGACTGGGAGTTTAATACTTAAATCATCGCGGACACTAAAAATTGATCGTTTCTGTGGCAAATGATCAAGCAAAAACCTCTTTATTTTTTTTAAGTTTTGCTTAGTTAAAAACTAAATTCAGCATAAAGATAAATATCATTTAACAAATACCCAAATATTTTATGCTTTTTATTATGTGAATATAATCATGGTTTGCTGCTATTCAAAATTCTGTAAATGGCGGTAAAAAAATACAAAACACAAATCGAAAGTAAATTTGGTGAAAGACTTAAAAAATACAGAATCAAGCGGGGTTATACCACTGTCGAAGAATTCGGAATGATTTTTAACAATGGGAAAAGACATAAAGATTTTTCCGCTTACGAAAAAGGTAAGAATATTAGGTACGATACTCTTTTTAAGTTTTGCTTTTATTTAAAAGCAGAAGTAACTGATTTCTTAAACTTTAAGATTAAAATAATGCCAGAAGCTGAGGTTTTCAATAATATGCTTGATTGGAAAGATTATGCAGAAGAAAAACATTTGACATTTATTGAAAACATTAAATTCCTAAGAAAGCTATCTGGATTAAGCCAACTTGAAATAGAAGATCGTTTAAATATGCCAAGGGAAAATATATCTAATTATGAAAGAGGAATTATAAAACCAACACTCATAACTATGGATGCTTTTGCGAATGCATTTGATCTGGAGATATGGCAATTATTTTTGAAAAAAGACACTGAATAAATCTTACGAATTATCAAAAGAGGGGTTCAAATATACATATCAATAATTTCGTTTGTGCATTAACGTTATGCTTGTTTGGCTTTGCAGTAAACGGAGAAATAAGGCGCATTTATATTTCCTCTTTTAAAAACGGAACGTCAAATGATAATTGCGTTTGTGCAGGCCGTTATACAGAATTAATATTTCAGATAACTCATAAATTTATTAGGGTTGAATAAATTCGTTTGTACATGACTGTTATATTTAATAGTTTATAGAAATCGAAGTAATATTGAGGATTTTTGTTTTTACAATTCAGGATTGAAAATTCATTCGTGATAACTTTCATAATTATTCATGCTCGTAATGACGTACTTATGAAGTTTCTCGTTCTTACATGGGATTGCTTCATCGCGGGGTGTACTTCGGTAAACGATAAGCAATTAGAAGGCGATTCGCAATGACGTACTGATGGTGTTTCTTCTCTTAATAGTGAGATTGCTTCATGCCTGAGTGTATTCGGTAAACGATAAGCAATCGGGAAGGCGATTGGCAATAACGTACTGAGGACGTTATTGGTTCTTAAATGAGATTGCTTCATCGCCCTGTGTATTTGGTAAACGATAAGTAATGAGGAAGGCGATTCGCAATGACGTAATGAGGACGATATTCGTTCTTAATCGGGATTGCTTCATCGCCTGAATGTATTCACTACAAGATAAGCAATTGAGAAGGTGATTCGCAATGACGTACTGATGGAGTTTCTCTTCTTAATAATGAGATTGCTTTATCGCCTGAGTGTATTCTCGGTAAACGATAAGCAATTAGAAGGCGATTCGCAATGACGTACTGGTCAAAGTCAATCAATTTGTATCATTCTATTAAAGGCAATTCATATCAAATTGTAGCAATCTGAACTTCCGCGTCCCAAAATAATTTAATTTAAATCATTTCAGGAGGGTTTTAATCAAGCAGAAATTCGCGAACCTCGTCTTCACCCATTCCTGTGAATTTGCAAAACTCCTTCACGGTTACAAAAGCGTCTTTTGGCTTTTTGTTTTGCTGACGGATGCGCTGCAGCAGCTTCCGGGCTGCCCTGATTTTTCTGCCTGTAATATTTTCCACATCCTTTGCATAGATCACGATGCGTTTCG
>Ga0207652_10002601_pt1 | contig 15145 bp, 11 predicted proteins | sample KBSC63BmetaG_FD_184334 | JGI IMG/M metagenome (GOLD analysis project Ga0207652, IMG submission 184334) | Corn rhizosphere microbial communities from Kellogg Biological Station, Michigan, USA - KBS C6-3B metaG (SPAdes) (version 2) | ecosystem: Host-associated > Plants > Roots > Rhizosphere ... | reverse complement strand
TGATGTCCTCGCCGGCGAACGTGACCGTGCCCGCACTGGCCGGGGTGAGCCCGGAGATGCAGCGCAGCGTGGTGGTCTTGCCGGCCCCGTTCGAGCCGATGAGCGTGACCACCTGGCCCTCATCCACGGTCAGCGAGATGCCCTTGAGCGCCTCGATCGCGCCGTAATGTGCGTGCAGGTCGTTTACCTCAAGGAGCGCCATTACCCTCCTTCCCGAGGTAGGCCTCGATCACCGCCGGATTCGCGCGGACCTCAGCGGGCGTGCCCTCTGCGAGCCTGCGGCCGTAATTGAGCACGGTGACGCGCTCGGAAACGCCCATGACAACCCTCATGTCGTGCTCGATCAGCAGGATCGTCAGGTTTAGGTCGTCGCGGATCCGGCGCATGAACGCGGCCAGGGCCGCCGACTCCTGCGGGTTCATGCCGGCGGTCGGCTCGTCGAGCAGCAGCAGCCTCGGCTCGCTGGCCAGAGCCCTAGCGATTTCCACCCGCCGCTGGTCGCCGTAGGAGAGCTGGGTGGCGAGCCTTTCGAAGTCCGCGGGCCGCAAGCCGACGTAGGCGAGCAGCTCGCGCGCCCGCCCTACTGCCTGGCGCTCCTCTCTGCGCACCCACGGCGGCCGGGCGATGGCGCCGAAGACGCCGGCCCTCATCCGGCCGTGATACCCGATCATCACGTTCTCCGTGGCGGTCATCGCGCCGAACAGCCGGATATTCTGAAATGTCCTGGCCACGCCGCGTGCGGTGATCACGTCCGGCCGGGCTCTGGTGATGTTCCGGCCGTCGAACGTGATCCGTCCCCCGGTCGGCCGGATCAGGCCGGTGAGCATGTTGAAGAAGGTGGTCTTGCCGGCGCCGTTCGGGCCGATCAGCGAGACGATCGAGCGAGCCGGGACATCGAACGTGACGTCGTTGACCGCGGTGAGGCCGCCGAACTGCTTGGTGATCCCCTCGGCGAGGAGGATCGGCGGCGCCGGCGACGCGGCCGGGGCCGCGGCGCTGGCCGACGCGGTGGCGTCCGGGCTCATGCGGGCCCCTCCGGTTCGCTTCCGAGTTCGGCGTCCTGGGCCGCGACCTCGCCGGTTAGCTCCAGCTTGCGCCGCCGCTCGGGGAACAGCCCCTGCGGGCGCACCGTCATCACGAGCACGAGCAGGAAGCCGAAGATCCCGAACGAAACCGAGGTGAGCTGGAAGTTCAGACCGAACGACTGCGGCAGGTTATTGAGCACATCAGGGATCAGATAGTTGTTGATGTAGCCGAGCAGTAGCCCGCCCGCCAGCGCGCCCCAGATAGAGCCGATCCCGCCGACGACCACCATGGCGAGGATGAAGATCGAGAAACCGAACGCGAACTGGCCGGCGTTCACCACGGTGAAGTAGGCGCCGAAGAAGGCCCCCGCCATCCCGCCGAAGGCCGCGCCGGTCGCGTAGGCCATCAGCTTCGTCTTCACCAGCGGGACGCCCATCGAGACGGCCGCCACCTCGTCCTCGCGCAGCGCCACCCAGGCCCGGCCGAGCCGCGAGTCGCGGAGCCGCAGGTTGACGAAGAGCACGATCAGCAGGATGCCGAAGATCAGCCAGTACCACGGCCGCAGGTCGAGCAGGCTGAACGATCCCGAGCCGGGGAACCACGGCGGATCGACCGCGCTGATGCCCAGGTTGCCCGCGGTGAGCGTCATGCCCCCGCCGACCCCGATGGACTGCCCGTTGACGGCGAGGACGCCGATGATCTCGCCGAACGCGAGCGTTACGATCGCGATGTAGTCGCCGCGCAGCCGCAGCGTGGGCAGCCCGATGATGATGCCGGCCACCGCGCAGATGACGACCGCCGCGATGAGGATCAGCACGAAGTTGAGGTGGATTCCCGCCAGCCTGCTGGCGGCGGGCGAGACACCGACGTGGACCCGGGTGCCGAAGAAGAACCCGGAGCCGAACCAGCCGACGCAGTACGCGCCGAACGCGTAGAACGCGACGTATCCCAGGTCGAGCAGGCCGGCCATGCCGACCACCACGTTAAGGCCGAGGGCCATCACCGCGTAGGCGACGGCGACGATCGTCCCGTTCAGGAAGCCGCTGTTCGACCCGGTAAGGAACGGCAGGATGACGCCGACCACCAGGAGCAGGGCCGCCAGTCCCTTGTTCCACCATTTGCTCCACCACGGGGGGAGCAGCCGCTCGATGGCGGCCCGCCATTCGCGCAGCTGCGCCGCGAGCTCGCTCATCCCGCCTCCCTCGTCTCCTCGCCGAGGAGGCCGGTAGGCCGCAGCACCATGATCGCGATGAGGTAGGCGAACACGATGGCTTCGGTCCACTGCGGCCCGATCCGCTCGTCGGACAGCGCCTGGATAACGCCGATGATCAGGCCGCCGAGGACGGCCCCGCGGACGTTGCCGATGCCGCCCATGACCGCCGCGGTGAACGCGAACAGGCCCGCCCGGAACCCCTGGAAGTACCAGACCTGCGTCTCGTACACGGCGTAGATGAGGCCGGCCGCGCCCGCGAGCGCGCCGCCGAGCAGGAAGGTCAGCGAGATCGTGTTGCTGACGTTGATCCCCATCAGCCGCGCCGCCTCCGGGTCCTGGGCGGTGGCGCGCATCGCCTTGCCGGGCCGGGTACGGTTGATAAACCACGACACCGCGAAGACCAGCGGGACCATCACCGCCCAGGCGAGGATGTAGCCGCGCAGGACGGGCACGCCGCCGACCGTGAACACCACCTTCTGCGCGCCGATCAGGTCGGTGACGCTCTGCTGCGAGCCGCCGCGCCACAGCAGGCCGACGTTCTGCAAGATGAAGGAGAAACCGATCGCCGTGATCAGCGGCGCCACCTTCGGCGCGCTGCGCAGCGGCTTGTAGGCGACCCGCTCGATGAGGACGTTGAGGGTACCGGTGGTGAGCATGGCGATGATTAGCGCGACGGCAAGGCCGCCGATCACGCCGAGCATGGAGGTGGTGAGGCTGAGACCGAGCACGGACCACATGCCGACGGCGGTGAACGAGCCGAGCATGAAAACGTCGCCGTGCGCGAAGTTGATCAGCTCGATGATGCCGTAGACGAGGGTGTAGCCGATCGCGATCAGGGCCCAGATGGCACCGTCCGACAGCCCCTCGGCGAAGTTGAAGCCCAGCCGTGACAGGTCATGATGGATGACGGGATGGCCGGCTACCACGGCGGCCTGGTAGCCGTTGGCCAGGTCGGTGACACCGTAGTAAACCGGCAGGGCGGCGAGCGCGGCGATCAGGCCCCAGCGGCCGGCGTACCGGCGGATGGCCGCGAGTGCCGCCGCCCCCGGGCCAGTCGCCAGCACCGGGGGGTTTGGCGTGATTGTCGTCGTATTCACGTGTCCTACACAGAAAGTCCGGAGCGGAGGGAGCGCACTCCTGGCGCGCCCCCTCCACGGTTTGCGGGCGCTGTGACTAGCGAGACTATTCGACGGTCTTGGTCGGCGTCAGCGTCGCTTTGAAGACCAGGTTGCCGGACTTGTCCGCCGAGTAGAGCCCGTAGGACTTCAGGGTGGTGTCGCCGTCGGCGTTGAACCCGTAGGTGCCGAGCACGGAGTTGCGGTCCTTGATGGCGAACAGTGCCTTGAGGACGTCGGCCTTGTTGGCGCCGTTCGCGCCGAGGGACGCGATGGTGTCGAGGCCGAGCTTCATCACCTCATAGCCGTAGATCGAGTACGGGTCCGGGCTGGACGTGCCGTACTTGGCCTTGTAAGCGGCGAGGAACTCCTTGCCGCCCGGGTAGGCCGCCAGGTCCAGGGTCGCGACCGTGCACTCCAGCTGCGGGTCGATCGAGGCCGGCACGCCGCCCTGCGACGCCTGGGTCCAGGCCGTGGTGCACATGCCGTCCGGGCCGAACATCTTGGCGGTCGGCAGCGCCGCGTTGACGTCCTTGGTGATCTGGATGCCGCCGTTGGCGGTGATCCCGGAGAAGAAGAAGCAGTCAGCGCCCTGTGCCTTGATCGTGGCCGCGTAGGTGCGGTAGTTGCTCGCGGTCGGGTCGATCCCGGTGTTGCTGATGACGTTGACCCCGTACATACCCTTCTCGAGCTCGATGAGCTGGGCGAGTCCCGCGCCGTAGGCCTCCTTGTCGTTGGCGATCGCGACCTTGGTGCAGCCGGCCTGCTTCATGGCCAGCAGGTCGGCGGCGCCTTGGATCGAGTCGATGGGCACGATCCGCAGGTAGGTGCGGTCGCCGGTCGGGTAGTACTTCTGCGGCTCGCCCGGCGCGCTGCCCGGCAGGTCCGTGGTCAGCCCCACATAGGTGTTGGCCGGGGAGACCTGCGGGATGCCGGCCTGGTTCAGGATCGGGACCGAGACCTCGCTCGAGCCCGAGTTGAACTCGCCCATGTAGTAGACGGCCTTCGGGTCCGCGGCGACCTTGCGGGCGTTGGCGGCGGTCTGCGCGGGGTCCCACTTGCCGGCCGCCGCGGTCGAGTCGTCGAGCGAGGTGTAGTTCACCGTGAACTTGCCCGCCTTGCCGCCTGCTTGCGCGAGCGCGAGCTTCATGCCGTTGACCATGGGAATGGTCTGCACGTTGGACGCGCCCTGCAGCGGCAGGCTGGAGTAAATGTCGACCGTGTTTCCCGACGCCGCCCCGCTGCCTGCGGAGCCGCTCGCGGACGACGAGGAGCCGCTTGATGAGCAGCCGGCCGCGAGCGTCGCGATCGCCACCGCGGCGATCGCGGGCGCTAGCTTTCTTCCGTTCAAAATCCCTGTCCTCTCGTTGACTGACTCATCCGCCTGTCGGCCTGGTGAAATGTCGGCGCGGTAATGACCAGTGGAAACGCGAAGCGCGTGGCGTTCCGTGATCTCCGGTGCTCCTGGGGGCGCTGAGATCCGGCTTCCTCAATGCGCGTCCGAGAGTTCTCAGCGGCCGCCGTGCCGCGGTCTTAGCCCACCGTGATGGAATTCTCGGCATGGCGGGATGTTAACCCAAGGGGCTGCTGATGAACACCAGCCGGGAACGCGGTGATTCAAGTGTTATTCAGTACGGACCGAATCGATATCTTTAAAAGATGGGGAAAATGGGAAATTTACGTTATTTGCGCGCACGTCGCATGTCCCGCTGGCAGCGGCGAAGGACGCGCACCCGCTCGGTGTTAAATTCACATTAATCATTACGGGCAGGTACGCGGCCTCGCCGCCTGCGCCGCCGCGAGCGTCCGGCGCCAGTTCGGCTCACAGTGCCTGGGCGGTTTCTTTGCGGCACGGTGATCCGGTGGTGCGAGCGGCGACGTATTTATGGCAGGAGCGGTCGCCATCGCCGATGTCAGCATCAGGGCACTGGCCTGGCGAGGACGTTCCGCCACGGCGGCCGCCCGGCCGCCGCCGCCCGTAGGCGCTAGCCGGGCCCGCGGTCGGCGTGAATGTGCCCCGGATACCGACAGGGGCGGTATCCGGGGGCACATCCGCGCGCTGGTGCCCAGCGTTACCTGAGGAGCGCGTCGCTGCCCGGTGCGAGCAGCCGCAGCGGCACCGTGGGCCGGACTGCGGACAGCGGCCATGCTTCCGGCCGGTGAGTCGCGAGTGCCGACCTGACGGCAGGCATCGGCACCGGGCCGGCCGGCGTGATGACCGGCATGGCGACCGTCGGGGCGCCGATCATCGGCGCGGCTACCGTCGGCGTGGTCTCGACCGGCCGGGTCCGCCACACCACGGCGCCGTAGGCCGTGACCACCGCGCCGCAGGCGAGCAGCGCCGTCGTCACGCCGAACGTGCTGACCAGCGCCGGGGCGATGAGCGAGCCGACCGCGATGCCGGCGATCGAGGCGGGCAGCGCGAGCCCGTAGGCCCGGCCGAACACCTCGTCGTCCAGCATCCGCTGCAGCCCGGTCTCCGTCATGATCTCGACGCAGAGCGCGCCGCCGCCGGTGAATCCCGCGAGGAGGATCGCCACGGGCGCCCAGTGCGCCGCCGGCATCGCCAGCGTCGGCAGACCGACAAGCGCGAGCGAGCCGGCGAGCGCGACGTGGTGCGGCAGCCGCGCGACCCGGCCGGCCAACGACGTGCCGATCAGGCCGCCGGCGCCGATGGCCGCGAAGAGGTAGCCGTAGCCATGCAGGCCAAGGCCCGCCTGCCGGGCGACCATGATCAGCAGCACCGTCTGCATCCCGTAGACCAGGCTGCAGAGGATGTCCGCGCCGACGAGGCGGACGGCGGCCGGGTGGGCGCGCAGCGCCGCCGCGCCGTCCGCGATCTCGCTGACCAGGCCGGCGGGCCCGCCCGCTCCGGTCCTGGTGACTTCGAACGCGCGCCGGTCCTTGATCGCCGCGGTGAACGCCACCGCAACGCCGAAGGTCACCGCGTTGACCACGAACGCCACCGTCGGCGAGCCGATCAGCAGCAGCACGCCGCCGAGCGCCGGACCCGCGATCACACCGATCGCGGTGACGGCCGACCGGGCGGCGTTCGCCCCCGGCAGGTCGCCGTTGCGGACGAGCCTCGGCGTCATCGCGGAGACGCACGGCAGGTAGGGCGCGCCCGCCGCCGTGGCCAGCGCCGCGATGATCGGGGCGAGCAGCACCGGCAGGTGCGCCGCCGCGACAAGCGCGAGGCCGAGCATCAGCACGAGCCTGGCCAGGTCACTGGCGATCATGACGCCGCGGCGCCCGAACCGGTCGGCGACCACGCCGCCGACGGGCCCGAGGACCACCATCGGGACGACGCGGGCGGCGGTGGCGGCCCCCGCCCACATCGCGGACCCGGTCCGCTGGTAGACCATCGTGACCAGGGCCAGGTTGTACAGCCAGTCACCGACCTGGGAGACTGCGAGCCCCGCCAGGAGCGACCGGAACGCTGGGTAGCCGAGCGCGGACCGGATGGTTCCTTCCCTGTGGTTCATCGGAGTGGCCTTTCTTCTGCCCGACTGCTAGGAACGCACTTCTCACAGTCGGCCTAAGGCCCAGGCCAGCGAATCGTCCTCCTGCCCTACCCGCCGCCTTAGATTCCCCGCCGTCCCCCTTAGCGGGTGCCAATGGCGCCCCGTTCCGCCGGGCGGTGCTTTGCGCGCGGAAAGGCGATAAATCCCTTCGCGCTGCCATGGCCGCTAGTCGGTGATGCCGAGGCGGTGGGCGACCGCGGCGGCCTCGACCCGGCCGCTGACGCCGAGCTTGGCGAGGATGTTGGACACGTGCACGCTGGCGGTTTTCGCGCTGATGAACAGGGTCTTGGCGATCTCCGGGTTGGACCGGCCCGCGGCCACAAGGATCAGCACCTCGCGCTCGCGGTCGGTCAGGCCGAACCGGGCCAGTTCGTCCGTCGGCCTCGCCGCCGGCCACGCGTCGTCGTCGGCCGCGCCCGCGCCGTGCTCGCCCGGCCGGCCGGCCGGAGCGTTCGCGGGTTCCGCCGGGAGGCTGAGCCGGGCGCGGCGGGCGAGGGCCTCGGCCTCGGCGGCGATCGGGGCCGCGCCGAGGTCACTGGCCAGGGCGTGCGACTCCCGGACGGCGCGGGCCGCGGCGTCGAGGTCGCCCGCCGCCGTGTGGGCCTCGGCCAGGCGCAGCAGCGTGTAGCACAACGGGTACGGTTCGGCGGTGCGCCGCCAGGCGCTGACCGCGGCGAGCCAGGTTGCCGGGGTGCCGGTTCCTCCCGCCCTGGCGTGCTCGGCGGCGGTGAGCTCGCGGTAGGCCTCCCACCCCGGGGCCGGGGTCGGCACCTCGGCGGCGATGTCGGCGAGCCGCGCGCACCGGTCGGTGATCTCCGCGGGAACCGGTTCCCTGCGGTCGCGGTGCCTGGTCGCGTCGTCGGCTTCGATCCGCATGCCCAGCCAGAGCAGTGGCCAGGCGTAGCGCGCGCCCCAGGGGCTCGTCATCTCGGGCATCCCTTCGGTCACCGCCTGCCTGGCGGCGGCGATGTCCGCCGTGGCGAGCGCGATCATGCCCGTGGTGTACCTAAGCGTCTGGGCGAACTGGATGTCCACCGTGCCACCGACGATCCGCCTCGTGACGCGGTTGCTCGCGACCGCTAGGTCATACTGCCCGCGCATCATCGCGATCTCGGCGCGGACCTGGTGCAGGGTGGCGCTGAAGACCCCTTCGGGAAGCGTGGCGAGAGCCTGCGAGGTCAGCTCGTCGGCCTCGTCGAGCTGACCCATCCGCAGCAGCGAGTCGGCCCGGTTCCCGATGAGATACGAGCCGAGGGTCCTGGTCATCCCGGTCTTCGTCGCGAGCTCGATGCCTTCCGCCGCGGTCTGCGCCGCTTCGGCGTGCCGCCCGAGCAGCTCAAGGACATCGGAGAGGTTGGTGTAGGCGCGCAGCGTGATCATGGTGCGCTCCGCGCCCGCGAACTTGGCTTCGTCGGCGATGGTGCGCGCACCCGGACCGCGGGCGGCCGACGGGCCGCCGCGCGGGCGGGCGCCGCCGCCATCGGTTAGGTGACCGCCGAGTTCAAGCGCCAGACGCAGCCCGTCGCGCAGCGAGGCCAGGCCGACCTCCGCCGGTCCCAGGTAGGACAGGGCCGATCCGAGTGAGACCGACGCGTCGGCCTCCGCGTCCTTCGCGCCGGCCGCGCGGGCCGCCTCGATCGCGCGCTTGGCGGTTTCCGCGCAGCTGCTCATGTCATCGGCGCGCATCTGCGAACTCGCCATCGTGGCGAGCACGACCGCGTGCGCCCGGGTGACCTGGTCCGACGGCAGCAGTTCGAGCGCCCGCTGCAGCGTCGCCGAGGCGGCGGCGGGCTCGCTCGAGTCCCGCTGCACCATCGCGTACCGGCCGAGTAGCAGCGCGCGCTGATGCGGGTCGCCGCCCTGGGTGTCAGACAGCTCCGCGAGGGCGTCGGCCAGCAGTGACCGTGACCGGTCCAGGGCTCCGGAGCGGTAGGCCGCGTCGGCGGCGAGCCGGCTGACGTCGACCCGGTCCATCCCGGTCCGCTCGCGCGCGTCGGCGACCCGCGGCCAGATCTCAAGCGCGCGCTCAAGCAGCCGCAAGGCCTCGGCGGGGGCGCCCGCGGCCGCCGCGCGCGCGGCGGCGCGCACGGACGCGGGCAGCGCGCGGGGCAGGTCAAGCGCCGCGTACCAGTGGTAGGCGAGCGCGGACGGGTCGGCTTCGTCGTCGCCGCCGAGGGCGGGGTCGCGGTCAAGCGCGGCGCCGTACGCGGCGTGCAGCCGGACGCGCTCGCCCGGCAGCATGTCCTCGTAGACCGCGTCCCTGGTCAGCGCGTGCCTGAAGGCATACCCGTGCCCGGTCGGGTTGACGACGAGCAGGTGGCCGTCGACCGTCTCGCGCAGCGCGCCATACAATTCGGCCTCATCCAGGCCGGCCACCTCGGCGAGCAGGCCGTCGGAAACCGCCCGGCCGGCGACCGAGACGGTCCGCAGCAGCTTCTGGGCGTTCACGGTCAGCGCATCAAACCGCGACAGCAGCACGTCGGCGAGAGACGGCGGCAGGTCGGCCGGATCGCCGCCCGCGGCGACGGCGCCCGCCAGCTCCTCCACGAGGTAGGCGTTGCCGCCGGAGCGGTCGAAGACCGTATCGGTCACGGCCGGCGCGGGTCGCTGGCCGAGGATCGCGCCGAGCTGCGCGGCGACCTCGTCCCTGCTGAACCGCGACAGGTCGACCCGGTTGATCGACCGGTCCCGCTCCCAGCTGGTGAGCAGCGGCCGCAGCGGGTGCCGCCGGTGCAGTTCGTCGGACCGGTAGGTGACCGCGATCATGACGCGGCTCTGCCGTAGCGACCGGAACAGGAACGCGACCAGGTCCAGCGTGGAGCGGTCGGCCCAATGGAGATCCTCGACGGTGAGCAGCACGGGCCGGACGCCACTGAGCCGGTCGAGCGTGCCGAGCACGTGCTCGAGCAGCTGCGCCTTGCTCATGTCCTCACTGGCCAGGTCGGCCGGCGCGGCCGGGGACGACGCGACCGCCGACGTGGCCCTGGCCAGCTCGGGCAGCAGCCTGGACAGCGCGGGCGCGGCCGGGCCGAGCACCTCGGCGAGCAGGTCGGGAGGCATGGTTCGCGCGAGGGTGCGCAGCGCGTCGACGAGCGGCGCGAGCGGCAGGCCCTCACCGCCGAGCTCAACGCACTGCCCGGTGAGCACGCAGCAGTCCTGGCTGGCGGCAAGTGACGCGAGTTCCCTGGTGAGCCGGGTTTTCCCGATGCCGGCCTCGCCGCCGATAAGGGCGAAGGTCGGCTCCTTCGCCCTGGCCTGCTCCAGCTGCCCCGCGAGTGAAGCCAGCTCCTCCCGCCGGCCGACGAAGACAGGACTGACCACATTCGCGCCCACGCTCACACGATCCCATAACGCCGCGGAACAAGCACCGGCCGCGCGGGACCCGCCGCAAAGATCGGGGCCGTGATCCCCAAACGTCGGGGATCAGCCCAGCGTCTTCCCGTACCGCACCGCGCGGAGATAACAGCAAGAAGCGCGGAGCGCGGCCAAGGGCGACGTTCTCCCCGCGTCCGCGCGGGAGTGCGGCGCCCGATGGCATGGCCCTCGAGACCCGCGTCTGCACGGAGGCGCAGCGCGCACCAGAACGCAAACCTAAAGCGAGCGCCCCGCCCTACGGGACCAGGTGGTTCGGGCCGCGGAAGAGGAAGGTCGCGTCCCTGATCGAGTCCAGGCCAAGCAGCACCATGAGCAGCCGGCCGAGTCCCAGGCCGAACCCGCCGTGCGGCGGGCAGCCGTACCTGAAGCAGTCCAGGTACCAGCGCATCGGTTCGGGCGACAGCCCTTTTTCCGCCGCCTGCGCGAGCAGCACGTCGTACCGGTGTTCCCGCTGCGCCCCGGTGGTGATCTCCAGCCCCTTCCAGAGCAGGTCAAAGCTCGCGGTCAGCGTCGGCTTCCCGGAAGGCCGTCGGTGATAGAACGGCCGGACGGAGGCGGGGTACTCCGTCACGAACGCGAACTCGTGCCCGGTCTCGGCGCGGACCCGCGCCGAGACGGCCCGCTCGCCCGCCGGGTCGAGGTCCTCGCGACCAGAGCCGCCGGAGCGATCAGAGGAAGCCGAACCCGTTCCGGACAGCGAAAGGGCCTCAGCGAGGGTGAGGCGCGGGAACGGGACCCGCGGCACCGTCACCTCGGTCTTGAAGTGCTCCTCGATCGCCGCGCCGTGGGCGGCGGCCACCGCCGCGATGACGTGCGCCAGCATCCGCTCCTCGAAGCTCATCACGTCCTCGACGGAGTCGATCCAGGCGAGTTCCACGTCGACGCCGGTGAACTCGGTGGTGTGCCGCGAAGTGAACGACGGCTCGGCGCGGAACACGGGCCCGATCTCGAAGACCCGGTCGATGCCGCCCGCGATCGCCATCTGCTTGTAGAACTGCGGCGACTGCGCCAGGTAGGCCGGGCGGCCGAAGTAGCCGACCTCGAACACCTCGGCACCGGACTCCGACGCGGTGCCCATCAGCTTGGGCGTGTGCAACTCCGTGCAGCCCTCGGCGTACGCGAATTCGCGCATCGCGCGCTCGACGGTCGTCTGCACCTCGAAGACAAGCCGGGCGGCGGGCCGCCGCCTGACGTCGAGGAACCGCCAGTCCAGCCGCCCCTCGGGGCCGGTGCGGGCGTCGATCGGCAGCGGCGTCGCGGCCAGGTTCTCCGCCGTGACCGTCTCCGGTACGAGCTCGAGACCGCCGAGCGACACCACCGGGTTGGCCGCCACCCGGCCGGTGATCCTGACCGCGGACTCGACGGTCAGCTCGTCGAGCGCGCGCTCGAGCGCGCTGCCGTCCCGCCGGTGGGTGACCTGGACGGTGCCGGTGTGGTCGCGCACGATGACGAACTGCATCGCGCGCTGCAGGCGGAGCGCTTGTACCCAGCCCGCGATCGTGACGGTCTCGCCGATCTGGCCGCGCAGGCCGTCGACAGTGGTGCGGATCATCGCTTCAGTCCTCCTCAGGACCTAGTGAGTGATCCCTTGGAGGTGCGGGCGAGAAGGGCGACTCGCGGTGCCACCGCACCTTCGCCGACTCTGATAAAGGACGGCCTCATTGTGGTGAAAACGCTCGGGAGTGTCTTCAAACGGGGGACGCGAGGCCGCCTTCACAGCTGCCGACGGCTCTCTCGGCTCGCGCGGTCCCCGGCTACTCGTCTCCTTCGCCGCGTTGCTGATAACGTAGGCGACGCCTAGGGGGCAGGGCAAAGAAATTAACGTGCGGCACGTCAAGCGCGCTTCGGGGCCTTGGATGTAATTTCTTGAATATGAGCGAGTTGCTGCCGCTGTTCCCGCTGTCGACGGTGCTTTTTCCGGGCATGCGCTTGCCGCTGCATATCTTCGAGGAAAGGTACCGGCTGCTCGTCGCGCACCTGCGCACGCGGCCCGAGCCGCAGCGGTTCGGTGTTATCGCGATCCGCAAGGGGCGGGAGGTCGGCGCGGACGGGATCACCGCGCTCTACGAGGTCGGCTGCGTCGCCACCGTCCGGCAGATCACGCCGCACGCCGACGGCCGGTTCGACCTGGCGACGGTGGGCACCCAGCGGTTCCGGCTGCTCCGTGTGGACGACTCACTGCCCTATTTCCAGGGCGAGGTCGAGACGCTCAAGGACGACCCTCCCGCCGGCGCGGGGGAGGCGGAGGCGTTCGCGGTCAAACGGGTGCAGGCGGGTTTCCGTGCCTACCTGAACGCCCTGGCCGACCGGGGTGGCGGCGTGATCAGCGTTGCCGACCTGCCGGACGAGCCCGTGCTGCTCTCTTACGTGGTCGGCGCCGCGATGATCATCGACCTGCCGGAGCGCCAGTCGCTGCTCGCCGCTTCGCCCGCGCTTGAGCGGCTGCGGCTTGAGCGTTCGCTGCTCGTCCGCGAGACCGCGATGTTCCTCGCCACGACGTCTCGCCCGGCGCCCGACTACGCCTTCGAGCAGTTCAGCCAGAACTAAGCCAGGCTAAAGAGCCAATCCAAGGACGCGGGCCGCGTTGTCGCGCAGCAGCACCGGGGAGTCGAGGCCGAGTTCCTCGAGTTCCCCCAGGCACCGCTCCGGGGAGATGAACGGGAAGTCGCTGCCCCACACGAACTGCTCCGCCAGCCGGCCCTTCAGCTCCCTGGTGACCTCCGCCGGCATGCGCTTGGGCGACCAGCCGGAGATGTCGATGCAGACGTTGGTCTTGTGCAGCGCCATCGCGAGCAGGTCCATGTGCCACGGCCAGCCGAAGTGCGCGGCCACCACCGTCAGCCGGGGGAACGCCGCCGCGACCGCGTCCAGCTTGAGCGGGTGCGCGTAGTCGAGCCTGATGCCCTGCCCGCCCGGCTGGCGGGCGCCGATCCCGCTGGTCCCGGTGTGGAACAGCGCCAGCAGGCCGTGGGACTCGCAGGCGGCGAACACCGGCCAGAACCGCTCGTCGTCAGGCGCGAACGCCTGCAGCGACGGGTGGAATTTGACCCCGCGCAGCCCGAGCGCGGCGATCTCGGCGACCTCGTCGACGGCGGAGGCCTTGTGCGGGTCCACCGATCCGATGCCGGTGAACGCGCCGGGGTGCTCGCGGACCGCGGCGGCGACCGTCGAGTTGGGCACGCGGGGACGCCCCGTCGCGATCTCGGCGTCCCAGGCCAGCAGGACCGCCAGCGTGTCGAGCGCGCGGTATTTCGCGGCGAGCGACTCCAGCGACTGCCGCTCTACGCGGGACCTGAAGTACGCTTCGGCCGCCTCGACGTAGCCGGCCATAGAGCCGTCCAGCCAGTCGGGCGTCGGCAGGTGCACGTGGAAGTCGATGGCTCGCACCGGATCATGCTACGACGGCTGCGCCCCTGTGTTTGAGGGAGCCGCGTCCGAGGGGGCCGTCGCGGCCATCTCCGCGATGAGCGCGCCGAGCCGCGCCAGCGGGCCGGGGGCGATGCTGTAGCAGATCGTGGTCCCGTTCCGCTGGGTGGTCACCAGGCCGGACTCGCGCAGGACCTTCAGGTGCGCGGAGATCGTCGGCTGGGACACGTCGAAGAACTCGGTGAAGTCGCAGGCACAGATGCCCGGCTCGGCGGCGAGCCGCCGCAAGATGCCCCAGCGGACCGGGTGCGCGAGCGCGCGCAGCAGCTCGACGTCGTCAGGAATCTCCGTCACGCACCTAGCATATCGCCATCACCCGATATAGGGTCATCACTATATAGAAAGGAGACGATAAATGTCTGACGTGTCAGCCACCGACGTGCTCGACGAGGGCCTGAGCAGGCTCGCGGCGACCGGCCCCGAGTACCGCGGCGGCCTGTCCAACCACGGCCCGATGGCCGCCGAGGCGCTCGTCCGGCTCGGCCGCGCCGACGCCGTGGAGCCCTGGCTCGACGGCTACCTCAAGCGGCTCGACGGCCCGCCGCGCCCGGCGGACCGCATCACCGACGCGACCTGGCGCGACGCGCTCGGCAAGCTGAACCGCGTCGCCGACTGGGAGGTCTACCTGCGTGCCGAACTGGCGGAAGAGCCCTGGCGCGACGTGCTCGCCCGCTGGTGGCCGCGGCTGCTGCCCGGCGTGGCCGCCGCCGCGACGCACGGGGTCATCCGCACCTCGCACGCCGCCCGCAGCCTGGCGGCGGCCGGCGAAGCGGGCGGCGCGGAGCGCCGCGACGAGCTGGCCCGCGGCCTCGCCTACTGGGCCGCTAGCTACCTCGAGCTGCCCGGCGCGTCACCCACCGGCGGCCACCTGGACCTGCCGACCGCCCTGGACGGCCTGCCGTCCGCGGGCACGGCCTCGGAGCGGGGCCTGATCACCGAGGAGCTCAAGACGAAGCTGCCGGCGATGACGGGCTTCGGCAACGCGGTCGCCGCGCTCCGCCCGCCCGCTGATCCCGCCGCCGACCTGCGCGAACTGGCCGCCACGTTCACCCGGGTCTTCCTCGGCTACGGCCGGACCCGGCCGATCGCGCTGCTGCACGCGGTCACCGCGCCGGTCGCCGCGCGCTCGGTGCTGCCGCTGCTGCCGGCCGGGCTCGCGCGCCCCACGTACGACGCCCTCTGGCAGGTAGGCGCCGCGCTTTACGCGGTCTACACCCCGGGGGTGACACCCGAGCCGCTGCCCGCCGGCCCCGGGTCATCTCGCGATGACGTGACCGAGATGGCGGTCGCCGCCGGCGACGAGCACGCGATCAAGCTCACCGAGGCCTGCCTGCGGCTGCACGCGGAGACCCCCGACCCGGTGTTCCTGCACGCGGCCGCCCGCGCCAGCGACCTCCTCGCCCGCTGACAGCCGGGACGTGAGCGGCCGGATAACAGCAACAAGCGCGAAGCGCAAACCCAGCCCG
>Ga0207652_10002598_pt1 | contig 15151 bp, 12 predicted proteins | sample KBSC63BmetaG_FD_184334 | JGI IMG/M metagenome (GOLD analysis project Ga0207652, IMG submission 184334) | Corn rhizosphere microbial communities from Kellogg Biological Station, Michigan, USA - KBS C6-3B metaG (SPAdes) (version 2) | ecosystem: Host-associated > Plants > Roots > Rhizosphere ... | reverse complement strand
CGGGCAGTCCCGCCGCCCGCCGCTGGTTGCTGGTGACGGTGGCGCTGGGCGCGGCGTTCGTCGCGGGGCAGGCGGTCGAGTTCGCCACGCTGGCCAGGGCACATCACCTGGGGCTGGCCGCCGATCAAGCGGCGTCGATCTTCTATGTCGTCACCGGCTTTCACGGCCTGCACGTGCTGGCCGGGGTCGTGATCCTGCTGGCGGTGGCGCGCCGGCCGGCGCGCGAGCCGCTGGAGGTCGCGTCGCTGTACTGGCAGTTCGTCGACCTGGTCTGGATCGTGATCTTCACGGTCGTCTACCTGCTGCCGGCGAGGCCCCGTGGCTGAGCGAGCGAGGACGGGTCGTTCCTGGCTGGCCACGCTGGCGGTGGCCGGCTGCCTGGCGATGGAGCTGGCGGTCGCGTCGGCGCCGCTGGGCTTCGCCGCCCGGGTGGCGGCGCTGGTCGCGCTGGCCGCGACGGCGGTCGCGCTGTGCTTGCGGCAGGCGCTGGGGGGCCTCGATTCCCGGGCCCTGCGGCTGGCCGTCGTGGGACCGGTGCTGTTCTCCGTCGTGCTGACCGTCGTGCTGGCGCTGGACGCCTGCCTGCGCGCGGGGGCGGTGCTCAGATGAGCGCGCGCGTTCGCCTGGCCGTCTTCGTGGCGCTGATGCTGCTGCCGGCGCCGGCGTTCGCGTTGTGCCCCAACTGCCTGGGGCAGACGCGGTCCCTGACCCCCACGCTCCGTCTGCTGGGGGCGTTCCTGCTGATCCCGTTCCTGGTCGCGTACGTGGCCGCCCGCCTGATCCGCCGCGCCTGTCGTCCTTTACCGCCCCGCGATCGTTAGGCAAAGCCGCCAGCCGGCGGCCCCGGGATCAGTGCGCCTCTGCGGCGGGCGGCGGCGTCCACGGCGGCTGCGCCAGCAGGCGCGCGTGCAGGGCGTCCGCGCCCGGAGAGCCGCGCAGCGCGATCAGCGACGCCACGTAGTGGGCCATGGCCCACAGGTCGTCGTCGGGCAGCACACCCTTCCAGGTCGGCATGGCGGTGCCGCCCACGCCGGCGGCGATCGTGCGTGCGATGTCGGGGACGGTCTCGCCCGCCCGCAGGGCGTTGAACGTGAAGTCGGGCGGCACGATGGGCACCCCGTAGTCACTCGGCTTGGCGACCGCCGCGTACAGGTCGGGGCGGAACTCTTCCACGCGCATCTTCGTCAGCTCTGCGGTGAAATCGAAGATCTCGGAGCGCGTGACGTAGGCGGGATGGCACGCGACCGCGCACATCGCCAGCCCGTGATAGACGCGCTTGCCGCGCTCGACGGCCGCCTGCTGCCCGCGCGCCGGCCAGGGGTCGGCGGCCAGCGCCACCGGTTCGCCGGGCGTCTCCGTTCGCCACCGCGGCGAGAACGTCTTGATGTAGGCGATCACGTCGTCGAGCGTCCCCTCCGGCAGGTCCCACGCCAGCATCGCGGTGCCGTGCAGGCCGTAGCGGATGATGCGCCGGAAGTCCGCATCGTTCGGCAGCTGCCCGGCGGCCACGGCCGCGAACTTGTACACCCCCAGGCGCAGGTCGCGGGGAGGCGGCCGCAAACCCAGCGCCGCCGTGCCGCCGCCGTCACCCGCGGCCCCATGGCAGGCCCGGCAGTACTGGGTGTACGCGGCCGCGCCCCGGTTCAGCCGCGCGGCGGGGAGCGAGACCCCGCCCAGCATCAGCGGCTGGTCGAAGCTGGCGACCGGCTCGCCCCGGCACGCCGGCAGCAGGCCCAGCGCGACGACGACCAGCATCCGGGCCAGCCGGCGGACTGTCGCCGGCGACGTCATGCCACGAACACCGCCCCGAAGACGATCAGCCACACGGCGGTGACGAGATGCCAGAACGCCACGACCGCCAGCAGGCGTCCGGGCCGAGCCGGTCGCCGCGCCATCAGCAAGGCCAGCGACAACATCACGGCCACCAGGGCATGCAGGCCATGGAACGCCGTCAGCGCATACACGACCGAGGCGGCCAGCCCCGAGTCGGGGTGAACGCCGGCCGCGCCCAGCGCGCGCAAAGAGGCGACCTGCACCGCCAAGAAGGCGACGCCGGTCAGCATCGCGGCGCCCAGGGCCAGCGGCGCGCTGGCTGTCGCCGCCGTCCCGGTTCGCCCGGCGCGCGCGGCGACGTGCATGGCGGCGCTGCCGGCCACGGCCAGCACGGTGGCCAGCAGCCGCAGGGTCCACAGCGGGGGCAGGGGCAGCTCGCCAGGCGGCGGCCAGGTGGGCGCCTGGACGCGCACGATGCCGTATGCCAGCAAAAGCGCCGCGAACGTCATCGCGATCGCGGCCAGCGCGACCGTCATCCCCACCGTCACCGTGGCGCGCGCCGCGGCCTCGCCGCCGCCGGATGGCGAGCCGGGGGGGATGGCGGCGCGACGGATGGTGTCGCTGCCGATCATGCGGGCGGCTCCTGGTCCTGCGGCTGGAAGTCGACGCCGCGCGCGGCCTTCACGGCGGGGTTGCCCAGCTCGTGGGGGCCCACGAACACGCGCGGGATCTCGGCGAAGTTGTGGTGCGGGGGCGGTGACGACACCGTCCATTCCAGCGTCCCCACCTGCCACGGGTTCGCGGGCGCGCGCGGTCCCCAGCGCAGGCTGTAGAAGAAGTTCACCACGAACAGCACCTGCGCCGCGCCCATCACGAACGCCGCCTGCGACACCACACGGTTGAGCGGCATCAGCGGGCGCAGGAACGCATAAGCCGACGGATCGACCAGGCGCCGCTGCATGCCCGCGTACCCCAGCACCAGCTGCAGCCCGAACGTCACGATCACCGTCACCAGCGTCAGCGCGAAGTGCAGCTTGCCCAGCGGCTCGTTCATCATCCGCCCGAACATCTTGGGGAACCAGAAGTAGATGGCGGCGAAGGCGCCCAGCAGCACGGCCGCCGACATCGTCAGATGGAAGTGGCCCACCACGAAGAACGTGTCGTGCAGGTACACGTCGGCCAGCACGTCGGCCAGGAACAGCCCGGTGAAGCCGCCCAGGCCGAACACCGTGACCAACCCCAGCGCGAACAGCATGGGCGTGGTCAGCCGGATGGACCCTCGCCACACCGTTCCCAGCCACCCCACGCCCAGGATCACCGACGGCACCGAGATCAGCATGGTCAGCACCATGAAGCCCTCGCCCAGCAGCGGGCTCATGCCGGTCACGAACATGTGGTGTCCATAGACGACGCCCGACAGCACGACGATGGCGATCAGCGCGCCCACCGTGACCTTGTAGCCGTACGCCGGCTTGCGCGAGAAGAACGACAGCAGATCGCCGGCGATGCCCCACGCCGGCAAGATCAGGATGTAGACCTCGGGGTGGCCGAAGATCCAGAACAGGTGCTGGTACAGGACCGGGTCCCCCCCCGGCTTGATGGCGCTGCCGGCGATGAAGAAGCGGGTGCCGAACACCCGGTCGAAGAACAGCAGCACGGCGCCCGCCGCCAGCACCGGCACGAACAGCGCGTTCAGGATCGACGCCAGCCACAGCCCCCAGACCGTCAGCGGCATGCGGAAGAACGTCATGCCGGGCGCGCGGAACCGGATCACGGTGGTGATGTAGTTGACCGCGCCCATCACCGACGAGGCGCCGTTCAGGTAGATGGCCAGCACCCACAGCGTCTGCGCCACGCCGGGGGCCCCCACCGCCGTCGACAGCGTGGGGTATGACGTCCACCCGGCGGCCGGCGGGCCCAGCGGCGTGAAGAACGACGCCGTCAAGATCGCCGTGGCGGCGAACATGGTCCAGAACGACAGCATGTTCAGCACGGGGAACGCCATGTCGCGCGCGCCGATCAGCAACGGCAGGCAGAAGTTGCCGAAGCCGCCGATCAGGATCGGCGTCAGGGCGAAGAAGATCATGATCGTGCCGTGCATCGTGAACAGCGCCGTGTAGGCCGCCGGTGACACGACGCCGCCGCTGGCGGGGAACAGCAGGCCGCCGACCAGCGGCACCGGTGCGCCGGGGTGGGCCAGTTGCCAGCGGATCAGCATCGCCAGCGTGCCCGCCACCGCCAGGAAGACCAGCCCCAGCCACAGGAACTGCCGGCCGATCACCTTGTGGTCGGTCGAGAACACCACCTGCCGCCAGAAGGAGGCCGGCGGTTCCGGGGCAGGGTGGGCGGGGTCTGTCGGGCGCTGGTGTTCTTCGCTCACGGTGCAGGCATCCATGGCCAACCGTCGTGGGCCTCGCGGTCGGCGGCGTCGTAGCGCAGGGCCGCGTCGGCGGCGGCGCGGCCTTGCCAGCGAACGAGCTCTTGCTCCGTCAGGGCGGTCAGCTCGCCGCGCATCTTGTAATGCCACGCGCCGCAGTGCTGCGCACACGCGATCTCGAACGTGCCCGTCTCTTTCGGCTGGAACCACAGGCGCGTCACCGTGCCCGGGATGGCGTCGATCTTGGTGCGGAAGTTGGGGAGATAGAACGAGTGCACCACGTCCTTGGACGTCAGCTGCAGGTACACGGGCCGCCCGGCGGGCACCCGCAGCTCGTTCAGCGTGATGATGTCGTCGGGCGTGTTGAAGACGCCATCGGCGCCCGGATAGCGGAAGTTCCAGGCCCACTGCTGCGCCGTCACCTCGACCCGGTACGCCGCGGGGTCGCCGTCGGGGTAACGCCAGAAGCCCGAGCGCAGCGCGCTGGCCGAGCGAACGACCGCCACGGCGTCGATCCCGAACAGCACCACCGCCCCGGCGACGATGGCGGCCGCCCGATCGCGCGGGCGGACGCCGTGCGTGTAGTGCGCCACCCGGTCGCGTCCCCGATGCAGCACCAGCGCGGCCAGCAGGATCAGCAGCATCAGGCTGAACGCCACCGCCGTGGTGATGGTGAGGTAACCCAGGACGGCGTCGATGCCGTGGCCATGGGCCGAGGCGTCTCGCGGCAGGGCCGGAAACAGCGCGAGGGCGACGGCGAAGGTCATCTTCCTTTCCCACTCGTACCCGGTCGCGCTGCGTGGGTCAACGCCCGGTGGTAGTATCCGGCGTTTACATGGCTTCCCCGGCCGAGTTCATCGGAAAACGCGTAGGTCGCTATACGGTACTGAGCCATCTCGCGTCGGGCGGTATGGCCGAGCTGTTCATCGCCCGCCAGGAGGCCGTGGGCGGGTTCGAGAAGGACCTGGTCCTGAAGATGCTGCAGGAGCGGTACGCCACGAACCCGCGCGTGCTGCAGATGTTCCTGGACGAGGCCCGCCTGGCCGCGAAGCTGAACCACCAGAACATCGTCCACATGTACGACGTCGACAAGGTCGACGGCATCCACTACATCGCCATGGAGTACATCCACGGCGAGACGGTCACCGACATCGTCCGCAAGAGCATCGCCGACGGTGGCTTCCTGCCGCTGGAGCACGCGGTGCAGGTGGTGGCGGACACGGCGGCGGGCCTGGAGTACGCCCACGAGCGCCGCGACGCCGAGGGGCGGCCGGCGCGCATCGTCCACCGCGACGTCAGCCCGTCGAACATCCTGGTCACCTACGAGGGGATCACGAAGATCGTCGACTTCGGGATCGCCAAGGTGCAGGACCAGATCCGCGAGGAGTCCGGCATGCGGCCCGGCAAGGTCTCGTACATGTCGCCCGAGCAGGTGAAGGGGGAGGTGGCCGACCACCGGGCCGACATCTACTCGCTGGGCATCATCCTTTACGAGATCACGGTGGGCCGCCGCCTGTGGCGCGGTCCGCCCGAGCAGGTGCTGCGCCGGATCGTGGAGGAGCAGGTCCCGCCCCCCACGTACGTGCGGCGCGGCTATCCCCACGCGCTGGAGCTGATCATCATGAAGGCGCTGGAGAAGCGCCCGCAGAATCGCCAGCAGTCGGCGGCCGAGCTGCAACACGAGCTGCTGGAGTTCATGGAGGAGGCGGGGCTGAAGTCCGGGCCGCGACGCCTGGCCCGCTACATGAAGGATCTGTTCGGCGTGGACACGACCGCGCACCCGACGGCGGGCGCCACGAACGGCGTCGCGGCGGCGCCGGACGCCGTGGCGGTCGAGCAGAGCGAGGAGCAGGAGGATCTGGACTTCGATCGCCGCGCTCCTTTGATGATGCGGGTAGAACCCCGCACGGACGACGACGCCGACTGGGATAGCGGCCCGGCGCACGTCTTCGGCGCCCCGGCACCGGGCGCCCAGCCGGGCGCGACGTCCCGCCCGCTGGTGCCGCGCCAGCCGTCCGGCCCCATCGCGGCGCCGGCAACGGTGCCGCCCGCGGTCGTCCCCGACGCCGAGTCCGCCGCCCATTCGCTGGCAGCGCCTGCTGTGGCCGCCATCGCGCCGGGCGGCGTGAAAGCGGCGGGGGGCAATGCCATGCGCTGGGTCGTCCTGGCAGTATTTCTCGCGGTGGGCGTCGTGGCATTCCTCGCTACGAGGTGATAGCTTCCGACCCCGCGACGCGCGACATTTCTGTCATCGGATCCAGACTAAGGAAACCGTCGGAACTGCCGACAATTTCAAGGACAATTTCACCGACTGGTTCGTCGCTGATCGGGCGAGCCGCTGCGAAGCCAAAGCATGAAGTTCGTCTGTGAACGCTGCCACACGAAGTACTCGATCGCGGACGAGAAGGTTCGCGGAAAAGTACTGAAAGTCCGGTGCAAGAGCTGCGAGAACGTCATCACGGTCCGTGAGACGGGCGCGACGATTGATGACGCCGGTTCGGGAGTGCCGAAGGAGGCGCCGCACACCCGCAGCGGGACGCTGGATGCGCGGACCGGTGACAGCGCCGCCATCGGGGTCGGCCCCGCGGGCCGCCGGGTGAACCCCGAGCCCGCCCGCCGCTCGGCGCCCAGCCTGCCGGCGGCGGCGCTGGTGGATCCGCACGGTCCCGCAGTGGCGCCACCGCGCCGGCCCACGCCGCGGCCCATGCCTGCCCTGTCGGTCGATGACGGGGTGGAGTGGTACCTGGCGGTCGACGGCGCCCAGACGGGGCCGTTCCGGCGGCCGGTGCTGATCGACAAGATCCTGGCCGTCCCGCCGGGCGGCGACGTCCACGTCTGGAACGCGAACCTGGGTTCCTGGAAGCCCCCCAAGGACGTGCCGGACGTCAGCGCCGATCTGGCCCGCCGCCGCCGGCCCTCGACCTCCGCGACGGGAAACGCCCGGCGCCCCAGCGGCGCCATGCCCATCATCGCGCCGCGGCCGGTGCCCACCGAGATCTCGGAGGGGCACTCGGGCTCGAACGGCGTCTCGGCGTTCGGCGAGAGTGAAGACACGCAGATCTCATCCGGTCCGCCGGTCCCGTGGAAGCGCAACGGTGTCGCGCCGGCCGCTGCCGCGAAGCCCGCCGCCAAGCCCGCCTTCGGGATGGAGGACATGTTCGGGGAGGAGGGCGATCGTCCCGCGGCTGCCGCGACCGCTGCTGCGGCCCCGGCAACGGCGGCGGCATCCTCGCCCGCCTTGCCCGCCGCGACCGCGTCGTCCGTGTCGCTGCCCCTGGTGGCCCCGGCGGCGGGGCGCGCCGGCGGTCGTCCCGTCCGCCTGATCTTCGGGGCGGTCGCGCTGGCCGTGATCGTGTGCGGCATCGTGGCCGTGGTGATGCTGCGCAAGCCCGCCGCGCCCGTGGCGACGGCGCCCAAGCCAGCGCCCACCGGTGAGACGAACTTCGCGAACCTGGCCGAGAAGCTGGCGAACGAGCAGGCGGCGGAGAAGCCGGCCGAGCCGCCGCCGGCCCCACCGGTGGTGGACGAGAAGCCGGTGGTGGCGAAGGTCGAACCGCCCGTGAAGGGCGGCCGTGGGAAGGGGCACGGGCGCAGCAAGGGCGGAACCGGCTCCGGGCTTTCGCCCACCTCTCCGCCCCCGCTGACGGAGGAGCAACAGCGCGCCGCCGCCCGCTTCGGCGAGTCGTCACCCCGCGAGGTCCGTGCGCCATCGGGCGGAGGTGCCGTGGCACACTCGATGCCGGCCCAGGCCGACATCAGCCGCGTCATCAACAACAACCGCCAGGGCATCCAGACCTGCTACCAGCGGGCGCTGTTGCGTGACAGCACGCTGACCCAGGGCAAGGTGACCGTGCGCGTTTCGATCGGCATCTCGGGCAAGGTGAAGAGCGTCAGCCTGGACGCGCCCGCGCAGTTCCGCTCGATGGAGTCGTGCGTGCGGGACGTGATGTCGCGCTGGGCGTTCCCGCCGTCGTCCGAGGAATACGGCACCGAGTTCCCGGTCGTGTTGCAGGGAAACCAGTAGCGCGGGACCGCGACGCCGGCCGCGTGGATGACCGCCACGCGCGCGCTATCATCGGCCAGTGGCGGCTGGGTTCGTCGACCTCTACGCGATCCTGGGCGTGGCCCGGTCGGCCACCCTGGCAGAGCTGCGCCACGCCTACCGGCGGCTGGCCCTGGCCCATCATCCTGATCGGGCGGGCCCGCACAGCGCCGCCCGGTTCGCCGAGATCGCGGACGCCTACCGGCTGCTGTCGGACCCGCTGGCGCGCGCCACCTACGACGAGACGCTGGCGGCGCGCGGCGCCTGGGGACGGCGACAGCCGGGCGGCGCCGTGCACGCGGGCGGCGTCGACTGGACGGTGGGCACGAACGGCTGGCGCGTGTCGCGGCCCCGGCCCGTCAGCGACCTGCTGGCGCGGATCTCGGGCAAGCTGGATGATCTGATCGCGCGCGGAGTGGCGCGGCGGCGCGCCGACGGCGACATAGACCTGATGCTGAGCGCCGACGAGGCGCGCGCGGGCGGGAACGCGGCCATCGCCACCTCGATCGAGGTGGCGTGCTCAAGCTGCGGCGGCGTGGCGAGTCCCGGCGGCGTGTGGTGCCGGATCTGCGAGTACAAGGGACACGTCGCCGAGGAGGTGACCGTGGTGGTGGCCATCGAGCCGGCGACGCGCCCCGGGGCGCGCGTCGCCGTGGCGGTGGGGGGACGGCGGCCACCGCTGCGCTTTCATCTGGACGTGCCCGGCGATCCCCCGTGATCCGGCGAGCGGCCGCGCCGGCGCCGTTTCCGGCGTCGACGGGGCAATGGTGTTAGATTCCGCGGCCACATGCGCCATCCATACGCGGATTTTCTTCATCGCGTGGAGAAGCCCTCCCGCTATCTGGGGGGGGAGTACCAGGAGGCCCGCAAGGATTCGGCGGCGGTCAAGGCGCGCGTGGCGCTGGCGTTCCCGGACGTCTACGAGATCGGCATGTCCCACCTGGGGACGAAGATCCTGTACGGCATCCTGAACAAGCATCCGGACATCGCCTGCGAGCGGGCGTTCGCCCCCTGGACCGACTGCGAGGGGGAGCTGCGTGCGCGCGGGCTGCCCCTGGTGACGCTGGAGTCGGCGACGACGCTGGGCGCGTTCGACGTCATCGGGGTGTCCCTGCAGTACGAGCTGACGTACACCAACGTGCTGAACCTGATCGATCTGGCCGGCCTGCCGGTGCGCGCGGCCGAGCGGGGCGATGACGCGCCGCTGATCCTGTGCGGTGGGCCCACGGCGACGCACCCCGAGCCGCTGGCCCCCTTCATCGACGCGTTCTTCATCGGCGAGGCCGAGGAGAAGCTGCCGGCGCTGGTGCTGGAGGCGGCGGCGCTGCGCCGGTCGGGCGTGCCCCGGCGCGAGCGGCTGATCCGGCTGGCGGCCGCGTATCCGCTGTACGTGCCGGAGCTGTACACGACCCACCGCGATCCGGAGACGGGCTTCCTGGTGGTGGGCGACCCGATCGACGCGCGCGTGCCGGCCCGTCCCAAGCGGGTGTGGGTCGCGGACATCAACCGCTTTCCGTTCCCCGACGATTCGCCGCTGCCGTTCGGCGAGGCCATCTTCGATCGCATGGCGGTCGAGATCGCGCGCGGCTGCACCGAGGGCTGCCGCTTCTGCCAGGCGGGCATGATCTACCGCCCCGTGCGCGAGCGCGATCCGGTGGCGGTGGTCGACGCGCTGGTGGCCGGCGTGCGCAAGGGCGGCTACGACGAGACGTCGCTGACCTGCCTGTCCACGGCGGACTACTCGTGCGTCACGCCGCTGGTGAAGGCAGCCATGGCGAAGCTGCGCGACGAGAAGGTGTCGCTGTCAGTGTCCTCGCTGCGCGCCTACGGCCTGAACGACGACCTGCTGGCCGAGATGGCGACCATGCGCGCCGGGGGGCTGACCTTTGCGCCCGAGGCCGGCACGCAGCGCATGCGCGACGTCATCACGAAGAACGTCACCGAGGACGACATCATCGAGTCCGCGCACCGCGTGTTCTCGCGCGGCTTCACCCACATGAAGCTGTACTTCATGATCGGCCTGCCCACCGAGCAGGACGAGGACGTGCTGGGCATCGTCGAGACGGCCGCGCGCGTGCAGGCCATCGGGCGGCGCTACCAGCAGGGGGCCAAGGTGACGGCGTCGGTGTCGACGCACGTGCCGAAGCCGCACACGCCGTTCCAGTGGGCGGCCGTGGACAGCGAGGAGGAGATCACGCGCAAGCAGGCGCTGCTGGCCGAGGCGGCGAAGCGCCTGCGGGTCGAGCTGAAGATGCACGAGAACCGCCAGTCCCACCTGGAGGCGATCTTCTCGCGCGGCGACCGCGACGCGGCCGATCTGCTGGAGCGCGCGTTTCGCCTGGGCTGCCGCTTCGACTCGTGGGACGACAAGCTGCGCCTGGAGGAGTGGGACCAGGCGCTGGAAGCGTGGCGCACGGACCTGACGGCGGCGGCGGACGCCGAGGTGGCGCCGGCGGCGCTGGGCCTTTACATGGGCACCATCCCGGTGACGGCGAAGCTACCCTGGGACCACATCGACATCGCGCTCGAGCCGGACTTCTTGCTGAAGGAGTATCGCAAGGCGCTGAAGGATCGCCTGTCGCCCCCTTGCTCGAAGCCGTACAAGAAGCTGCTGCACCCGGCCAGCGTCGAGGAGGCCGAGGCGGGCCGCAAGGACAAGCTGATCTGCTACGACTGCGGCGTCTCGTGCGATCTGACCGGCATGAAGGAGGAGCGTCTGTACTTCCTGCGCCGCATGAACGCCTGGACGAAGCCGGTCGATGCGCCGCCCGTCGAGCGCCGCGAGTCGGCGCCGCGCGGGGGTGCCGGCGGCAAGCAATCCCGCCAGGCGCCCGTGCGCGAGGCCCAGGGCGTCGCGTACCGGTACCGGCTGCGCTACACCAAGCTGGGCCGCGTGTCGTACCTGGGTCACCTGGATCTGGTGCGCCACCTGCCCCGCATCTTCCGGCGGGCGCGCGTCGAGCTGCTGTACTCGGTCGGCTTTCACCCCAAGCCCGAGCTGAGCTTCGGGCCCGCGCTGGGCCTGGGCGTGCCGTCGCTGGGCGAGCTGCTGGACGTGAAGCTGGCCGAGGCGATCGAGCCGGCCGAGCTGATCGAGCGGCTGAACGCGGTCACGCTGGACGGCATTCGCTGGCTGGACGGCGTGGCGCTGGGGGATCCCGAGGGCGATCGCGCGCTGGGGAAGGTGCTGGCCCGCAGCGAGCTGTGGGCGATGCTGCCCCGCGGGATCCCTGCCCAGACCGGGCTGACCCTGTGGCAGGGCGGCGAGCCGCTGCGCGTGCTGCGGCGAGGCGAGGGGGCGGGCGTGGGGCGGATGATCGATCTGCGGCAGTCGCTGCGGGCGCTGGCGGTGGTGGTGCCGGGCAGCGCCGAGGAGACGCGCGCGCGCGCCCGCCTGCTGTGGAACGAGCCGGCCGATCTGGAGAGCGAGCTGGTCGCCTTTCAGCTCGCCATCTCGACCGACGGCAGCGCCAAGCCGGGAGAGGTCATCGCCGGTCTGTGGGGCGAGGCCGTGGCGGCGGACGCGGCGTGCGCCCGGGTCGCCTTGTGGGCCGCCGACGGAGATCGCCTGATCGATGCGCTGGACACGGCTTCATTGCGCCAGCCTGCGCGCGGGCTGCTGGACGTGGCGGACGTTCCGGCGCTGGCCGCGGGCGCCGCTGCTCCCCTGTCGCCGGCATAGTGACTGCCGCGGACCGGCTTTCGTCCCTCGTGGTGGGCGCGTGATCGAGACCGACCGGCTGACGAAGAAGTTCGGCGACAAGGTGGCGCTGGACGGCCTCACGCTGTCGGTGGGCGCGGGCGAGGTGATGGGGTTCCTGGGGCCGAACGGGTCGGGCAAGACGACGACCATCCGGCTGTTGATGGGCCTGCTGCGGCCGACGTCGGGGCAGGCGCGCATCCTGGGCCGCGACTGTCACACCGATGCCGTGGCGCTGAAGAAGGTGGTCGGCTATCTGCCCGACGAGCCGTTCCTCTACCCGTACCTCTCCGGGCGCGAGGTCCTCGAGCTGGTGGCGGGCCTGCACGGTTTCCCCGCGAAGGAAGCGCGCCGCCGCGCCGCCGCGGCCGCCGCCGACGCCGGCCTGGGGGAGGCGGCGGGCGCCTACACGCTGACGTACTCGCTGGGCATGAAGAAGCGGACGGCGCTGGCGATGGCGCTGCTGCACGACCCGCAGGTGCTGATCCTGGATGAGCCCACGAACGGCCTCGACCCGCGGGGCGCGCGGGAGATGCGAGACACCATCGTGCGGCTGGCTTCGGGAGGCCGCACCATCCTGATGTCGACGCACCTGCTGGAAGCGGCCGAGCGGCTGTGCCATCGGGTCGCCATCGTGCGGTCCGGGGTGCTGCAGGCCGTGGGGACGCCGGAGGAGCTGCGCGCGCGCTACGCGGCCCGCGCCGACACGACGCTGGAGGAGCTGTTCCTCCGCGCCACCGAGGCTGCCGAGCCCCCCCGATGATCGGGGTGTGGCGGCTGGCGGGGCTGCTGGTGCGCTACCGGGTGCGCTCGGCGGTGAACGCGGTGCGCGCCCGCCCGGCGGGCCCGTTCGCGCTGCTGTTGCTGTTCGGGCTGGCGTCGGCCGCCGCGTACGTGGGCCTGTTCGCGACGGCGCTGGGCACGATCGGCGCCCGGGCCGGCCAGGCGGGCGAGGGGACGGCGCTGGCGCTGATGACCGGGGCCATCGCGCTGGCCAGCCTGGCCAGCAAGGCCTCGGGGGAGGGGCTGTTCGCCGGCACGCCCGAGAACGAGTTCCTGCTGGTTCGCCCCGTGTCGTTGCCGCGCCTGGTGTCGGCGCGGGCGCTGTCCGCGCTGCTGACCGATCCCTTCGGCACGCTGTTCCTGCTGCCCGTGTTGCTGGCGGCCGCGCTGGCCTGGCAGTTGCCGCCGCTGGCCGCGCTGCTGGCGGCGGCGACGTCGCTGCTGGCGCAGCTGGCGATCTCGGCGCTGGCGCAGACCATCCAGATCGCCACCGTGCGCTGGGTGCCACGCCGCCGGCGCACGGCCGTGTTCGTGGCGTTGCGGCTGGTCGCCGCGGTCACGCTGGCGGCGGTCTGGATCAGCGCCACCGCGGTGCTGCGCGCGCCGGCGCTGTTCGCAGAGCACGGCCTGGCGCTGCAGCGCTGGGCCGGGCCGCTGGGCGCGCTGGCCGCGCCGCTGGTCGCCTACCGTTCGGCAGGGGGCCTGGCGGGCCTGCGGGCGCTTGCTCCGCTGCTGTTGGCGACCGCTGCCCTCGGCGCCACCGCGCTGGTGATCGTGCGCCGCGCCGGCCTGCACGGCTGGGAAGAGGCGGGCGCGCCCTGGAGCGACAGCGCGACGCTGGCGCCGCCCGGACCGCCGCTGACGCTGGTGCGGCGCGAGTGGCGGCTGCTGGCGAGAGACCGGCCGCGCCTGGCGGCGCTGGTGGTGTTGCCGGTGTTGCTGCTGGCCGTGCAGTGGCTGGGCGCGGTGGGCTGGTCGTCGGTCACCGCCACGCTGGATCGGGTGGCCATGGTGACCTTCTCGATCACGGTCTACCTGGCGGCGCTGGGCCCGCTGGCCCACATGCAGCACGAGCGCCGCGCCTTCTGGATCGTGCGCGCCCTGCCAGTGTCCGTCGAGCGCGTGATGCGCGCGAAGGTGGCGGCCTGGGCGCCGCTGGTGGCCGGCGCGGCGCTGCTGATGTTCGGTGCGCTGGCCTGGTCGCTGCGGGGCCCTCAGGGCCCGGACGCCGCGGCCGTGCTGATGATGGGGACGCTGGTGGTCGCAGGCGCGCTGGCCACGACGGTGCTGGCCGTGGGGCTCGGCTGTCTGGCCGCCGATCTGTCGGACGAGCAGCGGGGCGCGCTGGGGCCAGGCACCGTCTATCTGTTCTTGCTGCTGGGCGGCTTGCTGAACGTCATCTTCGGGGCGGGCGGCTGGGACGGCGTGCGCATCGGCGCGCTGTACCTGGGGATGGTGGGCGCGGTCTGGCGCAGCGGCATGGCGCAGGCACGCGACTGCCTGGACCCGGATGCCCACCGGCGCGCGCCGCCGAGGCTGGCGGACGCGGCCGTGCTGCTGTTGCTGTTCGCGCTGGTTCCCTTCGCGCTGGACCGGGGGCTGCGCCGGATCGGCGCCGACCTCGGGGCCATCGCGCTCACGCGCATGACGGTCCTGGTGGTGTTCGGTCTGGTCGCGGCGCGGCTGCTGCGCCGGGGCCCGGCAGCGACCATCCAGCGGCGGGGCGTCCCGGCGAGCGTCGTCATCGGTCTGCTCTGCGGCGTCGCCACGCGCGGCGCGCGGCAGCTGCTGCTCGGCCCAGGACCGGCGCTGGCAGAGGGGCTACGCCAGCCCGCCGTGCTGGGGCTGCTGGTCGCGCTCGCGCTCTCCGAAGAGCTGGTGCTGCGCGGAGCGGTGCAAGGCGCCGTCGAACGCGAGCTGCGGCCGCTCGGGTCCGGCGCGCCCTGGCTCGCCGCCGCCGCCAGCGTGGCCGCGGCGCAGCTCGCCGCTCCGCAGATGGGGGCCCTGCCGCTGCTGCTGGCGCTCGGGCCGGCGGCGGCGCGCGCCGCCACGGGGCGCCTGCTGCCCGCCTTCGTGGCGCGCGCGCTGATCCTGCTGGCCGGCAGTTGAGGCCGCGAGGTCGCGCGGCCCGGCGAGCCGGCCCCGCTCAGCGCACCAGCGGGTCCCGGCCGTTCGGCTCGCCGTTGCTCTGCTGGCCCGCGCCTGGTTCTTCCGGCGCGCGGGCCGGCGCCGGCGACAGCAGCGCCTTCGCTTGCTCGGCCGCGCTGAGACCGGGCGCGCCCCCGGTGCCCAGCGCGCCGTCGACCAGCAGATCGATCTCCCGGCTGACGCCCGGCGCGGTGGCGGCGGGCGGCTTGTCGGGCGAGCGCGGCCGGAACACCAGGTTCAGCACCGCCGTGACCCGCTCGTCGTTGCGATACGTGCGCGGCACGTTGAAGGCGAACGCCGCCTCGCGCAGGCACGCCTCGATACCAGG
>Ga0207652_10002597_pt1 | contig 15154 bp, 16 predicted proteins | sample KBSC63BmetaG_FD_184334 | JGI IMG/M metagenome (GOLD analysis project Ga0207652, IMG submission 184334) | Corn rhizosphere microbial communities from Kellogg Biological Station, Michigan, USA - KBS C6-3B metaG (SPAdes) (version 2) | ecosystem: Host-associated > Plants > Roots > Rhizosphere ... | reverse complement strand
ATAGAAAAGCGTTTCCGCATACTCACATTTGAGGTGGGCTTCCTGCCCGGCGGACTCAACGGTGATTTGCCGAAGCTTGCCCTGGAGATGTTCAGCAAAAAATCCGAATCTGTCGAAAGTGTCGCAAAACGCATCGCTGACATCTGCGAGTCGTGAGCTTATTTCAAGACCTGCGCGACGGCTTCGCCGGAAACTAATTCTTCATCACCGCGACGGATAGAAATACCGATAATAAGCGTGTGCATTGTCGTGCTTTTGTGCGTAACCTTGCCATGCACGGAAATACTATCCCCGATGAAGCAGGGTTTTTTGAAAGTTAATTTTTCGCTCAGGTATAAACAACGTTTACCGGGAAGATACATGCCGAGAAGCGTCGACGTAAGAGCACCCAAAAGCATGCCATGCACCACTCTTTTGCCGAACTGCGTGGATGCGGCATATGCCTCATCCATGTGGAGCGGATTGTTATCTCCGGAAAGCTCGGCAAATGTGTCTATATCATTCACTGACACTGTTCGCTCAAATGAAGCCGTATCGCCAACCTTGATTTCATCGAACGAAAGGTCACGTGCCTCCATGATTATTTCTTTGCGCGTACCTCTATTATTTTCCGCAGATCTCCGACGGTCTGCGCGCCCAAGACCTCATCCATGGTGAAGGACATGTTGAATTCTTTCTCGAGCTCGCCAATAAAAAGCAGATAATTCATGGAATCCCATTCAGGGATATCTTTGCTCGACATATCGTCCCGCACATCTGATGCGGGTACTTTGAAGACATCCTGTATTATTTCTTCGAAACTTTTCATATCCGCAGTGTAATCCATTCTGGAGCTTGCCCTATTTGCATCACCGGTACGCTGCCGTCAGTAAATACTTTTGTGACGAATTCCTTTGCAGGCGCATTTTTCGGGGACTCGACAAACGTGATGTTTAGCTTATCTGCACCTGCCTCTTGAGCTCTTTGTGCAATGTAAGAAATGAATGCATGCTCGATATCGCGGCCGAACGCACGGCAGCTCATGAGCATCGAAGTGATATGCCATGTGTAGTCGTTGATATTTACGACTGCCAGGATAACGATGCCGTAATCGCCGAATTTGTCAGTAAGTTTACCGTGGAATACCCGATACCGCGGGTCTTCAATAAATCCCAGCATCTCATCTTCGGCAAACGGCTTTTTATCTATGTTGAATTGGTTCGTCTTTTCGGCCATCTGTGCAAGGCGGGTTACCGAAGTCGGGTCGTCTTGATATACCGTGAGCTCGAGCCCCAGGCTTTTCAGGAAATCTTCCTTGCTCTCGTGTAGTTTCTCTGCCTCTTTTCTTAGGCGTTCGGTCACGTACAGATTGCCGCGCATTTTGTCTTCATCGGTAATAGCGGAAGAGGGAAAATAGGGAAGCGAATTCAGAAAACGTGCGTATTCGCTCGCATCCGCAGGCAGATCAGGAGTCTCGACCTCGGGGAGCATCGAACGGACGAGCGCGCGGTTGGTCGGGTCATCGTCGAGGAACACCATCGAATCAAGGCCGATGTTCAACTCCTGCGCCAATTCTCGCAGGTTTTGCGCCTTATCGTTCCAGTTCATGCGCATAGCCGCGAAATTATTTTCTTTCAATATCATATTGGGGTGTGTGCGTATCACGGCGAGCGCGTCGTCAGGATTGTTGCGGCTGTTTATAGCAAGAAGTACGCCGCGGTCGTAATGATCTTTGAGCGCTTGCTGGAATGCGACAAAGCTGTTGCCCGGTGCCGAGAGGGAGAGCGCGAGATTTTCCATTCCGTCCTCGCCGACGATGCCTCCCCAAAGAGTGTTGTCGAGGTCCAAGACTATGCATTTCTTGAGCGGCATGACGTTTCCATGTTATCGCAATGCTGCGGCTATCGCCAGCTTTCCTTCGTGTGAGATAGAAACGGATACACGCATTTTCTTTTTCTTACGCCAAACTGTGGGAGGCCCGTCTTTTTGTCGCACTATTTCGATTTCCCTCAAGGAGAATTTTCCGCTGAATACTTTGTTTACCGCTTCTTTTGCCGCAAACGTACCTGCCAAATGTGTCGCGGGATCGGCAAATGCGAAACAGTACACTAACTCTCTCTCGGTAAAATTCTTCAGGAACGGATGAGTCCTGTCTCTCTTAAACCTCCGGAACCGATGTACTGATGCAATATCGACACCTACTTTCATATTACTTGCGAAAGACGAGAAATTTATAGCCTAAGAAATTTCCGATAAGTGCGATGAAAATAGTGCATAAAAGCGCAATGTTGGCCCAGAGCGGCCCTGAAATGCCGGCCGGCGCGCCGATGACGCTTGTCATGACATAAATTACCGCGATATTGATAGCGGCGACCACGCCGGAAACTCCGAAGAAATTCAGATATTGGCGTTTGCGGTTCTGCGCGGGAGAATCTTTAAACGTCCAAAAAGCGCTCCAAAAGAATGATTGTGTCACGACGACGATAAAAGTGATGACCGCGAAGACCGTTACTATTACTCCGGTAGAAATGCCGCTCATCAGGATGAGAAGATTGAAAATAGACGCGTTTAACGCGACATTGAAACAGCCTATCACCGCGTACCTGCTCAATTGCGCCGCGCTTTCATGATGAAACGGGAGCAGCGCGAGCACATAGGCAAGTGCTAGAAGTCCGAGTGGTGCTACGGCTACGAAAATGACCGCACACCAAAAGTACGATAGGTCATGTGCTGAAAGTAGGGACGGGATGCCAAGATTTTGGAGAATAGGAAGGCCGAGGAGAGCGATAATTATTCCCATCACGGCAATAAAATAGGCTTCCTTTCTGGAAATAGTCTTTGCCCGTTTGCGCGCGTACGCTATAAATCCCTCTGAATCACCGGTTTGGGGCATGCGGGTCATGATGCCATGTGATATTTCTTGCGCCAAATTTTGTTTGAAATTAAGGGCAAATTACGGTACCTTGGCGAAATGCAATGGCGCGATAAAAAGGTCCTGGTCACCGGTGCCGAGGGCTTTATCGGGAGTCATCTTACGGAAGTTCTTGTACAAAAGGGAGCGGTAGTTACCGCACTCGTGAAGAACAATTTTCAGGACAACGTCGGCTTTATTGCAGAATTCAAGCCGGAAATACAAAAGAAGCTTAAGATAGTCTTTTCGGACATAAACGACTACAACGCTGTAGCGGATGCCGTAAAAGGGCAAGAAATAGTATTTCATCTCGCGGCGGAGATTTCCGTCCCGTATTCATACGTAAATCCCCGCACATTCGTCCAGACAAATGTAATGGGAACATTCAACATGCTCATGGCAGCCAAGGAGCATGGCGTACAAAAGATGCTCCATATGTCCACGAGCGAAGTATACGGAACACCGGACAGCGTACCGATAAAAGAAGAAAACCAGCTCAAGGGCCAGTCGCCATATTCCGCATCGAAGATCGGCGCGGAGAAACTCGCGGAAAGTTTTTATTCAAGCTATGACTTGCCGGTCGTCGTAGTCCGTGCGTTCAACACGTACGGTCCGCGACAGTCGGCGCGCGCGGTCATCCCAACAATCATCACGCAGGCACTTTTCCGCGACAAGATTTTCATGGGTAATGATAAGCCGACTCGTGACTTTAATTTTGTGGACGACACCGTTGCCGGACTCATAAAAGTCATTGAAAGCGACAAACTTTACGGAGAGGTCGTGAATATCGGGTCAGGAAAAGAAATCTCAACCGGCGATATCGCGAAGAAAATAATTGTTCTCACGAAGAGCTCAGCAAAGATAGTTCAAGACAAAAAGAGATTGCGCCCGAAAAATAGCGAAGTCATGCGGCTTCTCGCGGACAACACGAAAGTACGAAAACTTACGGGCTGGAAGCCCGCAGTCGATCTTGAGGAAGGCCTCAAGAGGACAATCGACTACATCAGGACCCATCCACAGAATTTTAAGATAGGCCAGTATCAGATCTAGTATGAAAGCTGTCATTCTCGCGGGAGGTTTTGGAAAGAGGCTCGGGCCGCTTACGACGGTGTTGCCGAAGCCTCTCTTGCCGATAGGCGGAAAGACCATTCTTGAAATAATCATTCAGCGCTTGAAGATGTTCGGCGTGGACGAAGTCTTCCTTGCCATAAATTACAAGTCAGATTTCTTCGAGAAATATTTCAGCGTGATAGATACGTATGGCGTAAAGATCACGCTTTCCAAAGAAGATGAGCCTCTTGGTACTGCCGGCCCGATACGATTGGTATCCGATAAACTCGACGATCATTTCATAGTGATGAACGGCGACATTCTTACGACGCTCGATTTCAACAAGATGATGCGCGTGCACAAGAAAACCAAAGCCAAGCTCACGATGGCGACCAAAGAGGTCCAGATGCCGTTCCATTACGGCGTCGTAGAGAGCAAGGGCCATAAGGTTGTCGAAGTGAAAGAAAAGCCACCGATGGCCGCTGAGATAAATGCCGGCGTCTACATCATGGATCCGATGCTCATCAAGGAGATACCGGAAGGATTCTTCCATATGACCGATCTTGTGCAGAAAGGTCTCAAGAAAAAGCACACGGTCGCAAAGTACAGGATAAACGAATACTGGGTCGACATAGGCCAGATGCAGAACTATGAGCAGGCTCAGCAGGATTTTGCTAACTATGACTTCAAGAAGCACAGGTTTAAGAAATAAGCGTGTCCTTGTCACAGGCGCCGACGGTTTCATCGGCTCGCATCTGACGCAGGCATTGCATGCTGTAGGTGCGATAGTGGAAGAATTTGAGGGCGATATCCTCGAACCGCATAGCGAGAAATTCTACAACCTCGATTATGTTTTTCATCTGGCTGCGATCACGGCCCTGAAACAGGCAGTGGAAAATCCCGGCCGCGTATTCGAGGTAAACGTTCTCGGTACGCTGAAGCTTCTCGAGCATATCGAGGGCGCGCCTAAATTCATTTATGTAAGCACGTTGGGTGTATACGGCGAGCCGAGAAAAGTACCGGTGAAAGAAAGCGATCCAGCACGACCCGTCGAGCCCTACGCTGCGAGTAAGTTAGCCGCAGAAGCGCTCGTCGAAGGCTTTTGCCGCTCGCGCAAAATCCCGTTTGTCATCGGGCGGCTCTTTAATGTCTATGGCAAAGGCCAACGCCGCGATTTCGTCATTCCCGCACTCGTCGAAGAGATATCGATGAAAGATAGAGTCAACATCCGAAACCCGAAAAGCACCAGGGATTTTATTTATATTGATGACGTCATTGCAGGACTTGTCGCGGCGGCACTGAATGGCAAGAACGATATTTACAACATAGGCACGGGTAAGGAAACTTCGATTAAAGCGGTGGCAGAGCATATCCGACGGTTTACAAAGCGGGACGTCTCTTTTATTCTGGAACGCGATAGCCGGGACGGACGCGTAAAGCGAAGCCGCGCGGATGTTCGCAAAGCGAAGAAGGAGTTGGGCTGGAGCGCGAAAATTAGCCTGGCTAACGGTATACAAAAATTACTTTCATGACCGAAAAACGAATACTCAAAAATATCGAGAGGCAGGTAAAGGCTTTTTTCGCGTTAGAAAAGAAACGTCCGGCCAAAGGCTCCAAGATAGCGCTTATGAAGCCTTTTTACGATCATCGGGAAGTGATGCAGGTCGTGGATTCACTTCTTCGCCGCGAAATAACCCTTAATCACGCGGCAGGCACGAAAGTGCAGCGTTTTGAGGATCAATGGGCCAAATATGTCGGGAAGTCGGAAGGCATCATGGTGAATTCCGGCTCCTCAGCAAACCTCATGGCGCTCGATGTCCTGCGTAATCCGCTTCTGGAAAATCCTCTGAAGCCAGGCGACGAGATAATCACGCCAGCATTGACCTGGAATACAACCGTAACTCCCATGTGGGCGCTCGGACTCGTGCCGGTTTTCGTCGACGTTGACCCCGAGACTTTTACGATAAAAATCGAGGAAATAGAAAAAGCGATAACGCCCAAGACACGCGCCATCATGCCGGTACATTTGCTGGGACATCCGTGCGACATGGAGGCAATTATGCGCATTGCCAAAAAGCACGACCTTTTCGTCATCGAAGACTGCTGCGAAGCACATGGTGCCGAGATAAACGGAAAGAAGGTCGGCTCGTTCGGGCATCTTGCTACGTTCAGTTTCTTTTTCAGCCACCATCTCACCACCATGGAAGGCGGCATGGTGCTCACGAATGACATCGAGCACTCGGAAATAATCCGCACGATGCGCTCCGAGGGCGTGATGCGAAACTGGAAATCGAAGCGATTCGCCGACAGCTATCACGACAATCCGAAGTACAAAGATATTCAACAAGCGTTCCTCTGGACGAACACCGGATATAACATGCGACCGACGCAGATCAACGGCGGATTCGCTCTGGAACAGTTCAAGAAGTTCCCGGCAATACTGAAGGTGCGCAGGGAAAACGGCGAATTCTTTAGGAAAACCTTCAAGAAATACGCCGACTACATCCGCGTTCCGGAACCGGCTAAGAACGTCAAACATGCCTGGTTCGGCATCCCGCTCGTCGTGAAAGAAAATTCGCGCTTCACAAGGAAAGAGTTCGAGTCATTCCTCAATTCCAAGGGAATCGAGACGAGGCAGATCATGGCGGGCGACATAACGAAACAGCCGGCGTTCGCTCTTTTCCCGAGCAGGGTCGTGGGTGACCTGAGGAACACGAAAGAAATACATACAAACGCGTTTCTTTTCGGCAATCATCCGCTGATCCGCTCCGCCGAGCGCAGGTACGTAGTACAATGCGTAGAAGAATTTCTCGCAATGTTCAAATGAAAAAGACGCTCACCATCGTTTCTCCGGTCTACAACGAAGAGGAAGGGATACGCGATTTTTACGAAAACCTTAAGCGCGAGCTCAGATCTATTCCTGACTATTCGACAGACATTCTTTTTGTCGTCGATCGCTGCACGGACAACACACTTTCAATACTTAAAGATATAGCGGGAGGCGATATGTCGGTGCGTATCCTCGCGCTCTCCAACCGCTTCGGTTACCAAATGTCGCAACTTGCCGGTATCGACCATGCGAAAGGCGAGGCGATAGTAACGATGGACTCCGACGGTCAGAATCCGCCCTCGCTTTTGCCGAAGATGCTCGCCGAGTTCGAGAACGGCGCCGATATCGTACACGCGATCCGCACCGACACCGAAGGTTTGAATTCTTTGCGTAAATTCCAATCGGACATTTTCTATTGGTTCATAAACAAAATATCCGATGTGCCTATAATACCGAACGCCTCAGATTACAGGCTCATTTCACAGAAAGTCGCTAGCGTGCTTAGAGAAAGGGTCCGCGAACGCAATCTTTTTTTGCGCGGCATTTTCAGCTGGGTTGGATTCAAACAAGCAAAAGTGCCATTCGTTGCGCCGCTGCGCAAGCATGGGAAGACAAAATTCTCGATGGGCAGACTCCTGCAGCTTGCGCTTACGAGCGTCGTTGCTTTCAGTAGAAAACCTTTGCGAGCCGCGACGTTTGTCGGCGCTCTGTTTGCTCTCGGCGGATTTCTTTTTGCCGTTTGGACCATCGTCGAGTATGCGCTCGGCGCAATAAAAGAGCCGGGTTATTCGACTATTATCGTGCTTTTGGCGATTTTCGGCGGCGTGCAACTCATGTTTATGGGAGTAATCGGAGAATATATCGGCGCGATATTCGACGAAGTAAAAGCTCGTCCGCACTACGTAGTAGATGAAGCGGTGAATATCGAAACTAGGTATTAACATACAGTCATCCGCGTGGAAATATATTGCGGGCAAACTACGGAGATTGAAATGCCAGAGATCGCTTACACACGCTGGAACAAGCTTCCACTCAAATCCGCAAACATCCGAGAAAATGTCTTCAAAGAACTTCGCGCGCTTGCCGAGCATCCGCCAATACCTGAAGCATCGTGGGATCTGATCTGGGTCTTCTCAGGACCGGAAACGATACTAGGGAAGCCTGAAGATACGTTCGGGAACCAAGATCTCGAACGCATCGAAGAGGGGCTCAGATTGCAGCGACTGGTAACGGCACTTAGGCTTGATGTGCCGAAAAGGCTCGAAGATGTGACAAAAGAAGATATCATTGAATACGGACCGATTGTTTTCTACAACGGTACCGAGCGGCACAATCAGGAGCTTGAGCTGTGGCTTGTACAGCAAGCTGCAAGTGGTACATTCCCGAATCCGCGAAACAAGATCGTCATCAGCGATATCACAGGTGTACGCAATACTGCAGATCAGTTCGAGAAATTTCCCAAAGAAATACTTCCCGCGTCGGGCAGGAAGCTAGTCCTTCTCTCGGATTACTATCATTTGCCCAGGATCTGGCGCCTGTACAAATTATGGAGCGAACGGCAGCAATGGAATTTGCGAAAGGGACAAATCGTGCCGTATCCCACTCGCCAAAAAGATGACACTGCATATTTCATGCAGCAAAAGCTCCGTAAGAAAAGAATAAAAGGCGAAGTGCGGGCGATAGAAGACAGGGTCGGCAAAGGCTGGCTACCTGATGAAGGTTAATTAAAGCCACTCGACGAAATAACGCAATGTAAATTCTCGTCCTATACTAAACCGTCTCCTTGGGGGCGGTTTTTTCTTGGCCGATGGCTATCGTGAGTAACTCGGCTTAATGTCGCTGAGCAAAAATTGTTCCGTCGATATCTTTGACTTGCATAAAGCTGGAGAAACGGCTCGTTGATGCGGTGCCCCAATCATTTTCTCCGATGACGAGGTACTGCGTCACGTTGGCAATGACCGGAACGGTGGAGGTGCCAAGTGCTTTGCTGGGTGTAATCACGAGATACTGATAGTAGTTTTGGTTGGGCAGGAATATCACGGCAGCAGGGACATTGTATACAAAGAACGAACTGTTTTTCGGAAGTGTTGCCATGTATGCTTGCAGGTCGTGTGTTGTCCTACGGGCGTTATGCACCGCTACCCATGAGCCAAAGACAAGCTGATAGCACTGCGCGATGAGAAGGAGCGCGATTATCACAAGCGGGAGCATGTCTCGAATATTTCTCGATTTGAAGTACCCTGAGAGTACATACAAAGCGTTCGGAACGAATACCAGTGCGACGACCTCTGCGGGGAAGAAATACCGATACCAGCCGGCGGTGCGCAGATACGCGAGCCATACAAGGATTGCGAAAGCAAAAGCGACGATTTCGGTAACTGATATTCTCGAGCGCTTATACATACGCAACGCGACCGCTGAACACCAGAAAGCCATGAGAAGGAGGAAATACATCGGCGAGGACTCATGGAAGAAGCGTAGCGCGTTAACGAACATTTCTTTGTTGAGGTCCGGGATGCTGTAGGGATTCGCGTAGTAGCTAAGTACAGTCGAGACACTGTCAGTGCCGAAAAACTGGTGGAGAAACCAGTATGAAAACGGCACGATAAAGGCGAGTGTGGCGACGATTATTTCATGCCAATGCCAGGTGATGGTCTTTCGTTTCAGTAGTGCACCAATGAGGATGGCACCGCCCAGCAAGAAAAATATCGGCTTCGTAGAGACCGTGAGTCCTGCGGCAAGGCCGCCGAGCAAATACCACCACGGCCCCTCAAAATCGCATTTCTCCAGTTCAACAAGAGAAAGAAAAAAGATGCCAAGATAAAAAAGACCGGGTACTTCACCGAGCGCGTTCTTGCCTTGCCCATACAGTGGTGGGAACGTTACGAGCAATGCAAGCGATGCGAGAGCCACTCGCCAATCGAAAAGGCGCCGCATCAAGAGGAAATATGTCGCACAACACCCGAAGATGAAGAAAACCATCACCAGCCGCGCCTGCAGAAGTCCGATACCGAAAAGGCTGAATACCCAGCTTATAGGCTTCAGAAAAGGAAATCCGCCGGTTACATATGCGGTGGAAGAAAAGGTGCCCGGAGCGAGTTGGAGTTCTTGCGCCCCGTGCAGGGAGTCATTTATAGCTGCCTGCAGGTAAATACCTTCGTCAAACCACGTAGGCGGAGACTCCGTAAGCTTGTTCAAAGAAAAGAATGCCAGCACCCCGAAAAGGCATGCCGTCGCAAACCACTGCCATTTTTGCAACATGCCGACCACTATACGTGAGAAGACGAACTTTGCTAATAGCGCTTCATACCGTAGTATTCATGCGACATGCAGGAAGATTCTTTTGATTTTGTGGTCCTCGGCGGCGGGGTCTCCGGCCTCGGTTTTGCCAAACGCGTGAGCGAAAACGGCAAATCCGCGCTCGTGCTCGAAAAAGAGGCGGCAGTCGGCGGCTTGTCCAGAAGTATCGAATATAAAGGCTTCTATCTGGATTTCTGCGCGCACCGATTCCATACGAAGAACAAAGCTCTCCTTGACGAAATACTCGCGCTTCCCGGGCTAAAGATGGAGAAGCACATCAAGAAAAGCCGCAACTACATGTTCGGCAAGTACATCAAATATCCTTTTGAGGTGCAGGACTTGCTGCGCGCGATGCCCATCACTAAAAGCATTCCTGCCGGATTTTCTTTTTTATGGAATACGCTCATCGGGAAGCATTTTAAGGATAAGACGAAGCTGCGCTCGTTCGAGGACTGGTTTTCGTATATTTATGGCTACAAACTCTACGACGTGATGGCACGGCAATATACCGCCAAAGTCTGGCAGCACGACCCGCGCGAGATATCAGCCGACTGGGCAGATCAGCGTCTGCAAGGGGAAGACCTAGTGAAATTATTGAAGCGCATCATCAGGAAAATCCTCACGCTCGATTTCCGCTCGTATAACCTTGAAGATGACTCGCTCGCGCCCGATGGCGGACCTTTTCACTATCCGTTGCGTGGCATACAAGAGCTGCCCGATGCGCTCGCGCGAGCGGCACGCAGTAATGGTGCAAAAATCCTGACTGGCGCTCGCATCGCGCGCATAGATACCAAGTCACGCACCGTTTACTACGAGCACGAAGGGCAATCGTACATCGCGAAATACGAACAGCTTGTCTCGACGATCCCGCTCCACACTTTTTATAACCTGCAGGAGAAAAGAAATGATGCCGTGGAGAAAGCGCTCAGCGGCCTCAAATATCTCGATATTATCTTTGTCTTTCTTTTTCTCGACGTGCCGCGGGTTTCCAACGATCACTGGCTCTATTTCCCGGACAAAGACATTACCTTCAACCGTGCGGTTGAGTTCTCAAATTGGTCGCCGGTGATGTGTCCGCCGGGGAAGACCAGCATCTGCTTCGACATCACCTCGTTCGAAGATTCAGGGCAGTGGAAAATGAGCGACAAAGAACTCGTAGAGCGCACCATTGCTGATGCAGACAAAGCCGGCTACGTTAAGAAAGAGCATGTGATCGACTCATTGGTCACGCGCGTGAAATACGCGTATCCGTTCTACGACTTGGACTATCGTGAGAAGCTCGACACCATCGTCAATTTTCTTGAGACCTCCCAAGTGCATTTGTTGGGGCGCACCGGCATTTTCCGCTACAACAACTCCGACAACTCAATCGAAATGGGCTTCGAGCTTGCAGAGAAAATGCTTGCTGCAAAAGATGCTACGCAGGTAAGCGCATACGAATACAAGGTCAAAGAGGTCAGCTATTAGCTATGGCGTCGCTCAAGGAATTCTTCTCCGAGAAGAAAATTCCTTATACGCTTTTCGGACTCGCGCTCGTTACGCATCTCATCGTTTTTTATACACTTTTGTATCTTTACGGTCCGTGCAGTTTTTTCCTCTCGAACGACTGCGCGCTCAGCGGCAACGATACGCAGCATTACGTGATAGACGCGTACAATCTGACGCACGGACACGGCTACTCGCGTTTTGTAAATCCGCCGTACGAGCCTGATGCGCTCAGAACGCCGCTTTTGCCGCTCTACTTTGCGACGTTCACATTCATTGGCGGATACAGCCTCATATGGCTCGCCATACTTTTGCTGAATATCTTTTTATCTATCGCTCCTGCGGTCTTATACAAACTCTCGCGTCTTTTTCTGCCGCATGGATATGCGCTCGTAGCGGGACTTATGTTAGTCCTCGAACCTTTATATCTCTATCGCTCCCAAATAGCGGAACCCGATGCGCTCTTGGTGCTTCTACTGCTAAGCGTGTTGTATTTTCTCGTGCGCTCATGGAAGGAAAAAAGAAGCCGCAATCTGTATATCGCGGCGGTTTTGATCGGCGTGGCCACTCTTGCAAAGCCGACAATGGAATATCTGGTGGCCATCATTTGTATTTTTGAAGCAGTATTTCTCGCTTTCGTCGCAAAAGAGGGAGCATATGAAAGGCTTAAGAAATCTGCCGCAGCCGTCGCAATCGTTTTCGTGATCGTGTCTCCGTGGCTTATCCGCAACAAAATAGTCTTCGGCATCACCGCACTTTCTTCGATACAAGGCTACAACTTGTACGAATACTACACGGTGCATGAGAAACTTCCCGACGAGCAAATTCCCGCGTCGCTTGAGTCGGAAAGCCGCGAACCGGACAGATTCCTGCCGTTGCAGAAATATTTCACCGGCGTCGCGCTTGCCCGCATACGGGCGCACCCATTCATGTATCTGAAAGAACAAACTATCGGCAGCCTGCGCAATCTCTTTGTTTCCGATATTGCGGATATGTATTACTACGGTCAAACCAAGCTTCTGCCGTTTGCGTACAATCCCGAATCCAAGACAAATCCTTATGGCATCGTCCCGAAAATTCTCTGGATGGGGTTGCTGGCGCTCGTGTACGCCTTGGCGCTAATCGGCTGGATATCTGCGTGGCGAGATCGTATCGCGCTCCTGACCTTCACGCTGTTTTTTCTGCTTTTCGGTTATCTGGTACTTGCAAGCGGACCATATGTCGACGCAAAGTATCGTTTACCGGCGCTTCCGCTTTTGTTTATCATGGCGCTTTATGGCCTCGAGCGGATTCGAGAGCGGTACGCCTTGCCTCTGAGGCAAAAATAGTGTTTTATGTGGCGATGAAAAAAAGCGCCAAAAAGGCGGCAAGTAAGTCAAAACTGGCAGCTAAACAGCCGAAAAAGATACTTATAACCGGCGCAGCCGGCTTTGTCGGTCACCACTTGGTCGAACACATTCTTAAGACCACGGACTGGGAAATCACTACCATCGACAGGCTCGATACTTCAGGCAATCTCAACCGCTTTACCGGCATCAACGTCTGGGATAGGGAAAAGCATCGCGTGAAAGTCGTCTATCACGACCTGCGCGCGGAGATCACGGAATCCGTCGCCAAGATGCTCAACGGGCCGTTCGACTATATCAGCCATCTTGCCGCGGGTTCGCATGTCGATCGTTCCATCGAAGACCCGCTCTTGTTTTTCATGGACAACTGCATCGGCACCGTAAATTTGCTCAATTACGCAAGGAACGGCGGCCTCAAGAAGAAAAAGAATTTCGATCCGGAAGCGCGTACGCCTATCTATGAAGGCAAATTCCAGTATTTCTCCACCGACGAGGTCTTCGGGCCCGCCGCAGACGGCGTGCATTTCAAGGAGTGGGACAGAAATAACCCCAACAACCCATATGCAGCCGCCAAAGCCGCGGGTGAGCAGGCATGCATTGCATTTGCCGCTACTTATCGCATGCCGATATTCATCACCAACTGCATGAACATCTTCGGTGAACGCCAGAACAGCGAAAAATTCATTCCGCTTCTCATTAGCCGCGTTCTCAAAGGCGAGACGGTCTATATCCATGCCGACCGCTCTCGAAAACTCGCGGGCAAACGCCACTACATCCACGCCCGCAACATTTCCGCCGCGTCGGTGTGGCTCCTGCAGCATGGCAAAGTCCTCGACGGCTCAGCGACTCATGGCAAATACAACGTGGTAGGGGAAGCGGAAGTAGACAACCTTACACTCGCGAAATTGGTCGCCGAATATGTGAACGAATATCTGAAAGCAAAGAGCAAGAAACCGAAACCGCTCAAATACGAAATGGTCGCGTTCCATGCGTCGCGCCCCGGTCACGATATGCGTTACGCGCTCGACGGTGCGCACCTCGCCGCAGAAGGCTTCACATTTCCCGTCGCTTTTGAAGAAAGCCTCAGGAAGGTCGTACGCTGGAGCATGGACCACCCCGAGTGGCTGTAGTTTAGACATAGGTACTGTATACTTCGGTCTAAATGACGGCGGTAAAATATCAAAATACAAGTCTCTCGATTGTCATCCCCGCCTACAATGAGGCGGAGAATATCGAAACCATTGTAGAGGATACGATAGCTAAGTTGCCGGAGTACTTCGCAGATTTTGAGATTGTCGTGATTGACGATGGCAGTAGCGATACAACTCCGCAGCTGTGCGACGGTTTGGTGCAGAAGCATTCTCAGGTAAAAGTTATCCATAAAAAGAATGGCGGCTTTAGCCGAGCGATACGTGATGGTATAAGAATCGCTACAAAAGACTTCATTGCGTATGTTCCCGCGGACGGGCAGTTTTTGGTGGACGATATGAGGCATTGTTTCGAAGTTATGGAAACCAATGATTTGGTCCTCGGGTATCGCGGTGGCAGACCGGATTATACAAGATGGAGGATGTTGATGACGCACGGGTATTTAGTTTTTCTCGTGGCACTTTTCGATATCAGATTCGCTGACGTCGGCTGGGTAAACATTTGGCGTCGGGATAAGGTACAAGCTTTGAATCTTGAAGGTACAGGTGGCGTTTTTATTTTGGCGGAAATTCTCGTCCGATTTATGCGCAAGGGATATCGCATAGGCGAAGCACCGTCTTTTTACCATGTGCGTAGGGCAGGAAAGGTCAAGAATGCGAGATTCGGCATCGTACTTAAGACAATGGGAAATGCTGTAAAGCTTTGGTTCCAGTTAAAGCTCGGCCGTATCTGAGTCGATAAGAAAGATTGTTTTAGCCGAATTAGTATAGTACGGTAGACCCCATGTTGGTCACGTCCGATAAAAAGATGCCGATATGTATTACCGGCGGAAATGGATTTATCGGGCAATATCTCGTAAGACAATTGCTACAAGAAGGTTACAGCTCGATTTCGATTGCGGACCGGAATCTTCCGCCGAAGGAAATTGTGTCCAAGATTAATTTCATAAAAGGTAATTTTTCAGATAAAAAAGTGCTTACAAAGATTCTTTCGCCCGGATGCGTAGTTATCCACCTTGCCGGGACTTCGAATCAGGCCACTGCGGAGAATGATCCGATAGCGGATGCTGAAACCAGCATCATTGGCACATTGAAACTTCTTGAG
>Ga0207652_10002594_pt1 | contig 15164 bp, 17 predicted proteins | sample KBSC63BmetaG_FD_184334 | JGI IMG/M metagenome (GOLD analysis project Ga0207652, IMG submission 184334) | Corn rhizosphere microbial communities from Kellogg Biological Station, Michigan, USA - KBS C6-3B metaG (SPAdes) (version 2) | ecosystem: Host-associated > Plants > Roots > Rhizosphere ... | reverse complement strand
ATGCGCGTGAAGGAATTGAACCGAAGCGTGAGCGGCCGGTAACGTTTGCCTCAGCTGGGCTGCCGCGGCACGACCCGCAGACGCTCACCGCCATGGCAGGCCTGCTGGAAAGCGCCCTTCCCCTAGTGGACCAGCGAGCTCGCCATGCCACCCGACCCGCACGTTAACCCCGCCGAAGAACCCTCGCCGGCGTCCCCGCCCAGCCGACCGGAGGGCCCAGCCGCGAACGGCACTACGTTCTCGCCGGGCGTGCTCCGCGAGCCCACCCAGCGCGTCCGGATCCAGTCGCAGGTCATGCGGATCGGCCGCCGCCCGGACAACGACACCGTCGTCGCCGACCTGGGCGTGTCGGAGCAGCACGCGGAGCTGCGCCGCACGCCGGCCGGCCGCTACTCGATCACCGACCTGGGCAGCCACAACGGCACGTACGTCAACGGCACCCGGGTCAGCCAGCAGGAGCTGAACGAAGGCGACATCATCGCGATCGGCCACGCCACCTTCCGGCTAGCCGGCGGCGAGCTGATCGAGTACGCCGACGACGGGACCGGTGAGGAACTGCTCGCCGGGATGATCGTCACCCGGCTCGAGCGGTGGCTGGAACTGGAGGGAGTCTTCGAAGTCCCCGGGGTAGGCCATGTTGAGCTGGCCGGGGAAATCGACTGGGAGCCGGGCAGCGGGACGCTATACCTGCGGCGGCTCGACGACGGCAGGGTCTGGCGCGTCGATGTCCCGGTGGCCGTCCGCCCCGCCACGCCCGAGGAGGCGAAGACGGCGCTGCAGCGCGAGCGGGACCTCGCGGCCGAGCTCCGCAGGCAGCTGGATGCACGCGAGCACCGTATCGACTCGCTGCAGGCCGAGCTCCGCGTCCTAGCCGCCGGGAACCCGGCGGTGCTCCCGGTGCTGGACCGGCTCGGAATCAGGCCAGAGCCCGAGGAATGAGATAAGGCCGGACCGCCTGCCGGCCCCGGAGCCGAGCTGGGTGTACCTGTACGGTCATGGACCGGCGGAGACGCTGGCGCCCGCGCGGGTCTGCGGGCTGGCGCGCCAGGGCCGGCAAGCTCGGGCCGAACGCGGCGCTCAGCTCGCGGGTCGTCACCTTCCCCGAAGCCGTCGCGCTCGCCGAGGTCCTCACCAACCCGGCCTGGCGCCGCCACGTGGCAACCGTCCCCGCCCGGCAGGCCGGTCAGTTCTACCGGTGCGTCTGCGCCCGGCTCGGCGAGGGAACCTACCAGGCACCCGCCGCCGACGACCCGCTCATCGCCTGGGCGCAGCATCACCGCAGCCAGTTCACCGATGCCCCAGGGAGCCTTGGATGAGCGAGCGTCGCTACCCCTGGTACTGCAGGGCACGTTGCAGGTGCCGTTCGGCCAGGCTGCGGAACCACTCGCGCTCGGGGTGACTGGTGTCCGCGATCCTCAATGGCCCCGCGACCAGGTCCAGGTGCATGCACAGCTGGTAGAGCCGGAGCCGGTCCTCGTCAAGGCCGCCCCGGCTCAGCTTCGCGTAGTGCTCGCTGAACCGCATGCGCATCCAGACGTGCTCAACCTCAACGTCGAAGTACATCGCCCCCTCGATGTCGATCAGCACCGGCTCGCCGCGGCGGTCTAGCAAAACGTGGTCCGGGCCAAGTTCGCCGTGGATCAGTGCCATTGAGGGGCGCGCCTCGATCGGCTCGGCCAGCGAGTGCAGCGTCTCGGTGAGCCGTGCCTGGGCGACAGCAGCCCGCCGGTCGCGCACGGCGATCTCCGAGAGCTCGGCCAGCGCGCGGCCGAGCATGACTGCCTCGCACGAGGTCCCGCGAGAACGGCCGCCCGCGTCGACGAACGCCACCTTGCCGAATGACGGGGACCGGACGGCATCCATGGCGGCCAGCCAGTCGGCAAGCACCGCCAAGGGGCGCTCCGCCACCGAGGGATCTGTTTCGAGCAGGGCTTCGAGGCTGCCGCCCGCAACGTCCTCGACCACCGCGATGTCCGCGGGGTACAGCGCCCTGGACCGGTCCGCGAACAGAATCTCAGGACAGCGGACGCCCGCAGCCGCCAGGCGGCGGGCCGCGGTCTCGAACGGGGTGAGGCCCGACGGGTGCGAGAACGGGTCGGCCGGATCGTCGGCGCCTTCTGGAAGCACGCCCTGCCAGTAGTCCTCGGCATCGTTCCAGGCATAGAGAAGCGCCGTGCCGCCGTCATCCATCGTCAGGCGGTAGGCGCCCTTCTTCGAACCGCCGCCCAGCCGCACCACCCTGAGCAGGTGCCGGTCCCGGCCGAAGGCGGCGCGGACCGCCGGGCGCAGGCTTTCGACATCCGCGAGCTTCCGCTCGCCGATCATGGGCGCCCCTTCCCTTGATCACATCACGGGAGGGCCAGCCTGGCACGGTCGGCACCCAGCCACAAGCGAGTTAGATCACGCTCGTCTGCTTCGATCTACGGCATGAACGGGAACCTGCACAACCCCCAGATCGAGGACTGCGAGTACGGCATAAAAACGACGTCCGTCGTCCGAGCTCGTCGCGAAAGCGGGTGCGTGTCCACTCACCGTCAGCTGCCGCGTTCTCGTGGAGTCCCATCTGCCGGAAAGTAGTCCACGGCTCCACGGTGATGCTCACGATGCGCCGTGCATGCTCTTGCTGCGCTTGAAGGCCGGCGTCGAGAACCTCACTGGCGGAAAGCCGGGTTCCGTGGGCGAACGCGTTCAGGCGGGCCAGGCGGTCAGGCGGGTGGGGGAACCCACGGGCTCTAGCGCGGGCGTCATCCATCAGCGGGACGGTAAACCAGGCCAGGTGGCCGGTGTCATACAAGGGACTGGCCGGCCCGGTCAGCTCCCAGTCCAGCACCCCGGCGATCCGCCTGTCGCTCCCCCAGAGCAGGTTCCACGGCCCGAGGTCCCCGTGCTGCACCGCCTGCCCCGGGCCGGGCGGCCCTTCGGCGAACTGCCACCGCGCATCCGCGGGGCACGGATACCTCCACAGGGCAGTCCGCAACCGCTCGGCCAGCCCACCCAGCTGCTGCGCGCCTTCGTCGGACAGGATCTCGGGGATGAACGGCCAGCCTTGGTCACGCCCCTCGATAAATCCCAGGACTTCCCTGCTGGATGAGTCGGTTCCCTGCGGCTCGGGAACGACGGCCATCCCCTGCTCCCGCAGGAAACGCAGGACGCGCTGAACCAAGGAAGTCCACGGGCCCGCAGGACGCCTGACGGTGTCTCCCACCCAGGTCACACGCCCAGGGCGGAGCCCGGCCCCCGGCATCGGCGATCCAGCTTCCTCCCCACCCGAAGGATGCTAATGCAGCCCCTCACAAGTTCCTGACTGGGTCTTGGTGACTGAGCGTTGCTGTTATGCAGCTTCGGGAGGGCGGTCTGTGGTTCGGGCTGGAGGTGGCGTTCGAGGTAGCGGGCGTGCTCGGCGTCGGCGTCGTAACTCCACTTGCACGGCCGGGCTCGCTTGTTGTGCCGGATGGTGAACGCGGTGATCCGGGTTCCGGGGTCCTCGCGGGAGGTGAAGTCGCCGCGGCGCAGGCCGCGCGGGGGCTACTTTGCTTGCGGGACTGTCGTCTCCCCTGCCAGCGGCGCGAGTCCGACGACCTTGGAAAGGAACCGGTCGGCTTGCTCGGGGAAGGGCGGCCAGGGCAGGTCAGGCTCGTTGATCCGCAGGGACAGCATGCCGATGACGGCCGTCCGGAGATCGAGTGCGACGGTGGCGGCGTCCCCTGGCGGGGCAACCCCGGCGTCCATGCAGCGCTGCACCGCAGCCGTGGTGCGCGTGAACGCGGCTTCCTTGAAGGGCATGCCGACCTTGCTCTCGTGCATCACCTTGTAGAGGCCGGGATGCTCCTGCACCCAGGCCGCCTGCGCCAGGATCCGTGCGCGCAGGCCGAGAGCGGGGTCCTGATGTGCGGCCTCGGCCTCATCCGCAGCCTGGAGCATCTCCGCATGGCAGCGTTGCATGGCCGCCGCGACGAGCGCGTCACGATCTGGAAAGTACAGGTAAACAGAGGTGGGGGATATCGACACCGCGCGTGCGACCGCGCGCAGCGACAAGGCCTCGTCGTCGGCTAGGTCGCCGAGCATCCGCGCGGCGGCGGAAATGATCTCCTCCCGCAGCCGCTCCCCCTGCCCGCGCGCGTTGGGGCGGCGAGGGCCAGCAGTGAGACCTGCCGAGGTGGTGTCGTCCATCGCCCGATCATTCTAGCTTCGCGTGCTTGCGCTGCGGCCGCCTCTAACAATACGCTTGTTCATGCAAGGACGGTTGTCCATATAACTGAAGGGGTCATAATGCCGCCAACGCTCCAAGAGGCTCAGGCAGTCATCACCGGCGCACACGAGCGCGCCGCCAAGATAGGCGCACTGGTCACGGTCGCGGTCGTCGACGAAGGCGGGCACCTGCAGGCCCTCGGCCGCATGAACGGCGCAGCGCCGCTCTCAGCCCGGATCGCCGAGACCAAAGCGGCCAGCGTCGCCCTCTTCCGCCGCGACGGCGCCGCACTGCGCCAGATGCAGGAGGACTCGCCTGGCTTCTTCGCCCAGCTGGACCTGGCCGTGCGGGTGCCCATCCTGGCGGGCGCCGGCGCGGCGCTCATCCTGCGGGGGGACACCGTCCTCGGTGCGGTGGCGGTAAGCGGCGGAATGATGCCTGGGCAAGACGACGAATGCGCAGAAGCCGGACTTACTGTTCTCGCTCCCTAGTACCGGTCACCCGGCTCGGCTCCTACTGGGCACCGGCACGGCAAAGTGCGCTGAGCTAGCCGGATCAGCGACCAGCCCCGGAAATGGCCAGGTCAGTTGAGACACCGCAGGACAACCTGTCTCAGCTGACCTGGCCAGTCACCATGCCAGCGGATGTCCGCTGGCCAGATCGGATGAGACCTGACACAACGAGTGCCGGTTGTCAGGTCTCAGGCGATCTGCCGCCACTTCGCACGCGAAGTGGCGGCAGATGTGGCGGTTTCTCATTGATCTGGCGCGGCGGGTTGTCCGGTGTCCGGTCTCGCTGAAGCTGGCGTTATCTCAGCGTTTTGCGCATGGGAGTGGCCGGGGCTCGGCGGCGCCCTGGAACGCGACGGTCAGCGCCGTCTTGCCTGCCGGCTGCCCCGATGAGTGTCGCGGTGGCGCCAGCCGTCATGGCAGACTTGCCGCCATGCCCGCGGTTGAGAGCCCTCGCGACGCACCGGACGATCATTTCCTCAGCTACGAGCCCCACTATCCTGACGTGGTGGCCGCGGGATCTGTGCTGGCCGCGCTCCAGGCAGAGGCGGACCGGGCTGGTTACGGGTTCACGGCCGAGCCGGTGAACGCTCCGGGCTTGCGCCGCGTCGCGGTGGAGGTAACCGACGGATTCCGCTTGACCAGGGTCCTAATGGGGGAGGACCATCCCGGCAGGTACCTCGGCCCGGGCGACAGGCGCAGCTTCGCCGTGGAATGCTGGGCCGGCCGGGTCTGGGCGGCCGGCGGCCGGACCCCGGAACTGCCCGAGGCCGCCGGGGTGGCGCACTCTTGGCTGCAGGCGCCCCGCATCCGCGGCCTGGTGGCGCGATGGCCCTTCCTCGGCACCTGCGAACTGGCCGAAGCACATGAACGCGGCGAGGCCATCCCCGTGCTCTGGCGCCGCCTGCGCGCACGTGCCGCAGGGGATCCGCGGCTGCGGGACCTGGTCGAGGCAGCCCACGAGCAGCCGCGCCTGCGGGCCTTGTGGCCCGGGACGAGCATGTGGCGGCTTACCTTCAGCCGCCAGGCCGCACCGGGCACCTCCGCTGACTTGCCGCGCGTCATGCAGCTCGAAGATGGCCGCTACCAGGTGCGATTCGACGGCGGCCGCCTTGAGGAGGCCGACACCGTGGCACAGGCCATCGCACTGGTCGCGGGCGCCCTCCCCGATGACGCCGTCCCGGACCCTGCAGGGCTGCGGCCCTGGGCCTGAGCCCGTTCATTACGGCATCAGGGCGTCTGCGCTGCCTCGTTGAGACGGCCGGGCACGGGAAAGCCCGGTGACGCTGCCTGGCGGGAGGTGCCGGTAGGCCGCCGGGGGCATGGCCACAGACCCCAAAACCGCCACTTCAATGAGAGACCGCGACCGGTGAAAATCCCGTCAGCAAGTGGCGCGCCGCAGATCAGCGGCACCCGCCACGCCACATGGAACGAGAACTGACAACGTCTGTCGGTTCTCACCTGTGTGACTGTGAACCGTACTTGGCCCCTGTGAACTTTGGTTGGCCCGATATTTTGTTCGGGCAGTGGCTGCCGCTGTGCCGGGCCACGCTAGTTGTCGCCTGGCCAGGTGATCTGTCACCACGGGTCGATGTGACACCGCTGTTGTTGCCTGGTGGCGTGCCCGCGCGACGTTGCCCTAGCGGGGAACTAGCAGCGAGGTCCCGCTCGGGTCGTCGCGGACCTCCCATCCGGCGGCCTCGATGTCTGCGCGGATCTTGTCGGCGAGGGCGAAGTCGCGGTTGTGCCGCGCGGCGTCGCGTTGCTCGCTCATCGCGCGCACGGTGGCGGGCGCGTCGGTGCGCCGGGCGAGTGAGGCCAGGCCGAAGATCTCCAGTGCCCGGCTCAGGAGTCCCAGTTGCCGTGCGGAGGCCCACCGGTGCATGAGTGCCAGTGCCCGGGGCGTGTCGAAGTCGTCGTCGAGCGCTGCGGCGAGTTCCGCCCACTGGCTCTCATTGCGGGGAGCGGCTGCCTGCGTGAACGCGTTGCGGAAGGTCTGCGCCCTGGCTGTGGCCTGCGTCATCGTGTCCGCCGAGAACTCGATGGGCCTGCGCCAGTGCCCTGTCATCAGGAAGAGCAGGAATGCCTCGGCGCCCCACTCGTCGAGGACCTGGCGGATGGTCGTGACGTTCCCTTCCGATTTGGACATCTTCTCGCCGGTGAACTGGAGCATTCCGTTGTGGGCCCAGACCCGGGCGAAGGATCCGCCGAGCGCCCGTGCCTGGGCGAGCTCGTTCTCGTGGTGGGGAAATATCAGGTCGAGACCGCCGCCGTGGATCTCGAAGGTCTTGCCTAGCAGCGCTTCCGCCATCACCGTGCACTCGATGTGCCAGCCTGGCCGGCCCTTGCCCCACGGCGAGTCCCAGGACGTGTCTTCCCCGTCCTTGCGGGCCTTCCATAGCGCGAAGTCACGGGGGTCTTCCTTGGCCGGGCCGGGCAGGCGGTCCTCCGGTTCGAATGTGCGCTGCCCGGACAGGGTGCCGTACCTGTCGTCACTGGAGACCCGGAAGTAGACGTCGCCGTCGGCGACGTAGGCGGAGCCGCTGGCGATGAGGCGGGCGATGAACTCGATGATCTGGGGGACGTGCTCCGTCACGCGGGGCATGTGGTCCGGCATTCCGAGCCCGAGCGCGGCAACGTCCTGCAGGTACCATTCCGTCGCGGCGTCGGCGAGGTCTGCGCTCGCGCCCGGGGCCGCCAGGTAGATCTTGTCATTGATATCGGTGATGTTGTGCACGAAGGTGACGATGCGGCCGGATGCCCGCAGCCACCGGGTCAGCCACATGCCAAGGACGAAGGGACGCGCGTTGCCCGCGTGCGCCCGCGCGTAGACGGTCGGCCCGCAGAAGTACATGCCAATGTGCCCACCGGGCGGACCGACGGGCATGAGCGTCTTAGTTGCCGTGTCGAACAGCTGCACGTGACCTCCAGATGGCGCCTCATTTTACTGAAGACCGCCCGCGCCGTCGGCGGATCTGCCCGGGGCCGCCCCTAGCGGCAAGCATCCTGGCCAGCCAGCGACAGAGATCGTGACCAGAACCGGACCACGGCCCTGGTCAGCGCGATATGACCCGACGCTCTTATCCCTGTCAAGCGCCAGTCCTCGCTCTGGCGGACGCAGTTCGTGCGGTGAGAGGCTGATGCCATGAGCTTGCCTGGCGAACCGCCGCCGGACACGGCGCTGCAGCCCCGGGTAGTCCATCCATGGAGACGGCCGGAAACGGAGTTCCCTGCCCTGGTGCCCGTCGGCACCTTGCATTTCACCCGGACCGAGCCGAGCGAGGTCGCGGTCACCGCAGTGCTGGCCTACAGCGACGGCTTCGAATTCTTCGTAACGCGCCTCCTGCGGCCTGACGGCCCGGGTTTCGGCCACGGACGAGGACCAACACCGCCCGGCCTGCGGAAGGATGGCCCCGCAGTCCATCAGCTCATGACGGTCGGTCTGGAGTTCGCCGACGGCAGCCAGGTCATCGGCAACGTACCGTCGCCACCTGGCAACGAAGAGCCACCTGGCCGCATCCTGGACTTCGGCGGAGGCGTCGGCACTGCACACCGGTCAGACTCGCGCTGGTGGACATGGCCACTGCCGCCAAGCGGCCGGATGGACTTTATCTGTCGGCTTGATGCAGCCGAAACACGAGTCAGCATGGAAGCGCAACTGATCCTTGACGCATCGCGCCGAAGCATGCACGTCTGGCCTAACGCGTAGAGTCGCCCCAGCCAGCCCAGGACCACCGTCTACCAGAATCCCAGTGACAACTATCGTGGCCCGTCACAACCTGACCTGTCGCCTTCTCATGTGAATCGGCGGGGCAGGTGGCGAGTTCTCGTTTGAAGTGACAGGGCCACTGTCCGGTCTCAGTTCTGATACGGCAGGTTCTCACTGCAAGTGCAGGTGATCTGGCGGGTCTCAGTATGTGCCGGGGCATGAGGCGTTCGTGAAGCACCGGTGCGGGACAGGCCGGCCTGCCACGATTGGGCTATGCCTCCCGTTACCGGCAGTTCTGCCGAGCCAGCAGGCCAGGCCGCGGCCAACGACTATGACAGCTTCGCCGAGGCTTACTCGGCCGCGAACGAGGTAAGCCTCCACAACGCCTACTACGAGCGGCCCGCGACGCTGGCCCTGGCCGGGGACGTGGCCGGCCGGCGGATCCTCGACGCGGGCTGCGGCTCGGGCCCGCTATTCGCGGCGCTGCGCGACCGGGGCGCCATCGTGAGCGGCTTCGACAAGAGCACCGGGATGCTGGAGGTGGCCCGGCGGCGGCTCGGCCCGGACGCGGACCTGCGGGTGGCCGACCTGGCCAGCCCGCTGCCGTACCCCGACGGCGAGTTCGACGACGTCATCGCGTCCCTGGTGCTGCACTACCTGGAGGACTGGACGGCGCCGCTGGCCGAGCTGCAGCGCGTGCTGCGGCCCGGCGGCCGGCTGATCTGCTCCGTCGACCACCCCTTCCAGGGTCACCCGCTGCTCCGCCCCGGCGCCGACTATTTCTCGACCTACCAGCACTCCTACGGACTCGCCCCCAAGCTGCTAGTCTGGCACCGGCCGCTGCCCGCGATGGTCAGCGCCTTCATCGGGGCCGGCTTCCGGATAGCCGCCATCGAAGAACCGCTCCACGCACCGGACACCCCCCGCGAGCTGCTCCCCGAACCCATCGCGGACGGGCGCTTCCGTGGCTTCCTGTGCTTCTTGTTCTTCGTCCTGGAGGCCGACTAGCTACCGCGCGCCGCGGCCCACGACGCGGCCGCACCGCGGTTATTTCTCACGAACGAATGATTACGGTCCCTTACGGGGAGACACGTTCCGTGACCGCGAAAGGCCCGCCGGGACCAGGAAACGCCAGCTCAACTGAGACAGGCGAGGGAAACGAAGTCTCAATCGACCTGGCATCCGCCTAGCTCGCCTCAAGATCATCGGACAAGAGAACTGAGACAGGACAGCCACCTGCACCTCGCGCGGGATCGTGGCGGCGGTTGTCCCGTCTCGACCAGGCACCCTCCGACGACGACCCGGTCATCGTCTGGCCAGCCACCACCGCAGCACTCCTCAGCCTGTCCCGGAAATCCGCCACTTCAAATGACAGGGACGAACGGGAGACAAGCCCGGCAGCAAATGGCGAGCCGCAGGTCAGCAGCAACTCGGCTTGCCAGATCTAATGACAAGTCACAACGTCTGCCGGTTCTCACCTGTCCTGTCGGTTTCTCGCTCGATGTGGCGGCGCAGCTGCCGGTTCCCATCTGATCTGTCGGCGGCGGTCCGGTCTCAGCTGACATGGCGGATTCTCATTTAAGCTGCTGGTGATCTGGCGGGTCTCAGAAGACCTGGCGGCTCGGCCCGCAGTGCATGCGGTCCGTGACCGCATGAACCTGCCCGGCGGGCGTGCGGTAGGTTGCCCGCCATGACCGACCTCGGACCTGTCGCCTGGCCGCCTGCCCCGATCAGGACCGAACGGCTCGTGCTCCGCGAGCCCGAGGCCCGGGACCGCGCGGCATGCATCGAGCTGCTCGCCTCGCCGGAGGTGCATACCTACCTCGGCGGCCCTCGGCCGCGTGGCGAGCTTGAGCGCGAGACGCCCGGGGCACCCGAGCGGTGCCCCGGTCTCTTCACAGTCGATCTCGGCGGAGCCATGATCGGCCAGGTCATTCTCCGGAGGGCAGCGGGGCACGGTCCTCCGGCCGCTGCCGGGAGGGCCGAGCTCGGCTACCTGTTCCTGCCGCAGGCGTGGGGATTCGGGTACGCCGCCGAGGCGTGCGCAGCGGCACTCGGCTGGCTCGACGGCACGCTTCCCGGCGAGCCGGTGGTGCTCTTTACCCAGACCGCCAACGCCCGCTCGATGCGCCTCGCGGCCAAGCTGGGGTTCACCGAGGTAGAGCGGTTCGAAGCCTGGGACGCCGAGCAGTGGTTCGGCATGCGGTCCCCGGTCACGCCGTCCGATTGAGGTCGTGCCCGACAGCGCTACAAACGCCGGCCCGCGACCGCGCCAAAAAGCGCCAAGATAACTGAGACAAGAAGGCGGACGTCGTCTCAAACGACGTGGCACCCTCCCTGGTCACGGAGCTGAGATCCGCCACCTTAACTGAGACCGGACATCCGGTCTCGCGGATACCGTTAGCGGTGCGGAGATTGCCCAGATAGCTTGTGCCGGTGATCATCTGGCTTAACGGCGGGTTCGGGGCGGGCAAGACGACCCTGGCGGAGGAGCTGCACCGGCGGCTCCCGGACGCGGTCGTGCATGACCCGGAGTAGGTCGGCGTCATGCTGTGGAAGTGGATGCGGCCCAACGGCGATTTCCAGGACCTGCCGAGCTGGCGGGAGCTGGTCGTCGCGGCGGCGCTGTCGCTGCGCAGGCATCACGTGGACGCGGCCGTGGACGCCGCCGCCCGCCAGCCGGCCGGGACGCTCATGCTGCGCTCGGACAGGCTCACCCCGGCCGAGCTGGCCGACGAGGTGCTGGCTGCGGCTGACTCGCGGCAGGTTCACTGAGGCGGCCGGCGGGCCCCCGCGTTTCAGAAGGCGCCGTCGCCGTTCCCCCGCCAGGAGGAACGGCGCGGCCCGCGGCACGCCTTCGAGACGCTGGTGCCCGCGCGGACGACACTCATGGTGACGTGATTGTTGCGCTAGGCAATGTACCGGTGTCCACGGCTAGAGCTTCTTCTCGAACCAGTGCTCGGCCAGCGGGTCATCGCCGTAGCGCGGAATCTCCTGGTATCCGTGCGTGGCGTAGAGGGTCCGTGCCTCGACGAGGTCATGGCGCGTATTCAGCCGGATGACCGACGCACCGTCTGCGCGGGCGCGTTGCTCGGCCGCCGCGAGCAGTAGGGCCGCGACGCCCGCCCCGCGCGCTTCGGGCCGGACGAACATGCGGGTCAGCTCCCTCGTTTGCTCATCCAGCCGGCGCAACCCCACGCAACCGACCGGACGGGGCTGTGCACCGCCGTCTGCGCTCTGCGCGAGCAGCAGGACACCGGCCGGCTCCATAAGATCGTCGCTGTCGTGGCCGGCGCGAAGGTGCCGGCTGATCTCGGCGTCGTCGGTGGGCCGGCCGTAGTAGCGGCTGATCATCTCGCCGAGGTAGTCACGCAAGATCTCCGCTGCCGCCGGAAGATCTGGTGCGGCGGTCTCGATCGTCACTGGCGCGGGTCGCTTCTGGCTCACCCGCTGGATTCTGCCCAGTTGCGCGGAGTTGCGCACCCGGATTATTCCGGCGTGCCGTGTGGATCGCGGCCTCCGTGCGGTCCGTCGCAGTCGCTGGCCCTGGCGAGGCCCGCGGCCCTAGCCTGAGGAAATGACGGAATGCCCGCGCTTCGACGTAGTCCTGACGCGGAACGGCGCGGACTGGACGTCACCTTCCCTGAAGCCGTCGCGCTGGCCGGGGACTCCGTGAGCCGGTTATCCGGAAACGGCTAGGTCAGGCCGACGCCAGGCGGGCTGCCCTGGAGGTCTCAGGCGAGGCGCCAGGCGAGATGCCCTTCGGCCCGTTCCCGCGCCGACTTCCAGGATGCTCCGCCGCACCCCGCCCAGGAGCGGGAACAGGTTCCTGCGGATCTTCGGCACGTGCCCGTTCTCGTGAAACAGGTCATAGAACGGGACGGAGATGAAGTCGGTCACGGCGGCCAACTCTACGAGGCCTCCTTCACCCACCTGAGGCAGATGACCGAGTCCGTGACCGGCACCGGTCCCCACTGATCTGGCCAATCACCAGGTCAGCAAACGCCCGTTGGCCAGATCAGAAGAGACCTGACCCTTGTTGTGCCGCTGACCACTTTGTGGGGCTGGCCGACTGTGCGACCATCGGCGCAAGTCGCCGACTCAAGGGAGATGTCATGGCGTTCGCGATGCGGGACGAATGGAAGGACGAGCCGGTCTCGACCACCGGCGCGTCGTACGTAGAGCCATCGGCGACCAACCCCATCAAGCCGGGACAGCGGGTCGCGCACATGTTCCCGCGTGCCGTCATGGAGGAGTACGTCCTGCAGCGGGTGACCGAGCGGGTCTGGTGGGTCTCCAGGCATTTCTACGGATCGCTGTTCTACGTCGGGAAGCGGGGCGTGCTGCTGCTCGACCCCTTCCTGGGCGGGGCCGACGCGACGCTCAAGGCGATCGCGTCGGTGACGCCGCTGCCGGTGACGGCGGTCGTGTACTCGCACTTCCATGCCGACCACGTCGGCGGCGCGCGGCGGCTGTTCGAACTGCTCGCCGCGGCGCCGCCGCGGGTCATCGGCTCGGAGCACACCGCCGTCTGGATGGAACGCTTCGGGTCAGACCTGCCCCGTCCGACCGACGTGCTTGAGTGGCCGTCGGGGGCGCTGTCCTTCGAGGACGTGACCCTGCGGCTCCACGGGCTGCCGAGGCCAGGGCACGCGCCGGACCACTCGGTGTTCCTGCTCGAAGAGGAGCGCGTCGGTCACTCGGCGGACCTGATCAACATCGACCAGCTGCCGTTCGGCGGGTTCGCCGGCCAGGACCCGCTCGTGCTGTTCAAACCCAACCTGGAGTTCGCCAGGTCGCTCGAGTTCGACTGGTTCTGCGGCGGGCACGGCAACATCGGCGAGAAGTCCGACTTCGACTTCTACCTGTCGTACCTGGACGAGGTGGCGTCGCTGGTCAACGAGTACGTCCCGCGACCGGCCGCGGTCCCGGACCTGTCGCTGACTGACTACCTGGCGGGACTCGACACCGAGGCCAGGTCGCGACTGCTGTCGCAGCTGGACAACCATTTCGGTCTCTACCTGTACGGCAGGCAGATCCTGGCCGGCGAGCCGCCGTCGCGCGGCGGCGGCAACCCGTTCATGAGCGGCGCGATCGGCGAATGGGCGGCCGAGCGGAACAAGGCCGTCGACGAGGCGGTGCCGCAGATCATCGAGCGGCTACGGCCGAGGTACGGGCGCATGTACAACTTCGACGACGCGCAGCCGGGCAACGTACGCCTGATGGCCATGTCTATTCAGCCAAGTCTGACCAATCGATAACAGTCAGTAACCACACGAAACGGCGAAGGCGGGTCTCCGGACTGCCTACCGGAGACCCGCCTTCTCGCGTTGACGCGCTAGGCGCCGAAGCGGTCGAACTCGCCGTTCCGAACGCCACCGATAAACGCGTGCCACTCTTCCGGCGTGAAACGGAGAACCGCGCCTGCAGCATCCCTGCTGTTCCGGACGCCAACTTCGCCTTCGGACAGGTTCGCTACCTCAACGCAGTTACCGTTCGCGAAACTCAGCGAGCTTTTCACCCACTCGGGCTGACTTTCGAGCGTAGGCACAGCCTACCCCCTCACTGATTTTGTGTGTTTGCCCTGCACACCGGCTACCAACGGTGCGGCCTTACCGAGGGTAACCGTCAGTCCGTGAGGCTAGCAGACACCACAGGTCTCATGCGAATGTTTCCGCCCAAGCAACATAAGTGGTTAGTAAGCATCTCTTGAATACACATATAGCAATAAACGTCGTACAAGTGTTTGAAACGACCAGCTCTCCGGACGCGTACCCGACTTCGCTGGAGCCAGCGGAACCAAGCAGCCGAGAAGCGCGGTCAGGAAACAGCGACGCTGCGCTTGCCCGCCCAGCGGGATTCGGCCGTGTCCAAGATCAGCTGCTTGGACTCGGCGGGGCTGAGGGCCGCCTCGGTAAGCGTGCGGAAGGCCACCCGGTGCAGGTGGGTTTCGCGTTCGCCCTCAAGGATGAACCCGCTGCGCATCTGCTCGGTGGACACCACGTCCTGAAGGACCGCGTCGCCGTCGGCCTCGAAGCCGAAAAGGACGAACGACTCGCCGATGACCGTGTGCTGTCCGTCGAGCGGAAGGATCTGCAGGGTCAGGTTGGGGCGCTCACACTCTTCCGCCAGGCGCTGCATCTGCTCGTACATCGTGAGGTCCGAGCCGATCCTGCGAAGCAGGACGGACTCGTCGAGCACCACGCTGATCTTGAGGCCGGTCCGGTCGAGAACCTGCTGGCGGCGCATCCTGACCCGGACGAGGCGGGTCACGTGCGACGGCGCGATCGGCTCGACCCGGTCGTAGCTGTCGATGATGTGCCGCGCGTAGCCTTCGGTCTGCAGCAGGCCGGCCACGACGTCCACGTGCCAGATCGCCACTGCGGTCGCCTCGTGCTCAAGGCCGATAAACTGCTGGTAGTCCTCGGGGAGGCTCTCGGCGTACTCCTCCCACCAGCCCTTCTGCGAGGCGTCTTGGGCGAGCGCGAGCAGCATCTCCCGGCGCGGACCGCCGACGCCGTAGTAGTCGAGCAGCCGTTCGACCTCTTTCGGACGCAGCCCGGTTTTAGCTCGCTCGTACCTGCTGATCTTGGAGGGTGACCAGCGGAGCGCGTGCGCCACGGACTCCCCGCTTCGCCCCTTGGCCTCGCGCAACTGCCGAAGCTCGGCCGCGAGCCGACGGCGGCGCACCGTGGGACTGCCCTCTTCGACCACCGGGCACCGCCTCCCTTCTCCGTCTATCGTCCGCCTGTGGATA
>Ga0207652_10002592_pt1 | contig 15165 bp, 12 predicted proteins | sample KBSC63BmetaG_FD_184334 | JGI IMG/M metagenome (GOLD analysis project Ga0207652, IMG submission 184334) | Corn rhizosphere microbial communities from Kellogg Biological Station, Michigan, USA - KBS C6-3B metaG (SPAdes) (version 2) | ecosystem: Host-associated > Plants > Roots > Rhizosphere ... | reverse complement strand
GGATGCTTTTCCCGAAGATGCTTTTTGGCCGATTCAAAATTTTGTGATCAAAACATTTGCAAACGAAGGAATTATTTTTTCCGAAGTTTTGATCGACCGAACCTTTCCTCATGAAGATAAAAACACCCGCAAACCAGGCACCGGCATGTTGAAACATTATTTTGATGAAGAGAAGTACGATGTTAAAAATTCCTTTGTAATCGGCGACAGGCTAACAGATGTAGAACTTGCAAAGAACCTTGGATGCCATGCAATCTTCATCAATAATTTCCAGGAATTGGGAACCGGTGAAATAACGGTTGCAAAAGAAGATCTGCAAAAAGTGATTGCACTCGAAACACAAAAGTGGGAAGAGATTTATACTTTTTTAAAACTGCCACAAAGGAAATTTTCCCATGCAAGAAATACGAATGAAACAAAAATAGAAGTAGAACTGAACCTCGACGGAAGTGGAAAAGCAGACATCAAAACCGGTTTAGGTTTCTTTGATCACATGCTTGAGCAGGTGGCCAAGCATTCAGGAATGGATTTAAAAATCAATTGCAATGGTGATCTTCACATTGACGAACATCATACGATTGAAGACGTGGCTTTGGCCTTTGGAGAAACGATCTTATCCGCCCTCGGGGATAAACGTGGTATCGAAAGATATGGATTTTTATTACCGATGGATGATTGCTTAGCACAGGTTGCTATTGACTTTGGCGGCAGAAGCTGGCTGGTGTGGGATGTGGAATTTAAGCGGGAAAAAATAGGAGAAATGCCTACCGAGATGTTTTATCATTTTTTCAAATCCTTCTCTGATGCATCCAAATCAAATCTCAATATCAAAGCAGAAGGAACCAACGAGCATCATAAAATAGAAGCTATTTTTAAAGCCTTTGCAAAGGCAATCAGGATGGCAATCCACCGCGATCCTTTGAATAATTCTTTGCCCACTACAAAAGGAATTCTATGACCGTAGCGATCATTAAATATAATGCAGGAAACGTTCAAAGTGTTTTGTATGCTTTACAACGGTTGGGTACAAACGCAATTGTTACGGATGACGTTGATGAAATAACATCTGCTGATAAAGTTATTTTTCCGGGTGTTGGAAATGCCGCTTCTGCAATGGAGTATCTGAAAGAAAAGAAACTGGATGAATTGATTGTTTCCTTAAAACAACCGGTGCTGGGAATTTGCCTTGGCCTGCAATTGCTTTGTAAATCCAGCGAAGAAGGAAATACCGAATGCCTGGGCATTTTTGACACAGTTGTAAAGAAGTTTGACGACAACGTTTTCCAAAATAAAAACCTGGTTCCCTTTAAAATTCCGCACATGGGATGGAATACGATCACCGGACTTTCTTCTCCATTAATGAATGGCGTCCCTGAAAATTCCTTTGTATACTTTGTACACAGTTACTATGCGGAACTTTCCTCTGAAACTATTGCAAGCACTGATTATATCACTTCATTCAGCGCTGCGATACACAGGAATAATTTTTATGGTGTGCAATTTCATACAGAAAAATCAGGGGTTACCGGGGAACGAATTCTTTCAAATTTTTTAAACATAGAATAAATGGAGATCATTCCCGCAATTGATATCATTGATGGCAAATGTGTCAGATTAACGAAAGGTGATTTTGAAATGAAAACCGTTTATCATGACGACCCATTGGAAGTGGCAAAGAACTTCGAAGCCATTGGTATAAAACGATTGCATATTGTTGATTTGGATGGCGCCAACTGGCAGCCATTAAAGAATATAAAAACGCTTGAAATTATTTGCAACAACACTTCACTCACAATTGATTTTGGTGGCGGATTGAAAACAACAGAAGACATTCAATCTGTTTTCAATGCCGGCGCCTCGATGGTAAGTGTAGGAAGTGTTACCGTAAAAGATCCCGGATTATTTTCTCAATGGATCGTTGATTTTGGTGCAGATAAATTCTTACCGGGCGCTGATGTGATGTTTAAAAAAATAAAGATCCACGGATGGAAAGAAGACACCGGAATTGATATTTTTGATTTCATAGATGGTATTATTTCTAAAGGAATCAACCAGATCTTTTGCACCGACATTTCAAAAGATGGAATGATGGAAGGTCCGTCAATTGAGCTTTACCAGGAAATATTATCAGCGTTTCCTTCATTGGATCTCATTGCCAGTGGTGGCATTTCGGGTTTTGACGACCTGCTTCATTTGAAAGAAATCGGATGTAGCGGAGCAATCGTCGGCAAAGCGATTTATGAAGAAAGAATAACGTTACAGCAAATTAAAGATTTTATTAAAAACAAATAATGCTTGCAAAAAGAATCATACCATGCCTGGATATTAAAGACGGCAGAACCGTTAAGGGCATTAATTTTGAGAACATCCGGGATGCCGGCGATCCGGTAGAACTGGCCATGTATTATTCTCAACAAGGCGCGGATGAACTGGTTTTTTTAGACATTACCGCAACCGTTGAGAAAAGAAAAACTTTAGTAGAACTGGTGAAAAGAATTGCTGCCAATATCAACATTCCTTTTACCGTTGGCGGCGGCATTTCTTCAGTTGACGATGCTTTTGAACTGTTGCAGAATGGCGCTGATAAAATTTCTATCAATACGGCCGCTTTTAAAGATCCGGACCTGATTCATCTGATGGCAAAAGAATTCGGAAGCCAGTGTGTTGTATTGGCAATAGATAGCAAAAAAGAAAGCGATGGCAACTGGTATGTTTACCTTAATGGTGGAAGATTAAAAACAGAAACATTAGCATACGATTGGGCTAAGAGAGGAATTGATCTTGGAGCAGGCGAAATTCTCCTGACATCCATGAATAATGACGGCACAAAAGAAGGATTTGCAGAAGACATTACTTCTCTTTTTTCAAAAACGCTTGCTGTTCCTATTATTGCTTCGGGTGGCGCGGGAACCATGGAAGATTTCGCAGAGGTATTTATAAACGCAAATGCTGATGCGGCTTTGGCTGCAAGTGTATTTCATTTTGGAGAAATAAAAATCCCCGAACTCAAAAGATTTTTATCCTTGCAAAACATCAGCACCAGGTCTTAAAAAACATTTATTTAAATAAAAACAACAAACGATAAATTGCAGTTATTTGTTTGCTTGCTGAACTAATCCATGTAATCAGTGGCAAACCGAATCCGTGTTAACCCATGAAATCTGTGGCAAAAGCAATTCTTGTAAATTCGTGCAATCCGAAGATTCGGATAGTGGCAACTAAAATTCGTAACAAAAAGAAATGAAAAGAGACTACACCGACCTTGTAAGAAGAATTGATTTCACCAAATCAAAATCAGGAACTGTTCCGGCGATTATCCAGGATCAGGCTACCAATGTAGTTTTAATGCTTGGCTATATGAACAAAGACGCCTTGCTCGAAACGATAGATTCAGGTTTCGTCACATTCTACAGCCGCAGCAAAGGAAGGCTTTGGGTAAAAGGCGAGACCAGTAAAAATTATCTGCATGTGGTAGATATAAAAACGGATTGCGATTTCGACACCTTGCTCATCAAAGCAAAACCCGATGGAAACGTGTGCCACACAGGCGCTGAAACCTGCTTCAATGAAGAAAATTCAGGCAAAGACTTTTTGCGCAACCTTGAAAAGATTATTGAAGGAAGAAAAAAGCGTCCCGTTTCCGGTTCTTATACTTCTACCCTGTTTAAAGAAGGCATTAACAGGATGGCGCAAAAAGTAGGTGAAGAAGCGGTGGAATTAGTGATCGAAGCCAAAGACAACAACAGCAAGCTTTTCCTGAATGAAGCGGCAGACCTCATGTTTCATTACCTCGTTTTATTGCAGGCAAAAAATAAAATGCTTGATGACGTAATTGACGTTTTGGAAAAGAGACACAAGGAGTGATCTATTGATGCCGGATGCCGCATGATTGGATGTTTCATCGCTTACCGCTTAAGACTTTTGTCTATACTCCTGTCTTCCATCTTATTTCCCATATCACCACCGGGCTTGCCAAATTTTTCCCAAATGGGTAAAGTAACATCAACGCGTGAAAAGCAGTTGTTGTGTAAATTTACCACTATGGAAAACATAGATAATAAGCCTGTTGGACAAATTGTGGCTGAGGACTACAGAACCTATCCCGTTTTTGAAAGCCATAAGATTGATTACTACAATAAAGGCAGGCAAACCCTGCAGGAAGTGGCTGCCACGCATAAAATAGATTTGCAGGCGCTTAAAGATGAAATTGCAAAAAAGAAAGATGCCCCAAATGAAGAAGAGGAAGATTTTAATTCATGGCCGCTGGATGCACTTTCTGAGTATATCGTAAAAACGTATCACCGGTATGCAGATAAACAAATACAGGAGATCAAACCTGCATTAGAAAAGGCATCCCAGGAGTACGGCGAACAGCAACCCTGGCTTTCGGAAATTAAAAAGCTTTTTGATACAGCAGCAGGAATAATAGCGGTGCACCAGAAAAAAGAAGAGCTCATCCTGTTTCCTTTCATCAGAAAAATGGCGGACGCGAGGAAAAATAATAAAGAATTTGTAAGGCCGCCCGCAACCAAATCGGTTGAAAGCCCGGTAGATATGTTAACCCACGAACATCATCAGCAAAGCGACCTGTTCCAACAGATAGCTGAGCTTACTCACGGTTATACTTCGCCGCAAAGTGTTGATGACACGATTAACGATGACTTACGTCTTTTGAAAGAATTTGAACTGAACCTGCACAAGCATCTGCATTTAGAGAATAACATTTTATTTCCTAAAGCACTTCAGCTGGAAAAAGGACAAACTGCATAAATATCTTCCCGATAAATTTCCAGTCTTCCGGCTGGTTTGTACGAAACGAACCCAGGTTTCTAAACGTGTGCTAGCCGGTTACTCCTCTATGTTTGAAAGACAATTTGATTTATAAGAATGAGCTTGCCTATTAGCTTTCGTTTGTTATCGGCCTTAGTAACGCTCATCTAAGGGTGCAGATCTCTGCACAAGGATGTAAATAATTTAGAGCTATTATCCCCTTAAAATAATCATCCTATTGCACCCTTCCTTTTTCTTCCTCTGCTCCTGTTGAACGATCCCGGGCACCTTTCACTTTTGCATTCCCGAAATTATGTGTGTAGGTAAGTGAAACAGAAGGGTAATCAAAAATAAGCTCGCCCCTAACTATAAGATTCTGCGCAGGATAATTGATATAAGGCCTGAATTTCATTGAATTCAAAATATTGCCTGCATCAAGCCGCAGATTAGAATGAAGCTTTTCAAACTTTTTTTGAATTCCCAGATCAAGTTCACCAAACGCCGGTGCTGTAAATATTCCAAATGCTGTTTTAGTGGAGTAAAATGCAGAAACTTCTATTGAATAGTCTTTGGGAAGATTGAAGGATTGTTGGGATGTTAGCTGCAAATAATCTTGCTTAATGGTAACAGGCTTTCCTGAAACACTACCTTCGAGGGCCTGGCTGTTACCTATCACATTGTATTGCATCGTCCACCATTTGTTTACATTAACGGGAACAGACAAGGCCGCTGCCCAAATAGTATTACTTTTTTGATTAGCCGCTGCCAATGTTTCAATATTAGTGACCGGATTTACTGAAGGCGTGAAATCAGTAATCGTATTCGTTTCATAGCTATAGGAAACAGAAAAGATGATTCTTTTGAAGGAATAGGCCAGGTTGGCTGAATTTGTAATGGCAGGCTGCAAGCCCGGGTTGCCCGAGAAAAATGTCGAAGGGTCCATAAATATTACAAAAGGCGCCATATCACTAAAAGTAGGACGTGTTATTCTGCGGCTATAGGAAACATTCCAGGTATTGTTATCATTGATCTTGTGCGACAGGAAAAAACTGGGGAATAACCGTCCGTAGTGCCGGTCAACAATATTCTTTTCGGTTTGCGAACCCAGATTGGAATTGGTGTATTCATAACGCAGTCCAACTTTCATGTTTGTTTTTCCGGATAGGGAATAGCTGAAGGAAGTGTAAGCGGCCAGAACACTTTCTTTCAATGCTGAATTTGCCGAATAAACCGAATCTGTTTTCCAGGTATCTACCAGCAGGTTATCTACAGCAACGTCATTATGAAACCATGAAAGGCTGGCTTTAATTCCTGCCTCCATATCAACTTTTGCCGAGAATTTTTTTTGATAATCCAAAGCACCCACCCAAAAATGTATAGGTGTTATTTTGCTGCTCCGTATATTTTGAGCACGCACAAATTTTCCATATGCATCATTGTAATTGTCTAAATAGCTATTGGGATTATCATCCCTGTAATAAATATAATCGGCATTGAAAGTTATTTTTTCACTGTCGGAAAATGAATGTTGTATATTGAAGTTACCGCTGATGTTCGACCAGTTATTGTTTTCACGATTTGTAATGTCCAGTAAACTATCCGGCGTGCTGTTGACAACAATACTTCCGTTGTTATTTGATTTCATCGTCCAGTGGTTTTCGTAGCCTGACACCAAAACTCCCATCACTGTTTTCTTTGACAACTGGTAATCGAGACCAAGCCTTGCGTTCTGGTTGAATTGTTGCGTATGCCGGTCATTCTCAGTATTGTTTTCTGTAATTGTATCCAGGTACGTTATTTTGTGATAGAACGACATAAACTGGTAATCATGGTTATCTGATAAAGTATAGTCTCCATATAGGTTTACTTTTCCTTTTCTATGGTTGAAATTGATACTGGCTCTTGTAACAGGGCCTCCCCTGGTATAGCCTGCGGTTAGCGAATAAGAACCATTTGTACCATAACTGTTATTTGATTTTAAAACAATGTTGATATATCCGGCATTGCCTTCAGCATCCAGGTTGGAAGGCGGCGTTGTTATCAATTCAATCCGTTCAACATTATCGCTGTTCATTCCCGACAGCAACTGCACCAGCGCATCCATCGGCATGTGGCTGATTCTGCCATTGATCATTACCACGATTCCATTTTTGCCGTTCATGGAAATGCTATTATTCTGTCTGTCCACGATAATCCCCGGCGAGCGCTCCAGCACTTGCAATACAGTGCTTCCTGCATTGGTAATGCTATTGGCTACATTTATGACCATCCGATCTATTTTTTGTTCAAACAACGGTTTTTTAGCAATGACGGTTACCTTGCTTAATTCCACATTTTTTTTCAAAAGCATCACTGTTTCTGTAGAGTGACTGTAAGAACTGCCTTTCAGTTCAAATGATTTTGTGTAAACCTGTTTAAATCCGCTAAATGTACTGGTGATCAGGTAATTTCCGGCTGGTATATTTTCAAATACATAATTACCCGAAGTGCTGGTTATCATACCCTTCACCAACACTGAATCCTTTCCGCGCAGAAGCAAAGCGTTGGCATTGGCTACAGGTTCACTTGCTTCATTGACCACCCTTCCCGAAACGATATACTGGGCTTCACAGTATCCGCAACAAAACAGGTATAAAAGAATGCTTAAGCCAACTACTATTCCTTTCATAAAAGTTTAATTTATAGATGTTTAAAGGCAACTGTCAGTTTGTTTTATATACTTTCTCAATCGGCTTTTTTCCCGTTTCAGAATCCTGATACACAGCAACAATTGGTACTTCTGGCAGCATGTTATTATTTTTTGCCTACTCTAAATTCCGTTTTCGGCTTTCCGGAGGTTTTATAGGATAAACGACGGGCCTCCTGTTTTTAAAAATTGACTTTTGCTAGATGATATATAAAATTTGTAAATGGGGGGCAAAAAGAATAATCCCGGTAAATGTAAATGCGATTTTATTCGTCCACCATTATATTTTATGCAGTTATTTAGCAATTGAAGTAGCCCGTAAACAGGCGTTTCTCTAAAGATTTTCATCATTTACAAGTCCACTCCAGTTTTACAAAACCCCGAATATTTAATAGTTGCAGAGACGTTTAAAAAAAGGTGTCAGGCATCAATAGAAAAAATGTCTCGGGCATCAACGGAAAAAACGTCGCTATAATTAAGGCACAAGACCAAGTTGGGACCCATGCGGCGGTAAAACAGCACGTTTCCGGTAGGGCCATTTAAAAACACGCCCGTTACTTTAGCCATGATCTTTTGGTTTATTTAGTTTATGTTCCATCTATGTCTATTGCTTGAACGCCTCATACCTGTACCTGATAAACTGCTGTATCCGTGCGCTAATAGCGCACGGATACAGCAGTTTATCCAGGGTATGTATAAGGAGGGACACTGTTGGGCAAAGGGATCGTACTGTGCAGCTTTTTTATTTGTAACAGTAACGGGATACCACCGGGGAAAAGATTTCAAAAGGCAACCTCCCCCAACCTTGCAAAAGCCCAAAAGCTTTTTCAATTTCCAGATTTTATATCATTTCAAAAGAAGTGAATATCAGTAAATGGAACGGCAGTGAAACGCTTTTGAAGATCAGGATTGTACGAGGCTCCGCTATAGTTTGTCAGGATCAGAAATAGTGGTTCCTGTTAAAAGAAATGGCGAAGTAGTCGCGGTTCTTGATGTTGATAGCGAAGTGCATCAGTTTTTTGACGATACCAATCAGAAATATTTTGAAAAAATTGTAAGGTTAATAAACTTTTGAAAGATGACTCAGTATCAGGCACGGGGATTAAGTGTCAAAGGTTATTCAGAGTGGGTGTCTTGTCTTGTACCTAAATTTGTTGTGTCGTTACACCGGTAATTGGATTATTGAGAAAAATTGAAATCATTCCTTTTAGGGGCATAGCAAGCAGCTTTTACTGCTGAAAAAAAACGGGTAATTATTTTGTTAATTGCTAAATCCTGTTATATTTGACCTCGCTTTCATTTCTTTTGAAAGCATTCATATCTAATTACCAACCGATGGCTGTTCAAAAAGAGAAACTAAAACTAATTTACAGACCCTTTGTAATGATTGCAATTATCCTGATCGCAGGATACACTTTTTTAAACTGGCTTATTTTCATTAAGCTTCAGGCATTTTCTATCGATGAAGGCATTATAAATATTTGGATACCAATGGCGCTTCCGTGGATACCCGTTTTAATATGGTTAAGGCCGCGCATTAAATTACTCAATTTAAAAAGAAAGAAAGGCGATCTTCCGGGGCTTTATACTTTCGTTGCAGGCTTCGCCTTGTGTGCCCCAATCATTATTGCAGAATCGTATCTCGAAACGGCATCCGGAAAATTAACGAAGCTTGACAATATCTCGCAACTTGAAAATCATGAGCCGACCAAGTATTATTCCTTAAAGAATTTTTATATCGACAAAGCAAATATTGGTGTTCAACCGGTTTTTGAGGTGAGCGGCAAACACAATTCCGACTTCAACATGAACCTGTTTGTTGTATTGCCCATTCTCAATTCGGCGGCGGACACTTCTGCTTCAAATTGCATTGCATGGTTTGGCATTAAATATCATAGACAAATCAGTAACCATCTTGACGAGCACGAAAAACAGGAACGTTTTCAAAAGTTTACCAATGAAAGCCAGGCTGACTTTGATCACCGGAATGTAAATGAATTTGTGTATTTCGACAAAATAGGAAATACCAGCGATCATAAAGACTATATCGCCGCCATAAAAAACGATAAGAAGTATTCAGGCAGTTTAACCACCGTTTTTATACCGGTAAACGAACCCTTCGAAGCAAGAAACGGCAACAAATTACCGTGGATATTTGGCGCATTTGCCATTGGCGCAATCATTTGGCTCGTTATGATTCTTATACCAAAATTTGATGAAGAGGCGCTGAACAGTTTCAATACCGGCTCCGTGAAAAAAGACACGACTCTGAGCGATGCTTTATCTTTTTTTCTACCTAAAAAAGAATTTTATTTTACCCCCCTTATTATAGATCTCAATATTCTCATCTTTATCATGATGGTTGTCTCAGGTCTTGGCTTCATGTCTTTTAAAGCCAATGATCTTTTGCTGTGGGGTGCTAATTTTAAACCTGTAACAACGGACGGTCAGTGGTGGCGATTGCTTACCAGCACTTTCCTTCATGGTGGTTTAATCCATTTGCTGGCAAATATGTATGCACTTGTATTTATAGGGATTTTCCTGGAGCCGCAATTGGGAAAAATGAAATACCTGCTTGTTTATTTGTTTACTGGAGTTGCAGCGAGCCTCACAAGCTTGTGGTGGCATGATGCAACAGTAAGTGTGGGTGCTTCCGGTGCCATCTTTGGGCTTTATGGCGTATTTCTTGGTTTGCTTTTGACAAAATCTTTGCCTAAAGCGATGACTAATAAAGCATTTCTGACAAGCATTCTGCTATTTGTCGGCTACAATTTATTAATGGGTCTTTCAGCCGGAATCGATAACGCAGCACACGTCGGCGGCCTTTTAAGTGGTCTTATTATTGGACTTATTTTATCTCAACAGGTAAAGCAGCAACAGGAAGAACAGGTTTTATTTGAACCGGTTGAAGCAAATGACCGGCAGCAAGTGGAAGGATAGTCGGTTTGAAGGATTGGTGCTTAAATTAAGATCAGCAAAAGGAAGCCGAAGCGAAAAAGCAAACTTTAGTATTATGGGAAAGAGTACTAAAAAGTGATCATCTGCTTTATTTTCTATCAGTATAATGCTTTAGATCCGATATGGTCCTGATCTTCAACCGCCGAGCTTGTTCTTTTCTCATCATCAGGGCATAGGCATTATTAAAACCAATAGGAGGAAGCCAGGCAAGATTATATTTTTCTGCAAATTCCTTTTTCACATACTGATACACACTATCCCTGTTGCCCATCAGGTCTGCCACTTTCTTCTTTGACGGCTTTAAAACCACCAGCAGGCCGGTTCCGGTATATTCGGGATAGAGGTCAATTTGATTATTTATCAATGCATCAAAACAAATCTTTGTGCCTCCCAGGCCGGTCCTTGTTTCAACACGAAGATGAGTATAGCCTTCTATAAGCATTTTATACATATTGATCAAAATATACTGCTCACCAAAGATCTTGGAGCCCAACCTTACCGTTCCTTTATTACCGTTTTGCGGCGGTTTGTATAAACCCTTCTCTATTAAAAAGTCTTTTGCTGTTCTTTCAGGCAGTTGCTTCAAATAGTCCACACGATAATTCAATTCAGTCATGATGCTATCATTGATCTTGCCGGCTAATAAATTAAGCGCAGTGGCTAATTCAGCATACTTTACTAAAACTTCTTTTCGTACCAGCGGCGCTGCATAATAAGGCGGGAAAATGGCTTTATCATCCTTCAGTGTTATCAGCCCATATGCTTTCAACCTGCCATCCGTGCTGTACCCACTGATCACGTCCAGTTTCTTTTCAAATTCGGCTTTATACATAACCGCATCGCTGATCACCACATTACGGATGTTCAAATGGTATTTTGATTTCAATCCCAGGTACCCATCTTCCCTTCCCATAAATTCAGGCGTAAAGCCAGCCAGCAAGCTTTTATCTACGGCTGAAAAAACATAAAAGGAAGAAAGGGCTATAAAAATAACAGGCAAAATGATCACCAACCGGTGCATCTTTCTTAACTGCATCCTTTGTAATAAAGAAAGCAGGAAGTCGAATAAAATAGCCAGCAGGGCAGCCGGAATTGCGCCTGCTAAAATCATGTTGGTATTATTGAGTGCGATGCCGCCAAAAATAAATTCACCTAAACCGCCTGCAGCAATATAAGCAGCCAATGTGGCAACGCCTACATTGATCACGGTTGCCGTGCGTATTCCCGCTAATATTACCGGCATGGCTAAAGGCATTTGTACTTTTAAAAGAATTTGTGCATCAGTCATTCCCATTCCCTTTGCGGCATCCACTACCGCAGCATCCACTTCCTTAATGCCCGTGTAGGTATTGCGGATAATCGGTAATAACGCGTATAAAAACAAAGCCGCAATAGCAGGAAAAGCACCAATTCCCAGCAAAGGAATCATGAATCCCAAAAGCGCAATAGAAGGAATGGTTTGTAAGATACCGGCAAAACCCAATACCGCAGGTGCAAATTTTTGTCTCCGTGCAATGAAGACGCCCAGTGGAAGGCCTATCAAAACCGCAATAAGCAACGCCGTAAAAGTAAGGCCGATATGCGTAACCGTTTGTTGCCAGAGCTTGTCCGACTGCTGTGCGATAAACTGCCAAAGGCTTTGCTGTTCTTCCATCAGTTTTGCCGTTTTTGTTTTTGAATAGCCATCTTTAAATGCTCAAAAGTTACTTCCTTTCGCAATCGTGTTTCTTCATCGATTACATAAACAGGCGCATTGTTGTTTACCAGTTCTTCCATCGCTTCCCATAAAGTGTGGTCAGCCGATAAAGTTGCCCGTATAGCGTTCCCTGCTTCCGGTAGCTCATTCCAGATATTTTTTAAACGCATGGATTGCCATTCCAACTGAAACAAGTGATGTTTAAAAAATGCTTTCACAAAATCATCTGCCGGCCGAAAGATCAATTCTGGTGGAGAGGCTAATTGGCGCATTTTTCCTTTATCCATTAAACCGATTTTATCACCCAGCTCAAACGCTTCCTGCACATCATGCGTAACCAGGATAATGGTTTTTTTCTTTAATTCATCCAGCTCTTTGAATTCCTTTCTCACGGCAAACCTTGTCAGCATGTCTAACGCACCAAAAGGTTCATCCATCAGCAGAATGGGCGGGTCGGTAGCCAGCGCCCTTGCGAGCCCCACTCTTTGCTTTTGACCACCGCTTAAAGTAGCGGGATACACATGCCGGTATTGTTCGGGCGGCAATTGAAGCTTATATAACAATTCATCTACTCTGTTTCTTATTTTTTCTGTAGGCCATTTTAATAGTTTTGGTACGATCGCAATATTTTCTGCCACCGAGTAATGTGGAAACAATCCATATCCTTGCAAAACATATCCCATGTTTCTCCGCAATTCTTCCGGCGGCTGTGTAAGAATATTTTTATTATCAATAAAGATCTTGCCGGAGCTTGGCTCAGTCAATCGGTTGAGCATCCGAAGGGTGGTTGTTTTTCCCGAACCGCTGGTTCCCAAAAGCACCAGGGTTTCGCCTTCTTTCACAGAAAAGGAAACATCATTTACAGCAACTGTATCATAGTAGGTTTTCGTGAGTTGCTGCACATCGATCATTACTTTACTCCTTTTTGCATAAACACGTCATTCGGCAATTTTGTATTTAAGCGTAAAACAAAAATAATACGTTTCAATTTAAATCTGCAGTTATTGGTTATTCTAAGGCTTAGCAATGCTTTTTAAAAGATACAACAAGAATAGTGCGATAGTTATAGATTGTGGACTAAAGGCGGGCCTTCATTGATACTATCCGGTTTGACATACCTATCCATTGAAGGATCTACTCTTGCAAGAAATTCATATTGGGAAAACGCAAGGCTTCCAAACTGTGATAGCAAGAATTATTTTTGCTGGCAAACATATTAAATTCTAATCCGGATTAAGGCTTTGCGATGAGTATCTCCTTCGGCTTTATTTCAGCAGGTTTACGGTTCCCTGTAGCTGTTGCGATTTGTTATTAAAATCAGTAAAACTGATTACCCACACATAAATACCTGCCAAAGGCGGTTCACCTTTAAATGTACCATCCCACCCCTGGTGGATGTTGTTCGTTTCGAAAACCGTCTGGCCCCATCGGTTGGTAACCAGGAAGTGAAAATTAGAAACAGGAAAAGGATATTTTACCCGGAAAACATCGTTCATTCCATCACCATTGGGTGTGAAAGCATTTGGCATCAGGACGTTGCAATTTCTTTCAGTGATCCGGATGGTTTCGCTGTGGCTGCCGCATTCATTAGTCGCTTGTAATTTGTAAATGCCTTCGTGCGTTACTACAAGATCAGGACCGGTACTTCCATCCTGCCACAGCAGTAAAGCATTTGTGTTTAACTTTGGCTTTAATACAACTTCCTGGCCTGAACATATCGCCGAGTCTGTTCCTAATGTGAACCACGGAATTGCTTGCTGCAGCACGTTGATGGTATCAGATGCCGAGCAATGATTCAAATCAACCGAAAGAATATACTGTCCCGCTTTTTGAACCAGGTAATCCGCGGCAGTACTTCCATCCTGCCACAAATAGGTAGCAAGGTTTGTATAAGATTTTAGCTGAAGGTGCAGCCCTTCACAAATCGTAGTATCTTTTCCAAGGTAAACTGCCGGTGTTGGTTTTACAGTAACTTTTATCATTGCCGTATCCGTGAAACATTGGTGCTCACCTGTGCCCACGACCGTGTAGCTGGTTGTGCTTGCCGCAGAAGCGACCGGGTTGGCAACAGAAGTGTTACTCAGCCCTTCGGTATTATAAATCCATTGATAGCTTTGTGCTCCAACCGCCTGAAGTTGAATCGTTTTTCCACTGCAAACTTCAACTTCCTTAGCTAATTGTAATACAAAAGGATGAATAACATTAACTGAAAAAGTCGCATTATTAGTGCATCCAAAACCATTGGTTACAGTAAGGACATAATTTGTATTATTTACCGGGGAAGCAGAAACCACCGGTTGATTACTGAAATTGAGGCCCTCAGAAGGATACCATGAATATGCCGTGCCTCCGGACGCAGTGACAGATACTGAAGATCCTTCGCAAAGGATTGCTTCCGTGGCGGAAAGCGTTACTCCCGGCTTCCCGTGCACCTGCAGCAGGTGACTTACGGTATCAGCGCAACCGCTATTATCCACTACCAGCTTTACCAAATAATTGCCGGGCTTATCATATTTCTTTTCTGGAGGGGTTTGCTGATTAACCACTGTGCCGTCATCAAAGATCCATTTCCAGGCTGGCTGCCCGGGAATCAACGTGTTTCCTGAAAATTGGGCAACAGACTGCTCGCAAATATCAGAAGGGCCACTTATCTCCCCGCCAAGTCCTTGTAGTGCCGTAATCTGCATTTCTGCCTGCTTCGTACAGCCGGCAGGTGATTGGATTTGCAAAGTAACTTTATAAGTTCCCGGGTTGTCATAGGCAAATGTTGGTCTTTCTATATTGGCTGTATCCTTTTGGTTTGCCGTTCCAAAATTCCAATGATAACTCAACAGCGGTTGCGGTCCTTCGCCGGAACCGATGTTCGTAATAACAGGATCGAACTGAACTTCTTTTGGCGCGCAGATCCGGGGAATGCTTTTTAAGGTAACATTTAGGGAATCAATAGAAATTTTGTTGGTAAGCACCACTGAAGAAGCGCAACCGTCCGCGTCTTTGGCAATCAGTTTCGGAACGTAGTTGCCCGGGGTTTCATAATAATGAACAGAAAAAGTAT
>Ga0207652_10002590_pt1 | contig 15167 bp, 13 predicted proteins | sample KBSC63BmetaG_FD_184334 | JGI IMG/M metagenome (GOLD analysis project Ga0207652, IMG submission 184334) | Corn rhizosphere microbial communities from Kellogg Biological Station, Michigan, USA - KBS C6-3B metaG (SPAdes) (version 2) | ecosystem: Host-associated > Plants > Roots > Rhizosphere ... | reverse complement strand
CCATGCTGTTTGAATACACCCCGGTTTATCGCTCAGCTTCTCGAGGCGAGCATATCCGTCAAGGAATCTATCGGGTCAATTGCCGAGTCCAAAAAGACCTAAAAACCACCGGCGACGATGATTTAACTGGACATCCGCGCCACGACTCGATGGCATCGGAACGTGCAATACTTGAACATGCGATCCAATATCTGCTGGATCACAAAACAAGTGCGCGCGTCATGCTGATGACCTCAGTACACGTTGAGACGCTGCGCGGACCGACTTCGCAAATGCGATATTCCATGATTCTGCGGTCGGCCCAACTCCGCGCAAAAAAACGCCTTCTCATCGAAGTCGTTGGATACCGCGATAGCGACGACACAATTGGCATTCGGAGAGCCATTGATGAGCTCCGTGTGCATTCTCATGCCGTATTTATCTCGCTTTCTAACAACAGCTTCGGCAATCTTGAAAAAATAGCAATTGAAAGCAAGAGATCGGGAGTGCATGCATTTGGCATGAATATCTCGCAATTCAACGGGCGAAATGTCGAAAGCATTGACGCGATAACTCGTCTGTCTTCGTTGGGAGAGCAATATTCAGTTCCTACTTTCGTCGATGGCATTGCGAGCGTCCCGGCTCTTGCCAAAGCGATCGCTAACGGCGTCTGCTATGTGTGCGCGCCCGCCTTGCGCCCCCCTTTACCGACGCCCGATGACGCAGAGTGCGCCACGTTGGACGACCTCTATTCGGCGATATAGGCACCATGAGAAAAAGTGGATCCGTGTCCCTCTCCCAACTTGGCGGATGTGTTTATCGGAAAACCCTACGATGTTTCGCGAGCCATCATGCTGCTAAAATTTCTTTTTGACTCCACGGCGGGTCGAGCGGGTTAGATCGACCCGCCGCATTATCGAAAGCGAGAGTTACGCTCCGCACCGGATGAGTCCGTGAATTTGGCGGCGTTCAAACAAGTCACACGGGAGGACAATATGACTAGCCCTCAGGTTCTTATTGCAGAAGACGATGAATCGCTTCGCGGTATCTTGGCTGAAATGCTTGCCGAAAGAGGGATCACGGTTATGCAGGCGGTGGATGGTGTGCAGGCGTCTCAAATGCTTAAAGACAATATCTGCGTCTCACTTCTTTTGTCCGATGTTAAAATGCCTCGCATGGATGGATACGCGTTGGTCGAAGAAGCCTTGATGCGTAACTCTGAACTCAAAGTATTGATGATGACGGGTTATCCCGGAGACTTTCCGCCGCCAGCGGTGCTCAAAGCCCGGGAAATAAGAACGCTGGCTAAGCCGTTCGACTTGGATCGCATGTGCGATCAGGTAGTTAATATGCTGGCACGGCCTTAGCCCTGATAGAGACGCTCGAAAACCGACTTCATCTCGCATGGGACACACAAGCCACTCCATTTAATGACTTTTGGGACCACTATCACAAGGCAGTTGCAGAGATGCGTTGTGGCCTATCATCATAATGCTGTCGAGATTTAGATACCTCAAACTCGTGCCGTTTCGTGCAAAGCCGTTCCCTAGGATGGCGACGTTGCATCTGTTAATACTTCGGCGCTCCTCAAAAACAATGAAAGGGACACACGGATGGACACAAGAAAGGGCGATTCAAGAATTCCAGGAATTCGGTCGATTCTTTGAAGGTCTAAGATTCCTCCGGCTCCGCCCAAGACGCTTCGCAGTTTGATCACACGATCTGCGAGATGGTGGGCCTAGATAGGAACCACATCAGTGGTCATTTGGGTTGTCAGATAGCGTTTTTGCCAAGTCAACACTCGTGAATACCAGCAATTGTGCCAACAAAACCACTACGCTCGCGGCGGCTAATAAAGTGATCAAGACGTGTTGCCAACTTTGTCGGTAGAGGCGCCAGCATATGACTACGAGGTGGCGTCGGCGCTAGCCATGGGCGTCTGGATCGAAATGTTTGCGTCTTATCGTTCCAGATCATGATGTATTAATCTAGCTTGTCTCCAGAAAGCCAATGAGGTCGGGGATGCTGGAAAGCTTTATCTCGTACGCATTTGCGGCTGCGATCATGGTCGGCTTTCTCGTGTGGCGTGAAAGGCGCAAACAGAAAACCGCTGTCGAAAAGGCCGCTGGCGCATTGGAGAGCCTGGGCGGCGCGCTGCAGCGTTTGACCGGGTCCATAGAAGCCTTTGCGCGCAAGACCGTGCATCCGCGAGAATTGCTCGATTGTCCGGAATTCCGCGAAGCCGTGACCCTCCTCAAACAAGACGATGTGAGCATCGATACGGTACGCCAATACGCGATGACCGGAAACGTCTACCTCGCCTCTGCTGCATTCGAGGCCCTGACGACAAGATCGGAACGGCAGTCGCTGTTCAACCCGATCATGATGCACTTTCGAAATCTCGAGCCCGACGTCATACATTACGCACTTCGATTCTTCACGAGTCTCGATGCGCGGCCGCCGGTCGGAGGACCGGTGGCGTTGGCCGAAGCTTGGTGGGGTTCGCGCGTGACGCTGGCTGACAGCTTTCGCGACTTTTTTTCGGCGCGCGAGGAGCTCGGTGACACAGCGGAATTCGGCACCTATCTCGATTGGAGTGCCGCTTCCAAGCCGGCGACCATCGATACCTTTCTGTCCTACATAGATCACCCGTACGCGCGCGCGCTGCGCGACCAGCTTACACAATGGCGGGGATCTCGCGTCGACTCCGGTTTTCTCAATTCATTCGGCCGGTTCTGGACCCAGACCCCGGAAGAGGCGCTCGTCACGCCGGAACCTTGGAGAGAACAACTCGATCGCGCGGAGCAATCGGTCCTGGCCTTTCCGCCGCGTTCCGTGCTGATCACAGGCGGTCCGCGCACCGGAAAGACCTCGTTCCTCAAAATTCTCGGTGAACGCCTGATGGCCGATGGCTGGCGCGTGTTCGAAGCGAACGCCGCCGACGTGATGGCGGGCCAGGTCTATTTCGGCGAACTGGAAGGGCGTATCCGCAATCTTGTGAGCGAGCTCGATGCGGGCAAGCGTGTGGCGTGGTATGCCGGAAACATTCTTCAGCTTGCGGAAAGCGGCACGCATCGCGGACAATCGGCAAGCGTCCTGGACCAGATCCTTCCGGCGGTGATTGCAGGCCGTCTCGTCATCTTTGCGGAAGAAAGCCCCGAAGCCGTCAGCCGGCTGTTCCAGTCGCGCCCCTCGTTACGCACCCAGATGGAAGTCTATCGGCTCGATCCGTTCAGCACCGAAGAATTCGGCGACTTTCTTGAGCGTGCGGCCCGGCAAATCGAGTTCATCCGTGACAAAATGATCGGCGAAGATGCCATTACCGCGTGCCTGCAGTTATCACAGCAATATCTGGGCGGTGCGCATTTGGCTGGAATCGGCGTCGATCTGTTGAAACGATCAGTACAAAACGCAGCCGACGCATATCTTGTAACGGCAGACCACGTGCTCATGGCCGTTTCGCAGATCAGCGGCATGCCCCAAGCGATACTTGACGACAAGGAGAAGATCGATCTGGCGACCGTGCGCCGTTTCTTCAGTTCCCGTTTGATCGGCCAGGACGAGGCGGTCTCGGCGGTGGTGGATCGTATCGCCATGCTGAAGGGAGGGCTCGTCGATCCGCACCGGCCGGTCGGTGTCTTTCTGTTTGCCGGGCCGACGGGAACCGGCAAAACCGAGTTGGCGAAAACCCTGGCCGAATACCTGTTCAGCTCGCCCGAACGCATGACCCGCCTGGATATGAGCGAATTTCAGACCCCGGATTCCACTGTCAAGATCGTTGGCGAGCGCGGTTATTCCGCAACGGACTCTCTGACTGCGCGCATCCGCAAGCAGCCCTTCTCGGTGGTATTGCTCGATGAGTTCGAAAAAGCCCATGCCAACATCTGGGATCTGTTTCTTCAGGTCTTCGACGACGGTCGATTGTCGGACGCGAACGGCCACACGGTTGATTTCCGCCATACGATCATCGTCCTCACCTCCAATCTTGGCGCGACCAGCCATCAGAGTGCCGATCTCGGTTTCGTGCACCAGAAGGGCGCCTATGGCGAGGAGCAAGTCCTGCGTTCGATCTCGAGAACCTTTCGTCCCGAGTTTGTCAACAGGCTGGACAAGATCGTGGTGTTCAAGCCGCTCTCGCGCGAGGTGATACGCGGGATTCTTCACAAGGAGCTGCACCAGATTCTGGATCGTCGCGGTCTTCGAAATCGCGACTGGGCCGTGGAATGGGAGTCCACCGCAATCGAATTTCTGCTCGATCGGGGCTTCTCGCCGGAGATGGGCGCGCGCCCCCTCAAGCGTGCGATTGATCAACATCTTCTGGCGCCGCTCGCCGCGACGTTGGTCGAGCACCGGTTTCCCGAAGGAGATCAGTTCCTTTTCGTGCGCAGCAACGGCAAGGCTATCGAAGTCGAATTCGTCGATCCCGACGCTCCAGCGCATGCGCCCGGTGACGCGGTCGAGACAGAGCAAAATACCGCCCTTGAACACCCCATCTCGCTGCCGGCCATGATCTTGCAGCCCGGCGGCGGAGCGCGCGAGCGCGCGGCGCTGGAAGCGAGTTTTGAGACACTTGGAACCGTGCTCGCCGCGCCGGAATGGATCGCACTCAAGGACGGGCTGCTCCAGCAGGTTTCGGCTGTTGACATCTGGTCGCGGCCGGATCGTCACGCGCTGTTCGCCCGCATCGCGATGATGGACAGCGTCGAGGAGGCCGCGCGCACGGCGGATCGTCTTCATCGACGCCTGATGTCTCGCGGCACGCAGCCCTCCGGCGCGTCGCGCGAGCTTGTCGGGCGCCTTGCGCTCCAGCTCCACCTGATCGAACAGGGCATCACTGACGTGCACACGCAAGCGCCGGCGGATGTGGTAATCGCGGTCGAACCGATATTCGACGCCGGCGGCGAGGTGGAACCGAGCGAGGAATGGTGCGGGCGTCTGGCCCGGATGTATCGCCAATGGGCAGAACGCCGTCGAATGCAGTTCGAAGAGATGACGCCGCCATCACGAGACGGAGATGCACTTCTGCATGTGACCGGCTTTGGCGCTTTTCGCACACTCGACAACGAAGCAGGTTTGCATGTGTTGGAGGATGCGGTAACCGGGCGGCGCAGCGTTGCAAGGGTCAAGGTCGCACGCGGCCCGCAAGAAGAGCCGCGTGGGCATGAGGCCTATCGAACGTATTCCGCCCTCCTCGCGCTCGCGGGTGAGCCCACCTCCATCATCCGCCGTTATCGCGAAAACCCCGCGCCGTTGGTGCGCGATGCGCGTGACGGCTGGCGCACCGGCCGGTTCGAAGCCGTTCTCTCGGGAGACTTTGATCTTTTTGGACATGCAAAAGCATCAAGCACCGATTAAAACCGGGATGGCCTAAGCCGAAAATCGGAGAAAGTTCATGGCGAAGAGTTTTGACGATTCCGAAAAGCGTCAAGCCGAGCTCGCCACCGCGGTTCTGACCGCTGCCCGGGACGGACTGATCGAATCAGTACGCTCGCTGCTCGATCGCGGCGCCCCATTAAATGCGCCCGATCGCGCCGGGCGGACAGCCGTGACGTGGGCGGCAGCCAATCGTCAATTGGCGGTGGTCACGCTCCTGCTTGACCGGGGAGCGATCATCGACGCCCCGGCGCGAGTTCAGTTCGACGGATGGCTAAGCTGGCTCGATGAGCAATCCGAGCAGGCTTATGAGAAAATGTGCGACGCGACCAACAACACGGCGGCTACGGGCCACTATTCCAACGCGAAAGAGTTTTTGCACGATGCGATCGCCCTCGCCCGCCGCCTGAAGCGGCAGGAGACCGAAGCGCAGCTGATGACGCGCTTGGATCACATCAAAACTATTTTCCGGTCTCAGTTTCCGGCTTGATGCGATCGCCGGTGGACAGCTAATTCGGCGCCGGTGAACCGGTCGTGCATTGTCCGTCAGCGACGATCTTGGCTCCAGCAGCGCGCGCGAAGCACACATTTGAATACGTCTTCCGAACGTTGCCCATTTGGCCGCAGACCGGAGCATATTGTTCGGTGCACACCGTCGGAGGCGATTTGGCCGGCTTCGCCACAAGGACCCTGCCCGGGTCTCGAACGGTGGGCTGCGCGAGAGCGGGCGGCGCGAACGCAGTCGTGGCGCCGGCCACAACCAGACAAAGCGCGGCGGCCTTGGTAACGATGGTTCCGTGGAGGCACAGATTGTTGGTCAATGATCGTCTCCGGCTTTGCGCGGAAGGGCATTGTCAGGCGAGCATCCTGATCCTCAGTATAGACGCGGCAACGCCCAGTGAATAGCGTCTGGCGGATGCTTTGTATTACGCACCGGCACGCAATCGGGCGGGCGAGAGGACGTTCAAGACCGTGACGCGCATCGTGCTTGTCCTTTCCGTGGCTCTTTCCTTTTGGCCAGCCAGATACGCGGCAGCAACACATATACCACGCATGTGCCATACAGGCTCGATTACCGTTTCCGGTATCGTGCACGGCTTCGCCACCGTTCAAGAAGAACCGGGCGCCTCGCCACAATCGAGCTTCACGTTGCAAAAGCCAAGTTGCGGAACGGAGAATGTTCTGGTGAGCGGGCCGGCGCCGATGTTTTGCGCCGAAGGCGACAGGGCAACGGTGACGGGCGAATATTTGCGTGCGAACAAGCTCAACCCCGTGCCGGTCATCAGCCCTGCCCATGTCGATTGTATGCCGGGCAAGTAAGAGCCTCGCCGCGCAAGACCGGCAATAGGTCTCAGCGGCGCGTGATCTTTATTGTGGCGCGAATTTTGTTAAAGCGGCTGAGCAACAAGCCAAGGTTAAATGGCCGATCGTCTTTTGCGACCTCACCGCCTGGTGTCTCATAGGCTACAAAGTAGTGCACAGCTAGGCAGGGCTTGCGGGATAACAGATAGACGAAGTCTTCGTACGAGTACCATCCGCCTGGATCACTCCCGGACATATGCGCGAAGGTGGGTGTCTCCTTATCGACACCACTGTCGTAATCCGGGGGTTGCTGCGCAAGGAAATTCCCCGCTGTGCAGGCATTTGCATAACGAGGCAAAACTTCAACGGCCAATCCGGTCTGACCATTTTGCAGCGTCGTATGCGGCTGAAGATCGAAAGATGGTTTTAGCCCTAGCCCCTCGATTCTCGCACGATTGCCGTCGTTGTCAGGATAGTTCAAATCGGCGAAATCGGGATCGGCCTTCCAGTCGGATGGATAGGAAACTGTAAATCCGCGCGCGTCGTGGAATGTGGTCCAGCGCGCCGCAATCGAAGCGCTTGTAGAAAGCAGAAGCGATAAACACATCAAAACTGTCTTGGTTCCGAATCCGATATGCATCGCGTCGCCCTTCCATCGGCACCGTCATGTCGAAACAAGGGCGCCACCAGCAAGATGGATATGTGACCGGAAGCGATGAGCATTGGAGTGCCTCATCGCGGAACTCCCACGTCAGCTTATCCGGCACGCCCTGGATGCCCCTCGATCGCTGCTGACTATATCGATGCTTTGAACGACACGACAGCCATGCGTCCCGAGGTTGCGGGGGGATCACTCTGCCAAACTCGCCGACGCAAGTGAATTGATTCGGCTTTCATCGCGCTTGCGACATTGGACCGTCCGTTATGCTGCATTGCGGTGTTACGATGTCGGCTCCGAAGAAGAGGGGCGCGGCGAGGCCGTGGACATGCAAAGCACTCAGCTTCTCGCGCGGCGGCATCTATGCCTGCCGGGCTTTGAACGATCTCGGAAACGTCCTATTGTTTGTCCCGATCCGAAAACATCGGAACTGCCGGGCGGGCAGCGTCGATTTCGCGGTCGAAGGGGAATTTTCCAATGCATGACAGCACGCTTCTTGGCGTCGATGTGTTGTGCGTCGTGTTGCTGGTCCAAAACATCTACACAAGCGCGCGGCGATGGCTCTCTGTGGCCTATGCCCTGGCGGGGTTTGTAATTCCGATCGTGTTGAGCGTCATCCCGATCTTTGTTTTCAACATCGATGTCGACACGGTCGGCGGCTGGATCTCCGTGACCAGTCCTATCACGGCGGTCATCGGCGCGTTCATTCCGCCGAGCAGGGAAAAGCGCGCCTGAGCGCCGCGCCCTCGCTGGCGCGGGTTCAAATAGGGCCGCAGCGTTTTTCGAAGAAGAGGATCCAGCTATCGCCCGGCCTTGCTCCGGCTTTAAGCCGGTTCACATCGGCGCGGGCCCGATCGCAATTGCCGAGCACCGCCTGTATCCGGATACGCAATGCGATCGAGTCCGGATTTTTCGGGTTCACGGAAAGCGCATGGTCGACATCCTGTAGCGCTGCGTCCTGATCTCCGATGGTGAACAGCATCAGCGCCCGCGCACCATAGACTTCATCATTCTTGGGAAATTGCCGAATGCCGTTCGTGGCTATATTCCGCAACGCATCGATGAACTGGGCACGTTCGGTCTCGGACATCACTGGCTTCGCGATCGCATATCTGTCCAGATAGAGTGCGAGTTCCATACCGACGGCGAGCGCCGAAGGATCGTGATGCTGTGCCTGATCGATGGATTTGAGGCCCCGCTCGACAAGGTCGTCGGCACCGTCAAGGATCGCCATACGTTGCTGGATTGAAAGAGTTTCGTTTCTATCATAGGCCTTGGCTATCCGGTCGCTTGCCAAGCCCTGGAGGACGATCGCCTGGCCGATGAGAGCATCGGCATAGAGCGTCCGCGCCGGTTGACTGAAGACGGCTGCGGCTCTGCCGCCCTTGTTCAGGACCGCAAGCGCCCGCCCGAAATCTCCCAGCGCCGCTTGCATGGTTCCGCTATCCATCGAAAATTGCGCGCGCCGGATGAGAACATAAGGATCGCTTGGCAGCAGGGCCGCCGCTTCGCCGAGCCACCGTTTGCGGCCTGCTTGATCGCGGGCTGCCGTGCCCAAGCCGATATAAAACGCCGCGAGGTGCTGACGGATTTGCGTTTCGCTGCCCAAGACTTGCGGGCGCCCACCCAGGCGACGCTGCACATCATAGACAAGGGAAGCGACAATCGTGTTCCCGGGTTCAAGAAGCGCCGCGGTGTGGGCTTGGGCGAGTGCGCGTACTTTCTGGCCCGACCACAAAAGCGCGTAGGCAAGCCATGCGCGTGCCTCGCCGGAGGCCGGATCGGCCGAAACGGCGTTACGGAATGAAGCCGATGCGGACGCGAAATCCGCGGCGAAGAAACTGGCCGCGCCCTGCGCGACATCGGCATCGAAAGGCGACGCTTCCGGCGCGCCGACAAGGCGCAACGGTGCGGCGACATCAAGCGCGAAATTCCCGCCTTTCGCGTTCGCGATACGCGCCTCGATCTGATCAAGCAGCGAATAATTGTTCTGGCCAAGGCTTGCGCGCGGCGCACGCAGATCGAACGATACGCCACCGACGATGCTGAAGGGGACGGTGGTGCCCTGGCTGTCGCGGACATCGACGCTGTTCGTCAAGGCCGGGAAATCGGATGGCTGCGCCGGACGGCCGAAGGGCCGATACGGCAATTTTGCGAACGCGCGCAATACCGGACTATTCGCACCCGTCAGGCGCAACAGGCGTGCCGCCGCGACGGCATCGAGCAATCCGTCGAGCCGTGCGATCAGAAACCCCGGATCGGCCGCGCGCGACCGCGCGAATGCATCGAGTGCGGCGGTATAGGCCTTCGCCGCCCGGTCGCCGATATCGTTGCCTCCGGACGTGGAGACGAAATCCGCGCCATCCGCCTGCATTCCCTGGCTAAGAACCTGAAGCTCAGCATTGAAAACCGTGGTGCGTCCCGAACTCGATTGCCGAACGGCACCCGCATCGAGTGGTTTTGGATGATACCAGAACCGCGTCGCGAGCTGCGGCGGCGCCTGGCCTTGTTCGGCAATCAATGTCATTGCGGAACGATAATCCGCCACACCGGTTGGGCGAATGCCCAGGACGATCGACTTCATTTCGTAATCGGCCGCGAGCATGGTCTTGGCCATGCTGGAATCGGCGGGAAGACCGATCACGCGCGGCACGTTCGGCCCGTTGGGATCGTATGGCGAACGGTCGAGCGAGACTCCCGGCACGGTGTCCTGCAGCCACGCCGTCCTCAGCGCGAGGATGATCGTGTCGATATCGATCCGTGTTTCAGGGCGCGCGGACACCGTGCCGATCAGCCACACATCCTGTCCATTCGGCGCGAGCGTGAAGCCGCGAATGCGTCCGATATTCGCGGGGTGGCGAAGCGTGTCGGGCAGCGTTGCCCACTGGGCCGGCGATGCCGAATAATTCTGCACGGCCGCGAGCAACCGTTTGAGCGAAATCAACATTACATGGTCGGCGCCGATCATCGGCGCGGTGCTCTGGAATTCGGGCTGACCCGTCGCCTGCAGCACCGCGAGAGTCACGTCGAAAGCCACGCCGCCAACTTTTTCCGCGGCGCCGCTGCGCGCCATAATATCGTTACGCGCATCGACATCCGGGATGGGCACGGTGGTGCCGTCCAGCATCCGCATATCTTTGAAGAGCGGCTTGGGTTGGCCACCGGGCTGCGCGGCGTTCAGCGCCGACAGATCGACGACGGTGCCGTTGCGCAACGTGGCCATGCCGCTGTTCGCATCGTATTTGACGACGCTGAAGAAGTTCGTGCCCCTCTGGATCTTAAGCGCGGCGTCGGCATGCTTCGCCGCGCCGTCGTAAATCGCGGCGGCGGTCGCGAGGTCTCCTTTCCCGTCAGCGAGCGCCCTTGCCTGCTGGATTGCCAATCCTTCTTGGAAATGGCCGGCGCTGTGGATATCGCCACCCTCTGCGCCGCCATTGCCGCTGCCCGACGATCCCGGCGGAGCAAGATCGGAAATCGCGCGCCGCGCAAACAATTCGGCCTGATCTTGTTGCGCCATGGCCTGCCGATACAGCACCACCTGTTCGGCGGGATTGGAAGCGCTTTGCGCCCTCGCAATCGTCGCTGCCGCATTTGCGCGCGCCGCGGATGCAAAGTTGAGAAATGTCGCAGCCGATGCGCTCGCGGCTTCCACGCTCGCAGCAATCGCGGCGGGCGGCGCGGAGGCTGTGTTGCCGGCCGTGCCACTTGCGGCTCGGCTTTTGACGGCGGCCGCAAGTTTGGCCATCGCATCCGCCGCGGACTGGCCAGCCTGTATGAGAACAGCACTCTCGCCCTGACGGTGTGTGCACATCTTGGCGATTTCTGAAAAGTTGGCGTCCGGCGGCGTCTGGGCTTCCGGCTTTGCGGCTTCTGCCCTAAACGTCGCGGCGATCGCAGCGAAAACGCAAACCGCGGCCAACCACGAATTCCGCTGACGCTGCATGCGAACGCTCTCCTAGATTTTTCGCTGCGTCGCCTTGATGAGCGTCCTGTCGGCCTCGTTCAGTGCCTCGTCGAGCCACAGCATGGCGGCTTCCGTCGCATTGGGGTCATGCTCTTTCGCCGCGCTCAGCATGTCGCGGGACGCCGCGACGACTTCTTGGAACCGCGGGATCATTGTGACATGTTCAGGCACGCTGTCCGCCGGCGGCATCGCGGCCATGAGCGCACTGACGGCCGTCTCAAGACGGTCCGCCGCCTTGTTGAGGTCAACGACGGAGGCCGGCGATGGATTGCGGGGATTGAAATTCTTGCGCAGCGCGAGCACCTGCATCGCTGAGATGCATTTGAACCAGTTGGCGCGATATTGAAGGGTTGCATCGTCGCGGTTCTGCGCGGCGGCGGGGACCAGATACGCGACGCAGAGCAACGCCGACACGGTTGCGAAGAGCACGCGCCTGCGAGAGGCATTCATGGCGCTTGACGCCGAATATCGCCATACAGCGTGGCGATACGTTTCTGATACGCAATTTCGGATTTTTGAAAATTCAACCGGCGCTTGACCCGAAGCTCATAGTCCGTGGCAACCGCAATACGCTGCCGCATCGCGACCTCGGTAAGCTCTTGCGCTTCAAGCTGCGCGGTCGCGGCATTCATCCTGTTGACGGCGGCACAAACCAGACCCGTGTCAAGCATCAGCGCGACGACGCTGAGATAGAGCGGCGCTTTCTCTGCGGCCACACCCATTGTCTCCCGCATGAATTCCGCTCTGCCCGGACTGTCGGCCAGCAATGTGGTGAAGCGCAACGCACCTTCGCCTCCGATGGCCACGCTCCGCGCCAGCACTTCAGCATTGTTGTTCTCCTCGCTCGCTCTGGAAAGCGCCTTGCCGTCGAGCATCATCGCCAGACCCGTGGTCAGCCCCTTGCGCTGGGTTTCGGCTGCTCGAGTGGTTTCGAGCGCAAGTGACATCTCGCCCTTGCCCAGGCTGCCCGCGAGCCTTGCCTGGTTCCATTGCAGCAACGCTCCCCCGCTCTCGCTCAGATAGTTGAGCCCGAACATCGCGAAATCCTCGTGCGCCATCTGTTGGAGGTGCAAGCCCTCCTCTCGATAGCCCTGGATATCGGCGACCAGGCCGCGGCGCTCCGGTCCATAGACGGCCTTCGCAAGACGTTTGTCGAAATCAACTTCTTTGCGCTGGCGCGCCTGCGCATGGGCCAGCCTTTTTTCCAGGTCCTGCTGCTCTTGCCGCAGATAGGTTGCGAATGACGGTTCAGAGATCGCCTTGGCGAGGCGCTCGGCCACTTCCCAGTGCGCCTTTTGCTGCCCCAAAAGGTCGCGAGCGGCCGCGATCTGCTCGGCCGTGCCGCCCGCCTCGATCTCCCCAAGCATGCGCGTGGCATCACGATAATTTTGCCAGGACGATTTGATGAAATTGTAGTTCGCGTCCGCCTGTTCTTGCAGCGCCGTCTCGAGACAAACCTGACAGGCCGCGGCAGACGCGCCGGTCGGAATTGCGGCGACGGCAAATACCGTCAGTCCCATCGCGGCGACAGGCAACAATACCGAGCGCAGCCGCGGGATCATCCGCCGATGCTCATATTCGGATCGAGGGGACACCAGTTTGCCGATGATTGGTCGTGCTCCCCCGGGATGTTAATAACGGTGGTGAACTCGATACCCGGTCCCGTCCAATCGGGGTTCTGCCCAGATTGGTCTTTGGGCACGTATCGCAATTGGAACGACGGCGCGGAACCGGTCGGCGTGACGATGTGCGTGAGGGGGTCGTATGTGAAAGAGACGGGGCTATCGAGCTCCGTCCGGGGAACGCGGATCGTGTCGCCGTTGGTAATGCTGACGACAATCTGATTCCCGCAGACGTAGATGCCGTCGGCAGGCCTGGTGCGCGCGGCCTCGTCTTTATTTGCAGACACGAAGGAGCCATAGCCGGAGACTACCACCAACAGCACCGCAAATATCAGCAAGGCGAACCATAGCGGGCGCATCGGTTGTCGGCGAACGCGCCAGACGGTCGCGAAAATCGCAACGATCAGCGCAATCACAAATGAGAAGACGACCGCTGCCTGTGGCTTAGGTGCCAGTCCGGGAAAGATGTCGCCGAGAAACCGCCATCCCAGATCTATAAGGACGGTTCCTATAATGGCAACGGCCAAGAAGACGCCTACATGCCCGAGCACGCGCCAGTAAGACTGCATGATAATGCCCCCTAGCCTTACGAGACCATATCAGAGCACCACCCCCGCGGAAAGGCCTCTGTGGTTGGAGCACTGTCTTCTCGTCCACGTCGTCCGCGCGATAGGCCCCGAAGTGCCTTCAGCGGTGTCATGATCGTGCCAACACGAATAGCAACATTGTCAGGTCGCTACGCACTAGGCGGAGTGACTGGGCGGGTTGGTCCAACCGCTCGGGATTGCGGTCGTACAGCTTCCGCCATCTCGATTCTGCTATCAGAACCGCACGTTGCGTCGACGCCCTAACTGCATCAACGCCACTATCCCTAAGAGTGCGAGCGCACAGAGCCCGAAAAGGAGATTTAAAACACAGCGGCAAAAGAGACGATCTGAGGATTGGGTTACCGATACCGCCGCCGCCAAGGCAGAGTCACCCTGCCAGTGCGCGCGGATAGCGACTGGACACTCCTAACTCGGTCGCCGTCGGCGACGATCGGATTTGAATAAAAGACTGCTTCCGCATGCCAGTGATGCGAGTTTGAATTTGCCCGCACTGCAGTTCGGTATTGGGCACTTTTAGCGGAGTGTTGCCGATGACATCTGGCTATGGCTCGATGGAGACGACCGCTTACTACGCAAAGCGAATACCGCGATTATTGATAACTTTCCATTCTCGATAGCAGAGCCAGGATGCCACGGACGAGAACTCGCAATTCCTATCTATGCCTAAGAGGGCGGCCTAACCTTTGCGCTCTTTTTTTTGCCAGTCCTCTTCGGTATGTCACCCCTCGGCTCAATGGTAATCTGTGGCGGCGGCTCATCGAGAACCACGCTGAGTAGCGAGCTGTGAATTTCAAGCTGGCCGTTGTATTTGATAAAACCGAGCTTCCGAAATTTGTTCATAAAAAAGCTGACCCGCGAGCGCGTCGTGCCGATCATTTCCGCGAGCGTTTCTTGACTGACCTTGGCGATAATCTTTTCGGGGCGCCCTTCCTTGCCGAAATTCGCCAGCAACAGGAGCGCACGGGCCAGCCGCTTCTCGCTCGAATTAAAGAGTTGATCTATCAAATCTTCTTCGACCCGGATGCCGCGCGTCAGAATATGTGAAACGAACATTTCCGAAAATTCCGGCTCCTCGTGAAGGACGCGCATGATGGCTGACTTTTCCATCCGCATGATTTCGCATTCGCTCATGGCAGATTTCGAGCTGCCATGAAAAAATACTGCGGGATTTCGTTCCATCCGCATTTTGCCCGCCACTGGAGAGCTCAGGATGGCGGTCGCCTCGCCAGAATGTGCGCGCCGAAAAGCACGCCGCAAAGGATTGAGGCAACATCGAACGCGAGAAAGAGTTGAGACGAACTCAAGCCGGGTCGCCCCGAATTCTCATCGTAGGATCTCGAAGAGGGGGGAAATATCCCCTTCGAAAAATCGGAGGTGCGGGCGGCTTTTTACGCCAGCCTCTGCACTCCCGACGCGAGGTCATTTTTGACCAACCATAGAAATCCCACGGACGTGCAAAGCCGGCTTCGATCAAAAATGTCCATCTGCCGGAGGGCACGGCCTTCTGTCATTTTCGGCAGGCGAACGAAAAGGGGCAGCATGCGTATCTCGACGAAATTTCTCACTCTCGGTGGCTTGGCCGTCTGTGCGATGGGCATGCTGTTCGTGGCCGTTCAGCCCGCTGCCGCCAACTCGGCCTTTGCCAAGGCCTCGGCCATGCC
>Ga0207652_10002589_pt1 | contig 15170 bp, 12 predicted proteins | sample KBSC63BmetaG_FD_184334 | JGI IMG/M metagenome (GOLD analysis project Ga0207652, IMG submission 184334) | Corn rhizosphere microbial communities from Kellogg Biological Station, Michigan, USA - KBS C6-3B metaG (SPAdes) (version 2) | ecosystem: Host-associated > Plants > Roots > Rhizosphere ... | reverse complement strand
GGCCAAGCTGACCCTGCCCCTGACCGCGCTCGCCTGCGTGGACCGGGTCATCACCGAGCTGGGCGTCTTCGACCCGACGGGGGACGGCTTTCGCTGCGTGGAACGCGCGACGGACGTCAGCGAGGAAACGATCCGCGCGCTGACCGGCGCGCCGGTCGACTTCTCACAGCGCTAGTTCGCGAACAGCTCCAGCTCGGAGAAGCCGGGCTCGTCGGGCTGGTCCTGGACGCTGGTGAAGCGCAGCGAGGTGGCGTTCCCGACCCGCGGTTCTACCAGGATGTCGAGATCGCGATCGGGGTCGGGCAGCAGCCGATCCGCGCTCCACAGCACGGCGCCGGCGGCGTCCAGCAGGTCGAAGCGCCCCTCGACGAAGTCGTAGCCCGAGGCGTACTCGCGGTTGCCGCGCATGGCGATGCGGCCCACGGTCTGCGGCGCCGGGAACGTCAGCTGGTAGAACGGCTGTATCGCGCACACCGGCGGGCCAGCGCAGTCCCCGTGCGCCGTGAAGAAGCTGGTCTGCAGGTTGTTGTCGAACCCGCTCAGCCGCGACCAGTTCGTGGTGTTGTACTGCGTGCTGGAGGTCGCGGTGACGCCGGGAAGCAGCGCGAGGTTCTGGCCCACGTTGAAGACGCGTCCCCGGAACGAACCCAGGCTGTTGGTCGCCGTCAGGGCCCCGGTGACCATGTCCGACGGAACGGTCACGTCGACGCGGTCCACCGTCACGCCCACCCAGGTGGTCGTGCCCATCGCCACCACCGGCATCGCCCTGCCCACGGGATCGGTGATCGTCACCGGCTGGCTGAGCAAGTTCGTGCCCACGATGGAGATGGTGGCGCCCGGCATCGCGTTGTCCGGCGTGTAATCGACGATGGTGGGCGCCCCCGCCGCCGGCGTGACCGTGAAGTAAAGCGTGTTCGTCGCCAGCGCGCCCTTGGCCAGCCAGATGGGGACCTGACCGGTCGAGATGCCGCTGAGGATGTTCAGCGAGGTGGCGGCGTACGCGCCCTGCGCGTCCACGCCGGTCGTGGTGGGGACCGGATTGCCGTCGAACACGATGGTCCAGCCCGCGCCGATGCCCTGGCCGCGCACCTGCAGGGTGACCGAGGTGCCCGCGGTGCCGGTGTCCGGCACCAGGCTGGTCAGCTGCGGAATGACGCCCGCGTCGCCGCCCTGGCCGCCGGCGCCCTGTCCGCCTTGGCCTCCTTGGCCCAGCTGGCCGCCCTGCCCCTGGCTGGCGCCCGCGCCGCCGAAGCCGCCCGGCGGCGGGGTCAGGCAGACGCCCTCCGCGCACACGCCGGAGGCGCACGGCGCCGCGGTCAGCATCAGCGGCTCCTTGGTGCCGGTGTTGATGTAGTTCACCGCGCTCGCGCACGTCAGCGTGTTCTCGTCCCCCGCGTGGTACTCGGGCAGCGCCGCGGTGTCGATGAGCTCGGACTGGCAGCGCCCGTCGATGCAGGTTTGGCCGCTGCCGCAGTCCAGCTTGCCCATGCACGCCGAGACGACGCCCAGGCGCACGAACAGCGTCTTCTCGGGCACCAGGTTGAACACGGCCGTCCGCACCACCAGCACCTGGTTGGCGTCGTCGAAGGCCGTCAGCTTGACCCGGACGCGGTCGGCGCTGCCGGCGGAGGAATAGACGCCGTAGGTGCCCGGGATCGTGTACGACTGAGAAGGGATGCCCGAGATGAGGCGATCCTCGCCGTTGCTCAGCGGAAAACCGGGCGCCGACACCAGCAGGTTCACCAGGGACAGCGGCATGGGCGCGTCCAGGTCGGTCGCCAGGCCCAGCACCACCTCGGTGCGCTTCTTCTCGCTGCAGCCGGCCGCGAGCATCGCCGCCAGCGCCGCCACGTAAACCGCCCTCATCGTCGCGTACCGCACGCCGGCGACGATAGGAAGCGCCACCAGGCGCGTCAAGGCGCGCCGGCTGACGGTCCGAGCCCCATGTGGCGCAGCGCCGCCATCACCGTCTTCAGGTCCTCCCACGTCTCCTTCTTCTTGCTGGGATCACGCAGCAGATAGGCGGGATGGAAGGTGGGCATCAGCTGCACCCCCTCGTACGTCCGGAAGTTGCCGCGCAGGCGGCTGATGGGCGTCTCGTCACGCAGCAGGCACTGGGCGGCGAACTTGCCCAGCGTGACGATCACGCGCGGGCGCAGCGCCGCCAGCTGCTTCTTCAGGAAGGGCTCGCAGGCCTCGATCTCGTCGGGCTCGGGGTTGCGGTTGCCCGGGGGACGGCACTTCACCACGTTGCAGATGTAGACGTCCTCGCGGCGATAACCCATGGCCTCGATCATCTTGTTCAGCAGCTGGCCGGCCTTGCCCACGAACGGCTCGCCCTGCGCGTCCTCGTCGGCGCCCGGCCCCTCGCCCACGAACACCAGGTGCGCCTCGGGGTTGCCCACGCCGAACACCAGGTTGGTGCGCCCCTTGGCCAGCTTGCAGCGCTGGCAATCGCCCAGCTCCTCGCGTGCCAGCTGCAGACCGGGCAGACCCGTGGGACGCAGGGGCGTCGCCGGCGCCTCGGTGCCCTTTTCGAAGACGGCGACGGTGACACCATCGGCGCCCCCCGGGGCCGCCACGGCCAGCGCCGCCACGGCGTCCCGCCCCTCGACGACCGCGGGGGCGCGCCGACGGCTTCGCCCCGCCGGTACCCCCGCCAGCCCCGAGCGCGCCCGCAGCGACAGATTCGCGCGCAGACGCCCCGCCAGCGCGCGCAGCTCGTCGCGCGCGTCGGCCTTCTCATCGATCGGCGGCTGCTCGGCGGACTCGCCGCCGGAGGACATCTCATCGCCGGGCATGGGCGCCTTTCTCCACCGCCTCGGCGGCGCGTGACCGCACCAGCGCGTCCGCGCCCAGCGAGGTGTAGAACGTGACCAGGGTATCGACCGCCTCGGGCTGGGCGATCCGGCGCTCCAGCTCGGCGCGGATGGCGCGGTAGGCGTCCAGGAAGCGGTTCTCGGTCGAGATGACGTAGGCCCGCCCCAGCAGCGCCGCCACGCTGCCGTTCCAGCAGTTCTCGTCGCGGTTGCGCCTCACGAATCCGGGCGGGATGGCGCTGGCCACCCGCTCCCGCAGCCACGCGCCCACGAAGGGCGTGTTCCCCTCGGCGGCGACGATGGCCAGCACCCGCATGGCGGTGGTGGACGAGAAGTCGAACAGCGCCCCCGCCGTGTCGGGCTCGGTGGCGAACACGGGCGGGGCCTTCATGCCGAACGCCCGCTCGACGAAGCGCCGGCCGGCCGCGAGCAGGCCGCGATCCTCGACCGCCCGCGCGTACTCGATCAGGTTCCAGGCAAGAAAGCCCGGGTCCTGGAAGTCGCGCCCGGACACCTTGTCCAGCTCGCCCAGGTGCGCCGCCAGCACGCGGGCCGCGCCCGCCACCAGCTCCGCGCGCCCCTCGTTGATCGTCTCCAGCGGCAGCTCGGCCACGGCCGCCCGCAGCACCATGGCGCAGTCGTAAGCGGCCTCGTCGCTGGCCGCAGGACCGATCGCCTCGGGCACGAACGACCGCCACACCTTCTGCACGAACCCCCAGGCGGCGGCCCGGTTCGGGGCGAAGCGGGGCTGCTCGGACAGCGCCTGATGCCGCGCCCAGACCCAGATGGCGGCCAGCGTTCCGTGAAAGTCCGCGTCCGCCGAGCCCGGCCAGGGGCCCACGTTGCCCCGCAGCAGTGACGGCGGCGTCTCCGACCCTGTCGCGCCGCCCCCGCCCACCTGCCGCAGGGCCAGGCCGGTCGCGGCGCGCTCGAAGTGCACCAGCGCCTGGGCGGCGTAGTTCTTCAGGATCGGATCAGCCACGGCGCCCCCGTCCCCGGGCCGCCGCGGCCGCGGCCGGGCGCAGCACGGTGGGCCGACGGGCCCGGCCTGGCCGTTCGGAGAGGCGGCTCGACTCGCGCAGCCGTGGCGCCAGGCGATCCCAGATGTCGTTCGCCAGCGCCGTCTTGGGCGCCTGCGCCAGCACCTCGCTCGCCCCCTCGGCGAACAGCAGCGTGACCGCGTTCTCATCGCTGCCGAAGCCGATGCCCGGCGCGCCCACGTCGTTCAACACGACGACGTCGCAGGCCTTCTCCACCAGCTTCGCGCGCGCGCGCGCCAGCCGGGCCACCGGGTCACCGCCGACCTCCGCCGCGAACCCGACCAGCAGCGGACGCCCGGTCGCGCGGCCGTGCCCCAGCCCGGCCAGCAGATCGGGATTCGCCACCAGCGGCAGCTCGCGCGCAGCGGTGTCCCCTTCTCCGGCGCGGGCCCGGCGCGCCAGCTTCCCCGTCGCCTTCGCCGCTGGTCTGAAGTCGGCCACGGCGGCCGCCATCACCACGGCGTCTGCCTGCGGCGCAGCGGCGGCCAGCGCGGCCTGCATCTGCGCCGCCGTCTCGACGTCTTGCCTGGTGATGCCCGGGCCGGCGGGCGTGGCCAGCGCGACCGGGCCGGCGATCAAGGTCACCTCGGCGCCCCGCCGCGCCGCCGCCGACGCCAGGGCGAAGCCCATCTTTCCCGACGACCGGTTCCCGATGAAACGCACGTCATCGATCGGCTCGAACGTCGGGCCGGCCGTCACCACGACCTTCCGGCCCTGCAAGTCCTGCGTCGTCAGCAGCCGCTCGGTGGCGGCCAGGATCTCGGCGGGCTCGATCAGGCGCCCCTGGCCCACCCAGCCGCAGGCCAGGTCGCCGGCGTCGGGGCCAACGGTGCGGAACCTGCCCAGCGCCACCAGTTTTCCCAGGTTCTGCTGCGTCAGCGGGTTGCCCCACATGTTCACGTTCATGGCCGGCGCCAGCAGCACGGGCGCGCGACTGGCCAGGACCACCGCGCTCAGCAGATCGTCCGCCCGGCCCGCGGCCAGCCTGGCGATGGCGTCCGCCGTGGCGGGCGCCACCACGATCACGTCCGCCTGGTCGCCCAGCTGGATGTGCCCGATCCCGCCGCTGCCGCGGGTCCGGTCATCGCCATCGCCGTCGGCATCGCCGTCGGCACCGCCGGCCGGCGTCTCGGGCGCGAACAGGTCGTCCGCGACGGGCGCGCCCGACAGCGTGGCCATGGTCAGGGGCCCGATGAACCGCTTCGCGGCGTCGGTCATCACGACCCGCACCCGCGCCCCCGCCTTCACCAGCAGCCGACAAAGCTCTGCCGCCTTGTATGCCGCGATACCGCCCGTCACGCCCAGGACGACGTTCTTCTTGGATAGGGGCCCCATTCGCAAAGCGCCCAAACATATCACTTTCCCGGTGGGGTACCGCGGCGGCCTTCCCGATAGCAAGCGCCCCGTCCCGGCCGGGCTACCCGGCCGGTGTCGCGCCCGCGCAACCTGGGCAACATCCCGGTGAAAACTGTCCAAATACCGGCCAGGCGGTATAAGTTGGAGCACGGTGGCAACTGCTGAGTTTCCGCGCCGATTCGGCTCCTATGTACTGCTGAAGCCGCTGGCGCGGGGGGGAATGGGAGAGCTGGATCTGGCCGTCACCGGCGGCCGGGGCATGGAGAAGTTGTGCGTGATCAAGCGCGTGCTTCCCCACCTGCTGGCGTCCGACAACGTCCAGCGCTTCCGCGAGGAGGCGATGGTGGTCGTGCGGCTGTCCCACGGGAACCTGGTGGGCGTGCTGGACGCCGGACGGCTGAGCAGCCCCGAGGACGGCAAGGACAGCGCGCAGTTCTACCTGGCCATGGACTTCGTGGAGGGGAAGGATCTGCTGGCCACCTGGAACCAGTGCGCCGCCAAGCGCGTCGCCTTCCCGGTCGAGATCGCCGCCTACATCGTCAAGGAGCTGGCGCGCGGCCTGGCCTACGCGCACGCCTACCGCGATCTGCACCTGGTCCATCGCGACATCTCGCCGGCGAACGTGCTGCTGTCGTACAGCGGCGAGGTGAAGCTGACCGACTTCGGGCTGGCCACCTCGAAGCTGAAGGAGCAGCAGACGGCGCCCGGGATCATCTACGGCAAGCTGGCCTACCTGGCGCCCGAGCAGGCGCGCGGCGACGCGCTGGATCAGCGCACGGACCTGTACGCGGCGGGCATCTTGCTGTGGGAGATGCTGACCGGGCAGCAGCTGTTCCCGGTGCGCAGCGACAAGGCCCACGTGAAGCTGCACGAAGAGGCGCCGGTGGGGAACCCCACCGTGGACGCGCTGGAGCGGCTGCGCAACCCCGCCATCGCGGCGCCGTCCACGCTGACCGGCCGGGTGCCGCCCGAGCTGGAAGAGATCACCATGAAGGCGCTGGCGGCCGATCCCAACGACCGTTACCAGACCGGTGAGGAGCTGCGCTCCGACCTGGGATCTTTCCTTGCGCGCAACGCGCCCGAGACCGACGCCGCCACGCTGGCGGCGTTCATGAACACGCTGTTCAAGGAGCAGATCGACTCCGAAAGACTGGAGCGCGACGAGCTGCTGATCGACGCGGCCTCGCTGCTGTCCGGGGCCTATCGCGCCCGCCCCCCCGCCGACGGTACGCCCCCGCGCCCGCTGCACCCGCGCACGCCGGCCCGCCGGGGCTCGGACGCCGTGGCCGAGACCGGCAAGGGAGGAAGCGCGGAGACGGTGGACGCGCCGGCCGACGGCAGCCACCCGGACGATCGACGGGTGGGCACCACCATCGGCGATCGCTACTACCTGCGCCGCCTGTGCGGCGAAGGGGCCATGGGCCGCGTCTACGAGGCGCAGCACATCGAGATCGGCCGGCGGGTCGCCATCAAGATCCTGCACTCGACGTTCCGGCACACGCCCGACGTGGTGGAGCGGTTTCGCCGCGAGGCGCGCGCCGCCTCGAAGATAGGCCATCCCAACATCGTCGACGTGACCGACTCGGGGACGACGCCCGACGGGGCGTTCTTCTTCGTGATGGAGTACCTGGACGGGCTGGACCTGGAGCAGCTGATCCGTCGCGAGGGCGCGCTGCCCGTCGAGCGGGCGCTGCTGATCGCCGCCCAGGTCTGCCGCGCCCTGACCGCCGCCCACTCGGCCGGCATCATCCACCGCGATCTGAAGCCCGCGAACGTCATGCTGGTGCGCCAGCGCGACGAGGAGGACTTCGTCAAGGTGCTCGACTTCGGCATCTCGAAGCAGAGCGACCTGGACCCGGCCGCCGGGGCGCGAGCCGTCGGGCTGACCAACCCCGACGTCGCGGTGGGGACCCCCATCTACATGGCGCCGGAGCAGGCGGCGGGCCACCCCGCCGACGCGCGCACGGACGTCTACGCGGTGGGCGAGCTGCTGTTCGAGATGCTGACCGGAAAATCGGCGTTCTCGGGCGCGGACGTGATCGTGGTCTTCAACAAGAAGGCGAACGTCGAGCCGCCCCCCCTCCGGGCGATGCGGCCCGACGCCCCCGCCGAGCTGGAGGCGGTGCTGGTGCGGGCGATGTCGCGGCGGCCGGAGGATCGCTACGCCACGATGACGGCGCTGAAGGACGAGATCATGCGCTGCCTGGCCCAGTTCGAGATGCCTCCGGCGATGCCGCCCGTGCCCTCGCCGGCGCCCACGGCGACCACGGCCAGCGTCACGGCGCGAACGAGCTGGAGCCAGCCCACCAGGCGCGCCGTCTGGCTGGCCGGCGCCGGGGTGGCGCTGGGCGTGGGCGTGGCTTCCTGGTTGATGATGGGGCGCGATACCCCGGCCCCGCACCCCGTGAACATGCCCGCGGTGGCGACGCGCCTGCCGCCCCCGTCATTGCCGCCGTCCTCGGGGGCGGCCGAGGCGGCCGCGGCCCTGATTCCACCGCCGCCCGCGAGGGACCTACCAGGACCCGAAGCGGTCCGCGAGCCCCAGGCGGCCGCTCCGACCGGCGGAGATACCCACGCGGCGCCCCGGGTGGCGTCGGGGAACCACGGCAAGGCGGCCGGCCGGGCGCCCGCCCCCGCTGCGGCCCGTCCGCTGAAGGCAGTCACCGCACCCCCGGCCCTGACCAGCACCGATCGCGCCACCGCGGCCGAGCTGATCGGGAAGGGTCGCGCCGCGTTCGCGCGCGCCGACTTCCCCGAGGCGATCCGGCTGGGACGCGCGGCGATCGCGTCGGGCGCGGCCCTGGATGGCCACCTGCTGCTGGGCGACGCCTTCTACAAGATGAATCGCTTCAGCGATGCCCTGCGCGAGTACGACGCCGCGACGCGGATCGCCCCCGCGAGCGCGCAGGCCCAGCGCGGCCACGAACTGGCGGCACGCGGCCTGCGCTGAGGCATTGCCCGGCCCCCCCGCGGGACCAGGCCGGCCGCTTACGGCGGCTGACAGGACCAGGTGCTATCGTTTGCCGTCGTGCGGACCGATGACGAGCTGATGGCCGCCTACCTGGCCGGCGAGACCGCGGCGTTCGACGAGCTATTCCGCCGCTATGCCCTGCCCCTGCTGCGCGCCTTGCGGCGGCGCCTGCCCGCCGAGGACGCCAGCGACGTGGTCCAGCAGACGTTCCTGCAGCTGCATCGCTGTCGCTTCGACTATCAGCCCGGCGCCGGACTGCGGCCCTGGATCTACACGATCGCCTTCAATCTGCAGCGGCGCCAGGCCCGGCGGGGCCACCACGAGGACGCCTTCATCGAGGAGGAAGCGGCCACCAGCGGCGGCGTCAGCTGGCCGGCCGACGGCGTGGCGATCCACTCGGTCCGCTCGGCGGTGGAGCAGCTTCCCCGCGAGCAGCGACGCGTGATCGCGCTGCACTGGTTCGAGGGGCTGCCCTTCGATCAGGTCGCGACCACCGTGGGCGCCAGCCTGAGCGCGGTCAAGGTCCGCGCCCACCGGGGTTACGTCGCCCTCCGCAAGATCTTCGAGCGCGACGACGACGATGTCTGACGCTGGCCCGCCCCCCTCGGGGCTCTCGGCCGCCGAGGAGCTGGAGAAGCTGCTCACCGGCACGCACGAGCGCATCAAGGCGGATCGTGGGCCGCTGGCCTGGCTCCGCTGCCGCCCCACCTCGCAGCGCTTTGGCCTGGTGCTGCTGGGGCTGGCGGGGCTGATGGCGCTAACGCTGTGGCGCTTCCAGCGGCCGGACTTCGCGACCTATCCAGCGCTGCGCATGGCCATCACGTTCTCGGTCTATCTGGTGGCGCTGGCGCTGTCGATCGGCGAGCTGGTGCGGCCGCTCTACACGCGCGGGCGCACGGAGCTGTTCATCGTGCTGACCGGGGCGCTGCCGTTGCTGGTGGCCGCGCTGCCGGCGGCGGCGCGCATCGAGGACGCCCCCACCATCGGCCACGGCCACGATTGCATCCCGGTGGGGATGCTGGCGGGCTTCCTGCTGATGTTGGTGGTGCGCGCGTTCGATCGGGCACCGCGCGTGGGCACCGGGCCGGCGTTGCTGCTGGGGAACACGGCCGGCCTGTTCGCCAACCTGGTGCTGATGCTGCACTGCCCGATCGATCGGCCGGCGCACCTGCTGGTGACGCACGCGCTGCTGGGGGTGGCCCTGGCGGCGCTGTTCAAGGCGCTGGAGCCGCCGCGGGCCGTACGGCGCGCGTGAACAGCGCCGTCCGGTCGCCGCCCACCGGCGTTCAGGTCTCGCCGCCGTAGATCTTCGCCGCCGACAGGTGATTGAAGCGGTGCCACTTCACGTACAGCTTCGAGAGCTGGAACAGGAGCTCGGCGGAGGCGGTGGGGCTCTCGCTGGTCGACGCGCGTTCGGCCAGCTCGAAGATGTGCTCGTGGGCGTCGGAGGGGTGGAAGAGGAACGTCTTGCCGAACACCACCATCTCGCCGTCCCAGACCAGCCGGCCCTCGAACAGCGCGCCGGGCTCGAAGCCGGCCGTGCTGCGCCGCTCGGTGACCAGGAAGCGCGCCCCGCCCAGCAGATCGTCCACCTCGACCTGATTGCCCGTCACGGTGACGATCTCGAACAGGCTGCGGTGGCTCGTCGCCAGCCGCACCGCCACGCTGCGCTCGTCCGCCGTGAACGCCACGCCCGTTCCCCCGGCCACGCGCACCGCGGGGGACGGACCGTCTCGAAACGGACGCTCGATGATGTACCACTCCAGGAACGACGCCATCCGCCCCTCGAACAGGTCGCCGTCGTCGTCGAAGACCTTCCCCGCGCGCTCGAAGTAATCCTCGCGCGCGCGGATGGCCTCGACCTTGTTTTCGCCCTCGGCGAACTGGGTCGCCAACCGCTCGACCAGCGACCAGACCGTCACCACGGAACGTGACCTCCGCGGCCGGCTAGCGCCGCCGCTCGTCCATCAGCCTGGTGAAGCGCTCGAACAGGTAGCACGAGTCGTTCGGTCCGGGCGAGGCCTCGGGGTGGTACTGCACGCTGAACACCGGCAGGCTGTCGTGACGCATGCCCTCGACCGTCTTGTCGTTCAGGCTGACGTGCGTCAGCACCGCCCGCCCCTCCATCGAGCCGACATCGACGGCAAAGCCGTGGTTCTGCGACGTGATCTCGACCTTGCGCGTGCCCAGATCCATCACCGGATGATTCGCCCCGTGGTGGCCGAACTTCAGCTTGTAGGTCTTGCCCCCCAGCGCCTGCCCCAGGATCTGATGTCCCAGGCAGATGCCGAACAGCGGGATCTTCGAGGCCACCAGGTCACGGGCGGCCTCGACCGTGTACGGCAGCGCCGCCGGATCGCCGGGACCGTTCGACAGGAACACCCCGTCGGGCTTCAGCGACAGCGCCTCCTTGGCGGTGGTGGTGGCGGGCACCACCGTCACGCTGCAGCCGCTCGAGCGCAGGTGGCGCAGGATTCCCCGCTTGATGCCGAAGTCGTAGGCCACCACGTGGTGGCGTGCGGGCGGCTTGATGGCAAACGGATCGCCGCCCCCGTTGGGATCCATCCCGGCGCCGTTCCACAGCGGTTCGTCCCAGGTGTAGGGCTTGGCGGTCGTGACCTCTTTCACCAGGTCGCGCCCTTCCAGCTGCGGATGCTTGACCGCCGCGGAGACCGCGGCCGCGGCATCGTTCACCCGGCGCGTGATGACCGCCCGCTGGGCGCCCGTCTCGCGCAGGCGGCGGGTGATGGCGCGCGTGTCGATCCCGGTGATGCCGGGGATGCCGTGGGCGGCCAGGAAGTCGTGCAGCGTCGCCTGCGCGCGCCAGTTCGAGACGGCCGGCGACAGCTCGCGCACCACGAAGCCCGCGCACCAGGGGCGGTTCGACTCGAAGTCGACCGGGTTCACGCCGACGTTGCCGATCTCCGGCGCCGTCATGGTGATGATCTGACCGCGGTACGAGGGGTCCGTCAGGACCTCCTGGTAGCCGGTGATGGCCGTGTTGAAGACGATCTCGCCGCCCGACTCGGCCGCCGCACCGAACCCCCAGCCGCGATAGACCGTCCCGTCCTCCAACGCCAGCAGGGCTGGCGACTTCTCCATGTCAGCCAAAACGCTTCTCCTCAGCGAAGACGATGTTGCCGCCCACGATGGTCAGCATCGCACGCCCACGGGCGGCGCGCCCGCCAAATGGGGTGTTCTTGGATCGCGACAGCAGCCGGCCCGGCTCGACCGTCCAGGCATGCTCGGGGTCGATGACCGTGACGTCGGCGGTGGCCCCGGGGCCCAGCGACCCGCCGGGCAGGCCCAGCACGCCGGCCGGCATGGTCGACAGCAGCGCCACCCAGCGCGCGGGCGAGACCACCCCCGCGCGCACCATCTCCAGCGACAGCGGCACGGCCGTCTCGAGGCCGATCATGCCGAACGCCGCCTGCTCGAACTCGACGTCCTTCTCGACCGGCGAGTGCGGGGCGTGGTCCGTGGCGATGGCGTCGATGGTGCCGTCGCGGAGCCCCTCGACCACCGCGGCCACGTCCGCCGCCGAGCGCAGGGGGGGGTTGCACTTCGCGTGGGTGTCGTAGTCGGCGCAGGCGTCGTCGGTCAGGGTCAGGTGGTGCGGCGTCACCTCGCAGGTGACGGGCAGGCCGCGGCGCTTGGCCGCCCGCACCAGGGCCACGGACTCGGCCGCGCTGACGTGCGCCACGTGGTAGCGCGCCCCGGTCAGCGCGCACAGCTCGACGTCGCGCGCCACCATCGAGGACTCGGCGGCCGAAGGCTGGGCGCGGATGCCGGCGCGCGTGGACACCGCCCCCTCGTTCATCGCGCCCCCCTGCGACAGGGTCAGGTCCTCGCAGTGCTGGATCAGCGGCAGGCCGAACGTGCGCGCGTACTCCATCGCCCGGCGCAGCAGCTCGGCGTTCATCACCGGCCTGCCGTCGTCCGAGACGGCGACGATGCCGGCGTCCTTCATCTCGCCCATCTCGGCCAGCTCTTCACCCTTCTGGCCCTTGGTGACGGCGCCGATCGGGTAGACCCGCACCACGCCGGCCGTGCGGGCGCGCCCCACGATCAGCTCGGTGACGGCGCGGCAGTCATTGGGCGGCACGGTGTTCGGCATGGCGCACACCGCCGTGAAGCCGCCCGCCGCCGCCGCGCGCGTGCCCGTGGCGATGTCCTCCTTGTATTCCTGTCCCGGCTCGCGCAGGTGGGTGTGCAGATCGATGAACCCAGGCGTGACCCACAGGCCCCGCGCGTCCAGGATCCGCGTGCCCGACGCCACGCCGCCCGCCAGGCCGGGCCCGATCTCCGCGACCCGCCCGTCGCGAAGAAGCACGTCGGCCTCGGAATCGAAGTTCCTGCTGGGGTCGATGACCCGTCCGCCGCGCAAGCAAAGGTCCAAAGCGCCCTCTGAATAGGAGCTTCGGTCCCGCACGTCAACACCCCGTCGCGTTCTGACCCCCATTCGTGACGAATCGGCGCCGCTCCGCCGCCCGGCCGCGGGCCCGGACCCAGCGCCAAACCGGTGGCCGCGCCGGCTAGGAGTCGCCGGCCTCGCCGCCGCCCAGCAGGTACAGGACCGCCATGCGGATGGCGACGCCCCGGGCCACCTGGTCCAGGATCACGGCCCGGGGGCCGTCGGCGATGGCGGGGTCCAGCTCGACGCCCCGGTTGATGGGCCCCGGGTGCATCACGATGGCGTCCGGCTGGCACAGGTTCAGCCGCCGCTCGTTCAGCCCGAAGTAGCGCGAGTACTCCCGGGTGTTGGGGAACAGCGGCGCCCCGAAGCGCTCCTTCTGAATGCGCAACATGATGACCACGTCGGCGCCCTCCAGCGCCGGCTCGATGCGATCGAAGGTCGTGGCGCCCAGCGCCTCGGCGCCCGCCGGCAGCAGCGTGCGCGGCCCAGCGAAGCGGACATGGGCGCCCAGCTTGGCCAGCGCCAGCACGTCGGACCGCGCCACCCGGCTGTGGGTGATGTCGCCACAGATCGCCACGGTCAGGCCCGCGATCTTCCCCTTGTGCGCGCGGATGGTCGAGCAGTCCAGCAGCGCCTGGGTGGGATGCTCGTGCGCGCCGTCGCCGGCGTTCACCACCGAGGCGCGGATGTGCCGGGACAGCATCACCGCCGCGCCCGCCTGGGCGTGGCGAACGACCACGATGTCGGGCGCCATCGCGTCGATGTTCATCGCGGTGTCCAGCAGCGTCTCGCCCTTCACCGTCGACGACGACGAGCCCGAGATGTTGACGGCGTCGGCCGACAGTCGCTTGGCCGCGAGCTCGAAGGAGGTGCGGGTGCGGGTCGACGGCTCGAGGAAGAGGTTGATCACCGTCTTGCCCCGCAGCGTGGGGACCTTCTTGATGGGGCGGGTGGCGATCTCGCCGAACCGCTCACCCAGATCGAGGATGGTGGTCAGATCCTCGGCGGACAGCGCCTCGATGCCCAGCAGGTGCTTGTGCGGGAACGACGTCATGCGCGCCGTTCTCGTAACACCACGCGGTCCACCTCGCCACGCTCTTTCAACAGCACGCGCACCGATTCGGTGGCCGTGGTCTGCACCTCGGCGCCAACGAAGTCAGGCTGGATGGGCAGCTCGCGCAGCCCGCGATCGACCAGGACCGCCAGCTTCACCGCGCGGGGGCGGCCGTAGTCCCCCAGCACGTCCATCGCGGCGCGGATGGTGCGGCCCGTGAACAGCACGTCGTCGACCAGCACGACGATCCTGCCCCCGATGGCCTCGGGTAGCTCGGTGGGGCCGATCTCGGGCTTGGGCAGGCCCCGGAACACGTCATCGCGGTACAGCGAGATGTCGATGGCGCCCAGCGTGGGCGGCGGCGTGTCCCCCAGGCCTCGGATCAGCTCGGCCAGCCTTTGCGCCAGGTACGCGCCGCCGGTGCGAATGCCGACCAGGTAGATGGCGTCGCCCTGGTGCCCTACCCGTTCGACCAGCTCGCTGGCCATCCGGCGCAGCACGCGGGCCATGCCCGTGGCGTCCAGGATCTCACGGCGTTCCAGCAGGTCGGCGTCGGGAGGCGGCGGCCGGGGTGGCATCGGTCAGAAATAGTACCGCAGAGCGACGTCTTCGAAGAGGGCCCGCACCGTGGTCGCGCCGCCCACGCCCACCGACCACTGCGTGGCGTTCGCCGCGTGCTCGAGCCGGAACGCCAGGCCGCTGCGTACGCCCAGCGACAGCGCCGGTGCCCCCAGGAAGCCGAAGTGCAGCTCGGCCTCGACGCTGCCCAGCAGGTCGATCAGGTAGGCCGTGTCGGCCGAGCTGGCACCCTTGAAGGCGACGAACGTCAGCTCGGGGCCGGCCATCACGGCCACGTGGCGCCAGTTGGTCAGCAACACCGCCGCGCCAATGACGGGTCCCACCCCGAAGTATGTGTCCAGCAGGCGCCCGCCTTCGCTGCCGCCGCCCAGCGCCACCACCAGCCCGCCATCGATGGCGACGTTGCGCCCGAGCCAGCGACGCGCCGCCAGCGAGCTGACCGTCACCGGTGGACAGCTGGCGGGGACGGTCGCCGTCGCCTGGGAGGTCGGACAGCCGGTGCCGCCACGCAGGCCGAACACCCCGAGGCGCGCGGCAACGGGGCGGACCTGCACGCCCCAGCTATCGCGGACCGTGTCGTGATCGGATTCCGTCGCGAGGGCATCCCGGGTGGGCACGCGGCGCTCGGCCAGGCCGGGGGCCGCGGCGGCCGTGGGCTCGCTCACGGGGGGCGCCGGGGGGACAGCCGGCGATGCGATGTCGCCGGCCGCGGTGGGGGCGGCGGCGGGGGGCGGCGCGGGAACGAGCGGTGGCGGTGCCAGCGGCGTCTCGGCCGCCCGGACCGCGGCGCCGGAGAGAGTCACCGCGACGAGGGCCAACGCCCCCGCGCCCGCCGCGAGAGGAGACCGGCGCGGCATCGGCCGCAGCGGCTGCCTCAAGGATTGCCCCCGGACGCCAGGCAGGCCAGAGGCGTGCCCACCGCTCCCAGGTTGCT
>Ga0207652_10002585_pt1 | contig 15185 bp, 11 predicted proteins | sample KBSC63BmetaG_FD_184334 | JGI IMG/M metagenome (GOLD analysis project Ga0207652, IMG submission 184334) | Corn rhizosphere microbial communities from Kellogg Biological Station, Michigan, USA - KBS C6-3B metaG (SPAdes) (version 2) | ecosystem: Host-associated > Plants > Roots > Rhizosphere ... | reverse complement strand
TCTTGAAGCCGTAACGCTCGTGCGCGAGCAGCACCAGGCATGAAACGGCGATCAATCCGATCGCCGCGCGATGGGTTCGCCACGGGCGCCACCGCGGCCAGACCGGCCGAGCCAACCGCACGAGGCAGTAACCAAAGAAAACGCAGATCGGCAGCAGCACCCAATACCCGCCCTCGACCACGACCTTCACGGCGCGGTCCGGCCCCAGCCACAGACGGCTGAGCACGAGCGTAAACACCGCCAGCGCCGCCATGAGCCAGAGGCGCCGTTCCCGAGCCAGGGTTCGAACGAGGGGCATAAAAAAAGCCGTCCATCGGTATGGACGGCTTGAGAGTGAAAGCGAAGGAAAACCCTTAGTTCGAGAACGTGATCGTGCGAGCGCCCGCGACGCCGGCGGCGGAAACGCCCTGGCCCTGATTGATCGTCGCGCTGTACGTTTCGTTGGCGACGGTCTGGACCTGCTTGATGTACTGCGAAGAGTTGGTGCCAACGAGCTCGGTCGAGTCGACGGAGCTGGCGCCCTTTTCCAGGAAGTATTGGTCAGCCGCCGAGCTCAACTGGCGAAGATTGTTCAAGACCGCCTTGTCCTGCGAGCTGGCGCGAACCTTCTGGAACGCCGGGATCGCCATCGCGGCCAGGAGGCCGATGATGACGACAACGATCATGATTTCAACGAGGGTGAAACCCTTCTTGGATTTCGAGGTATTCATATTCATAGTATTATATTCGAGTTTACTGACACTGGGTAAGTACGAGCCTATCCGAATCGGTACGTTTGCTATTTCCTTAACTTAAAAGCCGAGGCTTGAAGCTGCGGCTCGAACAGGCGGCTAGTTGGAATACGTGATGGTCCGTGAACCGCCTACGCCGCTGGCCGTGACGCCTTGACCTTGAGTGATGACCGCCGCGTACGCTTCGTTTGCCACCGGCTGAAGTCGTTTCACGTACTGCGAGGAGTCCGTGCCGACTAATTCAGTGATGTTAACGGATGTAGCGCCTTTTTCCATGAAGTATTGGTCCGCCGCCGAACTAAGCTGCCGAAGGTTGTTCAGCACTGCTTTGTCCTGCGAACTCGCCCGCACTTTCTGAAATGCCGGAACCGCGAGCGCGGCCAAAAGGCCGATGATCACGACTACGATCATTATCTCTACGAGGGTAAACCCCGCAGGAGACTGACCGGCGGGTTTCATTCGGGATTATGACTGACAGATTTATAGGAATAATATCCGTGCTCATGGGTGAGCAGTAGCCGGCAACCTGACCGGAGGCACTCCGATCATCAAGAGCAAAAAACTGTAAACGCTTCCGGGAAACTGGGTAACAATCCCTACCTGGAACGAATTTAATCCGACTTCCGAGCCCGTCTCGCGCGCGGCGCGCGCGCCTTGGGAGGACGCTTCGTCTTTGTAGCTGCCGGCTTACGCAAGAGCTTGGCAACATTGACTTCGGTCGCATCACTCCAAAGGCGATCCAGGCTGTAGTGCTCCCGAACCGCGCCGAGGAAGAGGTGGATCATCACGTCGAAAGCATCGATCACGACCCAGCCGCTTTCCTGCGCCATCTCCATGCCGACAATGCGGATCCCCGAGGCGTCGAGCGCCTTCTCGATTTCAATGCGCAGCGCTCGCAGATGGGGCTCCGAGGTGGCGGTGGCGAGGACCAGGTAGTCCGTGATGGAGGATTGAGCTCCGACGTCGAAGACGCGCAGATCTCCCGCTTTCTTGTCGTCCAGCACCGCACAGCAGGTCTGAACGGTGGCGAGTGCCGCCGGCTTTTTTGCTTTCGTCATGTTGCGTCGCGATAAAGACCGCGGTCCTGAATGTATACAATAGCCTTGTGGGGCACAAAATAGTCGAGCGACAAGCCGCGCCGGGTCCGGTCCCGCAGTTCCGTTGAGCTCACCGCGAGCAAGTGACCATCGCAGCGATGCAACTTCAACCCGGGGATCTCCGGCTGGGCCTTGATCGGGTAACCGGGCCGCTCCAAGAAGATGAAATCCACCAGCGTCACCAGCTCGGCGATATCCCTCCACAGATGCAGCTTGGGCAACTGGTCGCCGCCGATGATCCAGTACAAGTCGTCCTTTGGGAAAAGCGCGCGGAAGTGCCGGGCGGAGTCGATGGTGTAGCTGACCCCGCCGCGGCTCAGTTCGATGTCGGAGATTTCGAACCGGGCATCCCAGCCCGCCGCCGACCGCAGCATCGCCAGCCGATCCGCGGCGGTCGATTGGACGTCGTTGAGCTTCAGCGGAGCCTGCGCCGCGGGAACGAAGATCAATCGATCCAAGCGATGTTGCTCGTAAGCGTCTTGCGCCGCGAGCAGGTGGCCGAAGTGAACCGGATCAAAACTCCCGCCGAGGAAGCCAATTTTCACCGGCGGAACGTGTTGTCCGGCCTCCTGGCGGGCAAGACTCATTTCCGCCGCACATCGGCCGCGTGGCGCGTCGACCACAAGGAAGGACTCCGACCGCGAGGAAGGCTTTCAACGAAGCGTTGCGGTCGGCGGAGCATCCACAAGAAAGCGATCAGGCCGAATTTCCGAAAAACGGTCGGACTCTCGTGAGCCTATGGTGCCCGGGGCGGGAATCGAACCCGCACGCCTTTACAGGCAAAGGATTTTAAGTCCTCAGCGTCTACCATTCCGCCACCCGGGCCGCGAAGCTGCCGACCGTGGCAAATCCATCCGTGTCGCGCCAGTCAGAAGCGCGACTTCCAACATGCACCCGGCAGTTGCAGGCGAACCGCCCGCGCGTCGAACCTTCGCGCATCGGCCCTGGAGCTCCGAACCATCCCGCTTTCGCTTTTCCGGCTTCAGCTTTTCGGCTTCAGCTTTCCCAGGCCTCGGGGCCTTCGCCGTTCAACGTCAAGCGCCGTCGATCGTTAATCGTTCCCGTCCGCTGCTCAGAATCCGTCGCCGCGATCGTAGCGGCTCACGGGTCCCAGGCCTCGGTAATCGGGCCGCACGGCGACCGCCGGCGTTTGGGTTTTGCCTAATGTGAGCGCAGTGCCCCACGAGGACCGGCACGCGACGGGATGTCCGTCCTTGCGCGCCGGAACAAACTTCCAGCTCTTGACGATCGACGTCACGGCGGCGGCGTACCCGGCATCCGTCGCCGAATATACGGAAACGTCGGAGACCCGCCCTTTTTCTGAGATGGTGTACACGACCGTTGCTGCACCGGTGCCAAGTGGAGTGACTCGGCGGTCATAAGCGCGCGCCAATGCGTCGACGGTGTCGTTTTTAAGCGGAGCTGGTGGCGAGTCGACCTTGCTTAGGTCATAAACGCCCGGCGCGGCGGGCGGTAGTTTTGATTCCGGCAGCGCCGGTCGGATCACCGAGGTATCGAAGTTGACCGTTTCAACGGCGTGGCGCGTGGCACAGCCGGCGGAAATGAGTGCGCCGGTGACTAGAACTATCGCAGTGAACGCTTTCATGATGAGGTAGGGACGAAGCTGCCAGGGTTAGCCAATGGTAACCGCCTTGGGAAGCTACGCAACTTTGACCTTTCTCAACTGCCAGCGGCCCGCATGCGCGATCGCAGCGGTGCCGACCGGCGGCTGCCTTGGGGTTGGGAGTGCGCCGGGCCTCCTGCCCCAATGCTCGGCTCCGCTTCAGCCGCCGAGGATGGGTTAAGGCAATGCGGCCGGCAAATTCAGGTTCAGCGCGATGTCTAAAGGCTCGCGTAATTGCCTGACGGTCGCGCGAGGCGGCTTGCCCGCCGCAGCTTTGCGCCCAGGCTGCATCTCGCCGCGCCGCGGTCACCGAGGGGAGCGTCTTACCTCAGACGCGGCGTCGTCAGGTGTAACGAATCTCAATCGTCGTTTTCGAGAGCTGAGGCATGATCCGCGAGGATTTGGCTCACAGGCAGCTCATCTCGGGACCTCGTAAATCTCCAGCAGCGCGGTGCCCGAGCCGCCATCGGCTGACGAGAGTTCCGCGGTGTAACTGCCACCCGGCAGAACGTAATAGGCGTAACGATCCTTGGAGGCGGGAGGCAGCGGAAAGGCGCCGGTATTCCAGGGGAGGAAGTCGGGCAAAAGCGGAGCCACAGTTTCGATGGCAGGATGCGTCCACGGTTGAACTTGCTGGCCGCGGGCATCGTACACGTGCAGGTCCGGAGCGGCCAGAGGGTCTTTCACGCCAAACGACGCTAAAGCTGGACCGATCGCCCGGATGAGCACGAGCGTTGCGCCGGTCTGCCCCTCCACCACGAATCCATCGACGAACGACCGTTGGTTCGCGTCGATGTGGGCACGCGTGGAGACGTTAACGAGCCGTGGACCCGACCTTTCAGTGACGAGCAGGAGCAACTCCGCCGATTGCGAGGTCGTACCATCCGCATTCTTGACGAAAGCGCTGTAGTCGCCGGAATCCGCCGGCGTAACGCTCGCAAGGTCGAGGGTCGCTCCGGTCAGGGAAAGACGTTCGTTGCCTTTGTGCCATTCCACCGGCCCGTTCGTCGCGGCGGGTGCGGGAGCCAGGATCTGCAGATGTGTTCCCGCCTGAATCGTGGTCGGCGGCGACGGCGGTGCAAAAGCCGTAAACTCCGCGATCGGCCCCGACCCGCCGAGTTGAATCGTTACACTCCGCGCGACCGTGGTCGGTGGAATGGTGGTAGACGTGACCTGACCATGAACCACGCCGCCGACGAGTGTCAGGGCGATGAGTAATGAGGTATTTTTCATTCGAGTAACTTAAACATCCTTTCGACCGTAGAACCGAAGAACGGCGGGTCGCCCAGTCGTGGCGATTAAAGCGTCCAACGACAATACATGCCGCTCCACGGTCACCGTGCAATGGCATAGCGAAGGGTCATCGCCCTCACCCGAGCGACGCTTGGCGGCAGGCTCGTGTGGTCGGGCGTGGCGATGGCGCTGCCGGTGCTCTGGTGTGGTGAGCGCCGGGGCCGCGTGACCCGGGTGGCCGGGTAGAGGCCGCCTTCTGCTGGGCGCTGCCTCCGATGCCGACACCGCTGCGCTGACTGAACAGGCATGCGGCAAAAACGGCGCCCTCCCTGCCCGCGCCTCTTAACGCCGCCCCCGGGAATCCGGTGCCAGAAAACCTGAGAGCTGAACGCGAAAGCGTGAATCAGACCTGACGACGGGCCTGTCGATATCGTGGTCTAAACATTTCAGCTTTCACCGTTCAGCCTTTCGGCTTTTCGATGTTCCTGACCTCGTGCGACGCGCACGTCACGGCCGTCGCGGGCGGGTGCGCTCTCAACGCGCAGTAATCGAGCGGACGCTGCTACCGCCGCTTCCCGCGTGGCGTCTGACCAGCGCTCGCCGCGCGCGCCCGCGGGGAGAAGGCCGGCCGTTCGGGGGATGGTGGAGGCGCAGTCGGTGTGGCCGTCACGACGCGTCGGATACCGGTCGGCTCGATCAGGATCTGCTTCCCACGGTACAGCGATCCGATCGCTTGCTTGAACGCCTTCTTACTGATGCCGAATTCGGCACGGATTTCCTCGGGCGAGCTGTCATCGTGCAGCGCGAGAAACCCGCCCCTTGCCTCCAGCGCCGCCATGATCTGCTCGGCGAGAGGGGCGATTCGATGAAAGCCGGCGCGATCCAGCGCGAGGTCAATCTTCCCGTCCGGACGCATCGCGCGGACGTACGCGTCATGCGAGGTACCCAGCGGGAGCGGACCGGCCAGCTCGGACCGGTACAGCAGCCCGCGATGCGCGTTTTCGATGATCGCGTTGTAACCGAGCGGGGTTTCTCCCGCGATGATGACCGACACGCGTTGGCCCTCCGAATAGGTCGGCGGAGTAAGATTGAGCCAGCGGTTGAGGCGGGCGCTGGCGATCACGCGGTCGGTGCGCGCATCGAGTGCCACGCGCACCACGAGCCGCTCACCGGGACGCACGGGCGTGGCCTGCTCGCGCAGGGGCATCAGCAGATCCTTCTCCAAGCCCCAGTCCAGGAAGACGCCCACGCGTGGATTGACGCTGACGACCTGCAGGTAGCCGAACTCGCCGACCATCGCGTATGGCGTCTCGGTGGTCGCGACGAGCCGGTCTTCGGAGTCGCGATAAACAAAAACCGCGAGCGTGTCGCCGGGGGCCGCGCCTCGCGGGATGTAGCGGCCGGGCAGGAGGATGTCCCCGTGCGCCCCACCATCGAGGAAGAAGCCGGACGACGTTTCGCGTAAAACAGGGAGGCGGTTAGGACGCCCGATAAGTGCCATAACGCTATGTATCGCGCTCCAGCCGCCGCGCCACCGCAATCGTAGGTGCGGACCGGAGTGGGTGAGAAAGCGTGCGGCTGATTCCGTCGGCTGCAGGCTTCTCGATACCTGCCTTGGCTTCGGCTACCGTTTCTCTGCGGCAAGGCCAAGGGCGGTCCCGAGATCTGCTCTCATCCGCTCGGCCGACGTCATATATGCGTGTCGTCAGGCCAGTCCATGGCCCCATAATGCGGCGTCACCGGTATGCATGGGACCGTGCGCCGGATGCAGCGCCAGTGTTGGGGTCCAGCAGCGCCGACCCATGAAATCCACCGGGCCTCGCACTTGGACCCGCTAGGCTAAATCGCGTTCACCGGCCTCCGTCGCCTGAAGCAGACGCTCTCGCTTCCACGCCAGGCCGACGACGACTCGCATTGCGGCCTTACCGCTTCGAAGACGACTTCGCCAAAGTAACTTTGAGCCTCAATTCTTCTAACAGCCCGGGTATTCGATTGCGGTCTTCAAAAACACGTCCACCGCGGAAAGCATGTCTTCTGCAGAGTCAGTTGCCGCAACATCGACTCGCCAGTTGGCCTGTATGCGTGTTCGCTATGCTGCGGCACGCGTATTGCGGCCAAAGCCACCGCTCGCCTACGCCTGCCATGCCTGACTGGGTTTACCGCACCGTCGCCCGTCGTCCGCTGTTCGGGTTGTCGCCCGCGGCGGGACGTCGCGTTGCGCTGGGGGTGATCGGCGCGCTGGGGCGATCCCGCAGTGGGGGCGCCATCATTGGTTTTCTCGGTCACATGGAACCTGATCCGCGCGTTGCCGCGCAGGTTGCAGCCACCGCGTTGAGCTCGCGCATCGGACTCGGCTGGCGAGTCGATCCGGAGTGCCGGGCAACGCGAGGATTGAGCCGCTTCGGCATCGGGTGTGTAGAAGTCCGCAGGCCCGCCGTCGCGGTGGTGAGGACTGCCGAGGGACTCGAGGACAGCTCCGAGCACCTCCGGCAATCATCGAATCCCCATCCGACCACCCTGCCGCTGCTCGTACGATCGATGTCAGGCGACATTGAGCAGGTCCGAATGCCTGACGGCGCTACACTACGAGTCGTCGGGATCGAGGATGCCATTACTCAACGATCCGGTTTCGCCGGCGTGCTACTCCAAGCCGGGACTCGCTTGAGCAACGGACGATGGCGTGTGCCCGTGCATGCGCCACCGGAATTTACGGGCCGAGCCGCGGCATGGCGGCGTTCGCTGGGGCCGACCGGCATTTTGATTGTGAGTGGGGGCGTGGCGCAGCCCTCTGATGCCGTCGCGCTGATCGACGCGGGGGTAGACCTCGTCTTGATCGACGCCGGATTGGTGTTTCAAGGGCCAGGCCTCTATAAACGCTGCAACATGGCATTGCTTCGCCGAGCACAACGCGAGGCCATGCCCCCACCGGCGCAGCCGGCCACGAGCGCAGCCGGGGCGGTGCGCGATTCGATTTTCCGCGAAGCGTGGTTGTGGGCGGCAGGGCTCGGCACTGCGCTTGGCGTCGGAGGAGTAGCAACGCTGTGGCTCGCGTTCACACGCGTGCTCCTGCCTTATGACGAACAGTTCATCGGACTCTCGTCAGCGGCATTGCACCGGACACTGCCACGGGTGTTCGCATTCATGGCGCATGACCGCGGCACGCTGGCCGGGACGATGCTCGGGCTCGGGGCATGGTATGGCGTCATCGGCTACGCTGCGATTCGGCGCGGCGTCCATGGGGCACGCACGGCGATCCTGAGTTCGGCCTTGGTCGGCTTTGCCAGCTTCTTCGCGTTCTTCGGCTTCGACTACTTCGACCCGCTGCACGCGTTCGTCGCGGCGGTGTTGTTTCAGCTCACGATCCAAATCGCCACGGGCCACGAACCCGCTCCGGAAGCGCCACGCCACACCGAGGATGAGGACCCGGCGTGGCGCCGCGCGCAGTGGGGGCAACTCTTGTTTGTGATCCACGCTGTCGGTCTCTTGATTGCCGGGACGACGATCCTGCTGATCGGGATGACGCGGGTTTTTGTTTCTGAGGATCTCTCGTTCCTATGCGTGACGCGCGCTGAAGCGCTGCAATTGGGCGCGCAGATGACGGGCGTGATTGCGCACGATCGCGCCACGCTCGGCGGCATGCTCCTGGCGGCAGGCGTCGCGATGCTGCTGCCCGTGCTTTGGTGCTACGAGCGTGGCGCTGCGTGGCTCTGGCGCGGGTTGCTGCTCCTCGGTCTGCCTGCCTACGGTGCGGCGCTGACGGTGCATGCGTGGGTGGGTTATAACGACCCGCGACACATCGCGCCCGCGTTGGCCGGTCTCGCGCTCTGGGCTGCGGGATTGGCACTTAGCGGCTCGTATCTCCGCGACAATAGCGTTCCTCACGCGTGAGCGAAGGGCGCCCGATTGCGCACCCCGAATAGTATTTAGGACAGTCGCGCGGATTCACGTGCCGCCATCAGCTTCACGCCAAAGCCCCGTCGTTTGGTCGGGCCGGCACGGCAGTTGCGGCCGCTCGCGCGGTGCGCGGTGCGCCCTCCATGCTTCGCACGCATGCAACCGCCCACGAGGACCGGCACGCGCGCCGAATTCGCCGACGAGGGCAAGTCACAGCTGACGATCGCGGCGGCTGTGTCGCCGAGCGACGTACGACGGCACTGTAGCGCCCGCGGCGAACGTCAGAATGCCAGTGGAATGCTGTGAGCGGGCGCCGAATCCAAATCCGCTCACACTCGCGTTCGACGCATTACGTTACGTGCCTCCACCCCGGTCTTCTCGGTGACTGAGTACGTCGTTAACGCATTCAGACGGCCGGGGACTCCGCAGTTTGTTGCCTTGAGGCATGAGGCTCCCCGGGAAGTCTACCCCGTTCATGCATCCTACGAGTGGTCCATGGTATGCTTTTCGACTAGCCAAACAATATGGATTGCTGACGTAATCCTTGTTCACCCTCCTTATCGTGCTTCCATATCAGCGCATTTTCGCATTCGTGTTTTCATTGGTCGCCTTATGCCCGCTGCTGCGTGCAGCCACGCCAGCGGACTTCGCGGGACGTTGGCAGTGGACGATGACATTCACGCACAGCGAGATGGATTACGTTCTTGATGTAACGGTATCCGGCAGCGCGATGAGCGGCACACTGCTGGAGATCGACGGGAGCCACACGATAACCGATTTCACGATCTCCGACGATGATTTGAAGTTCACGACTTCGAACCCGAGTTACTCGGAACTTTGGACCATTAACCTCTCCACCGGGAGAGTTAAACGTGAGATCCCGGGAACACTGCCTGACATTGGGTTGGGATCCCTTGCGACACACAACGGCCAACCCGTACAATCGAACACCATCGCGGATTTCGTGGGGCGCTGGCAGTGGAGCCGAACCACCGCCACAAACCAATCTGTCGCCGTTACAGTCGACGTCTCTCCGTTGTCGTTCGCGGTGTATAATGACGGTGCAACGCCCATGGTTTTCAGCGATGTGACAATCGCATACGACGGATTGATTTTCAACGTATCGGAAGATGGCGAAACTCATACTTTGGTTATTTACCACTCGACGAACACGGTCGAAGATTGGCGTGGTGGTACGACGGGCGCCGGCACGCCGTCAGCCTATCCAGTCACTTGGAGCCCGACCCCGACGCAGGTACCGACGGGCTCGGGCTCCTCGGGAACCGCGACATTGAAAGTAAACGTAAGGACGCCCAGTTACGATCGGCTTAACACCTTTCCAGGTGATCCGATCAATCTATCGGCTGGCACGACCGGCACGGCTAATCACAATATCGCCGACCTCGGACAAGACGTAACGTTCAATGCTACGGCCAGCGCAGTTGGCAGCACATTGACATGGCAGTGGAGCAAAGACGGCCAGCCGCTTCCAGGTGTCACCGGGAGTGTCTTTTCGCTTTCAGATGCGCAACCATCGGCGGCCGGCACGTACGGCTGTACCGTTACGGACGGCCAGGCGACCGCAACTTGGGCGACGCAACTAGAGGTGGGAAATCCGCCGGTCATACTGTCGCATTCGGAAACGGTGCCGGCGAAGGCCGGAGATGCGATGCATTTGACGGTTCGCGCCTCGGCGGCTTCTACGCCGATCCGATTTCAGTGGGTCCACAATGGATCGGATATTCCAGGAGCAACGAGCGGGAGCCTCGCCGCGGACGGATCCGGGGCAGCCGTCGACGCGAGTTCGAATTTGGACATCAATACTGCCGGGGTGGCCGATGCGGGCAGCTATTACTGCAACGTAACCTGCTACGGCGGCACGACTCAAAGTACGACAACGTCATTCTCCTTCGTCGCCGAAATCGTCCGGACGCTTAAGGCGACAACACTAAAGGATGGAGAATCGCTCCAACTGACCGTCGAGGCGAAATCGATTGGTGGCTACATGACCTTTCAGTGGCTTCATAACGGAGTAGCGATTCCTGGCGCGAACGACGGCAGTGTGGGTAGCCTCGTGGTCAACGGCGGCTTCGTCGTCGGCGACAGCACTCCACACGACCTCACTTCGACCTATACGGTATCAGCTGCTCACGCTTTGGATGCCGGAAGCTACGCCTGTCGAATCACTACGCAGAACGGCACGATTGAAACCGATGCCGTTGAGGTCGAACTCATTTCGAACGCCCACCTCGTGAACCTCTCGACGCGCGTGCTCGCTGGCGGCAACGCGGGCACGCCGACCTGCGGCTTCGTGGTCGATGGCGCGGAGTCATTGCCAGTCCTCGTGCGCGGCGTGGGGCCGACGCTCGGGGATTTTGGCGTCGGAGGCACGATGCCCAAGCCCATGATCAAACTGCATTATCCGGATGCGTCCATCACGTCAGTGACCGGATGGCCGCCGAACCGTAGCGGCGACATGACGGCGATCGGCGCGTTCGGCCTCACCTCGGGCAGTGAGGACGCGGCGGCGTTTCTCACCTTGCCCGGTGGCAAATACATGGCCGACATCGCCGATGCCAACGGCGGGAGTGGTGTCGTGATGCTCGAGACGTACGATGCTTCGGGAGCTGTGGCGAACGACGCGGCTCTGATCAATGCCTCGACGCTGGGGTTCGTCGGCGTCGATGATAAAGCGATGTTCACCGGCTTTGTGGTGAAGGGCGCGGGCTCGGTGAAGGTGCTCATCCGCGCGGTCGGACCATCGCTGGCGAGCTTCGGCATCGCGAATCCCCTCTCCGATCCGAAGATCCAGATATTTCAGGGCTCGACGAAAATAGCCGAGAACGACGACTGGGGCACGCGCACCGACGGCGTCTCGGTCGCAACCATCCAGAGCGCCGCGAATGCCGTCAGCGCCTTCACCATCGACCCAAGCAGCAAGGACGCGGTGATCCTGCGCGATTTCAACGAAGGGACGTACAGCGCGCAGATCAGCGGCGCGAGTGGGCAGACCGGCACCGCGATCGTCGAGCTGTATGTGGTGCCGTGATACGGCCCGAAGTTTGACGCCGGACATAGAACCCCAGCCCTACGTCGCAGACGAAATCAGAGATCCCAACCAACCATCCAGTTTGCACGAAAGAACCTATCACGCCCACTGCGGCGGCATTTGACCATTGCGCGCGCCGCGTGACGTCTACATTGATTGCCTATGGCTACCGAACCCCCAGTATACGCGCCCAGATTCAAGGATACGAAAGGGCGTCTCGTGGTCGTCGGCGTGTTCGAGATCATCGGAGCAGCGTTTTGTATGCTCATGTTGGCAACTGCGGTGGTCGGCAAGCTGCTCGCGCCTCGCGCGCGCGAACAACCGAGTATTGCAACCTTTGCGGTCCTGATTGTCGCGCTCACGGCCCTGCTGCTCATCTTGGGCGTGGGCTCAATAAACACACGGCGGTGGGCGCGAGCAATCGGACTTTGCGTCGGCTGGATTGGGCTCGTAGTTGGAATTGTCGGTGTCGGATTCATCATCGCATCGATTCCCGCCCTACGAACATTGCTGCAGAGCCAAGCCCAAGCCACGGGTCGTCCCCTTCCGGTGCATGCCTCCAACGCCGTGGTGATTGTCATAGTCGCGACGGTGACATTTTTCTACGTCGTGATTCCAGGCGCTTTGGTGTTATTCTACCGCGGCGATAACGTACGGCGGACCTGTGAAGCGCGTGACACGAAGCCACGGTGGACAGATCGCGTGCCGCTACCAATACTCGCCACCGTGCTTATAAACGCCGGAACGGCGCTTGCATTGCTTTGCACGATTCCGACCTACGGCCGAGCATGCCTCGTATTCGGAGCGCTGCTCGTCGGTCATACGGCCATCGCCGTGTACGTATTGCTTACGGCACTTTTCGTATATCTCACAGCGGGGCTTTATCGAATCGATCGCCGCGCGTACTGGATCTACCTCGCGAGCACGCTGATCCTGGCAGTTAACGCATGGATGAGTTTTCGCAGTGACGGGTTGATGCGCCTATACCGAGCACTCGACCTGCCCGCAGTCCAGCTCAACGCGCTGGCGAAATCCCCGTTCATGACATCCGGCGCCGTGGGCGACGGCGTCGTTGCAAGCTCGATCGCGATGTTGCTCTGGGCGTTGTGGCTAAAACGCTACTTCACCGACGCAACGCCTCCACCACTCACCGCCAATACCACGGTGATCGCGACCCAATGACAAATCTCACGCGCCTGCACCGCGCGGCGCGAAAAATCGACGCCGATCACCAGCGCAGGCTTCCGATATTTCATTTCGTGCTGGCCGATTCCTTTCAGTCGTCACCGTCCGATTTCTGACTCTGAACTAGGCAGTGATAGCCACGATTCTCAACACGCCAACCATGTCGGAAGACTCCGGCGGCGTAGCGCACAGCAGGCAGCGAGCGCTCCGACGGCTCATGGGAGGCAACGTTCGCTATTTTCGCGGATCGCGCCGATGAAGACGAAGAAAACAAGACGGACGTCGCCGGAGACTGACGAAGGCTGATCTTCTCTGAGAGTCGAGGCGGGAACCGGACCGTGCGCGTTCGACCCGGATGGCGATGGCGCGGGGTACCGGTCTTCATCAGCGTCTCGCCAGTCGGACACCGGGGCTGCTTCCCAAGGTCAGCGCACGATTGCGGATGCGCGGGTGGTTTCCGGCAAGTTCGCAACCGACATGTCGAAGAGGCGTCCGCATGAGCCAGCCGGACGTCGGCGTTCCGGATCCTTTATCCCCGGCGAACAGGATTCTACGTTCAGAGAATTTGGGCAGGCCCGGTCTGGGGGTGCCATGCTGGCGTCCAAGCGCTTGCAGCGAGTCGACCGCGCTATGCCGCAAAATGGGAGTCGCTTTGGCGCAATCCGCCCGTTGCCGCGCGGACGCGAGTGGTGGATGATATAGGGCTAACGCGATCGGCCGATCCCCCGCCCGAAGCACGCTCGATCCCCGTAGTTACTCATGGCCCGCTCAGGCTTAGCGCACTCGCTTCGGCGCCGGCATGCCTCGCTGCATGTGCCGCTGTGCTCCGTCTCCCCCGGAGACAGTACGCCCGGCCGCGCCTGGCGCGGGCCGGCAAAGCACCACCCGACTTTGGCCCGACGTGGCGCGTCACCGCGCGCCGCGTGGCGTCACCGCAACCTCAACCCGAAAGGTCACCGGCACCGGATTACGACACAACCTCCAAGCTATTGAAGCATCCCCTCACTCCGGCGGCGCATCTCGGCGGTCATCCTGCCGTCATCGCGCGGCCTACCCGTCCCGTTTGTTAGTAGAATCATGACATCTTAACCACAACTACCACTATGAAGAAACTTCTCTTGTTCGCATCGGCCCTCGCGGTCTCCGCTCTCCTGCCCCAAGCGCAAGCTGGCGGCACCACCGGCTACACCGGCGGCTACTACTACTTCACGTATTACACCGGAAGCGGTTCGACCTCCATCAGCGGTTCGAACGGCAACTTCCAGGGCAACTGGACGTCCGGCGTCACCGACTCACTCGTCGGCAAAGGCTGGAATCCCGGTTCCATCCGCAATATCGGCTACAACATGGGATACGTCAGCGGCTCCTGGCACAGCGCCGGTGCGTATGGCTGGGCCCCGTACCCGAACGTCGAGTGGTACATCACCGATTACGGTTCCAACAGCGGCACCTTCATCGGCACGTTGAACAGCGATGGCGGCACCTATAACGTGTACAAGGGCACGCAAGGCGGCGGCCCGCAATATAAGGACAGCCGCACCGTGAGTCAGTCGATCGCGGCGAATCACACGATCACGATGTCCAACCACGTGAACTATTGGAAAGCTCACCTCGGCAGCTTCGGCACGATTCGTGAAACCGTGTTCATGGTCGAAGCATTCAGCGGTCCGGGTAGCTGCAACGCCACGGTCTGGTAAGCCCGCCCGAGCGTTCGTCAGGTTTAAATTCGTCAGCCGGCGGCGCCCAGCGCCGCCGGCTTTTCACAGCAAGATCTTCGGCCACGGCGACGTGTCAGGGGTGCCGCGGTGACCCGGCGCGGAAGCAAGCGCGCGGGAGGGACAAGGGGTGGGTTCGCGAGGCGAACTCAACGTACGCGGCGCAGCAGAGCACGGGCATGCGCGGCGGTCATCGCGTTTCCGGAACGATCGGCCGCTTCGATGGCCGCGTTCAATACCTGACAGGCGGGCTGCCGCTGGCCCGAAGCGGCATAGGCCTCGCCGAGATAAAGTGCCGCTTGGGCGTTATCCGGCTCGAGGCGATGGCACACTTCCAGCGGCGCGACGGCGCCGGCGAAGCGGCGCTGCACGAGGCGCAGGGCGCCCAACCGCAGTTGCAAGTCGGCGCGGGTCGCGTCAATCGCCGCCCCGCTGAGGTAGCTCTTCTCCGCCTCGGCGACATCCCCCTTCTTCTCAGCTTCGATCCCGCATTGCAGGTAGTAAGAGGCCATCTGCGCGCGGGCTTCCGGCAATTCCGGGTGAGCTGCATAGAGAGGCTGAAGGTACTGGCCGGCGGCGCGCCAGCGGCCAGAGTCGATTTCGATTTGCGCCAGCAGCGCGAGCGTCTCGGGGAAGGTCGGCTCGAGCGTGAGCGAT
>Ga0207652_10002583_pt1 | contig 15186 bp, 9 predicted proteins | sample KBSC63BmetaG_FD_184334 | JGI IMG/M metagenome (GOLD analysis project Ga0207652, IMG submission 184334) | Corn rhizosphere microbial communities from Kellogg Biological Station, Michigan, USA - KBS C6-3B metaG (SPAdes) (version 2) | ecosystem: Host-associated > Plants > Roots > Rhizosphere ... | reverse complement strand
GGAATAACTCTATGTATCGGGAGTTGGTCATATCAGAATACAGGCACCACAATGTACGTCAGGCTCGACGTGTAATCCCCCGCCGCTTGCAAATCGTGCGCTTCGACTTTGTAGACGACATCCGTCGAATGGTTTTCTACCGGCGTCGCGCTGTACGCGACTTCGCTCGGATATTGCGTAAAGCCCGCGTAGGTATCATCCGCCGCAAATCGTGTAGAGCCGCCGGAGAGGACCGCTTCATCGGTATGGTAGCCGAAACAGCCAGGCTGCGATGCGGTACAGCTCGAAGACCATCCTACGGGTGATGCATTGCTGGAAGATACCGGATGGATCTCCTGCCCGCTGTCTCCGGTAAGATTCTGCGTCTGATACGCGTAGACCTCGAAGCCCGCGCTTGCATTGGTGGAAACGGTGAGCTTCTGCGCTCCGGTAATGGGCGTACCTATCGGAAGCGTTCCAAATGGCACATCAGTAGAGGTGGAATCAATATTTGTCGTTGCGCCGCCCGAAGTTGTGGAAGATGCAACGCCATCTATAGAAAACGAAAGCGTGCCGCCCTGCGTGGAGAGCGACGGATATGCCTTGCCCGCATCGAGCGGAACGGCAGAACTTGCCGCCTGATCAAAAAGCCGGAAGAAGTACACGGTGTTGGAGATCGTATCTTTGGAAACTATGGTGAACTCGTATTCGGTGGAAGTATTTTTCTTTTGCGTGAAAGAGCTCGTTGATATGCCGGATTCGTTGTGCGTGCCGCAGCCGCTTCCCACGCCTCCAGAGCACGAATCGGCATCGCTAATGACGCTCGTCGATATGACACCGTTATCTACACCCGCACCGTCGGCATAACACCAAGCAGAAGAAGCGGTACAGGCACCTTGTTCGAGCACATCGCCTACTCCGGTAGAAAAATCGTTGGAGGTTGAATACTGCAATTTAAATTTTATGCCCGCTTGCCCTATTCCTACGCTTTCTTTGACTGCGACGCGCAGCTTCACGATGTTATTGTTGAAAATATCCACCGGTGAGACGTTTTCATTCTCCAGCGACGCCGACGGTGTCTCGTCCGTCTCATCGTCGTACCAGCGCCAGTTTTCCTGTAACGGCGCGAACGAATCAAAATATTCATACCCGGTACTAAGCTCAAAATTCGTACTGCTAGAGAGCCCGGTCACGACCTGCCCGCCGGTCGTGATTGTTTGGAATGACGATGAGGTCGCACTACCACCGAAATCATTTATCGATTGGCTTGAGCGGAAACTCTGGCTCGTGCCCACATCCGCGAATACCAATCGCGAAAGAAGCGCAAAACAAAGAAGCGCTACGAGGGCGATCACTATCGGTGTTGCGGAAAACGTCGGCATATCACTTCATTGGGATGTGGATGTTGCGTTCGATGACGATGCAGCGGTTATGGGTCCGACTTCTATTATTTTGTTCTGCACCGGGTCGTAGAGAATCGCGCGCAGAGATTTCGCGTACATGAGCACGATGTCGCCGACCGCGGCGTTTTTGAAGAACTCCTGGCTTTGGAGAACGGAAAGATCGCTTACTTTCGCCAAGGTCGGCGTCTCGTCGGCCGGCAAGAGCATGATTTTCCCTACCGCGGCGATGATGTCGGATTCGGAAGTTCCCGACGTGGACGTTGCAGCCGCTGCGGCAGAATCTGCCTGGGACGTACCGCCCGTCGGACCAAAGGGAGATTTAGTCCAGAAGTCCGCATATATATAGTGTCCTATTGCGAGGAACACGATGACCGCGACAACGGCAATGACCGCTTTTTTCCAGGACAAGCGCGGTATATCGAATTTCGGCAGCCAGAGCCAGCCGCGACGCGGCTTCGGTGGCAGAGCCATCGCATTCCCGCTTGGTGCAGGAGGCGGAGTGACGACTGCAGCCGGAGGTGGAGGAAGTGGCGGTTGCGGGAACCCAGTGTTTAGGGGCGAGACCACGACCGGCGGTGGTGGAAGGTTCTTGCGAAGCTTCTTGAGGTCTATTGTTCCGTTGTCCATACTTTAAATAAAATAATAAAATTAATAAGCTAAATGGATATAAACGCGAGCGGTCTCGCGCCATACGAGAAGTGTACGGTACTCCCGCCATACTCTTCTGCTACTAACGTTGATAAGTTCGTCTTCATAGAGTTGTTGAGGTTGAACTGGCGTAGGTGGTAGTACTTGTCTCAGATGGAGTGATGCTAAGTGGTGCGGTGACGATAGGAATTCCATTGACGTCTGTGGTATCGGTCGAATCTGTGGTACTTGCGGTGTCGGAAGCATCAGGAGCGGAGTTTACGTCAGTGGTTTCGGGCATTGATGAAGCAGGGGTATCAGGCGTCGAAGACGCAGTCGTGTCGAGCGTCGTAGATGCATCTCCGGTCGCATTCGGGTCAACGACACGTATCGTGCGTGTCGCCTCACCTACCGCACCGGACGGGTCGATGACACGATATGTCACTGTGTGCTCCGCCGGATATGATGTATCTATTGTGACAGCATCAGCGGCAAGGCCATCGACGAGATATTGAATGCCGAGGTTAACGTCAGCTTGCGGACTCTTGATGACGGCGCCGAGATCGTTGTAGATCTCTCCTATATTAATAGTAGCGGGATTATTGCCTTGAATCTCGATGTCCGGTGCAGATGCGCCTGAAACTCCTGCAGAAGCGCCGGCAGTCTGTGAATGCGCCATCTTGAGGAGCGTTTTTACATCGCTCTTGGACATACATTGGTCGTCGACACAGATCTCCTGTTTGGCATGCAATGCGTTCGCAAAAATGCTGCCGATGCCGTTCTGAGCATTCGCAAGCATGTTTGTGATGACGCCGACGATACTGTCGATAAGCGATTCCGCGAAACCATCCACCGCGGTCGGCGACGAGCTTGCGTACATAAGTGTTGAACTTGCAGTCGAGGATGCACCCTGTACGTTAGATCCGAAGGAGAAGATGCGCTTCGAGATGGCATTCATCATACCGCCGACGAAATCGAGCGGACTGGACGGAGTCGAGGTTGAAGACGACGCAAAGGAGAGCGAGAGTGCGTCGGAGCCGAGCAGCGAAAATGCGATTTGATTGACGTTTACTCCGCGTTCCAGGTCGATAAAGACCATTACTTTTCCATCGTTGGGCGTGCCATCGTAATTACCTATTGCGATTCCGACGGAATCATCAAACATGCCAGCTTTTTTTCCGATGCCTGGCACCGATGAGAGCGCGATCCTGTCTCCTACACGTATCAGACCACCTTCGAGATTTACTTTGACCGGGACGCGGCCGGAAAGCGCGACCGGACGCATGCCTGTTGCAGTCTGATCGCCCAAAGTCTGCCCCGGCTGCGTGGAGATAACACCAGCAAGCGGCGCATTGTCTCCTGCAGTCGCAAGCTTCATAGATACCGGAATGCCTTTATCTACTGCAACAATGTCACCCGCTTCGATAAGAGGACTTGAAACTGGGAAAAGTTCTGCGTAGTCGTTGCCTGTGCTATTAGGCGATGAAGTTGCATACAAAGTGATCACGATACCGCCCGCCGCACCTTTTCCACCCGCGACAGTACCCGCCGCGCCGCCATTGCCACCGGCGCCTACCGTAAAAGTACTCGCTGCAGTAACCGACGTCGAAGCAACGTTCTCTGAATACGCGCCGCCGCCGCCGCCGGATCCTTGGGTAGCACCGCCGCCTGAAAAAGTTCCACCGCCCGCCGCGCCGCCGCCGGGCGAAGATCCAGCGGTGCCGGTTTGCCCTGTAGGAGAGGATGCCGCAGTTCCCCCGCCGCGGGGCGAAGAACCGCCATTGCCGGTCCCTGCGGTGCTACCTGTTAGTCCATTTCCACCAGGGAGGCTGACGCCGCCAAATGTCGTATCGGAAGCGCCGCCGGCGCCTGCTGTTCCCGCGGCTGCGGCGCCGCCGTTGCCACCGTTGGCGTGCACGAGCTGCTTTTGTGCACTGCCGCCGCAGGCGATCGCTCCCTGCGCGTAGCAGCTCTGCGCGCCCACCGCGCCGGCGTTGGTAGCTTGCGCGCCGCCACCACCGCCACCGCCCCACATTTCGACTACATAGTATGAAAGGTTGCTCTGCAGCGTGAGCGTACTACCGGAAAAACTTGGGACTGAGTTTGGAGTACCGGTAAACTGCACGGTCGAAGTGCCAGGAGTCGAAGTTGCGTATATTGCCGCGAGTTTTACCGTATAGCCGATGCATACGCCACCGACGCGGAAGCAGTTGCCGCTTGCAACGTTCACATCACCGTTCACATCGAGCTCGTATTGCGGGTTACTAGTACCGATGCCGACGCGGCCTCCGTTATTAACGAGGAAGTATGTTCCGGTCGACGAACCGACCGCGACAAGCGGACTGTTGCCGACACCGTTTGACGCATCGACTGAGAATTCTGCCCATGGACTTGAGGTACCAACACCAACAAGGCCGTTTTGGTTAATGCCGCCAACATAGAGCGCCGGCGAAGAAGAGCCTTGATTTGAGACTATGAATGCGGGATTCGCCGTTCCCATTTCCACCGCAAATTTCCCCCAGGGGGTCGAAGTGCCGATGCCGACAAGACCGGTTTGAGATGCGCGCGTAGAAATCGTAAGCGTCGGAATGCCGCCGGTGGAGGTCGCGAAGTTAAGTGCCTGATCGACAGCGTTCTGCAACAGAATTCTTGCCGCGTTGTTACCGAACGTGATATTGCCTGAAGAATCAATGGTGGTCGTCGATGTGCCGCCAAAATAAGCGGTATCGGCGGAGAACTGCGATGACGAAGCGTTCTTGCTGAATATCTGGAGTCCGGCCCATGTATTTGCATTATTGAGATTGAGCCCGAGCGTGCTATTCGTATTCGCGAGCGTTGAGTCCATATTGAGCCCCCCTACCGAACCGCTCGCATTGGCAAATAGGATCGCACTCGTGATATTGGTCATCGCGAGAGAAGTAGTGGTCGCGTTGGTCGCAAAAAGATTGTTGGCGGTGAACGACGTCGAAGACGCATACGGGATCGAGAGCGCCGACGAGATAGGCGCGCTGAAGGTGACGTTGCCGCTTGCATAGGAAAGGGCGCCACTGAAAGTGGTTGTCGCGGTCCACGTAGGTATCCCATTAAGGAGCGCGAGCACGGTACCGCTTGTCGTCGAAGCGATGCGTGCGAGCGAAGTCGGAGAGTTCGCATAGAGAATATCTCCCGGGTTATAGCTGGTCTGACCCGTCCCTCCGTACACGGCGCCGATCGAAGATGTCGCGCCAACGACGCCGTTTCGTGCGTCGAGCGGGCCGTTGAGCGTGCCGAATGTTAGCGTGCCATTGAAGGTGTTCGTGGAGGTGAACGTGTTATTCAAATATGTTTTAGGAATCGTTGTCGAAGCATTCACGAAATAAATCGCCGATGTTGTAGAAAACGATGCGCCCTGATTTTGCGACAGGAAATAAGATGCCGATGTTGTCGAGAAAAGATCCGTAACGCTCTTCCAGTAATTGACCGAGGTGGTGGAGAAGAAATTACGCTGCGATGCGAGATAGTCAGCCGACGTGGTCGAGAAGAAATTGCGCTGAGTCGTGAAGTAGTCAGCGGAAGTCGTGGAAAAGAAGAAACCTTTATCGAAACTTGAGTCGAGGGCAACATTACCATTGCTGAAAGCGAGACCTCCCGAAAAGGTCGTCGTCGAAGTCCACGTCGGTATTCCGTTTAATAGAGCAAGGACTTGGCCCGGGAGACCGGTCGTCGTAGTCGATACCGCATCGGTGCCGTTGCCGTAGAGAATGGCACCGCTTGCGAGGTTAGCCCAGCCGGTGCCGCCGTTTGCAACTGGAAGAATTCCCGTTACATCTGTCGCTAGATTTACGAACGCGCCGGTTATCGGAGAGATCACTCCTGCCGTCGCCTTGAGAATTCCGGAAAGATTACCGATACTTAGTGAGCCGAAGAAGCCCTGCGTCGAAGATGCATATGCAGAAGAAAATGCGGTCGTTGAGGCATTCGTTATCGTCGCGTTCGGGAGCACCAGCGAATATGTTGAAGACGCGAGTGTCACAATGCCCGTTGTAGTCGATAGATTCCAGTATCCGGACTCTCCTCCACCAGAACCACCATAGCTCTGCAACGCGACAGCCGCGTCGATATATTTCGGCAAGACCAATACTTTTATCGTGCCGGTGCCGGGACCGCTCCATGATTCGAGCGCTTGGCCGAGCGTGTAACCGGAGTTCAAGAGTTTTACACCAACGCCTGCGGTCGTACTCGAAGCGGCGATAAAGTCACCGGCGTTTATCGCGCCGTTAGCGTCGCTCACTGTCGTTTCGATAACGCCTGCAAAACCGACGACATATGCATTCGTCGAGCCCTCGAGATTGCCGTTGCCGACAAACGCAGGATTGTCGGAAACGACACCGATGAGCGATTGCCCGGCGATCGCCTTCTGATACTGGCCTGCAGAGTTGAGAGAGACCAGATCGCCTACGCTCGCAGAAGAATTGAGCTGCATGTATTCTGCGAAATCCGCCGCACCGGAAGTCTGCGTGATACCGGTTCCCTGCGTAGACATCGCGATGCGGCCGAGACCCGTGCCGCCCAGGTCTGAACCGGCCGGAGTACCTGCGAAGAATTCTATGAACCGCGGACAGGTCGTTCCGGTCGTACAGTTCTGACCTGGCGTACGCATGTTGAGTCGAAGGATATTGTTGCCGGAACTAAGGCTCGAGTCGTCGTTCGTGATAGCCACCACTGCGGAACCCACGGAGCCGCTCGGTCCCGTGGTCGCTCCCATGAACGAAGCCGTAAAGAGTGAATTTGATGTCCCGACATCGAGCGCACCGGCAAAGGTAGAAGTTGCGGTAGAAGTCGAGATTATATTGCCAGTGATGAAGCGGCCGTAGGCGGTCGTGGACGCGAGCGATGCGCTCTTCGCGGCGAAGAGCGCATCGGCAGTCAGTGCGCTTGAAGATGCGTACGGGAAAATACTAGCTAGGCTCGAAGTCGAAATAATGTTGCCGGCAATGAACTGATTGCCTTGGACGGACAACGCCGAGCCCGGTGAAGTCGTCCCGATGCCGAGGAATCCTTCGTTTGTGATGCGGTCGATTTCAGTATTGCCGCTGGCACCGCCGTTGAATATCAGCGCTCCGCCCGCCGTATTTTTGAGGTAAAGGTTGCCGGGTGCGTCTGCCGAGAACAATCCGACGTATCGATTGCCTTGCACGAGCGAGACACGCGGCGCACTTGAGTCACCCGAGATCTCAACGCCGTCGTTCGATCCGACTACGCCGTCAGCGTTGCGAACGAAAAGCTGGTCGCGGACATCGAGGGATGCTTGCGGTTGTGTTGTGCCGATACCGACGCGGCCGGCAAAGTATGCAGTGCCGGTTGTGGTTGCGCCGCCGCTTATGGTGAGTCCGCCGTTCTCTGTTCCATCGCCGATGGTCGACGATGCGTATGAAGCGAGCCCGCCATTAAAGTAATTCAAGAGCGAAAAAGTGTTGCTGGTGTAAGTTTTCGGAATAGTCGTAGATGAGTCCGCGAAATATATAGCTGATGAGGTCGCAAAGAAGTCGTTGACCGATTTGTAGTAGTCGGCCGAAGAAGTGGAAAAGAAATTTCTCTGTGAGGCGAAGTAGTTAGCGGAGGTCGTGGAGAAAGAGTTCGCCTGGTAGTAGTCTCCGGTATGACCGTTGAAGGTGCCGCTCCAATCGCCGGAAGTGTCGAGGATGACGTTGCCGTTGGCGTAGATGAGTCCGCCCGAGTATGTGGTCGTCGCGGTCCACGTCGGGACGCCGTTGAGATATGCAAGCACTTGTCCGGGGAGTGCCGCGGTTGTCGTTGCAAGAGAACCCGCGCCGTTGCCGTAGAGAATCGCGCCAGCTGCAACGTTGGTCCAACCGGTGCCGCCGTTGGCGACCGGAAGCACGCCCGTTACGTCGCTCGCTAGATTTACAAGTCCGGTCGTAATGGCTCCGGCAACTGCGCGCACGACTCCGGTGAGACTGCCAACCGAGAGTGAGCCGAAGAAACCCTGCGTCGAAGACGCATAGCTTGCCGAAAAATTCGTAGTGGAAGCGTTCGCAAATGTCTGCATACCGCCGAAGACATTGTCCATGTAAGTCTTCACTACCGTCGAAGACGAATCTACGAAGAAGTTCGCGGAAGATGTCGAGAAAAAGTTTATGCCGCTTGCCCAGAAGTCGACGGATGAGGTGCTGAAAAAGTTCCGTTGCGCGACATAGGCATCGGCCGAAGTCGTGCTAAAGAAAAATCCTTTGTCATAGTTTGCGATGTGGTAGTCCGCTGACGACGTGCTGAAGAAGTTATTTTGGGAAACATAGTAGTCCGCCGAACTCGTCGAAAAGAAATTGCGCTGGCTCGCGAAAAAGTCGGCGGAACTGGTGGAAAAGAAATTGCGCTGTGTTATGAAGCTGTCGGCCGAGGTCGTGGAAAAAGCTTGCGCGAGGATCTGCGCTGCACTATACCCTTCCAAAGTCGATGCATTGATCGCGAAGCCGGAAGAATAAATCCGTTGTCGCGGACCGAGTGTCTCATATGTTTCCGCACCATCTCCGGGCGCACACGTCGGTCCGACTTTTGCCGCGACATCGACATTAAGATAAACGGAGTCGTTGTCCTGAAAATTGTAATCAAGTGTGTCACCTCCAACACTCGTGTCGCCGATGCCGACATTGAAGACGCCGTTGGTTACGGTGACGGTCATCGTTGAAGGAGAGTTGCTCGGCCACAACTTTGTTCCACTTCCGACATTCGCGTTATCATAAAAAGAAAATTTAAAACAATACTGTGTTCCGCTTCCGCCAAGTAGCACTCCGCTCGAATCCATCAAGCGGCCTTGGTAATTCAGAATCTTCGGCACGCCGGACGCGGCATATGAAAATTGCGGCAATAGCAAAAAGGCGACGAGCAAGATCGCAAGCGCGCGCACGCTTTGCGAAAGAAGCTTATTGACCCTCATTGTTCAGCTGTTGCACGTAACCGCGTTCGACCTTGTGGTCGATCGCGATCGCAATAACCGATATTAGGAAGACAATGAAGAGACCGAGCAGTATACTCGCCGTCCAATTCACGACGGTATATGCATTGGTGATGCTTATCGACGATCGCATCTTGTCTAAAAACACTTGTAAGCGATTTTTGGTGCCGGCCGGCATATTCTGCCTCCGGAGATATTTCTGTAATGCTTCTTCGGTCGTCATCCACGCCACGTTTGAGAATACCTGCTTGCCTTCGAGTTTGCCGTTTCGGATAAGCTGACCGACATAGTCGGCGGAATAACCGGAAAGCTTCGCTGCTTCCTTCAAAGAAATATATTTTCGGTGGTCGTTTGTCATGCAGGCTACCTCGACCCTCGAGATTTCTCTTCTTGAGAATCTCGATGGTCGAGATTTGGCTTATTTATTATAAATCCATGCAACATGAGGAATATCATTTTGGGAAAGTTTTTTCCCAATAAATGAGAGCTTCCCCATCGGTATTGGCGATCAGAGGTCGCCGTGGGCGTTGCATTCGGATTCGCTACCTATGCAAGGTTAAGTCAGCGTAAAAGCCCGGGTCGAGTCGCATACGAACTTTCTTGGCCAGGTTTGGCAGGTTTTTTTGTATAAAACGTACCTCTGATAGCCGAGATAGGCTTATTTAGTGCTAAAATTCAGGAATGGCTAAGAAGTCCTCCCCGCAAAGCTATACCTCCCGTTTTTACTGGCCGGCCATCGGTGTCGTCGTGCTTGTAGCGGTAGGTGCGATTACCGTATCTATTCGGGCTGTGGATATCTTGGGTCTTGTTGCGGCTGCAACGTCCTCTATTATCCAAGCTCCCGCTACCCTCTACCTGACATCGTATGACGACCTCGACATGCAGGTCGGCGACGTAAAGAAAATCGATGTCGCCGTGAACGCGAGAACGCCTATCAATGCAGTCGGTGCAACGATAAAATTCCCGCAGGATTCGATGGAGGTTCTCGGCTTCACAAAAGAGAAATCATTCTTCGATCTTTGGACTGAAGAGACCGCCATAAACGAAGATACCGGAGAAATCCATTTCAGCGGCGGCACTACGCGAACAGGCGGATTGATGGGAACGGGCACCGTACTCACACTCACCGTGCGCGCGAAAAAGAGCGGACAATCGACTTTGTATTTCAAAGATTCGCAAGTATATTCCGCGGACGGTAAAGGGACACTTTTGGATAACGATGCGCGCACGCTTACATTCGATGTCCAACAACAGCCGCAGCCAGCGCTTGCAACTATTTCTTCCGGCGCAACTCCGGCGCAAGTTTCTGCTCAACCACAGAAACCTTTGCCGAAAAGCGCGGACTTAAACGGCGATGGTGCCGTGAATCTGATCGATATGTCGATAATGATCATTCATATGATGATGGTGCCGTACGATCAACGCTACGATCTCAATATGGACGGCTTTGTAAATATTTCCGATCTCTCCGTCCTTCTTTCGCAGGTACACTAAAAAGATATTTTATTGTTGGTCGAACATGCTGTGTCGGCCGTAGTGCATCTTTGCAACTTGGTGTCGATGATAAATGTATGCCGCGCCGAGTCCGCCCAACACGAGTAACGCGAAGAACGGAATCGTTTCAAAAATCAGCGACGCACCAAAAATCGCGCTTGCCGCGACACCGGTCGGCGATGCCGTTATATCGATGATGTCCGAGGGCACGCTTTGCCGACCGTCATCGGTCACGGCAGATGCGCGCAAATGATACACGCCTTCAACGGTCGGATCCTCAGAAACATACGTGAATGATCCGTCCGATGCGCTCAAAAGTTCGGTCTTCTTTTCTTCTTCCGAACCGTGCGCAAGATACATGTAGACATGCGCATTCGGTTCTGCGTTGCCGCGCACAACGATATGATCCCCTATCGCGACACTGTCCGGCACATCATCGAAAACAGGTGCCGGAACTTTTGCGATGTCTGTCGATGATGCGTTGTCAGTCGTGTCTGGGTTTGCGGTCGCTGTGATTGATTGATTGGTTTGCGCTGATTGATCCGCATCACCGGGCTGGTCGGAAGCAGCCGGCGCTTGTTGTTGCGGTGCGATCGTGAAAACTCCGGAGCGCATGCTCGTGATGATGTTCGACTCTTGTCCGTCCGCGGCGAGTATCGCACCAGCGGCGAGCCTCGCGTTTCCCACCATATTGCGTAGCGCTTTGAATGTGATCGTGATAAGCAGACCATTGTCGCCGCTGTAATTCTTTTTGGTCCATCCTGCAAAACGGATCGTGCCGTCTTCGTTTGAGAATTGCGGCGGCGTAGACCATGCGGAGAGAATTGAGCCGTCCTCGGAAATATTCTCTACTTCGAGCGCATCGGTATTGAATGAGAGATCCCCTTCCGCAGCGTTGATAAGCGCGCTTCCGGTGTCCGCATATACTTTTACTTGAAACGTCGTTCCCATCGTGTACTCTCCTTTTTCCGGTGAGATATAGAGAACGGCATCCGCGAAACTGAGCGTCGGGAAACTTATCAAAAAGAGTATAAGCGCGGTAAGCGCGGCTTTCATGATCTCAAGTCTATCGTTGCGCCTGCTTGCTGTCTTTTGTTGAGATAGTGACGCGCGAGAAGTGCGATGAGAAGAATGATGAGTATGGCCGCGAGCGCCATGTAATCCCCCATCGGAATTTCGCGCGGCGGCACAGAACCAGGGACGAACGTGCCGAGACGAATGTTTCCCGCTTTATCTATCGCGCGCACTTCGACGCCGCCGTCGAGCGTTTGGTCGTCGAGAAGATGCGGCGACGTAACTCGCTGCCAGGTGCCGTTGATGACCATCTCGTAGTGGTCGATACCGCTTTGCTTATCGACGGTCGAGAAAACCGCATAGTATTTGCCGCTGAAAACATTGCGGGTGGATTCCACCTGCACATTGAATGCCTCCGGAGGCGTCGTATCCTCCTGGACCTGCGTCACCCACGGATTCGTGAGCGATTGCCTGTCAGGGACCAATGTTACAGTCGCGGCATTAGTCGAAGGTGCGATTCTCGTGCCGTTGCCGTCGTTGAGGTAGACCGACGAGCCGCTCGAGAGCCGTATCACCGCCTGCTTCGCGCTTGCGTTCTCGACCGTAAAGACAACCTTGCCGATGATGTTGGTAAGGCCCGGATCCCCCGCGACGCGACCGCAGTAACCGCCCGGAATGCCGCCGGCAAAAGAAACTGTGCCCTTTTGTGTATCGAGTTTCGGTTCGTTGACCCAAAGCGTAAAGATCGAATCGCCTTTGCCGAAGTCGACGGCTTTTAAGCTGTCCGCCGGATATATAAGCGCTACGTTCGCGGCATTGATACATTGCCCGTCGGTGTTGAGACGAATGTTCAATATAAAAGTGTCACCCGGGCCATAGGTGCCAGAACTCGGGTCCAGATAGAGCGAAGCTGCCGAAGCGGATACTGGAAGCGCAAAAATAAGCAGCGCCAGCGCGGTACGAATATACATATATATAGTATACCGTGCTGAATCTGCGTGTTTGTTGCAATTAATTAACAGTATCTTCGATTACTTGATTAATGCAGATAATGTTGTATAACCTCTTCAGTCAACTCAAACTGCCCTGAAAGGAGGTGCAGAGATGTCTACGATTCCTTTTTGGCGCGATCCAGTCTTCTGGAGCGTACTTCTGATTCTCACAAGCTTCTGGCTTGCTGGTTTTGCATCTGCCTGGAAAAACGAGATGGCGACGTCAAACCAGACGTTACGCAAAGGTCTTGCCCGCGCGCTCCATTGGACTATCCACTGCGGATTCTGGTACTTGTTGGTTGTTCTTCAACCAGTGCTCGCTTACGGAGCGGCGAAGACTGCACCGCAGTGGCGCGACCGGCAAAGCCTCGTTATCGTTTGCCTCTTAGTGGGCGGCATTGTCGGCTATGTGCTTCAAACAGCCTGGTCGCGCGCAGCTGGTTCGTCCGATGCATGGTCAGAGGATGGCAAGCCGAACTTGACCGGCATTATCCATATCGGACACATGACGCCCGAAATCGGAATCATGCTGATGCTTCTCTTAAGCGGGCTCTGGTTCCAGGAAATGTCCTGGTCGATGTTCTTCGGTACTCTAGCAATCGTAATGAGCCATCTGCTTCTCGGAAACCATTGGCCGTTGAGAATTCTTCGGCCGGCTTCTGGGCCTGAACATCTGACGAGACCAATGCCGCAGATTGATGCAGTGCTGTCTGCGAGTTTGTGGACAGGTCTCGTTCTTGTGGGATTCGCTCTCCTTGCCAAGGGTTAATGCCTGCAGCAGAATTGTAATCTTGAGCGTCGCATCGAAAGGTGCGGCGCTTTTCTTTTTCTATCAACCCGTCCACTGGAAGAGCATGATGGAGAAGTCGGCGAGGTTTACGGTCTTATCACAATTAAAATCCGCCGGAGCGTCGCTCGTCTCCCAGCTCAAAAGGAATATCGAGAAGTCGACGAGATTTACTTTGCCATCGCCGTTCATATCAGGTTGACCGCAACTGCCGGAAGGTGCAGTGCCGACGGTGAAGCTTACCGATTTGCCGAAGCCGCTTTTGATGAGGTCGGAAATCTGGAAATAGGCTTTCGCGCTATGGTCGCCGACATCTAATGAGCCAGTGTCTACTTGCAGTGCCCAGTCCCCTGCTTCATCCGCATCAGCTGCAAGCGAACTTGAAGCCGCAGAAGAGTCTATTGCTGTCACAACGTGCGCGTTTGGTACCGTTTGGCCGGACAGAAGTATCAGGCCTCCTGGTGCAACAGTCGCAGGCTTCACGGCCATGGTCGGCGGAAGGAAAATATTCGCAACCGTCGTGACCGCGCTCTGCACCACATTGAAAACATCCGTGGTCGTAATGGACTGGGTACCGTAGCGGTCTTTTGCATTAAAACTGAAACTTGCGGTGCCGGGAGTAACATTTGTCGACGCGAATAGAAAATCTGCATTCGAATCCGTAAGCACGGTCCCAAACGGCTGGCCGTCGAGCAGGATATTTACCGTCGCATTCGGATAAGCCTTCCCTTGCAGCACGACTTTCGTGAGAAGTTCCGAAGGAATCGTGCCCGGCGGCAGCGGCTGTTGCGGAACACTTCCGCGCGGCGGAGAGCCTATCGCGCGCGGCGGTACCGGAGGCTCTTCCTGGCAAGACTCCGAACAGAGATCGCCGTTTACGTTGTTGCCGTCGTCGCATTGTTCGCCGAAGCGTACTTGGAGAATGCCGTCACCGCAGTACGGACCGAAACTCTCGCAGTCCGGGTTGCAGCGTCGGATGTCCGTAGAAGACGCATATGCGCCGTCGTTGTTTATGGTTCCGTCGTCGCAGACTTCTTCCGAGTCAACAACACCGTTGCCGCAGATGCGTACTTTCAGGTTTGTCTGCAGATCCCATGCCTCTGCAATAACATCCGAGAACAGATACGCGCCCGCGATAAGCACAAAGGCGACCGCGAGCGCAATCGCAATGAGGACGCGCGGATTCCTGACGCGCGCTTTCATGCTATCTCCGGCGCCGGCGCCTTAGTACGAAGAGGTACGCGAGGAGGATGATGACGAGGAGCGGGAGTCCTATGACCGCGACGACTTTCATCTTGTCTATGAGCGAGAGCCCGTCGAAGCCGTAACCTTCATACCCTGGCACAGTACCTGGCGGAGAAATACTTACGCTCAATTGTCCCTGCTGCGCGATGTCATCATTCTTATAAATAGTGTATTTCGCTTTGTACAGACCTGCATGGAGATGTGTCGGCAATTCCGCGACGACTTCTTTCGTGGCAAACGGCGCGACTTTCTCGATGCTGTTGGTATTATCAGTCGATTCGAGCAGGTTCTCCATATTGGCGTCGTAGACATCGAAATGCACTTTCGTCGGACCGAAAGCAGTGTTACCCGTATTTTCTATCGTCATGAAAAAACGTATCTTCCCGGGGAAATAGAGTCCCCACTTCGTGCGGCCTTCTTCGAGGTCGGCGATACGGATGCGGCGGACATCGAAATCGTATATTTTGTCGACAACCTTGAGGTCGACGTCTATCTGCGCGCCAAGCGCGATAGTGACACCACCTCCCGGCGGAGTCGGACCTGCGGCAGATGTGCGTATGCGGATGGCGCCCCGGTATTCTTTGAACTCGGCATTGGCCGGAACTTTGACGGTAATGTAAATCGGTACCAGCTGTTGGCCTTTAGGGAGAATGAATGAAAGCCCTTTGTCGACTGATATCCAATCATCGGCGC
>Ga0207652_10002579_pt1 | contig 15216 bp, 10 predicted proteins | sample KBSC63BmetaG_FD_184334 | JGI IMG/M metagenome (GOLD analysis project Ga0207652, IMG submission 184334) | Corn rhizosphere microbial communities from Kellogg Biological Station, Michigan, USA - KBS C6-3B metaG (SPAdes) (version 2) | ecosystem: Host-associated > Plants > Roots > Rhizosphere ... | reverse complement strand
GTTTTAAAAATTGAAAATTTTGGAAAATTTGCACCGAAGCCAAAGATGGAAATGTCGTATGAAAAAGATCCTTTGAGTCCCGTTATTTCTTTTCACAGAAATGATGATTCCCGGATTTATTATACAACTGATGGCAGCGAGCCAACAAATAATTCAACTTTATATTCCAAACCTTTTTCCATAAATAAAACATCTGTTATTAAAGCGGTTTCAGTTGAATCAAATGCTTTGCCCTCCAATGTTTCAACAGGGGAAGTTAAAGTATATCATTGGATGAAAGCTGAAAAAGCAAAAAATCTTCAGCCTGGAATTTCATGGAAATATTATGAACCTGCAGGAAAAATAAGCCTTGAATCGATTCAAAGTTCTCCGGTAATAAAAGAAGGAATTGCGGGTAGTATTTCGGAAAAAGTAAAGCAACGTGAAGAAAAATATGCCCTGCAATTTGATGGATACATCAAAATAAACAATGATGACATTTATACTTTTTCAACTCTTTCGGATGATGGTAGTAAATTGCTTATTGATGATGAAGAAATAGTAAACAATGATGGTGAATATGGCGCCGTAGAAGCGTTCGGTAAAGCAGCATTGAAGCGCGGATTTCATAAAATAAAAGTGATTTATTTTGATAGTGGTGGTGGAAACGAATTGAAAGTTTACTGGTCGTTTGCGAATAAGGAAAAAGAGGCAATCCCGCACAGCGTGCTGTTTCATTAATTTTTGCAAAGGAGGAAAATCAATTATTTGTTGCTCTGCCGAATAGTTTAATAATGAAATCATGCAATAAACAATAAACAAATGAACAAAAAGCTTCTCGTCCTGTGGATCTTGGTCATTCCATTTTTTGGAATTGCACAGCAAAAAGTTAGCATCATACCGCAACCAGTAAGCCTTTCGGTTCAGGATGGACATTTTACCATTGATAAAAATACTTCTATCATTTTTAATAAAAATGAAAATGATTTATTGCACGCTGCTAATTTTTTCAATGCATTTGTAAAAAATATTTGCGGCGAATCTTTACCGTATAATCTCAAAAAATCCAAATTGGTTTTTCTTGAAATAAAAAAAACAGATAAGATTGGCGATGAAGGTTATTTGTTGGACGTAACACCAAACTCCATAAAAATTATTGCAAACGATAAAGCGGGGATTATTTACGGGATGCAATCCCTTTTTCAAACTCTGCCTCAAATCCGCACCAATGCCGCACTAGAAGTACGTTGTATGAAGATTTTAGATTATCCTCAATTCAAATGGCGTGGAATGCATTTGGATGTTTGCCGGCATTTTTTCTCTCCTGACATGATCAAAGAATACATTGATCTTTTATCCGAGTATAAATTCAATACCTTCCATTGGCACTTAACCGACGACCAGGGATGGCGTTTGGAAATAAAAAAATATCCAAAGCTTACATCAGTTGGTGCGTGGCGTGCAGACAGAAGGGGAATCCCATGGAGTGAAAGCCAGCCAACACAGCCAGGTGAGCCAACACCTTATGGGGGATACTATACACAACAACAGGTTCGTGATATTGTTGCTTACGCAAAAGAAAGAAATATTACCATCGTTCCGGAAATAGAAATGCCGGGTCATTCGGCAGCCGCCATTGCTGCTTACCCATATTTGTCCTGCACACAACAACCGCAAACGACCATCACCGGTGGCGTTTATCCTAAAAATTTTGAATCAAATTATTGCCCGGCAAATGACAGCGTTTTTATTTTTTTAGAAAATGTTTTAAAAGAAGTGATGCAATTATTTCCTTCAAAATACATTCATGTTGGAGGTGATGAAGTAGACAAGACTTCCTGGAAAAATGATCCGAAATGCCAGGCATTGATGAAGAAGTTGGGGGATACAAGTGAAGATCAGCTGCAGAGCTATTTTATTGAAAGAATCGAAAAGTTTTTAATCGCAAATCACAGAAAATTAATCGGCTGGGATGAAATTTTAGAAGGTGGTTTAGCGCCGGAAGCAACGGTAATGAGCTGGCGCGGCGAAAGTGGTGGCATACAAGCGGCAAAGATGCATCATGATGTGGTAATGACGCCGGGAACACCGCTTTATTTTGATCATTACCAGGCAGGACCGGCAGGTGAACCACCTGCAATTGGCGGATTTAATACATTGAAAATGGTATATGATTATTATCCCGTTCCGAAAGAATTGGATTCATCGCAGGCAAAATATGTATTAGGTGCACAAGCGAACGTTTGGACAGAATTTATTTCATCACGGGAACATCTGGAATATATGGTATTGCCAAGAATGCTGGCGCTTTCAGAAGTTTTATGGACGCCGAAATCTGAAAAAAATTATAAGGATTTTTATCATCGTTTGCAAAACCAATTCATCGCTTTTGAAGAAAAAGGATTTCATTATTGCCCGGGCAATTTTACTGTTGCGATCAAACCGTCTTCTGAAAACGGAAAATTAATGGTGACACTTTCATCTGAAATTCCTGATGCTAAAATTTATTATACAACTAATGGAACGGATCCTGATGCAACCAGTAACAAATATGAAAATCCCATTCCTATAGATTCATCCGTTACTTTGAAAGCGGTAGATATCATTGGCGGAAAAGTAATGGGAGTAAAACCTGCTGAACAAAAATTTGTGATGCATAAAGCGGTTGGCAAAAATGTAACTTATACCAATCCGGTTAGTAGATATTATCCCGCTGATGGTCCCAACACACTAACAGATGGCGTAAGAGGGACGACAGCGGTAAATAAATACTGGCACGGGTTACAGGAAAAAGATTTGATTGCCACGATTGATATGGGTACAGAAACTTCAGTCAAAAATATCAGCATTGGTTGTTTGCAACGTTACAGTGATTGGATTTTCTTGCCGCAATCAGTAACCTTTGAAATTTCAAATGACGGAAAAAATTTTACAGAATTAGGAACGGTTAAAAACACCATTTCCCCAGATGAAAAAAGCCCGGTGATCAAAAATTTTACTTTGAATGTTCGTGCTCAAAAGGCTAGATTTATAAGAGCAACTGCAAAGAACCTGGGTGTTTGTCCAAAAGGTCATCCCGGCGGAGGACAACCTGCATGGGTATTTGCAGATGAAATTGTGGTGAATTAAATGCATTGCAAATAGGATTTCTAAACATATTTTAAACGAAAATATGTCTCTAAATCCGGACGGGATGCTATTACTAGAGCGAAATCGATTTTAGGCTTTAGTGATAATTGTTTTTTATAAAATTCAACTGCCGTTGCTCAAAACCTCCATTAATACGAACTCGTAGACATCCTCAGCTTTCCGACAACATATTTTTTGTATTCCGGAAATATTTATCCACCGTTTTTCCACACGCTACGCACATTATTTTCCCGGAAAAGCATCTATTGCGAATCTCAAATTCACACTTACACTCATTTTCACTGCTGGTGGATAAAAAAATATTTCCACAAAATGTGTAAAAAGTGGGAAAATGTGTTATTTTGTGGTAAATATTGAAAAAACTCAACAATGACAGGCTTTTTAGGAGAATACGAAGCTACTTTAGACGCCAAGGGGCGCTTCCTTCTTCCGGCAGGGTTTAAAAAACAATTGCCGGAAAATGGGATAGAAGTATTTGTCATAAATCGCGGGTTTGAAAAATGTTTGAGTTTGTACACTCCGGAAAGTTGGCAGCCTTTATTTACCGAATTAAGCAAGTTGAATGATTTTGACCCAAAAGTAAGGCAATTCAAACGGTATTTTTTGAACGGTGCGACACAGGTTAGCCCTGACAGTGCCGGCCGCATTTTGTTACCTAAAAATTTAATGGAATATGCCGGCCTTGAAAAAGATATCGTACTGGTTTCAGCGATAGACAAACTTGAAATCTGGGATAAAATTAAATATCAACAGTTCTTTGAAACTTTTTCACCGGAAGCATTCAGCGACCTGGCAAAAGATGTGATGGCGGGTGATAAAACATCAAAACAATAATTATGCAACAGGCATACCATGTGCCGGTATTATTGAAAGAAGTTATTGATGGTTTAAAAATAATTCCATCAGGAACGTATGTTGATTGTACGTTTGGCGGCGGAGGTCACAGCAAAAAGATTCTGGAAAATTTAAATGACGCAGGAAAATTAATTGTTTTTGATCAGGATGAAGATGCAGGAAAAAATGTACCTGATGATGAACGTGTAATTTTTGTGCCTCATAATTTCCGACACCTTCAGCGCTTTCTCCGTTTCCATAAAATTAATAAAGTAAATGGCATCCTTGCTGATCTCGGTGTATCAAGCCACCAGTTTAATGAAGCGCAAAGGGGTTTTTCCACACGCTTTGACGCAGCATTGGATATGCGCATGAACCAAAGTGAAAAGATGACCGCAGCCGATGTTCTGAAAAATTTTTCAGAAGAAAAGCTGCATAAGATTTTTGGAAAATATGGTGAGGTTACGAACTCTAAAACTTTGGCAAAAACGATCGTAGAATTTAGAAAAACACAACCGCTACAAACCATTAATCAATTTAAGAATTCGGTGTATCCGATTGTAAAAGGGAATCCGGAAAAATATTTTGCCCAGGTTTTCCAGGCATTGCGAATAGAAGTGAACGATGAATTAAATGTGCTGAAAGAAATGCTTTTACAAAGCGTAGAAGTATTGCAGGAAGGCGGAAGAATTGCTGTCATTACTTTTCATTCTTTGGAAGACAGAATTGTAAAGAATTTTTTTAAAAATGGAAATTTTGAAAATGAGCAGAACCAGGATTTGTTTGGAAATAAACCCAAAAATCAATTAAAAGTAATTACGAAAAAGCCAATTGTTCCATCTGCTGAAGAACTGAAACAAAATCCGAGGTCAAGAAGTTCAAAATTGAGGATAGCAGAAAAAACGGCGAAGGTTGAAAGTTGATATTTTACAAAAGAAAAAAATGGCAGAAGAAAATAAAATACGGGAAGATAAAAAGTTAAAAGGTGAGCATAAAAAGCACCGCCGTAAGTTGATGTACAACAAGTGGATTGTAAAAAATATTCCTTTTTATTTTTTTATATCCGCTATCGCAATTGTGTATATCGCAAACGGCCATTATGCGGATAAAACAATGCGGCAAATAAATGCAACTGAAAAAAATCTGAAAGAAATGGAATATGAGTTTAAGACTGTAAAACAGGAAGTGATTTTCAGGAGTAAGGAAAGCGAGCTGGCAAAAGCCGTAGAGCCATTGGGACTGAAACCGTTAGTGGTGCCGCCTTTGAGGATTGTCGACACATTGGAAGAGAAATGAAAGCTGAATGTTAAATGTTGAGCCAGCAAACAAATAAATAATCTAAATTTTAAACACAAAACCTTGAACCTTAAACCTTGATCCGGAAATAAATGGATGTAAAAAAAGACATATTATGGCGCGTGCATCTCAGCTTTCTCCTGATGATCATACTGGGAGTAGTTGTGCTTGGTCGGGCCGTTTATATCCAAAGAGTACAAGGTGATTATTGGAAAAGCATGGCCAACAAACAACATTTAAAATACTTTGATATTGATGCTGAACGCGGGAGCATTTATAGCGAAGATGGAAACATGCTTAGTACTTCTATTCCTGTCTTTGACATTTATATTGACTTTGGAGCTGATGGCCTTCGCGACAAAGACGGGAAAAGGTTTTATAAAAACCTGGATTCATTAAGTATTTGCCTGGCGGATTTGTTTAAAGATGCGAATGCGGCTTCTTATAAAAAGTTGTTGCTTACACAATATAAAAAAAGAGCCAGGTATTTTGCTTTGAAAAAGAGAATATCCTTTTCAGATTACCAGGAGCTTAGGGATTTCCCATTGGTAAGGGAAGGCCGCAATAAAAGTGGATTTATAATAGATGTAAGAGATAACCGCATCAATCCTTATGTGCTTCTTGCCAATCGTACCATTGGTCTTTCTCGCGGCGATACCAGCAAAAATGTTGGGCTTGAAAGATCTTATGATAGCGTGTTGAAAGGCCAGACGGGACAACGTTTGATGCGATACATGGCTGGTGCATATGTACCGGTGGATGGCGGCGAAATAGCGCCTGAAAATGGTAAAGATGTGGTCACAACTATTGATACTTATATTCAGGATGTAGCAGAAAATGCCTTGCTAAAGATGATGGAACAGAACAGTTCCATTCATGGAAGCTGTATTGTAATGGAGGTAAAGACAGGTAAAATAAAAGCAGTTGCAAACCTCGGCAAAAGACCTGACGGAAGTTATTGGGAAGATTATAATTATGGATTAGGAATGAGGACGGAGCCAGGATCGGTTTTTAAATTAGCCACTTTGATTTCTCTTTTGAAAGATAAATATGTAGATACCGGAACCATCGTCGACTGTGAAGGCGGACGAAAAAGTTTTTATGGGTTAAGGATTACGGATTCCCATTTGGGAACCGGAAAAATTACGGTAAAAGAAGCATTTGCGATTTCTTCAAACGTAGCATTTGCAAAACTCGCTGATGAATATTATCACAATCAGCCATCAAAATTTTGGCAACATCTTCATGATTTAAGATTGGATACTACCTCCGGCGTTGATATTGTTGGAGCGGCTAAACCGTTCATTAAAAAGCCATCCAGCAAACATTGGGGAAAAACAACCATTCCATTTATGGCACATGGTTATGAAGAATTGGAAACGCCTTTAAACCTCCTGATGGTTTACAATGCAGTGGCGAACAATGGTACTATGATGAAACCATATCTTGTAAATTCTATCAGTGAAAATGGTGAAGACATCAAGACTTTTAAGCCGCAGATTTTGGTTGATAAAATCTGCGACGATGAGATACTTGGAAAGTTAAGAGGTTGTTTGCTCGCTGTCGTTCAAAGTCCGCATGGAACCGCACATGCACTCGAAAGTAATGTATATGAATTTGCCGGAAAAACCGGAACGGCTGTAACGGCAATGGACAATCGCGGATATAATAAAAGTTCCAAAATTTATCAATCTGCCTTTATGGGATATTTCCCTGTTAAAAATCCCGAATACAGTATCGCTATTGTGATTCAGAACAGTAGTGAATCGAAACATGTTTATGGTGCTTCTGTGTCAGCGCCTGTCTTCAAAGAAGTAGCCGATAAATTATATGCAACACGCGTTGCTAAAAAATCTTTTGATCCTGAAACGGTGCCGCAGGATAATGACCTGTATAAATTTTATGGAATGAAAAAAGATGTGAATGATATCTTCAGCATGTTTAAATATAGAGAAACAGACTCTGCTTCTTCAGGTTCATGGCGCACGTCGATTTTACAAGGCGGAAATGCAAAATTAATGGCTGATAATATTTCTACATCAGCAAAAACAATCCCGGATGTTACCGGTATGGGTTTGAAAGACGCTGTTTATTTATTAGAAAATATGGGCTTGAAAGTTTCCACATCAGGAAGAGGGAAAGTGATTTATCAATCACTTGCACAGAACACAACATTTAATAAAGGTGAACTGATAAAAATTCAATTGAATTGATGGCATCATTGCAACAAATATTGTACAAAGTAAACATTCATTCTGTAGTAGGATCGACTGCTATAGAAATAAATGATTTGCAAATTGATTCACGCAAAGTGACGCCAGGCTCGTGTTTTATTGCTGTAAGAGGAACTGTTTCTGATGGACATGAATATATTCAGTCCGCAATTACAAAGGGCGCAGTTGCGATCGTTTGTGAAACAATACCTGAAATTATTAATGAAGATATTCATTATACAGTTGTTGATAATAGTGCAAAAGCCGCCGCAATTATGGCACATAACTTTTATGGTCGCGTATCGGAAAAAATAACGCTGGTAGGGGTAACGGGCACCAATGGAAAAACAACCATTGCTACTTTATTATTCAAACTATTTTCTTCACTTGGATATAAATGCGGGTTGATAAGTACCGTGCAAAATCAAATTGAAAATGAAGTTTTGCCTTCCACACATACAACACCTGATGCCATTAGTTTGAATCAACTTTTGGCAAAAATGTATAATGATCGCTGCTCGCATGTATTCATGGAAGTCAGTTCACATGCCATCCATCAGCACCGGGTTGATGATTTGCGATATGCCGGTGGAATATTCAGCAATATTACCCATGACCATCTCGATTATCACAAAACGTTTGAGGAATATATCCGGGTAAAAAAATCATTTTTCGATTCGCTTCCTTCTACTGCATTTGCATTAAGCAATGCAGATGATAAGCGTGGAAGCGTGATGCTGCAAAATACGAAAGCGAAAAAATACCTGTACAGCCTGAAAGCATTGGCGGATTTTAAAGGAAGAATCATTGAAGATTCCCTGCTTGGATTGGAATTAATGATTGATGATGTGGAAGTACACTTCAGGCTCATTGGTACTTTCAATGCGTATAATTTGTTGGCGGTTTATGGCGCGGCCATTTGTTTGGGAGAAAATAAAGAAAAAGTGTTGCAGCTACTAAGCAATACAACCGGCGCTGAAGGCCGGTTTGAATATTTGGTTTCGCTCAAAGAAAAAGTGGTTGGAATTGTGGATTATGCGCACACACCTGATGCATTACTAAATGTTCTTGCTACGATCAGAAATCTTCGGCATGGGCAGGAAAAAATTATAACAGTTGTTGGATGCGGAGGGAATCGCGATAAAACAAAAAGACCCGAAATGGCTGCTGTAGCATGTGAGTATAGTGACAAAATTATTTTCACTTCCGATAACCCGAGATATGAAGATGCTGATGAAATAATCAAAGAAATGGAAGCAGGCGTGCCGGTTACAACGAGGAGAAAATGTATTTCGATCACCGATCGGAAAGAAGCGATAAAAACAGCGGTAACACTGGCTGACAAAGAAGATATCATTCTCATCGCCGGAAAAGGACATGAGAAATACCAGGAAATAAATGGAGTAAAAAAACATTTTGACGATAAAGAAGTATTGGCTGAAATGTTTCAATTAATGGAGAAGTGAGAAATAAAAAAGAAATAGAAATAGAATAGAATAATTATAAAACGAGTTTTAATGCTGTATCAACTTTTTGAATGGTTTGCAAAAAATGGAATTAAATTTCCCGGAAGCGGGCTCGTCCATTTTATCACCTTCAGGGTGTTGATCGCTGTATTGCTATCACTTATCATCACGATGATTTATGGTAAAAAACTGATTCGTATTTTAAAGAAAAAACAAATTGGCGAATCAGTGCGGGAACTGGGACTGGCCGGCGAAAAAATGAAAAGCGGCACTCCAACGATGGGTGGAATTGTCATCCTGCTTGCTATCTTAATTCCCACTTTATTGCTTGCCGATTTGAATAAAGTTTATGTCCGGTTAATGCTTTTATGCACGGTGTGGCTTGGTATCATCGGCTTTGTAGATGATTATTTGAAGATAAAAGCAAAACGGATTTCAAAAGAAAAAGGAATTCCATATAAAAAAACAAATGCAGATGGACTGGCAGGAAAATTTAAAATTTTTGGACAGGTAATTCTCGGGGTGATCATCGGCGCTACGCTTTATTTTAATCCGGCTGTGGTAGTAAAAAGGGAGATCATGGGATCAAAACCAATGACCACTTTTGTTCCACAACGTGGCGAACATAAGGTGGGAGAAGATACCATCATTTCAGCAGGAGAAGTGCATCGTTTTGTTACTGTGAAAACGCCGATCACCACAATTCCTTTTGTAAAAACCCATGAGTTTAATTATGCAAAATTGTTGCCTGCAAGCTGGGAAGATTACACATATATTTTGTACATCATCATTGTGATTTTTATTGTAACAGCTGTTTCAAATGGCGCAAATATAACTGATGGCCTCGACGGGTTAGCAACCGGTGTCAGTGCGATTATTGGCCTGGGATTAGGTGTCTTTGTTTTTGTGAGCGGCGATGTGCGAATTGCAGAATATCTGAATATAATGTACATCCCGAACCTCAGTGAACTGGCAATTTTCATCGCGGCATTTGTTGGAGCATGTGTTGGCTTCCTGTGGTATAATGCTTACCCGGCGCAGGTTTTCATGGGCGACACGGGTAGCCTGGCGCTTGGTGGAATTATCGCATCACTTGCGATTATTGTAAGAAAAGAATTATTGATTCCTATTTTTTGTTTTGTCTTTTTAGTAGAAAATCTAAGTGTGATGATACAGGTTTCTTATTTCAAATACACAAAGAGAAAATATGGCGAGGGAAGGCGGGTTTTTTTAATGAGCCCGCTGCATCATCATTATCAAAAATTAGGTTATCACGAGAGTAAGATAGCGGTGCGTTTTTGGGTGGTAACGATTCTTACCATGGTGCTTGCAGTGGTTACTTTGAAATTGAGGTAGATTTTGAAATATGAATTAAGAATGAAGAATTAATTGAAGAGCTTGTCTTTATGAAAACCTTTTTTTTGAATAAATAAAAAAATGAAGGGAACCAGTTAATAATTGATTGATGCGAAAGTGATTTAAGAATTTGTCTTTATGAAAACAATTTTTTTGAATTGAATTAAAGTTAGAAAAGTGATTATTTGTTTGTTTACTGTTTCAAAAACTTGAACAATTCCAATGCCTGTGAAGCTTTCCTAACCCCTTAAATTCATACTGTTGAAGAACCATATTTTTAATTGTTGATCCCAATTAAAAAACCGAATGAAAAAAAGAATAGTCATACTTGGAGCCGGCGAAAGCGGCGTTGGTGCTGCATTACTGGCAAAGCAAAAAGATTTTGATGTTTTTGTAAGCGATAGTGGGATGATAAAGCCGTCATTCAAAGATGAGCTGGTTTTGAATGGAATTCCTTTTGAAGAAGGAATGAATTCGAAAGAAAAAATTCTCGATGCGTCGCTGGTAATAAAAAGTCCCGGCATTCCTGAGAAGAATGAATTGATAAAAGAGATCAGGAAACAGGGAATTGAAATGATCAGTGAGATTGAATTTGGCTATTGGTATAAAGGGGATAGTAAAATCATCGGCATCACCGGGAGTAACGGAAAGACGACAACCACGGCACTTGCAGGACACATTTGTAAAACAGCGGATTTGGGTTGTGCGATCGTTGGAAACATTGGGTTTTCATTTGCCAGGCAAGTGGCCATCGATCCAAAAAAGTTATATGTGATTGAGATCAGTTCTTTTCAATTGGATGATATAAAAGATTTCAGGCCGGATGTAGCAGTATTAACAAACATCACTGAAGATCATTTGGACAGGTATGAATACAAATTTGAAAATTATATAAAAAGCAAATTCAGAATTATAGAAAATCAGACAGAAGAGGATGTGTTCATTTATAATGATGATGATGAAATAACAAAAAAGTACTTAAACAAATTTTTAAAAAAGTCTAACCCACTACCGATGAGTATGAACAAAGAATTACCAGAAGGCGCTTATATCGTAAATGCGAAGATGCATTTGAAATGGCAAAATGAAGAAATGCAAATGAACGTGGAAGATTTTGCGATAAAAGGAAAACACAATCAGTACAATACAATGGCAGCAGGTATTTCAGCGGCAGTGATGGGAATCCGGAAAGAGAAAATACGAGATGCCATTCAGACTTTTAAAAGTCTGGAGCACCGGATGTCAACTGTGGCAACAGTTCGTGGCGTCGAATTTATTAACGATAGTAAAGCGACCAATGTAAACAGTACGTGGTATGCGCTTGAATCCATGACAAAGCCTGTGATCCTGATTCTTGGTGGTGTAGATAAAGGAAATGACTATTCCTTATTAAAAGACCTGGTAAAAGAAAAAGTAAAAGCGATTGTATGCATGGGAATTAATAACGATAAAATTCATGAGGCTTTCGGTAAAGACGTTCTGTTGATGGTAAACACGAAGAGCGCTAAAGATGCGGTCGAGTCGGCATTTCATTTTGCTGATAAAGGAGATGTGGTTTTATTGTCACCGGCTTGTGCAAGTTTTGATTTGTTCAAAAATTATGAAGATCGCGGAATGCAATTTATTCAAGCGGTTAAGGATTTATAATATCAATAAAAGAATAAAACGAAAGAAATAAAATAAATGAGTGATGCAAAACAAATAGTATCAAACACCTTTTCTTCTGCACAGGAAGTGACAGGAAACCTGTGGCGACGCACCAAAGGAGATAAGGTGATATGGGCTATCGTGATCTTGCTTACAATGGTCAGCATCCTCGTTGTGTACAGCAGCATTGGCTCGCTTGCTTACCGGATGAATAAATCTACCGAGAGTTACTTGTTCCGTCAGGTTGGTTACATCTGTCTTGGGGTGATCATTATTTATTTTGCACATCGCGTTAATTATACAATTTATTCGCGTGTTGCATCGATCTTGTTTATCATCTCTGTTCCACTTTTGCTTTATACTTTAAAATATGGAAGTCACATCAATGACGCAAGCCGTTGGATAAAATTACCGGTCATTAACCTCACATTTCAAACTTCTGATCTGGCCAAACTCGCTTTATTTATGTACATAAGCAGGATATTAAGCCGCAGGCAGAATGTGATTAAAGATTTTAAAAAAGGGTTTCTTCCGTTAATCATTCCCGTCGGAATTATTTGTATATTAATTGCACCTGCAAATCTTTCAACCGCTTTATTGATCGGAGGTATAGCACTTTTGCTGATGTTTATCGGACGCGTGCAATTGAAGCATATTTTACTTGTCGTAGGTGCCGCACTGATACCATTACTTTTTTTGATCGGCATTGCAAAACATTATTATAACGAACAGGAACAGGTTTCAAAAGATCTGCCCGCCATACTTTCTTTTGGGCGAATGCCCACATGGGTAAAACGTGTACAGGATTTCATGTATGCCGATAAAGAAGATGCCTCTTACCAGATTCAACAGGCAAAAATTGCTATTGCTACAGGAGGCATTTTTGGTAAAGGGCCGGGCAAAAGTGAACAACGGAATTTTTTGCCACATCCTTACAGTGATTTTATTTATGCAATCATCATTGAAGAATATGGGCTTGCAGGCGGTACGGTTATTTTGTTGATCTACCTGTTGTTTTTATTTCGAAGTATCAGGCTGTTTCAGCGATGCCCATATGCGTTTGGGGCATTTCTGGCTGTGGCATTAAGTTTTACGTTGGTGATCCAGGCCTTGGTGAATATGGCGGTAAATGTAAATCTCTTTCCCACGACGGGGGTAACATTGCCATTGGTGAGCATGGGCGGTAGCAGCCTTTTGTTTACTTGTTTTTCTATCGGAATTATTCTCAGCGTCGCAAGAAATGTGGAAGATGCAGAAGGGAAAAGCGCACAACTCGCTACACAGCACACTGAAGAAGCAGTGAGTAATGAAGAGGAAGAATAAAAAAAGGATGCAGTATTAAGAAGAAAGAAATATAAAAATCAGAATCAGGATTATTTGTTTGTTTACTGTAACAGGAAAAAGACCATAGTATGAAAATTATTATTGCAGGCGGTGGGACGGGCGGACATATTTTTCCTGCATTAGCAATTGCAAATGCTCTGAAAAATAAAATGCCTACTGTAGAAATACTTTTCGTGGGAGCAAAGGGCAAAATGGAAATGGAAAAAATTCCTGCTGCCGGTTATAAGATTGTCGGACTCGACATTGCAGGTTATAACAGAAGTTCTTTGATTAAAAATATTGGGCTGCCGGTAAAACTGGTAAAAAGTTTTTTGGAGGTAAGAAATATTTTAAAATCTTTTAAGCCAGATGCGGTCATTGGTGTTGGAGGATATTCCAGTTACCCGGTTTTGAGATCTGCTCAAAGCAGAAACATTCCAACTTTTATCCATGAGGCAAATTCGCTTCCCGGCAAAAGCAATATTATGCTCGGCAAAAGGGCAACTGAAATTTTCGTTCCGATAGAAGGAATGCAAAAATATTTTCCTGCTGAAAAAATTATGATGACCGGTAACCCGGTAAGAAAAGTTTTTTTAGAAAAAATTTCTAAAACTGAAGCGCTGGAATTTTTTGGATTGAAACCGGGTTTTAAAACTGTTTTTGTAATGGGTGGAAGCCTTGGCGCAAAAAGTATTAATGAAGCAGTTGAAGAAAATATAGATTTTTTTAAGAAAAATAACCTGCAATTGATTTGGCAAACAGGAAAAAATTATGCGGCAAATGCTGCTAAGGCTGAAGAAGAAAGAGTGAACATCTGGACCAATGCATTTATCGATAAAATGGAAAATGCATATGCAGCGGCAGATGTAGTGATAGCAAGGTCAGGTGCAATGACGGTCGCAGAAATGTGCGTTGTGGGAAAGCCGGCAATTTTTGTTCCTTTTCCTTTTGCAGCAGAAGATCATCAGACAGTAAATGCGCAAATTTTGGTAAACAAAATCGCGGCATTGATGGTTCCGGATGCAAAAGTAAAATCTGATTTATTTCCTTGTTTGCTGGATTTAATCAGGAATGAAACATTGATGAAGGAACTGGCAGAAAATATTTCAAAGTTGGGCAATACAAAAGCAGATGAAGTAATTGCCGAGGAGATTTTGGAGAAAATAGAAAAGGAGTAAATAAAAAGAATTAAGAATTAAAAAGATGGATACACTGTGCATCAGGCATTCGGTCAAAAACCTTTTGTCTTCTGCATTAAGACTTTAGCATGAAAGGTTTAACAAACATATCCCGGGTTTATTTTATTGGTATCGGTGGCATTGGAATGAGTGCTATTGCAAGATATTTTTTGAGTAAAAATGTTGCCGTTAGTGGCTATGATAAAACACCGACCCCTCTTTCACGACAATTGGAAAGTGAAGGAATGCACATTCATTATGAAGATAACGTGGATCTCATCGACAAAGATGCCGACCTTGTTGTTTATACGCCTGCAATTCCCGGGGATCATAAAGAGCTGAATTTTTATAGAAACAATCATTATGAATTAGCGAAACGTAGTGACGTTCTTGAGAAAATAACTAAATCATCATTTAATATCTGTATTGCCGGTACTCATGGAAAAACCACCATCAGCACAATGATTGCATATATTTTGCGCAAAACCGATTTTGGCTGTAATGCTTTCCTGGGAGGCATTTCAGTAAATTATCACACAAACTTCTGGAGCAGCGATCACAATGTTTCAGTGGTGGAAGCAGATGAATACGACAGAAGTTTTTTGAAACTTTCTCCTGATATCGCTGTGATTACAGCAATGGATGCGGATCATTTGGATATCTATGGAACCAAGGAAAATATGGAAGATGCATTTGTGGAATTTGCAAATAAATTGAAACCAGGTGGACTTTTATTGACTCGATACGGTTTGCCTGAAAAAAAATTTTCTGCGT
>Ga0207652_10002575_pt1 | contig 15224 bp, 12 predicted proteins | sample KBSC63BmetaG_FD_184334 | JGI IMG/M metagenome (GOLD analysis project Ga0207652, IMG submission 184334) | Corn rhizosphere microbial communities from Kellogg Biological Station, Michigan, USA - KBS C6-3B metaG (SPAdes) (version 2) | ecosystem: Host-associated > Plants > Roots > Rhizosphere ... | reverse complement strand
AGGGTCGGTTACTACGCGTCCTCGCGCGGCTTCCTGCAACCGGAAGACGGTGAACTACAAATTCCCGGAACGCCGATTGTCATCTCACTCGCCGAGGTCTTTGCCGAGTTGGACGAAGCCTGACCTACAACCGGCAGATCAGGAGTTCGCGCTCGTAAATCATCTCCGGTGGCAGATGGTCGTGGAGCAACAGGAACAGCTCCTCGTGGCCGATGACTTCGCGTTTCCATTGGGCGCGGTCGACGGTCTGCAGGTCGGCGAACTTCTCGCGAGGCATGTCAAGGCCGCTCCAGTTCATGTCTTCGTAGTGCGGCGTCCAGCCGATGGGGGTTTCCTTGCCCTGCGCACGGCCACGGACACGGTCGACGACCCACTTGAGGACGCGCATGTTTTCGCTGTAGCCGGGCCAGAGGAACTTGCCGTCGGCATCCTTGCGGAACCAGTTGACGTGGAAGACGCGGGGGGTGACCGAGAGCTCGCGCTGCATCTTGAGCCAGTGCCGGAAGTAGTCGCCCATGTGGTAGCCGCAGAAAGGCAGCATGGCCATGGGGTCGCGGCGGACCTGTCCAATGGCGCCGCCGGCGGCAGCAGTGGTTTCTGAACCCATGGTTGCGCCCACATAGACTCCCGCCGACCAGTTGAAGGCCTGGAAGACGAGCGGCATGGTGGTAGGGCGGCGGCCTCCGAAGAGGAAGGCGGAGATGGGGACGCCGTTGGGCGACTCCCAGCCTTCGAGGTCGATGCTGGGACATTGCACAGCGGGAGCGGTAAAGCGGCCGTTGGGGTGTGCGGCGGGTTTGCCGGTGATCTTGGCGATTTCGGGGGTCCAGATCTCGCCGCGCCAGTCGAGGCATTGCGCGGGCGGCGTGTCGGTCATGCCTTCCCACCAGACTCCGCCTTCAGGCGTGAGCGCGACGTTGGTGAAGATGGTGTTGCGCGACAGCGTCGCCATGGCATTGGGGTTGGTTTTGGCAGAGGTGCCGGGGGCTACACCGAAGAAGCCGGCTTCGGGGTTGATAGCGCGCAGTTGGCCGTTGGCGTCGGGTTTGATCCAGGCGATGTCGTCGCCGACGGTCCAGACCTTCCAGCCATCGAAGGCGGGCGGCGGGATCAGCATGGCGAAGTTGGTCTTGCCGCAGGCGCTGGGGAAGGCGGCGGCGACGTAGGTCTTTTCGGTCTTGCCGTTGGCATCCGGGGGCGATTCGACGCCGACGATGAGCATGTGTTCGGCCATCCAGCCTTCGTCGCGGGCGATGTTGGAAGCGATGCGGAGGGCGAAGCACTTCTTTCCGAGGAGCGCATTGCCGCCGTATCCCGAACCGTAGCTCCAGATTTCGCGGGTTTCGGGGAAGTGGACGATGTATTTGGTGTCGTTCTGCGGCCAGGAAACGTCGGTCTGGCCAGGAAGGAGCGGGGCGCCGACCGAATGCATGCAGGGAACGACCCGCTTGAGGTCTTTATCGATTTCCGCGAAGACCTTGGCGCCGATGCGTGCCATGATGCGCATGTTGACGACCGCGTAGGCGGAATCGGTAAGCTGCACGCCGATCTGCGACATGGGAGAACCGATGGGGCCCATGGAAAAGGGCAGGACGTACATGGTGCGTCCACGCATGCAGCCACGGAAGAGTCCCTTGAGCTTCTTACGCATGACGAAGGGGTCTTCCCAGTTGTTGGTGGGGCCGGCGTTGTCCTTGGAGAGCGAGCAAATGAAGGTGCGGTCTTCCACACGGGCGACGTCGTTGGGCGAGGAGCGCGCGTAATAGCAGCCGGGCCAGAGTTCCTGGTTCAGGCGAGTGAAGGTGCCGGCGTCGACCAGCTTCTGGCAGAGGTACTCGTTTTCTTCGTCGGAGCCATCGATCCAGTGGATGGAGGAGGGCTGCGTGAGCTCGGCCATCTTTTCCACCCAGCGGATGAGGTGCTTGTTGGTGGTGAGAACGCGAGTCGATTCTGCGTGAGCTTTTGCCGGTGAAACCATTCGTGCCTCCGGTCCTTCTTTAGGGGACTGTAAAAACACTAGAGCAGTGGAGGCGTGGTTGTCCCCGGGTTTGGGGTGAAATTTTCTTAAGAAATTCGGAAAGTGAGCGGTTATCGGCGAGATAACGCGTTGTCCGACAGGTTTATGCTGCGGATATGGCTCATGTACGGATTTCATTCCTTCTGATGACGGTCGCGATGGGCTTCCCCTGTGGTGGCGTGGCTGGACAAACCGTGAACGCAACAGGTTCTGCCGGCGCCCATCCTTCGGAGCCGAAAATGATCGAAGTGAGGCATGGTGCTGAGTCCGCGACTTCCGATACCGACCAGCGTCCGGTTGGCGGGGACAAAGAGATCGAGGTGAGTGTCCACGCTCGACTGGTAAAGGCCGACGCAGCGCCCGGGCACGAAGGCGACCTCATGCTGACGGTCATTTCAGAATTTGACCCGCCGGGGCGTTCGCGATTGCTCTCCGGCTCGCCGCGTCTGTTGATCAGGCTGCCGCTTTCCAGTTCTGGCGATGCGTATGGCGAGTCGCGCAGTTGCCATGTGTCGAGGGAGGGCGTGCCGACATTCATCTTCACCGCGGGGCTGGACGAAAAGAACTTTGTCCCATTCCTTGCGTCTGAGAAGGACCAGGAGTTCCATTTCTCCCTCAATAAGTACCTTTGCCGCGCACTCGCCGCTCCTTTCCAGTGCAAGGGCTTTGCCGGGCCACTCACGGAAGAAAAACTTCCTTCGGAGATGATGCACTGGAAGGTGGGTTCGCACAGCTTCGTTCAACTCGAGAGCAGGAATGCTCCTGCGAAAGCCGAAGTTTCGGAAATCACGCTGAGTTCTTCGAGCAAACCTTTCGACTATGCGACTTGTGCTGCGGTGGCGCCTTCCAATGGGCTGTGCTGCGTGGCGCATAAGACGACGGAGTGGCATTGCGGGGGAAAGCCCGAGGGGGCGGGGTGGCATCAGGTTTCCGGGGATTGTTATCACCGGGAGACGGGTGGGAGTTGCGAGGAGTAGCTGGTCTTAAAGCCCGTCTAAACCGTGCGAGGAGAAGTGGCGGGTGCCCCGTTCATGGACGCAGTTTGTCCATGAGCGGGTTTGGGAAGTGGCGAGAGTGTCGGAGCGTACAGGGTCCCTTATCCGCTCATGACGATGAGGCCGTTATGAACGGGGCACCCCTGATGTCGTGGCCATGATCGAGCGACCCGCCGAGTTCTGTAGTGAGGAATCGCTTTTTTTCGTGTTTTCTTCGTGCAATGCCCGCGAGCCCTCTGTATAGTATGCTTACGCAATTGTAAAGCGTACTTTCGAATGATTGCGAAGCGAGGCTGAACCATGTCTGTGACCTTCACGAAACTGTTCTCAAGCATCACCGAATCGACGGTGTGGTGCGAGTCTCACACGACGCGCATCGTCTGGATCACGATGCTCGCCATGGCCGACAAGCACGGACGCGTCTGGGCTTCGATTCCGGGCCTCGCCAACCGTGCTCGTGTGCCGGTGAATGATGTTCGCGTCGCCATCGCAAAGTTTCTTTCGCCCGACCCCGATTCACGCACGTCCGATCACGAAGGCAAGCGTATCGAGCCTATCGATGGGGGCTGGAGGCTGCTGAATCACAAGAAGTTTCGTGATGTGCGGGATGAGGAAGACCGTCGCGCCTACAAAACGGAGAAGCAAGCCGAACGCCGTGCCCGCCTGCGTGGACAAAGTGGACACATGTCGCCCGATGTAGACACAAATGGACATAATGCAGAAGCAGAAGCAGAAGCAGAGGCAGAGGCAGAGGCAGAAGCAGTAAAGAAAGAACAAAAACAAAAACAGGCGTCGCCTTCGGCTCCTTTGCGTGTGAAAAAGCCTTCGCAAAACGTTCCAGAGCGAAAAGCAACGCAGGGTACGAACGAAAACAGTCCCAGTAGGGCTGAAGAGAACGGGATGGAGTTCTGCGACAGCGTTACCACTGCGAGCGAAACGCAGATTCCCTACGGGAATGACAAACAAAAAGGGCATTGCAAACCCAATGGGAATGACAAACCAAGCGCCGATGAGAAACCCAAACGGGACGACGCGCAACAGGTATATGCGGTTTATCCGAAAAAGGTCGGCAATGCGGAGGCGCTCAAGTCCATCGCCAAGGCCATTGCCCGATTGCGCGGCCAGGGCACCGCAGACCCTGTGGCTTACCTGATCGCACGCATTGAGGCATGGCTTGCCAAGCGGGCCAGGGACGCGACAGTGGGCGAGTTTGTGCCTGGATACCCCAACCCTGCGACGTGGTTCAACCAGGAGCGCTACAACGATCCTGACAACGCCCCGAAGCCAAAGATGGAGTACCGCGTTCTGAGTCCAGAGGAAGCCGCTGCGCTCTGGGAAAGGGATTTTGGTCTTGCCTCACGCGCCGCTTGAGATGCGTAAGCTCGCGCTTTTGCTTTCCTTCAACACACCACAAACTCGTCATCCTGAGCGGAGTGGCTCGCGGCGCTTTGCGAGCCACGTAGCCGAAGGACCTGCCAGCCTGCGTGCGTCACCACAACCGATCGCGCCGTTTAACCACAAAACCCTTGCCAGACCCGCAACAGTGCTCGCCTGTGCGAAGACGTACGGAGCATCGGTAAAACGGGGCGAGCGGAGTTGGTGAGACGAACAGTATGGCAGGTCCTTCGACTACGGCTCGCAAAAGCGCGAGCCTCCGCTCAGGATGACGAATTTGTGGTGAGTTGTAAGTGTGTAGCTCGCATGAAGCCGCTGCCGAGCTTTGGAAGAGGAAGTCGTCCAGGCCGGGCGGGGGGTCGATTAGCGAACCGGAGCCGGCGCCGCATGAAGCGTAGGCTGGGAGTAGTGCATCGTACATAGGAGAGACACGAGGAGCACGCATATGGCGCAGGCAAGTAGCGCAGGAAGACGGCCGAGGGTCGTCGTTGTTGGTGCGGGATTTGGTGGCATCAATGCCGCGATGGGGTTGGGGAAGCTGCCGGTCGATGTGACCGTTGTCGATAAGAAGAACCACCATACGTTTCAACCGTTGCTGTACCAGGTAGCGCTGGCGGTGTTGTCTCCGGGGGAGATCGCGCAGCCGATCCGGTCGATTCTGCGGGACAACAAGAACACCGAAGTGGTGATGGATGAAGTCACAGGCTTCGATACCGAGGCGCGGCGAGTTTATCTGAAGAGCGGCGCGGAGTTGATCTACGACTACCTGATCGTGGGAACGGGATCTACCCACAGCTACTTTGGGAAAGACGAATGGGCGAAGCTGGCGCCGGGGTTGAAGACGCTTGAGGATGCCACCGAGATCCGGCGGCGGGTGCTGCTGGTCTTTGAGCTGGCAGAGCGGCAGATGCTCGAGACAGGTATACATCCGGAATTGAATTTCGTGATCGTCGGGGGCGGGCCGACCGGCGTGGAGCTTGCAGGAGCGATTTCGGACATTGCGAAGCTGTATATGCGGAAGGACTTTCGGCATATCAATCCGGCGATGGCGAAGGTGCTGATACTGGAGGGTTCGCCGCATATTCTTGCGGCCTATCCGGAAGACCTGCAGCGCAAGGCCGTGGAGCAGTTGAATGCGCTGGGGGTGATGGTTCGGACGGGTGCGCATGTGACGGATATTCAGCCCGGCTATGTGATGGTCGGTGAGGAGCGCATTGAAAGCGCTTGTACGCTATGGGCGGCGGGCGTGCAGGCTTCTCCGCTGGCGAAGATGCTGGGTCCGTTGCTGGGGTGCACGATGGACCGGCGAGGCTGCATGTTGGTGGACGATCATCTGAATCCCCCGGGACATCCGGAAATCTTCATCATCGGTGACATGGCGCACTTCGAGCAGAACGGCGGACAGGTCCCCGGAGTGGCGCAGCCGGCGATGCAGATGGGAAGCTATGCGGCGAAGCGAATCGGGTTGCTGATCGATGGCAGGGCGGGGAAGCAGAAGCCGTTCCGCTATTTCGATAAGGGCGACATGGCCACGATCGGCCGCAAGGCAGCCGTGGCGCGGATTGCCTGGCCGTTCCACGCGCACTGGAGCGGTTTCATGGCGTGGGCGACGTGGCTGATGGTGCATATTTTCTTCCTGATCGGGTTTCGGAACAGGCTTTCGGTCTTTCGGCAGTGGGCTTATACGTACCTTACTTTTCAGGACGGTGTACGCTTGATTGTTGGCTCACAGGAATTGCCGGGGTGGAATGCGCTGAACGATGCCGGTGCGCCGCCTGCGGAACCTGTCGCCGAGCCTCACACCACGAGCACAGTTTAACCATCGGGCCGAAAGCGTGCAGTGATCCAAGCTGAATTATGTCCGCCAACCGACACAACCGGTACGTTCGACCTGGCGCGCCTGCGTTTTGTCGATGCAGTGACGGTGGGGCAGCAGTTGCGGCAATGCAATGCGCGGAGCAGCCGGCAGGATGATGCTGCCCAGTGTGTGGTCGAGTATCTCTACGATGCTTTCCGCGATCCTGTAACGAACTCTCCACATTGCGCGCTGGTGCGGTGTTTTCAGACGCACCCTTATGCCGATTTGCCGGAGGAGATGCAGGCGGTTGCGAGGCAGGCGCTGGGCGGCCGGGAGCCCGTGGCCGACTTGCGTTGTCTGGCGTTGCTGGGCACCCGGGGAATCGAAGAGAGATGGGACCGGGTTGTGGCCTCCATCAACCATCGGGTTATACCGCTGGCGGATGGGCAGGCGGTGTATGGAATGCCGATGGTTGTCCGGCTCCTGGAGCAGATGGGACTGGAAGCCGGGGACATTGCCGGGCCGAGAATAAAGCCCCGGATGGAGGCCTCGAAGTACCGGAATTTCGGCGTATTTCATGTAGAAGCAGCACTTGGAAGCAAACACATTCCCGATCAGCAAACCTTCGTCGAGCAATATGGCATCCGTAGCGTTGTGGGCATGGGAGGCCTGCTGCCGAGCGGCGCATTCTTTGCCGTTATTTTGTTTTCTCGGGTAGTGATTTCGGCTGAGGTTGCGGCGTTGTTCCGTACTCTTGCGTTGAGTGTGAAGCTGGCGTTTCTCCCATTCGCCCCTAACGAGGTATTTACTGCTCCGGCGGAGCAATACGCATGAACACGGGCCCCCAAATCGGTGTGACGGAAGAGCTGTCGGGAAGCGAGGGGCCTCTGGTCGGGCGTTTACGCGCTGAGGTGGAGACTCTGCACCAGTTGCTGCATGTGAACGAAGCGACTGCGGCGGAGGCGGCCATCAGGGCCGAACGCGCTGTCGCAGAAGAAAGACGCAGTGCCGAAGCCCGCGAAGAACAAACCCGGCTGGTGCACGATTTGATCCGCGTCGGCGCGGATTCGGTCGTGGTGCTGGACCAGAATTACGTTGTGACATTCATGAACCAGCGCGCAATGGATGAGCTTTCCGAGGGCCAGAGCCTGGTAGGAAAGCCGTTGCTGGAGGTATTTCCGGAGCTGGAGGAGACCACCTTCTGGACACAGTACAAGCGCGTGATGGAAGACCGCGTTGCCGTTTCCTTTGAAGAGCTGGATGAAAAGAAAGGGGCGTGGTACAGCGTGAATGCGGCCCCGGTGGGGCACGGGATTGCGTTCTTCTTTCGTGATGTGACAGAACGCCGGCGGCGCGATGCGGCGTTGCAGAGGACGGAAAAACTCGCTGCCGTTGGACGCATGGCGAGCTCAATTTCGCACGAGATCAATAACCCGCTGGAGAGCGTGACGAACCTGCTGTACCTCATCCAGCATGGCGACAGCGACCACGAAGACATGCGCACCTATGCGCAGTTGGCGGCGAGTGAGTTGTCGCGGGTATCGCACATTGTGACGCAGACGCTGAAGTTTCATCGGCAGTCGACGCACGCGGCATTGTGTCGCGGGTCGGAGATTCTGGAGAGCGTGGTGGCGCTGTATCAGAGCCGGATTGTCACCCTGCGGACGACGATCCACAGGAAGTTCGTCGAGATGGACAACATGCTTTGCTTCGCGGGCGACATGCGGCAGGTGTTTGCGAATTTGATTGGCAACGCGCTGGATGCAACCGGGGAGAAAGGGCATATCTGGCTGAGGACGCGGAGGGCGCATAGTCCGCGGACCGGAGCGCCGGGAGTAAGAGTAACGGTTGCCGACAATGGATGTGGGATGAGTGCGGCCACGCAGCGCGCGGTGTTTGAGGCGTTCTTTACGACGAAGGGTATGACCGGCACCGGCCTGGGTCTGTGGGTGAGCGAGGAGATCGTGCGCACTCACCGCGGGACGATTCGGCTGAAGAGCAGGGATACCGAGGGCCGGAGCGGGACGGTGTTCGCGATTTTCTTTCCTGACTGAAGCTCGGGCAGCGTGACTGCCGGTGGTCGCATCAGAGCGTGAGTACGATGCGCACGGCATCTTCTTTCCGGAGCAATTCACATGACACAACCCAGAGTAGTGAGCGGACGTAAAGTCCGGTATGCGGTCGTTGGTATCGGCTGGATCTCGCAGACAGCGTTTCTTCCCGGGGTCGAACATACGGGCAACAGCGAGGTGGTCGCGCTGGTGACCGGACACGAGGAGAAGGCGCAGAAGGTCGGTGAGAAATATGACATCGAGGCTGTGTATGCGTATGAGGAGTTCGACGAGCTGCTGAAGTCGGGCGCGATCGATGCCGTGTATCTTGCGACGCCGAACTTTGACCACGTGGAGCTGGCGGTGAAGACGCTGGACGCAGGCGTTCATCTGCTGCTGGAAAAGCCCATGGCCGTGAGCGTCGCGGAGTGTGAGCGAATCATCGCCGCGGCGGAGGGTTCAGGCGCGAAGTTGATGATTGCGTATCGGCTGCATCACGAGCCGGGAATGCTGGCGGCGTTGGATACGGTGCGGAGTGGCAAGCTGGGTCAGTTGCGATACTTCAACTCAAGCTTTTCGCAGCCGGTGAGTGGACAGAACCATCGCGCGAAGAATGGGTACTGGGCGGGTCCGGTGCCGGACATGGGACCGTATCCGATCAACACGGTGCGCAATTTGTTTGGCGAGGAGCCGACGGAAGTTTTCGCGACCGGAGTATGCACCGATCCGGAGAAGTTCACCATGGAGGACACGGTTGTCGTCACGCTGAAGTTTCCACATGACCGCGTGGCGACGATGGCGATGAGCTACAACGCTCAGGACCTGGATGACTTTCGGGTAGTGGGGAATCTTGGCGATCTGTTCTCGCAGCCGGCGTTTCAAGTGGGATCGCAGATGAAGCATATTGTGACCGTCGGCAAGGATAAAAGCGAAGAGACATTTCCGAAGACCGACCACTTTGGCGGGGAGTTGAAATACTTTTCCGACTGCATCCTGAACGGTCGCGATCCTGAAGCGGACGGCGAAGAAGGCATGTTGGACGTGCGCATTCTGGAGGCGGTGGAGATGGCGCTGAAAACTGGCATGCCACAGGCGCTGATGCCGTATACGCGGAACCGCCGTCCGGTCTCGCGCCAGGTGGAAATGCTGGATGCGGCGAAGGAGCCGGAGCTTGTGGAAGTACACAAGCCGAGCGATGGGCAATAGCAGTACGCGTGTGGGTGGTTTGCGGCTTCGACCCCGATGGCCGTTTTTCCCAATGAAAACGCCACTACAAGCGTTATCGGGATACCCGGTAACACGAGTACTGCTCTAAGATGGAGCACGAGGATACTCGTGCGAAAAAAAGATCAGGAGCAAGCAGCAGCGTCGGTGGTGACACGTCGCCGCTTTCTTGAAGTCAGTGGAGCGGCGTTGGCAGCGGTTGCTGCGACAGCCCCGGTAGCAGCGCAGCAGGGGCAGGAGAAGACGCCGCGGTCAGCCGACCATCATCTGCCGAATGAGCAGCAGTTCGGATCGAATGCGGCGCTGGATGCGGAGAACCCCAGCGCTGTGTGGGGTGTCGAGACCGATAGCGGCACGATACCTCCGTTCAAATACCCGTTTTCGATGGCGCGCAAACGCATCGAGAGCGGCGGCTGGACGCGCCAGGTAACCGCTCGCGAACTGCCCGTTTCAAAGACCATGGCCGGCGTCGAGATGCGGCTGGTTGCGGGTGGTGTGCGTGAACTGCACTGGCACACGTCGGCGGAGTGGGCGTTTATGCTGCATGGCAACGCGCGCATTACGGCAGTCGATGCCGAAGGGCGCAGCTTTGTGAACGATGTGACGGAAGGCGATCTATGGCTGTTTCCCGGGGGAATTCCGCATTCGATTCAGGGCCTCGGGCCGGATGGCGCAAAGTTTTTGCTGGTGTTCAACGATGGCAACTTCAATGAGTTTGAAACGTTCCTTCTGACAGACTGGTTCCATCACACGCCCAGGGAAGTGCTGGCGAAGAACTTCGATGTGCCTGAATCGACCTTCGATCATGTTCCCGCGAAGGAACTGTTCATTTTTCAGACGGACCTTCCGCGTCCGCTGGAGGAGGAGCAAAAGCAGGGTGCTGAGGGAACGGGCAGCATCGACAACGACTATGTCTTTCGCACGTCGGCGATGAAGCCTACGAAGGTAACGGCGGGTGGAGACGTCCGCATTATCGACAAGAAGCTCTTCCCAGCGACCAACATCGCCGCGGCGATTGTGCGGATCAAGCCGGGTGGGCTGCGCGAATTGCATTGGCATCCTTTGTCGGATGAGTGGCAGTATTTTGTTTCGGGCAAAGGCCGGCAGACGATTTTCGGGGCTGGTGGAAGGGCACGGACGCTTGATTTTGAAGAGGGCGATGTCGGGTATGTGGAGATGTCGCGGCCTCACTACATCGAGAACACCGGGACGGAAGACCTGGTGTTTCTGGAGGTGTTTCCCGTGGGGACGTACCAGGATATTTCTGCGGCGGAGTGGCTTGCGCATACACCGTATCGGTTGACGAACCAGCATATCGGGACGGGGGAGGATTTTCTGCGCAAGCTGGCGAAGAAGGAAAGCGTGGTAGTGCCACTGTAGTGGGCTGGGGTGGCCTCAGAAGCAGGTCTCTCCACTGCGCCGCAAAAGCGCGGCTGCGGTCGGGATGACAAAGTTGTTGAGGCAAATAGTGGATTAGCCAACCATCGTTGCGTAAGTTGACTCTCACTTGCTTGCGGAGCGGCGTCGTACGTCGAGCGCACTGCCCACCGCATGAGGAGAATCTCCATGGCATTGATAGATGTATTGATCGACGAACTTCGGGACATGTATAGCGCGGAAAATCAGCTTGTGAAGGCACTGCCGAAGCTGGCGAAGGGCGCGAAAGACGCAACGCTGAAGGAAGGTTTCAAGAAGCATCTGGAAGAGACGAAGGGGCAGGTTGTCCGGCTGCGCGAGGTGTTTGAACTGATCGGCAAGAAGCCGACTGGAAAGCACTGCGGCGGTATGGAAGGCGTGATTGGCGAAGGCGCCGAGGCTCTGGAAGAAGATGCGGACGATGCTTCGTTCGACAGCGGACTGATCGGTGCGGCTTTGCGGACCGAGCACTATGAGATCGCCGGATACCACGCGTGCATTGGCATGGCGAAGGTGCTGGGGTTGAACGATGTTGTGACGCTGCTGCGGGAGAGCCTGGACGAAGAGGTGAATTGCGCCAAAGAAATTCAGGCCGCCTCGAAGGTGATCTTCAAGAACGCGACAATGGAGGAGGAGGAAGACAAGGACTCCAAGCCCGCATCGCAGAAGAAGGCAAGTGAGAAGACCTCCGAGCGGAAGAGCAAGGAAGATGAAAAGAAGGCCGCTCCGGATGTGAAGAACAGCAAGCCGGCGAAGAAGGGTACGCCGCCGGTCGCAACGGAAGACGAGTAATAGCGTTGTGATGTGCAATGAAAGAGGCGCCCCGATGCGGGCGCCTTTTCAGTTCTATGCTGGCAGTTTTTAGACGCCGACTGTTTCGCGTACCTTGACGGGCGTGAGCCAGTTGTAACGGTCGGGGCCGAGGCCGTTGACGATGTCGAAGAAAGCTTTGTGGAGCATGGTAGTGATCGGCCCCATGGTCCCGTCGCCGACGAGGATCTTGTCGACCGAGCGCAGATGGGTGACTTCGGCGGCGGTGCCGGTGAAGAAGGCTTCGTCGCAGATGTAGAGCAGCTCACGCGGCATCGCCTGCTCGACGACAGGAATGCCGAGTTGGCGGGCGAGCACCAGGACCGAGTCACGCGTGATGCCGTTGAGCACCGAGTTGGCGAGCGGCGTGGTGTAGAGCGTGCCGCCGCGGATGATGAAGAGGTTTTCGCCGGAGCCTTCGGAGAGGTAACCGTTGGTGTCGAGCGCAATGCCTTCGGCGTAGCCGTTGATCTCAGCTTCCATGCGGATGAGCTGCGAGTTCATGTAGTTTGCGCCGGCCTTGGCGAGCGAAGGCATGGTGTTGGGAGCGAGGCGCGCCCAACTGGAGATGCAGACGTCAGCGCCGTCGTTGCCGGGAACGTATTTGCCCCAGGGGAAGTTGGCGATGTAGACCTCCACCGGAGACCGCAGCGGGTTGACGCCGATTTCGCCGTAGCCGCGGAAGGCGATGGGGCGGATGTAGCAGGGCGCGACGCCATTGGCTTCGACGACGTCGACGACGGCGTCGGAGAGCTGCTCGACGGTGTAGTCGAGGGGCATGCGATAGATCTTCGCGGAGTGGATGAGGCGCTGCATGTGCTCGGTGAGGCGGAAGATCGCGGCGCCATCGGGCTGTTGATAACAGCGGATGCCTTCGAATACGGACGAGCCGTAGTGGATGACGTGGCTCATGACGTGGATGTTGGCCTTTTCCCAGGGGATCAATTCGCCGTTGTGCCAGATATTGGTGGTGGTTTGCAGTGCCATTCGTCAATCTCCTTCGCGTGAAAGGAAATTATACGTTTTAGGACCATGCGGACAGAAGGGCATGTGATGAATCGCCGATGAAAGGGTGTCAGCGGGAGAACTGTAGCGGGGGAGTACGTGAAACAATTCAATAGCGATGATCGATCCCCACGCAGCAGCGATGCGTTTTGAAAGCTCCACCTACGTGCGCTTTTCCGTGCTCGCGCTGAGCTCGATTTTCTTCCTGGTCGATCCGTTTGCGGCGTTGCCGACTTTTCTTGCCGTGACTGCCGGGCAGGATGACGCTAAGCGCCGCAAGACGGCAAGGAAAGCGTCGCTCACAGCGTTCGTGGTGCTGACGACGTTTGCGGTTGCGGGAAGTTTTATCTTCAAGATGTTTGGGATTACGCTGCCGGCGTTTGAGATTGCCGGCGGCGTGATCCTGCTTCTGATCGGCCTGGACATGCTGGAGGCGAAGCGGTCGCCGACGCAGGAATCGAGCGGTGAAACAGAGGCCGCCGCAACCAAGGACGATGTGGGCATTGTGCCGTTGGGTATTCCGATGCTCGCGGGTCCGGGTGCGATTACGAGCGTGATGGTGCTGGTGGGGCAGGGTGGCGGACTGCTGAGTTGGGAGATGGCCGCGATTATCGGGGCGATCGTGATTACCGCGGCGATCTGCTATGTGGTGCTGGGCAGCGCGGCGCGTGTCGCCAGGATGATGGGCGAGACGGGCATACGCATTCTGGTGCGCATCATGGGTCTGCTGCTGGTGGCGCTGGCGGTGCAGTATTTCGTCAACGGAATGGTGGACCTGGGTGTGCTGACCAAGCCCACTTGAGCATCATGGCTTGACTGGTGTCGCGGATCTTTGGATGACGCCATTCACGAAAAGCGGTAGCGAACGCCGCTACCGCTTCCCGCCCGCAGGAATTTTTCTAATGCAATACCAGGGCGTATCCGGCGATGAGCGCGCCTGCAATGCCGAGCAGGAGGCCTCCGAAAAAGAAGGCTTTCTGGCGCGTGAGCAGGGTGATGGACGAGAGGACAACCGCGATTTCGAGCAGGGCCTCGCCAAGATCGTAGTGTCCGGCCTGACGCTCCGCTTTCTTCACATCGTCTTCGAACTCCAGCGCTTGCTTCTGCTCTTCGGCCAGATCTTCATCCCACTTTTTGATGTGTGCTTTGTACTCATCGAGTTTCTTCTGCTTTTCGGGAGAGATTGTCTCCGATTGCAGCGTGAGTTGGTCGGAAGCAATGCCGTAGCTGGTCTGGCGGATCTTCTTGGCCTGGTACTCGTTCCATTGATCGGAAGCGCGCGCCTGCTGCAATACGGCCTCGGTGTGGGAGCGATGTCCGAGCACTGTCACCATCGCCACAAGAACGGCAAGAATGCTGATGGCGAGCGAAACATAGGACAAGCCGGCTTCGCCGCCCTCTTTGACCTGCTTGCGAAATTCGTCGATTTCCGTAGGTTCCATGGGGTGATTGTAGCGGTGACGGGTGTGTATTCCACAGCTTTCCACAGGTGGGAGGTGGCAACGGAGTTGCGTGAACGAGCGATGACTGTTACTCTTTGGAAGTCGCAGAGAGAACAACCTCTGAGACACAGAGGCAGGGGTTGCAAAGCGAAGCTACCTGCGGTACTCTGAATGTGTAAGGAAGTCAGCTTCGCGCCTGAGCCCAGTTGGTTGTATGAACTGGAGCGTTGACGGCAAGCCGGAGCGCAGTCCAAGCGTTTGAACGCGATGTAAGAGCTCAATGAGCCGATCGTACCCAAACCCAAGCCACTGCAAGTGAATACCAGGAGCTGAGGCTCTGCGACTCAATTTGAGTCGTCAAGATGTTTTGATATTTTGCGCTGATTCAAGCTTTCGAAAGAGTTCGAAAGAAAGTTTGAAAAAGGTGTTGACAAGCGGACGGGTTCTTAGTAATCTTAGAAAGTTCGCGCAAAACGATCGAGCAAGTCCAGTGAATAAAGCAGTAAGCCTGGAATGCGCTGGTTAGCAGTAAACCGGCCCACTCGTCAAACACCAAGCGCCATCAAGTTCGAGGACACAAGTCGAGGGTTTATCCCCGATGTTGGTCCTTGATCCAAAACTACCCGCTTAGGCGTGAGTAGTCAGGATCTTTGACAACATAGTTGAACGTGCCAGTCGTGAGATGAAGTGACCTTTGGTTGTGTCATTCTCACTAGTTATAACCTCCACTCCTTTTCGAGCGAGTGGAGGCGGTTGAATCTTGGGACCCCTGTCCTACAAGATCAACCACACCAAGATTAAACGAGAGTTTGATCCTGGCTCAGAATCAACGCTGGCGGCGTGCCTAACACATGCAAGTCGCACGAGAAAGGGACTTCGGTCCTGAGTACAGTGGCGCACGGGTGAGTAACACGTGAATCATCTACCTTCGAGTGGGGAATAACTGAGAGAAATCTTAGCTAATACCGCATAATACCTACGGGTCAAAGCAGCAATGCGCTTGAAGAGGAGTTCGCGGCAGATTAGTTAGTTGGCGGGGTAATGGCCCACCAAGACGATGATCTGTATCCG
>Ga0207652_10002567_pt1 | contig 15240 bp, 11 predicted proteins | sample KBSC63BmetaG_FD_184334 | JGI IMG/M metagenome (GOLD analysis project Ga0207652, IMG submission 184334) | Corn rhizosphere microbial communities from Kellogg Biological Station, Michigan, USA - KBS C6-3B metaG (SPAdes) (version 2) | ecosystem: Host-associated > Plants > Roots > Rhizosphere ... | reverse complement strand
CGTTCCGAGCCGCGCGGCCCGCAGTTGTTCGTGTCGCGCACTGCGCCGGAATTCATGATGGAGCTGTTCAAGCTGGAAGTGCCGGAGGTCGGCCAGGGCATCGTCGAGATCCGCGCCTGCGCACGCGACGCCGGCGACCGCGCCAAGATCGCGGTGGAGGCGCACGACAAGCGCACCGATCCGATCGGCGCCTGCATCGGCATGCGCGGTTCGCGCGTGCAGGCGGTGTCCAACGAGTTGAACGGCGAGCGCATCGACATCGTGCTGTGGAACGACGCGCCCGCGCAGTTCGTGATCAACGCGATGGCGCCGGCCGAAGTGCAGTCCATCATCGTCGATGAAGACAAGCACTCGATGGACATCGCGGTGGCCGAAGACAAGTTGTCGCAGGCGATCGGCCGCGGCGGCCAGAACGTGCGGCTTGCCAGCAAGCTGACCGGCTGGGATCTGAAGGTGATGACCCAGGACCAGGTCGCCGCCAAGAGCGAAGCCGAGCAGGAAGCCGCGCGCCAGTTGTTCATGGCCAAGCTCGAGGTCGACCAGGAAATCGCCAACATCCTGGTGCAGGAAGGCTTCTCGACGGTCGAGGAAATCGCCTACGTGCCGACCGGCGAACTGCTGGCGGTGGAAGGTTTCGACGAGGACATCGTCGAGGAACTGCGTTCCCGCGCCAAGGATGCGTTGCTGACCGAGGCGCTGGCGGTGGAAGAGGATCTGGACGAACACCAGCCGAGCGAGGAATTGCTGGCGCTGGAAGGCATGGACGAGGAAACCGCCTACGCGCTGGCCGAGCGCGAAATCGTCACGCCGGACGACTTGGCCGACCAGGCGGTGGACGACCTGATCGACATCGAAGGCATGGACGAGGAACGCGCCGGCGCGTTGATCATGGCTGCGCGGGCACCGATGTTGGCAAGGATGGAACAGGAAGCGGGAAATCCCTGATCCCGGGGATTTCGGCAACGTCGAGGCGCGTCTCGACCGCACGGTGAACGTGCGTGGGGCGCCGAAGACACAAGAGGTTGGACACGATGTCAGATATCACGATCAAGCAACTCGCGAGCATGGTGGGCACGCCCGAGGACAAGCTGCTGGCGCAGCTTGCCGAAGCCGGCATGCAGTTCGACGGCCCGGACCAGGTCATCAGCAATCGCGAAAAAACCAAGCTGCTTGATTTCCTGCGCAGCAACCACGGCAAGCAATCGGCCGCGGCTGCCGCCACGCCGCGCCAGATCACGCTGAAGCGCCGCAAGGTCAGCGAGATCACCGTGGCGGGCGGACGCGGCGCCAGCGCCAAGACCGTCAACGTGGAAGTACGCGCCCGGCGTACCTACGTCAAGCGTGCCGCGGTGCCGACCGACGGGGTCATGGACAGCGAGCGCGAAGAAGCGCTGCGCAAGCTGAAGGAGTCGCAGGAACAGCACGAGCGCGAGCTGGCCGAACTGGCCGAGCAGGATCGTCGCCGCAAGGAAGAGCAGCAGAAACTCGAGGCCGCCGAAGCCGAACGCAAGCGCCTCGCGGAAGAGCATGCGCGCGCCGAAGCCGAAGCGGCTGCCGCCCGCGCGGTCGAAGGCACGGCGGGGCAGAATGAAACGACCGCGGCACCCGCGCGCCGCCACGAAGCGCCGAAGCCGGCGCGCGACGCCAAGGACGCCACGGCGCACAAGGGCAAGCGTTCACGCGGTTCGCACCGCATGCGCGACGACGAGGACGAGGGCGCTGCGCGCTACGCGGGCGGCGAGCTGCACCTCACCGACGCGGAGCGTGCCCGCCGTTCCACCCGCAAGCGCACGCGGCCCAGGGTGGACCTGTCCCAGATCACGGGCCAGCATGGCTTTTCCAAGCCGGTCGCGCCGCAGATGCGCGAGATTCCGATCGGCGAAACCATCGTCGTGTCGGACCTTGCGCAGAAGATGGCCGTGAAGGGTTCGGAGGTGGTCAAGGCGCTGTTCAAGATGGGCACCATGGTGACCATCAACCAGACCATCGATCACGACACCGCCGCGCTGGTGGTGGAAGAGCTCGGCCACACGCCCGTCGACGCTGAAGAGAAAACGGCAGAAACCGTGCTGGCCGCGCACGTGGTCACCGATGCGGCCGAGGGCGACAAGGCGCCGCGTCCGCCGGTGGTCACCATCATGGGCCACGTCGATCACGGCAAGACGTCCCTGCTGGACTACATCCGCCGCACGAAAGTCGCCTCGGGCGAAGCCGGCGGCATCACCCAGCACATCGGCGCCTATCACGTCGAAACGCCCAAGGGCGTCATCACCTTCCTCGACACGCCCGGCCACGCGGCGTTCACGTCCATGCGTGCGCGCGGCGCCCAGTCCACCGACATCGTGGTGCTGGTGGTCGCGGCCGACGACGGCGTGATGCCGCAGACGGTCGAAGCCATCCAGCACGCGCGCGCGGCCAAGGTGCCGCTGATCGTCGCCGTCAACAAGATGGACAAGCCGGAAGCCAATCCCGACAACGTGCGCCAGGGCCTGGCCCAGCACGAAGTCATCCCGGAAGACTGGGGCGGCGACACGCAGTTCGTGCCGGTGTCGGCCAGGACCGGCGATGGCGTCGAAGCGCTGCTGGAAGCGATCGGCCTGCAGGCCGAGGTGATGGAGCTGAAGGCGGTGCCGGATGGCCGCGCCTCGGGCGTGGTGATCGAATCCAGCCTCGACAAGGGCCGCGGCCCGGTCGCCACGGTGCTGGTGCAGCAGGGCCTGCTGAAGCGCGGCGATTACGTGGTATGCGGCGTCGAGTACGGTCGCGTGCGCGCACTCTTCGATGAAATGGGCAAGCAGGTCGAAAGCGCGGGTCCGTCGATTCCGGTTCAGATGCTGGGCCTGTCCGGCGTGCCGGAAGCGGGCGACGAGTTCGTGGTCGTGGCCGACGAGAAACTGGCGCGCAACGTGGTGTCCGAACGCGAAACCCGTCGCCGCGAGAAGCGCCTCGTCACGCGCACCAACACGCTCGAAGACGTGATGGCGATGATGGGCAAGGGCGAGGGCCAGCAGACGCTCAACATCCTCATCAAGGCCGACGTGCAGGGTTCGGCCGAGGCGCTGCGCGAATCACTGAGCGCGATCAGCAACGAGCTGGTGAAGGTCAACGTGATCGCATCGGGCGTCGGCGGCATCACCGAATCCGACGCCACGCTGGCGGCGGCTTCCAAGGCCTTGCTGATCGGCTTCAACGTGCGCGCGGATGCGTCGGCGCGCCGCGTGATCGAATCGGGCGGCGTGGATCTTCGCTACTTCTCGATCATCTACGACGTGATCGACCAGGTGAAGCAGGCTGCTTCCGGCCTGATGGGCATGGAAGTGCGCGAGGAGATCATCGGCGTCGCCGAGGTCAAGGACGTGTTCCGTTCGTCCAAGTTCGGCGCGATCGCCGGCTGCCAGGTGGTCGAGGGTTCGGTCAAGCGTAACAAGCCGATTCGCGTGCTGCGCAGCGACGTGGTGATCTTCGAGGGCGAACTGGAATCGCTGCGCCATTACAAGGACAACGTCGACGAAGTGCGGAGCGGCAGCGAGTGCGGCATCGGCGTCAAGCAGTACAACGACGTCAAGCCGGGCGACCGCATCGAGTGCTTCGAGCGCATCGAGGTGGCAAGAACCCTGTAAAACGCAAAGAGTGAAGGGGTGAGCGGCGGCGGTACACCCCCGCGTCGTCGCGCTTTTCCCCTTTACTCTTGACCCTTTACTCTTTACTCAAATGCCACAACGTTCCTACCACCGCACCGATCGCGTCAATGCCGAACTCCGTCGCGAAGTCGGGGCGCTGGTGCATGCCGCGGTGCGCGACCACGCGCTGCCGCAGGCGAGCGTGGTGGATGTGGAAACCAGCCGTGAGCTCGATGTCGCGACCGTGTGGGTGACTGCGCTGCAGCCGGAGCGTTCGGCTGAAGTGGTAAAGGCGCTGAAGGCGCTCGCGAAGGAACTCCGCCACCAACTCGCCGGCACGATGCGCATGCGCCGCGTGCCGGAACTGCGCTTCAAATATGACGAGTCGGTGGACAAGGGCGAGCGGATCGAGCGGCTTTTGAAACGGGAATCGGAAATGGGGAACGGGGAATCGTAAGAGCGATTCGCCGGAACACCCGTGGCTCTTTCCTATTCCCGACCCCCGATTCCCGATTCCCGGTCTTTGAGCGGCATCCTCCTCCTCGACAAGCCTTCCGGCAGTTCCAGCAATCGCGCGTTGCAGCAGGCCAAGCGCCTGTTTGGCGCGAAAAAAGCCGGCCACACCGGCAGTCTCGATCCGCTGGCGACCGGACTGCTGCCGATCTGCTTTGGCGAGGCGACCAAGATCGCGGGTTATCTGCTGGGTGCGCGCAAGGCTTATGCCGCGGAATGCCGGCTCGGGATTACCACCGATACCTGCGACAGCGAGGGCGATGTATTGTTCGAGCGCGCCGTGCCCGCGCTGGATGCCGATGCGATCCGCGACGAACTCACAAAATTCACGGGTCGCATCACCCAGATTCCGCCGGTCTACTCGGCGCTGAAACAAGGTGGCGTGCCGCTGTACAAGCGCGCGCGCCGCGGCGAAGCGGTGGAAGCGCCGCCGCGAGCGGTCGAGGTATTCCGATTCGAATTGCTTGAACGGGCCGGCGACACGTTGCGGCTGCACGTCGAATGCGGCTCCGGCACCTATGTGCGCAGCCTTGTGCGCGATCTCGGCGAAGCGCTGGGTTGCGGCGCGCACCTGACCGCACTGCGGCGATTGTGGGTGGAACCTTTCCGCGGGCCGCGCATGTTCACGCTGGATGAACTTGCGCAGATGCGGGAGCACGACGCGGCGTGCCTGCACGATTCGCTTCTGCCCATCGAGGCGGGGCTTGCCAATTGGGCCGTGTTGCCGCTCGACGAACGCGCCGCCGCCGACGTCGCGCACGGCCGCGCGTTGCGCGTCACCGCCGCGCCGGGCCGTTATCGCGCACACGCGCCCGGCGGCGCGCTGCTCGCGATCGGCAACGTCGATGCGACGGGCACGTTCGAGATACTGCGCGGCTTTGCTCGAATGTAGGTTGGGTTGAGCCGGGTTTCATCCGGCGAAGCCCAACGCGCGCAGTAGATCCTCGTTGGGCTTCTCCCGGACAAGTCCGGGATCAACCCAACCTACGTCCCGGCCATATGAATTCAAAGGGTCGTGATTGCGCTGTCGACTGCGTTCACAGCAACCGCATCAACTCCGCCCACAGCGGCAACTGGCGTACGCGCACCGTGGTGCCGGCGAAGATCGCGTTCGCGAGCGCGGGTGCGGCGGAGGGAAATCCCATGTCGAACGCGCCGGTGGGATGCTCCTGCGACGGCACCAGGATCACCTGCACGTCGTGCGGCATCTGCGCCATCGTCGCGAGCGGATAATCCTTGAAGCCTTGCTGCACGATGCGGCCGTCCTTGACGGTGGTGCGTTCGCGCAGCGCGGTGGAAAATCCATCCAGCGTGGCGCCGACCAGCGCCGCGCGCGCGCCGAGCGGGTTCACGACGCGGCCGAGATCCGCCGCGCACACCACGTTGTGGATCAGGAGGCGCGTTTTTTCCATCGACACTTCAACCGCGTGCGCGACGTAGCCGCCGAAGGTGAAGTGGCACGCGAGCCCGAAGCCGTGGCCTTGCGGATGCGACTTGCTCCAGCCGATCGCGTCGGCGGCAAGCTGCAGCACCCATGCGAGCCGGCCGGTGTCGAGTTCGGGGCCGCCGTGTCCGCGGTACGGCAGCTTGCGCGGCTCGCCCAGCAGCGCGAGCCGGAATTTCAGCGCATCCAGCTTGAGCTGGTGCGCAATCTCGTCGAGGAAACACTCGGTGGCGAACGCGTTGGCCGCGTGCGAACTGGCGCGATAGCTGCCGCGCGGCAACGCCGAACCCAGCGCGTACCAGGCGTATTGCAGGTTGCCGACCAGACCGGCCGGCAGATCGTCCGGATGCATTTCCGAAAGCCACCAGCGCGCACGCGGCTCGCGGCTGGCGAGGCGCGACGTGCTGGCGATGCGGTGCGTCCAGCCGGTCAAGGTGCGCTTGCGGTCGGCGCAGGCCTCCAGCTTATGGACCGAAAACGGCCGGTAGGTATCGTGGGCAAACGCTTCCGCGCGTGTCCACATCAGCTTGACCGGCTTGCCCGCGGCCTTGGCCAGCATCACCGCCTCGGCCACGTAATCGGTTTCGAGGAAGCGCCCGAAACCGCCGCCGGCGCGCGGCAACTGGATGGTGATCTTGTCGGGCGCCAGCCCGGTGAGCCGTCGCACCGTATCGAAAGTCGCGCGCGGATTCTGAACCGGCGCGACGATCAACGCCTGCTGGTTGTCGACCCGCACCAGCGCGTTGGGCGGTTCGAGATCCGCGTGCGCGATGGTGGCGCAGTGATAGTCGGCCTTGAACTTGTGCGGCGCGCGCTTGGCGGCTTCCGTGAAATCGCCGTCGGTGCGCACCGCCTTGGCGGGATCGGCCGCAAACGCAGTGGCAGCCGCTTCGGCGAGTGCGTCGTCGCCCTGGGCCGTCTGCGCGCCCGGTTGCCAGCGCACATCCACTTTCGCAAGCCCTTGCAGCGCGGTCCAGGTGTCGGCGGCCAGCACCGCGACGCTGGCCGCCAGTTGCTGGGTGCCGAGCGCGCGCGCGGGATCCGGCGCGGGAATCGTCATGACCTTCTCGACGCCCTTCACTTTCATCGCTTCGGTGTCGTCGAGGTGCGCGAGCTTGCCGCCGGGCCAGGGACAATGGGCGACCACCGCGACCAGCGCATCGCCGAGCCATTCGTCGATCGCGTAGTGCTGGTGCCCGGTGACGATGTCGCGAGCGTCGACGTCGCCTGCGTCCTGTCCGATCAGCACGTATTGCGCCGACGTCTTCGGTTTGGCCGGCGCGTTCGCGGGCTTGAGTTTCGACGCGGCTTCGGCGAGTTCGCCGTAGCCGAGTTTGCGGCCGTCCGCCGCGATCACCACGCCGCGCGAAGTGCGCAGGTTGGCAACGCCGGTTTGCCAGTGCGTGGCGGCTGCGCGCAGCAGCAGTTCGCGCGCCGCCGCGCCGACGTTGCGCAGGTCGTTCCACGCGGCCGGCACGCTGGTGCTGCCCGACGCGATCTGATGCCCGTAGCTCCAGTGCGGTTCGCCGCCGGCGTTGGTGACGCCCAGATCCAGCGGTTCCACGATCACGCGCGGCCAGTCGGCATCCAGTTCCTCGGCGAGGATGCGCGCTTCGGCGGTGCGGATGCCCTGGCCGATTTCCGGATCGCGCGCACCGATCACGATGGTGCCGTCGGGCTCGATACGGACGTAGGGGCTGAGCCGGAACAGGTTCTGCCCCAGCAGTTGGTCCGGCGTCCACGCGAAGGCGGGCAGGCCGACCACGAGCGCGCCGGTGGCGGTGCCGAACACTTTCAGGAAGCGTCGGCGACTGGCGTCGTGCGGGCGATTCACTTCGCCTTGCCCCGCAGGGTGTCCGCGGCACGATGGATCGCGCGGCGGATGCGCGGGTAACTGCCGCAGCGGCACAGGTTGCCGATGGCGTCGATGTCGGCGTCGCTCGGCTTCGGCTTGCGCGCAAGCAGCGCCACCGCCGCCATGATCTGGCCGGACTGGCAGTAGCCGCACAGGATCGCATCCTCGTCGATCCACGCCTGCTGCACGGGATGCAGCGAACCGTCCGACTTGGCCAGGCCTTCGACGGTGGTAATGGCGTGGCCGGCGAGTTCCTGCATCGGCAGCGTGCAGGCGCGTTTCAGCTTCCCGTCGACCAGCACGCTGCACGCACCGCAGCTGGCATCGTCGCAGCCGTACTTGCAGCCGGTCAGGCGCAGCACGTCGCGCAGATACCACAGCAGCGGCAGGTCGGGATCGCCGGTGTGGCGAAAATGCCTGGCGTTGATCGTGACGTCGATGCCCTCGCGGACCGGCTGCGGCACGATCTCGGCGGGCGGGGTTTGCGGGACTTGGGGCATCATCCCGGCGATTGTATTGGGTACGTTGGCGACGCTCACGCGCCGAGGCGGCCGGCATGTGTCGCGCGTTCAGCCGGCATGTTGCCGGGTCCGGGCGGGCGTTTCGCGGGAGCAGGCCGCAACGCTTGATGACGAGTCGTTATCAGCTTGCCACGCGATTGCGTTTTGCCCGGCCGCCCGCAACACTTGCGGGCCGTATCCGCGCCGCCGCGCGCTTTCATTCCCACCGATCGATGACCGCGACCGCCGCCACGCCGCTTGCTCCCGACGCGCCCTGGGTCGTGCTGAAGTTCGGCGGCACCAGCGTCGCGACCGCCGCACGCTGGCGCACGATCCTGGACCTTGCCGCCGCGCGCCGCGCGGAAGGCATGCGAGTGTTGGTGGTGGTGTCCGCGCTTTCGGGTGTCACCGATGCGTTGAAAGCGCTGTGCACGTGTGCACCCGCCGAACGCGAAGGCGCGTTCGCGAAGCTGGTCGCGCGGCACCGCGAACTCGCGGTGCAGATGCAGCTTGCGGATGTCGCGCGGGTGGAGCACTGGCTGGACTCGCTGCAGGCTTTGGCGACCTACTCGCAAGATTCCCCCCCATCCGCCCTGCGGGCACCTTCCCCCGCAAGCGGGGGAAGGGAAAACCATTTGTGGCAGGCCGCGGTGCAGGCGCACGGCGAATTGCTGTCCAGCTCCATCGGTGCGGCGTTCATGACCGCAAACGGTCTGCCGACCGAATGGCTGGATGCGCGCGAGGCGCTGCTTGCGCGCGAACTGCCGTTCCTCAACGCACGTGCGCGCGCGTTGTCGGTGCAGGTGCAGGCCGATCCCGATGCCGCGTTCGCGGCGCAGCTCGCCGCACGCGGCGAGGTATTCATCTCGCAGGGTTTCATCGCGCGCGACAGCGAGGGTGAAACCGTGCTGCTGGGGCGCGGCGGGTCGGACACTTCGGCCGCGTACATGGGCGCGCTGCTGCGCGCCGCGCGCGTGGAAATCTGGACCGATGTCGCGGGGATGTTTACCGCCGATCCGCGTCAGGTGCCGGGCGCACGATTGCTGCAACACCTCGATTACGACGAAGCGCAGGAAATCGCGACTACCGGTGCGAAGGTGCTGCATGCACGCTGCCTGTCGCCGTGCCGGCGCGCGCGCGTGCCGCTGTGGGTCAAGGACACGCAACACCCCGACCTCGATGGCACGGTGGTGGCGCCGCAGCCTGCCGAAATCGCACCCAGCATCAAGGCCATCAGCTCGCGCCGGGGGATCACGCTGGTCTCGATGGAAACCTCCGGCATGTGGCAACAGGTCGGCTTCCTGGCCGACGTGTTCGCGCTGTTCAAGAAGCACGGGTTGTCCGTGGACCTGATCGGTTCGGCCGAGACCAACGTCACCGTGTCGCTCGACCCCACCGAGAACCTGCTGGATTCCGACGTGGTGGCGGCGCTGGCCGCCGATCTCGCCAAGGTGTGCCGGGTCAAGGTGATCGCGCCATGCGCGGCGGTCACGCTGGTCGGGCGGGGCATGCGCTCGATGCTGCATCGGCTCTCCGGCGTCCTGGCCGAGTTCGGCCGGATGCGGGTGCACCTGATATCGCAATCGTCCAACAACCTCAACCTCACCTTCGTGGTGGACGAGGGCATGCTGGACGGCTTGTTGCCGCGCCTGCACGAATTGCTGATCCGCGCTGGCGCGTTGCGCACCGACGACACGACGTTGTTCGGGCCGAGCTGGCAGTCGCTGTACGGGAAAAGTGAAACCCGCGTGCGCGCGCCGTGGTGGCGCGATCATCGCGAGGCGCTGCTTGCGCTTGCCGGAAATAACACCTCTCCCGGAGGGACCGGGGAAGAATTTGCAACGCCGCGGTACGTTTATCACCTGCCGACGATCCGGGAACGCGCGCGCGCGTTGCGCGCGATGCGGTCGGTCGATCGCGTGTATTACGCGATCAAAGCCAACGCGCAGCCCGCGATTCTCCGCGCGCTGGCGCAGGAAGGATTGGGTCTGGAATGCGTGTCGCCCGGCGAACTGGATGCCGTGGACGCGATCGCCGAAGCGCGCGAATCGCCGCGCCTGTTCACGCCCAATTTCGCGCCGCGCGTCGACTACGAACGCGTGTTGCAGCGCGGCGTGCCGGTGACGCTGGACGCGCTGCACCCCTTGCAGCACTGGCCAGATCTGTTCGCCGGGCGCGAAATCATGCTGCGCGTGGATCTTGGGCGCGGGCTCGGTCACCACGACAAGGTGCGCACGGGCGGCGCCGGCAGCAAGTTCGGATTGCCGCTGGAACACCTCGACGCATTCATGGAACTCGTGCGCCGACACGGTGTGCGTATCACGGGCCTGCACGCGCATCTCGGGTCCGGAATCCTCGACGCTTCGCACTGGCCGACCGTGTGCGGACAACTCGCCAGCATCGCCGAACGCATCGGCAGCGTGCGCACGCTGAATCTCGGCGGCGGCCTCGGGGTGCCTTCGCATCCCGGCGAGGCGGAGCTCGATCTCGCAGCGGTCGATGCGGCGCTGGCCGAGGTGAAGCGCGCCTATCCGCAGTACGAGTTGTGGCTCGAGCCCGGCCGCTGGCTGGTCGCCGATGCGGGCGTGCTGCTGGCGCGCGTCACCCAGACCAAGCGCAAGGGCGCGATCGACTATCTCGGTTGCGACGCCGGCATGCATGTGCTGATCCGGCCCGCCTTGTATGATGCGTGGCACGAGATCGTGAACCTTTCACGCCTGGATGCGCCGGCCGATATCGTCTATCAAGTGGTGGGCCCGATCTGCGAATCCGGCGACGTGCTGGGCGCCGACCGCCACCTGCCGCGCAGCGAGGAAGGCGACGTATTGTTGATCGCGCAAACCGGCGCCTACGGCGAATCGATGTCATCGCACTACAACCTGCGTGCCCTTGCCGAACCGGCGATCATCGAATGACTCCACTTGCAGATCCATGGTCGGCACAGGTCTTTCGTTTCGTGCGTTGCGGCTACGCCGGGGGCGTCGCCGAGCTCGTGTACGCGTTCGATGACGGCCCCGAGCTGATCGAGCGCATCCGTTTTCCCGAACCGCCCGAGTTGTCCGCCGAGCGACGCCCCGCGTTCGATGCCGCGCTTCGGATGCTGCATCTGATCGCGGGCGTCAGCTACTACAAGGCCGGACTTCCGCCGCGCATCGAGGTCGAAACGGGTCAATTGGATGATGCGACCGCCAATCTGCTCGATGCCTTGTATCTGCACGGACTCGGCGAGTTCGCGTACCGCAACGGGGTGGACTTGCGCGGAAAGATCGCGTTTCCGCGATCGAGTGCGCACACGCTGCCTGCCTCTACTTTCTGCTTGATGGAAAGGGAAAATGCGTCGCGCGTGCTGGTCCCGATCGGTGGCGGCAAGGATTCGCTGGTGGTGGTGGAGGCACTCAAGGCCATCGGCGCCGACGCGACCGCCGTCTGGGTCGGCGCTTCGCCATTGATCGCGGCGGTTGCCGCACGGACCGGGTTGCCGATGCTCCACATTGGCCGCGAACTGTCGCCCGTGCTGTTCGACTACAACCGGATGGGCGCGTGGAACGGCCACATCCCGGTCACCGCGATCAACTCGGCGATCCTCGCGTGCGCGGCCGTCCTGTACGGTTTCGATGGCATCGCGTTCGCCAACGAGCGTTCCGCTTCGGCCGCGACGCTGGAGTACGCGGGGGGCCAGGTCAATCATCAATGGAGCAAGGGCTGGTCGTTCGAGCAGGCGTTCGCAACGTGGCTACACACCCACGTGGCCGGCGATCTGGATTACTTCTCGTTGCTGCGGCCTGTTTCCGAACTTGCGGTGACGCGCGCGTTCGCGAGATCCGGCGCCGCATATTTCGATGCGTTTTCGAGTTGCAACCGCAATTTCAGGATCATGGGCCCGAAGCCGGCGGACCGCTGGTGTGGCCACTGTCCCAAGTGCCATTTCGTGTTCCTGGCGCTCGCGCCGTTCCTGCCCAAGCCGCGCCTGTTGCAGATCTTCGGCGGCAATCTTCTGGACGACGAATCGCAGGCCGCCGGCTTCGACGCGCTGATCGAATACCGCAACCACAAACCGTTCGAATGCGTCGGCGAAGGCGCGGAGGCGCGCGCCGCGTTCGCGGCGCTGGCCGCGCGCCCGGAGTGGTCGGAGGATGCGCTGGTGGCGCGGTTCCGGCAGGAAATCGCGCCACAACTCGACGTGTCGCAACTCGCGCTGGGACCCTGGCTCGCGGCTTCGGGCGAACACGGTGTTCCCCCACGGTTCGACGCCGCGTTGGGCTGGATTGCCGGCTGATGCTGCAAGTCCGGATGGGGCGATAATGCGCGAATCCATGCGCTTCGAAGATCTCGCCAATGCCGATGTCGCGATCTGGGGCTACGGCCGCGAGGGCCGCAGCGTGCTCGCGGCACTGCGTCGCCGGCTGCCGCAACGCCCGCTGACACTGTACTGCAAGCCCGACGAAGCCGAGGTCGCGCGCAAGCGAGGCGATGAACGCCTGCATGTGATCGCTGCGGCGCCGGACGCGGCGGCGCTGTCTGCGCATGACGTCGTGATCAAGTCGCCCGGCATCAGCGCGTACAAATCCGAAATCATCGCGGCTCAGGCGCGCGGCACACGTTTCACGTCGGGCACCGCGCTGTGGTTCGGCGCGAACCCGGAAAACCGCGTCGTCGCTGTCACCGGCACCAAGGGCAAAAGCACCACCACGGCACTGATCGCGCACTGCGCGCGCGCGCTGGGCGTGCGCACCGCGCTGGCCGGCAACATCGGGTTGCCGCTGCTGGACCTGGACGGCCAGCACGCCGATCTGTGGGCGATCGAACTTTCGAGCTTCCAGACCGGCGAGGCGGGGCCGGTTGAGCTGGGCGTCATCGTGAGTCTCGGCGAGGAACACCTCGACTGGCACGGCACGCGCGAGCGCTACGTCGGCGACAAACTGAAACTCGCGGACGTGTCGCGCACGCTGCTGGTGGATGCCGGGTCGCCGCCGCTGATGCAGCGCACCGCCGCGCACGTGCAGCGCCGTATGTTCGATGATCCGCACGGCTGGCACGTTGCGGACGGCTTCATCCGTCGAGGCGATGACAAGGTTTTTCCAGTGGGCGAACTGCCGCTGCATGGTGCGCACAATGCACACAACGCCTGCGCGGCACTGGCGGCGATCGAGTTGCTCGGTTTCGACGCTCGCGCCGCGGCTGGTTCGGTTGCGGCATTCAAGCCGCTGCCGCATCGGCTCACGTCACTGGGCGTGCGCGACGGCGTGGAATGGATCGACGATTCGATCAGCACCACGCCCGATGCCGTGCTGGCGGCGCTGGAAAGCCTGCATGGCCGGCCGGTGACCCTGATATTGGGCGGGCACGATCGCGGCCTCGACTGGACCGGCTTCGCGCAAACGCTGCGGGTGCGGCCGGTGCACGCGGTGGTGGTGCAGGGTGCGGCCGGCACGCGCATCGCGAACACCTTGCGGGATGCCCATGTCGAGTGCATGGTCGAGCAGGCGAACGATCTTGCCGATGCGGTCGCCCGCGCCGCGCGCGCCACGCAACCGGGCGGCGTGGTGCTGCTGTCGCCCGGGGCGCCCAGCTTCGATCAGTTCCGCGACTACGCAGAACGCGGCCGCGGGTTCGCGCGGCTCGCGGGGGTCGACGGCGATGCGATCGGCGAGATCACTGGCCTCGGCATCGCCTGAGCATCACGCGCCGGCGGGCGTCGTGTTCACGGTGTAGCCGGACAACCGCCACTTCTTGTCGTTGTCGAGATGGAACGAAATCAGCTCGCGGGTCGGCTTCGCATCGTTGCCGAACCGGGTCGCGAAGTTCACGTTGACGTACATCCCCGCGGGCAACTTGCCGCCCTTCGAGATCGAACGGGTGACGCCGGCCACCTTGCGGGAACTCATTTTGCCGAGCTTGGCGCGATCGGCTTCGGTGGTCTTCACGAACTGCTCGCGCGTGACGGATTGCTTCGCGACGTCCGAAGCCTGGTCCCAGACCTGCCCGACTTGGCCATTGTCGATCATCGCGACCACGGATTCGGCGTACTTCACCAGCACCTGGTTTTGTTTCTGGATCGCGGCGCGCTGCTCCGGCGTCAGTGGCCGGGCCGAGGGCGTCTGCGATTCGCGAAACGGCACGGTCGCGTGCGGTCAGGCGCCAGATTCGCCACGCCGCACTTGCGTTTCGTAGCGCGAGATCTCGATGAGGTTCCCGTCCGGGTCGCGGAAATATACCGATGTGATGGGACCGATCGCGCCGGTTCGCGGGACGGGTCCTTCCTCGATGGCGACGCCAGCGCTTTCGAGTTCGGCGATCACTTCGTCAATCGGCGCGCGCGTGATCAGGCACAAGTCGCCCGAGCCCGGCGTGGGCCGAGCGGCATGCGGGCGGAGCGGCGCCTGTGCCGGATGCAGGTTGATCTTTTGCTCGCCGAACGCCAGTGCGCGGCGACCGTTGCCGAAGGTTACCGGTTGCATGCCGAGGACCCGCTCATAGAACGCCACCGTCGCATCGATGTTGCGCACGGTCAGCACCCAATGATCCAGTCGTTCGATTTTCATGTTTGTCGTCAGCCCCGAGTGATCCGATGGGGTACACATGAAAACGCGCCCGGAAGTCCGGGCGCGTCGTGCAGCCTTCGTATCGTTGGATCAGCTTGCCGTGCCGGCGAAATCGATCACCAGCGACGCGCGGCGGTTGGGCTCGCCCGCCTCACGTGTGGCGCCCGGCTTCACCTGACGATCGTGCGCTTCGCCATAGCTCACCGCGCGCACCTGGCTGGCGGCCATGCCGTCGTTGTTGACGAGGTAATCGCGAACGGCATTCGCGCGTTGCTTGCCGAGGCGCTTGTTGTAGGCCGCCGAGCCGGCCGGATCGGCGAAGCCCTCCACGGTGACCAGTGCATCGGAATGGTGCGTGCGCATCACCTTCGCGAATTCATCCAGCATGGCCTTGTCGTCGTCCTGCAGGGTGGCCTCGTTGAATGCGAAATGCGCGACGGTGTCGACGCGGATGCGCCCCTGCATCGCCGTGATCTGGGTATCGTATTTCGCGAAGTGGCTTTGCATGTCCTGCTGCAGCGAATTGATCTGCTGCTGCAGGCTCTGGTCGGTATTCTGGAGCTTGGTGATGGCAGCGTCGAAATCGCTGCGCTTGACGTAGTTGGTGCAGCCGGCGAACGCGACCGTGGCCGTCACGCTGACGGCAAGGCACAGCGTGCGATAAACCTTGCTGGACATGCAGTCTTCTCCTCTCGGGTCGGTCGCACCGCAGGACAGCGCGCGGAACGACGCGGGGAAATGTCGCGCTGCGTACCGGACCCTAGCG